>ENA-OQES01000125-OQES01000125.1-human-gut-metagenome-genome-assembly--contig:-NODE-125-length-31375-cov-2.830325_pt1 | contig 31375 bp, 47 predicted proteins | sample MGYA00242798_ERZ504641 | MGnify/ENA primary metagenome ERZ504641 (study PRJEB26092, sample SAMD00036327) | human gut metagenome | host: Homo sapiens | study: EMG produced TPA metagenomics assembly of...
GTCCGGCTTCCCATAACTCCTATAAGTCCGGCAAAAAGTTCCTCCACAAATCAAACTTTCCACTCCGAGTGAAAATAATCCTCTGTGTCTTGGATACCCAAGCAATACCGTCAGGATTGCACAGAGCAGAACTGCTGCTCCCGATACGGCCCGGCAGGTCGTTGATACCAGCGTCGTATATAATCTGGCAACTTTCCCCTGTATCGTACTGGTATCTTTCATATTACCATACAGATTAGATGCATAACTATTCAGTACATCCTGAACGTCATCCATCTCATCTTTTAACTGCTGCTTCATAAGTTTCAGCATATCTTCCGTTAACTCCGGATTTGAATCCTTAATTTCTTTCATGCTGTCTTCCAGTAACTGATTCAGTTCTTTGGAAATATCTACCTCCTTATAGCCCGTTCCTTTTGAAAGATCATTCACCATTTCATCCATGACCTTTTCTGTAATTTTCTGTACTTCCTCGTTCTTCTCAATCTTGTTCTGTATCTTCGCAATCCACTGTGTATCATCTGCTCCTGCATAGCCAAATACTGCATCCATCATTCTGTGAGAGATTGCCGTATCAATCCCTGCCTGACTGATTGCTTTGACAAGTACCTGCTTTGCAAGCAGACTTCCTCCAAGTACCGACACACTTATAATGAAGAGGATACCGATCAGTACACTTAATATTCTTTTACCGATTCCCATGATTTCTTCCTTTCTTTATGATTTATTAATTCGCCGTAACTAATCTGCATACTTCTATTAAAAATCGCATCTGCATGAATTGTCAATTTATATTTTTTGAATATATTTATCTTATTTTTCTATTTCTGCATATCACTTCTTTCTTTACATTGTTCGGCAAGTAATTGCTTTGTTATAATAATGTGAGATATTATGATCAATAACATACGGGCAAAGGAATGATTTTCATGAATGAAACGAACTTATCTTTCAAAATATCTGATCGATCAATTGCATAAAGAACAGACCCTGACCAAAGAAGAATGGATCACACTGATCGAGGGACACACTCCGGAACTTTCCGAATATCTCTTTTCCCTGGCCCGTGAAGAACGCCACCGTTATTATGGACACGATGTCTACGTCCGCGGTCTGATCGAATTTACCAATTATTGTAAAAACCGACTGTCTGTACTGCGGTATACGGAAAAGCAACGGCAACGCACACCGGTACCGCCTGTCAGAAGCCGATATCCTAAAATGCTGTAAGGAAGGTTATGAACTTGGATTCCGCACCTTTGTCCTGCAGGGCGGCGAAGACGGATATTATACAGATGAACGCATCATCCATTTGATCCGGATAATTAAAGAACGCTATCCCGACTGTGCCATTACACTTTCCATCGGGGAAAAATCCAAAGATAGCTATCAGGCTTACTATGATGCCGGCGCCGACCGCTATCTTCTGCGGCATGAAACTTATAACCACGAACATTACAGAAAGCTTCATCCACCGAACCTTAGTCCTGAACACAGGCAGCAATGTCTGCGGGATTTAAAGGACATCGGTTATCAGATTGGCTGCGGATTCATGGTTGGTTCTCCTTACCAGACTTCGGAACACCTTGCAGAAGACATGCTCTTCATGAAAGAACTGAATCCACACATGATCGGAATCGGTCCGTTTATCCCACATCATGACACTCCGTTTGCCGGAGAATCTGCGGGAACACTGGAACTTACTTTATATATGCTCGGCCTGATCCGGCTGATGATCCCGAAGGTTTTACTTCCTGCCACAACCGCACTTGGAACCATCCACCCAAAGGGGCGTGAACTTGGAATCCTGGCAGGCGCCAATGTCGTAATGCCGAACCTTTCACCAACGGAAGTACGGAAAGATTATCTTCTATATGATAATAAGATCTGTACCGGTGATGAATCCGCCCAGTGCAGACACTGTCTGGAAATGCGGATGAAATCCATAGGCTATCAGGTTGTAACAGACCGTGGCGATTCTTTGAATATTTAGGTAACATCAACTTTTTATACAGTCAGCTTTTATATACAGCTGTCAGAAAGTGAGGAACATATCATGAGTTTAAACAGCACACCTTCTTCAGAACGTATACATATCGGGATCTTCGGCAGACGCAATGCCGGAAAATCAAGTCTTATTAATGCTCTCACCGGGCAGAATCTTGCGATCGTATCCGATGTGCGCGGAACAACGACCGATCCTGTATTCAAATCCATGGAGTTACTTCCGCTGGGCCCCTATCGTCATGATCGACACTCCGGGGCTCGACGATGAAGGCGAACTTGGAAAACTCCGCATTCAGAAAGCTTATCAGGTCCTGAACAAGACCGACATCGCTGTGCTCGTGATCGATGGCACCTCAGGAATTACGCCGCAGGACAATGCGATCCTTACACGCATACAGGATAAGAATATTCCCCTCTTACTCGTCCTTAATAAAGCCGATCTGGTATCGGAACATACACATCAGGAAATGATCGTGTCCACTCATCTGAAATATAAGATTCCTTTAGAGCATATCCTGTGGACCAATACAACTGAAAATCTTCATATTCATGAGTTGAAAGAACGTCTCGGAACTTTAGTCCCTGCGGAAGAATCTTCCAGATTCATCGTCCGGGATCTTGTAACCCCTGGAGATTTCATTGTACTTGTTGTTCCGATCGATTCTGCCGCGCCAAAGGGAAGGCTGATTCTCCCACAGCAGCAGACGATCCGCGATCTTCTGGATGCCGGAACTACTGCAATCGTTGTAAAGGAACCAGAACTCAAAAGTACGCTGGATTCACTCGGGAAAAAGCCTGCACTGGTGATTACCGACAGTCAGGCATTTAAAGAGGTTGACAAAGATACTCCTTCCGATATCCCGCTTACTTCTTTCTCCATTCTTTTTGGCAAGATATAAGGGGAATCTGGAAACCGTCGTCCACGGCGCAAGAGCACTGGACACGCTGGAAGACGGAGATACGATCCTGATCAGCGAAGGCTGTACACACCACCGCCAGTGTGACGATATCGGTACTGTCAAGCTGCCACGCTGGGTTCGTGAATATACGGGAAAAGATATAGATTTTGAATTTACCAGTGGAACTGAATTTCCACTGAAGCTGAACCATTATAAATGATCATTCACTGCGGTGGCTGTATGCTGAATGAGCGCGAAATGAAATACCGCCTGAAATGCGCCGGTGACGCCTCTGTACCAATCACCAATTACGGAACTGCGATTGCTTATATGAAAGGGATACTTGAACGCAGTATTGAGATATTCCCACAGTTACGAAAATAAACAAAGTAATGAATAACAAAAGGAGATTTTTATGCAGATCAGAAAAGCGACAATGAATGACCTTCCGGACATCCTTGCAATCTATGCTTATGCCCGGAAATATATGAAAGAACACGGCAATCCGGACCAGTGGCGAGACAGTTATCCTCCGGTTTCACTTACCACACAGGATATCCAGTCCGACTGCTTATATGTCTGCATCATTCAGATAGAAGAAGATGATCAAATCGGAGGCGTATTCTATTTTCACAGGGAAGAAGACCCTGATTACCAGACAATTGACGGTTCCTGGTTAAATGACAGACCCTATGCCGTTGTTCACAGAGTTGCCACGGCACCTGGTACAAAGGGCGTAGCTACCTTCTGTCTGAACTGGGCTTATGAACGTTCCCAAATATTAAAAAGTTGATACACACGATGATAATATTCCCATGCAGCATCTGCTCGCCAAATTAGGCTTCACCTGCTGCGGGCATACTACACTGCAAAACGGTGATATCCGCCTGATCTATCAAAAAGCTGACTAAATAGAACCCGGCAGCCGGAGATATTATACATTCTATGTAACATCCCCGGCTGCCAGGTTTTATCTATGCTTCTTTTCTTCTAATGCTTCCACATTCAATCCCCTCGGCTCAACCGGTGTAGAGAATACAATCTGTGTCTGTGTCTTTCCGAAATGCTGGAGCTGTCCGATGAATCCATCCAACTCAATCGTACTCGGGAATGCCACCTTCATAAGCATAGAATTCTTCTTGTTATAACTACAAGAAGGCGGCAACACTTGGAATTTAATGCACCCTTCCAAGTATCTCCCCAATCGGTGCCGCTATCGTAAGCTTTGCACCTACTTCTCTGGCTGTTGCACTCTTATTGATCACCACAAGATGTTTCCCGCGGAAATAATCAATAAATCCTGCCGCGGGATACACAACCAGAGACGTGCCTCCTATGATTAGCGTATCTGCTTCACTGATCGCTTTGATACTCCTGCTGATCACATCCGAATCCAGTCCTTCCTCATAGAGTACTACATCCGGTTTGATCATTCCGCCACAAGTGCATCTTGGAATTCCGGATGCATTTTTTTACATATGCCGCATCATAGAATTTGTGGCATTTCATACAATAGTTCCGGTGAATACTTCCGTGCAGTTCCAGTACATTCTTACTTCCGGCCGCCTGATGAAGTCCGTCAATATTCTGTGTAATCACGGCCGTTAATTTACCCGCCTCTTCCAATTCTGCAAGTTTCAAGTGTGCAGCATTCGGTTTGGCATCCAAAAACATCATCTTCTCCTTATAAAATTCATAAAACCCTTCTGGGTTCCGTACAAAGAAACTATGACTTACGATCTGCTCCGGCGAATATTTATACTTTTGTTGATATAACCCGTCCGCACTTCGGAAATCCGGAATATTGCTCTCTGTAGAAACCCCTGCTCCTCCGAAGAATACGATTCTTTTACTGTCATCAATAATATTCTGTAATTGTTCTACTTCTTTCTCGTACATATCTGTTCCTCCTGAATCTTTATATTTTTTATTCCTTACGAATGCATGGCGATGCAAAAAAACTGCCCACAGCCTCCAAAAGGGCATGCATGACAGTCATTTTCCTTCTTACTTTTTATTCTCTTTTCTGATCATGCAGCCACTTCATGCAAGTCCGCCAGTTCTGCCGTAATTCCTTCTTTTTGCCTCTTTTGACACAACTGCTATGTCCGGCACATAGATCGTATATCCGCCCGCTGCCTTTCCTGCCAGAAGTCCCGGTGCACTGTCCTCCAGTACCAGGCATTCCTTTGGATCCTGCCTAATCAGCTCTGCTGCTTTCAGGAAAATGTCCGGCTCCGGCTTCCCACACTCCACCATATCTCCGTAAATCGCATTCGAAATCAGATGTTCTATACCGGACATATGTATCAGCCTGCTAGCACGCTTTCTTTCTGTGGATGTCGCAACCACAGCCGGAATCTCATGTTCTTTTAAATATTCTAATAAATCCTGCAGTCCTTCTTTATGCGGAACAGATTCTTTTGTCACTTCGTCGAAATACTCATGCTTCATTGCACGCGCTGTATCGTAATCCAGTCTGTCTCCAAAATATGCTGCAAAATTTTTTTCGGATCGCCTGTGGATTTCTTCCCCGAAAAGAATCTGTCAATGCTACCGGAATATCCACGCCCAGCTTTTTTACCTGCGTAAATCCATCCTTTGGTAGAAAGACGTTCTGTATCGAACATCGTTCCATCCATATCAAAGATTACACCTTTTACCATATACTTTATGACTCCTTATTCTCACTGTAACCGGTAAAGAATTCGGATAACGCATCCAATGTCTTCACAAGCACCGGAAGCTCGGTATCATCCAGTTTATCCAGAATGGCCTGTGTCATCTGTCTGTGATAATCTTCATGATGGTGGTAAGCCTTCACACCTTTTTCTGTCAGCTTGACAAGAACGACTCTTCTGTCTTCTTCGCTGCGATGACGCTCTACATATCTTTTGTTCACCAGACTGTTCATGGCAGTCGTAAGGGATCCTACGGTAATATTAAGCTTTCTGGCAATCGAAGACATATTATTCCCGTCGCCAAGTCCGACTGCCTCGATCACATGCATATCATTATTCGTAAGGTCTTTGAACTCATCCGTAATGATTGCCTTTTCTTCCAGTTCCCATATTTCATTGATCAGACTGACCAGTGTCTGATTGATCATCTTATATGCATCATCCATTCCCATCTTCTGTAATTTCCTTCACTTTAACTCTTCATTCTTTACTCTTAATTTTTTTTATTATACCCTTTCTGGTATCAGAGAATCAATAACTTCTTTTACAGTTTCCAGATGAGTTGCCTGATATGCATACGCTCCACAGAAAAGTAACGCATCATCTATCTTTCCTTTTGCCGCATTGATCAGTGCCTGAGTGATACAATACGGCGTGGTTCCCGGATTACAATGCTTCAGACACTGAAAACAATGCGCCGGTGCAATACGCCCCAGTTCTTTACTTTTTTCATAAATGGATTCAAGATTGCACGTCCCGGCATTCCCACCGGACTTTTTACGATCACGATGTCTTCTTTTCTTGCATTCAGGTAGGCTTCTTTATAGCGGATATCTGCATCGCATTCTTCTGTTGTAACGAATCTTGTCGCCACCTGTATGGCATCTGCTCCGAGGGAAAATGCACGCGCTGCGCTTTCACTGTCATGAATTCCCCCCCCTCATCGCAACAGGAATCTTTTTTCCATATTTTTCCGAAAATGTATGAATGACCTGCATGATGGCTATGATTTCTTTTTCGTAGGAAGTTCGGCATTTTACATAGTCTTCTGCCCCAGCATCTATACCATACGTTTCCAGTTGCTCTTCATGAAATCCAAGATGTCCCCCTGCGAGCGGTCCTTCGATCACAACCAGATCCGGGATTCTGTGGTATTTTTTGTCCCAATATTTTAATATCACATTTGCCGATTTTGCAGTCGATACGATCGGTGCGAGTAAGATGTCTGACTCACCCACATATTTCGGAAGATCCGTCGGAAGTCCCGCTCCCGATACGATCAGATCTGCTCCTGCTTCTACCACCGCATGCACATATTCTTCATAGTGCTCCATGGCAACCATCAGATTGAATCCAATGATTCCGTCCGATGCAATCTTTCTTGCTTTCTCATACTCTGATTTTATCGCTCTTAAATTCGCTTTTAATGGATCTTTTATAAAATCTTCTTCTCTAAAACCAGGCTGAGCGGCAGAGATGATCCCTATGCCGCCCTCCTTTGCAACTGCTCCAGCAAGATTTCCAAGGCTGATACCAACTCCCATACCACCTTGAATGACTGGAACTTTTGCTGTCTTTGTTCCTATTTTCAGTGGTTGTATTTTCATATATTTTCCTCACTCTATTATAGAATCTGTTCGTCCATAAACATTGCCTGTAAAATACATCGTTTTCTTATGATATATAGCAGTGATTTACTCTGCTCCATATTACATATTCCTGAAACGCTCATATCTATGTTCTATTAACTCCTGCTCTGACAAACTTTTATATTTCATCAGAAATTCTTCGATTGCCTCATCCATCTGCATGATCACAACATCCATATTCTGAACGATATATTCCTCCGGCTCTGCAAAGACACGCTCTACAATTCCCTGTGCCTTCAGATTCTCTGCCGTCAATTTCATCACTTCTGCTGCTTCTTTGGCCTTGGAGCTGTCTTTCCAGAGGATACTTGCGAATCCTTCCGGTGAGAGGATGGAATAGATGGAATTTTCCAACATCCATACTTCATCTGAAGTGGCCATCGCAAGTGCTCCGCCACTTCCGCCTTCTCCAATGATGATTGAAACAACCGGAACCCTTAATCCGGACATCTCATAGATATTTCTGGCAATCGCTTCTCCCTGTCCGCGTTCTTCTGCTTCGAGTCCACAGAATGCTCCCGGTGTATCAACCAGACAGATGACCGGACGAGAGAATTTCTCTGCCTGTTTCATAAGTCTTAAGGCTTTTCTGTATCCCTCCGGCTGTGGCATACCAAAGTTTCTTTCGATATTTTCCTTCGTATTTCTTCCCTTTGCCTGTGCAATCACTGTTACCGGCGTGCCATGGAATCTTGCAACGCCACCGATGATAGCTTTGTCATCTGCGAAATACCGGTCTCCGTGGAATTCTACAAAATCTGTAAAGAGTGCGTCAATGTAATCACTGCCTACCGGCCGGTCTTTGCGTCTGGAAAGTTCTACTCTCTGCCATGCGGTCATATTCATCTTGCTGCCTGATGTCAGTTCCACATCACATTTTTTTGCTATTAAATCCTGTTCCTTCTCCTACCTCATGAAGTGCCAGAATCTTAGAAAGTGTCTCTTTCATCTGAGGGCGCTCCACAATGGCATCCAGAAATCCATGTTCCAGTAAAAACTCTGCTCTCTGGAAACCATCCGGAAGCTTCTGTCCGATGGTCTGCTCGATCACTCTTGGGCCTGCGAACCCGATCAGAGCTTTTGGCTCTGCCAGGATCACATCACCGAGCATCGCAAAGCTTGCGGTTACTCCGCCAGTCGTGGGATCGGTCAGTACGCTGATGTAAAGAAGTCCGGCATCACTGTGGCGCTTCAGTGCTGCGGATGTCTTTGCCATCTGCATCAGAGAGACGATTCCCTCCTGCATACGGGCCCCTCCGGAGCAGGCAAATAAGATGACCGGAAGTCTTTCTTTCGTTGCCCGTTCTACCGCCCTTGCTATCTTCTCTCCAACTGCCTCTCCCATGCTGGCCATCAGGAATCTTCCATCACAGACTCCGATAACCGCCTCGCGGCCGTCAATCTTTGCTTTTCCTGTTACAACTGCTTCTGAAAGCCCTGTCTTTTCCTGTAATTTCTTCAGTTTTTCTTCGTATCCTTTGTATTCCAGAGGATTTCCTCCCTGAAGATCCGAATCCCATTCTTCAAAAGAACCTTCATCTGTGATCATCTCGATTCTGCGTCTTGCATGCACGCGGAAATATCCTCCGCACTTTGGACAGATATAATGATCTTTCTTTACATCCTCCGCAATGATCGCTCCCCCACATTTATTACATTTGCGAAGTAATCCTTCCGGAACTTCCGGTCGTCTGGTAAATGTAATATAATTCTTTCTTCCGACAGCAATTCTGGTCTTTTTTCAAAATACGTTGTCCAGCTTCATCAGCAGTCACCTCTACAGCCTTTCAATAAATTCAATATCTATATTTCCCTCAATATAATCCGGATGATTGACAATCCCATACTGATAATCAACATTCGTATCGATTCCTTCTATAATGACTTCTCCAAGTGCACTCTGCATCTTACGGATCGCTTCCTGACGATTCTTCGCCCACACGATCAGCTTGGCCACCATGGAATCATAATACGGCGGAATCGTATAGCCGCTGTATATCGCAGAATCAATACGGATACCCTTTCCTCCCGGAAGATACATATCTGTGATCGTTCCCGGGGACGGACGGAATCCTTTCTCTGGATTCTCTGCATTGATCCTGCACTCGATCGCATGACCGGTCAGTCTGATATCTTCCTGTGTATAGGATAATTTCTGTCCGGATGCAATGCGGATCTGTTCTTTCACAAGATCTACACCTGTCACCCATTCTGTGACCGGATGTTCCACCTGGATTCTGGTATTCATTTTCCATGAAATAAAAGTTCCCGGATTTTTCTAATAAGAATTCGATGGTTCCGGCATTCTCATAACCTGCCGCTTTGGCAGCTTTTACCGCAGCGTCACCCATCTTCTTTCTCAGTTCATCCGATAATGCAACAGACGGAGATTCTTCGATCAGCTTCTGATGATTGCGCTGAATAGAACAATCTCTTTCTCCCAGATGGATCACATTGCCATATTTATCCGCCAGGATCTGGAACTCAATGTGTCTTGGATTTTCTACAAAATGTTCAATGTACATCGTCGAATCGGCAAATGCCATCTCGGTCTCTTTCTGAGCCGTCTGGAATGCAGACTCGAACTCTTCCGGTGTCCAGGCGGTACGCATACCTTTGCCCCACCTCCTAAAGCTGCCTTAATGATAACCGGATAGCCAATCTCTCGGGCAAGTTCTGCACCGGTCTTTGCATCGTAGACGGGTTCTTTGCTTCCCGGAATGACCGGTACTCCCGCTGCCATCATCGTATTTCTCGCAACCTGTTTATTTCCAAGACTTGCAATGACTTTGGAATCCGGCCCGATGAATGTAATATTGCACTGCTCGCACAGCTCTGCGAATTTACTATTCTCTGACAGGAATCCAAATCCCGGATGGATTGCATCTGCACCGCTTATGATCGTTGCACTGATGATATTTTCCATACTGAGATAGCTGTCCTTTGACGGAGCCGGCCCGATGCAGATGGCTTCGTCTGCAAGCTTGGTATGCAGTGCTTCTTTGTCTGCCTCTGAATAGACCGCTACGGTCTCAATTCCCATCTCACGGCAGGCGCGGATGATACGCACCGCGATTTCTCCTCTGTTTGCGATCAATACTTTTTTAAATCATCTTTCTTTACACTCTCCTATGTTGCTCTTATCTATCCGACCATGAATGTAAGCTCTGCACTTACGACTACTTTTCCATCCACGCTCGCAACTGCCTCGCCGACACCGACAGGTCCTTTTCTGCGGATGATCTTCGTCTCCAGACGTACCTTGTCTCCCGGGACGATCTTTCCTTTGAATTTGCATTTATTGATACCGCCGAAATATGCAATCTTTCCTTTATTTTCTTCCAGGCTTAAGATTGCAACCGCACCGGCCTGTGCCAGTGCTTCGACCGTCAGCACGCCCGGCATTACAGGTTCTTCCGGGAAGTGTCCCGCAAAGAATTCTTCTCTGTAAGATACGCATTTATATCCCACTGCATATTCTCCCGGCACATAATCTTCGATGTAATCCAACAGAAGAAATGGATGACGGTGCGGAATGATTTCTTTGATCTGATTGATGTTCAAATGATTCATATTGTCCTCCTACACGATGCGAAATAACGGCTGTCCGTATTCCACGCCTTCCTGATTATTTACCAGAATCTCTGCAACCGTTCCGCTGTAATCGCTTTCGATCTCATTCATCAGCTTCATGGCTTCCACGATTCCGAGTGTCTGTCCTTTTTCTACTCTGTCTCCGACTTTTACGAAGCTTTCTGCATCTTCTGCAGGTGCTGAATAAAATGTTCCTACCAGCGGAGACTCTACAATATTTCCTGCGACTGCTTCTTCCGCAGCTGCTCCCAGTGTCTGATCCCCTTCTGCATTCGTTTTTCCCATCTCAGCAGAAACCACTCCGGCAGAAGCTGTTCCGGTCATATTCACCGGTGCAGACACATTTTCCGTCACATAGCATGTATTTTCTTTCTTGCTCAAATGCAGTTTGATACCGTCTTCCTCATATTTAAAGCCTGTCAGATCTGACTTTGACACAGCATCTATGAGTTCGATCATTTTCTCCATTTCCATATGTCTTTGTCCCTCCTGCAATTCTCCGCTAGTCTTCATATCTCTTTAACAGTAACACCGCATTATGTCCGCCAAATCCAAGTGAATTTGTCAGTACATAATTGACTTCTTTTTCTACCGGCGCACCGATCGCATAGTTCAGGTCACACTCTTCATCCGGAGTTTCAGTTCCGACTGTCTGATGGATGAAGTTGTCCTGGATTGTCTTCACACAAGTGATAAATTCCACACCTCCGGCCGCACCGAGCAGATGGCCGATCATGGATTTTGTCGAGTTGATCACAACATCTTTTGCCGCATCGCCAAGAGCCAGTTTGATCGCACGTGTCTCGAACAGGTCATTGTGATGTGTACTGGTTCCGTGTGCGTTGATGTAATCCACCTGGGAAGGTTCGATTCCGCCTTCTTCCATCGCAAGTTCCATTGCTTTGGCTGCACCGCTTCCGTCTTCTGCAGGAGAAGTAATGTGATATGCATCTCCCGTAGAACCGTATCCGACAAGTTCGGCATAGATGACTGCACCACGTTGTTTTGCATGTTCCAGTTCTTCCAGAACAACTACACCTGCACCTTCTCCGAGAACGAATCCATCCCTGTCTTTATCAAATGGTCTGGATGCCTTCATCGGATCTGTAGAAGTCGAAAGTGCTGTCAGACTTGTGAATCCTGCGACTCCGGTCTCACAGATACATCCTTCTGCTCCACCCGCCAGCATCACTTCTGCGTCACCATACTGGATCGCACGGAATGCATCACCGATGCAGTTTGTTCCACTGGCACATGCTGTAACGACATTCGTACATTTTCCCTTCAGACCGAGCTGAATGGAAATATTTCCTGCTGCCATGTTCGAGATCATCATCGGAACAAGAAGCGGATTAACTCTTCCCGGTCCTTTAGTCCGGATTTTTTCGTATTCTTTTTCTACAGCCTGCAGGCTTCCGATACCGGAACCCACAATTACACCGACACGGAACGGATCTTCCTTTGACATATCAAGTCCGGCATCTTCGAATGCTTCTTTTGCCGCTGCCACCGCATACTGGGAAAACTGGTTCCATTCTTCTTGCTGCCTTAAAATCCATTCTGTCTTTTGCCTGAAATTCTTTTACCTCTGCTGCAATCTTTACTTTATATTCTGTGGTGTCGAATTTGGTAATCTCTCCGATTCCCACTTTTCCTTCTTTGATGCCGCTCCAGAACTCCTCTACCGTATTTCCGATCGGAGTCACTGCTCCAAGTCCTGTCACTACAACTCTTCTCTTCATATATCTTAATCTCCTTTACATCACCATACCGCCGTCTACATGCAATACCTGTCCAGTAATATATCCCGCATCCTCTGACGCAAGAAATGCAACCGCATTCGCCACATCTTCTGCATTTTCCGAATTTTCCAAGCGGAATCTGTGCGGCAGACACTTCTTTTATCTTTTCCGGAAGTACTTCTGTCATGTCGGTCTCGATAAATCCCGGTGCAACTGCATTGACCGTGATTCCTCTGGATGCCACTTCTCTGGCTGCTGTTTTGGTCAGTCCGATCACACCTGCTTTGGACGCCGCATAATTTGCCTGTCCTGCATTACCGCTGACACCTACAACAGATGCCATATTTATGATGCGTCCGCTCCTCTGGCGGATCATCTGGCGGAGCGCAGCTCTTATTGTATGAAATGTTCCCTTCAAGTTTGTGTCCAATACCTTATCAAAATCTTCTTCTGACATCTTCATAAGGAGTCCATCCTTTGTGATTCCTGCATTATTAACCAGAATATCAATTCTTCCCTGCTCCTTGATCACCGTCTCGATGAATTCTTTACAGGCATCAAAATCGGCCACATTACATTGTATGATCACCGCTTTACCGCCTGCAGACTCAACTTCATTCTTTACTTCTTCGGCTCTTTCTCTGGAACCGTTATAGTTGATCACAACTGTTGCTCCTTTTGATGCAAGCTTTACAGCGATTGCTTTTCCGATTCCTCTGGACGCTCCGGTTACAACTGCAACTTTTCCTTCCATTGTCTGACTCATCTTTAAGCTTCCTCCATCATCTTTCCACTATCTGCAAGTTCGGTGCAGACTTTATCCACATCCTCCCACTGGGAAATGTGGAATACTTTCACACTTCGGTCGATTTTTCTTAAAAATCCTTCCAGTGTCTTGCCCGGTCCGATCTCAACAAATGTATCAACACCGTCTGCGATCATGCGTTCCATGCTCTGCATCCAGCGCACCGGTGAACTGATCTGTGTCGTAAGAAGTCCCGGAGTTTCTCTGATGTCTGTTACCTTCTCTGCTGTTACATTCGTTACATACGGAATTCTTAATTCGTGAAATCTGGTATGTTCCAGTTCTTCCGCCAGTTTCTCTCCTGCCGGAACCAGCATCTGAGAATGGAACGGTCCGCTGACATTTAACATAATGGTGCGTCTCGCCCCTGCTTCTTTTAACTTTGCAGCCGCTTCTTCTACAGCGTCTGTCTTACCGGTGATGACGATTTGTCCCGGACAGTTATAGTTTGCGACCGACACATCAGCAATCGGTTCGATCACTTTTTGCGATTTCCTCTGCCGCCATAGAAATGACCGCACACATGGCTCCTTCTCCTGCCGGAACCGTGTTCTGCATCAGGATTCCTCTTTTTCTTACCAGGCGGATCGCATCCATATCGTTCATTCCTCCGGCAGCTGCGATCGCCGGGTATTCTCCCAGGCTTAATCCTGCTGTGATATCTGCTTTCAGTCCTTTACTTTCCGCAACTCTTGTCATTGCCAGACAGGTCGTGACCATTGCTGCCTGTGTATATTCCGTCAAATCCAGCCTGTCATTTTCTTCAAAGCAAAGGTTCCTTCATATCCAGATCAAGTTCCTCACCTGCCTGGTCAAATATGTATCTTGCAATCTCACTGTTTTCATAAAAGTCGGCTCCCATGCCGGCTTTCTGAGCGCCCTGTCCCGGATAAATAAATGCAATCTTACTCATAGAATCCCTGTCCTCCGATTAATGCATCTGTCTCTGTTACCAGTTTCTGGATCAGATCTTTACATGACATTCTTTCTTTTACCATGCCGGCAATCTGTCCTGCCATTACGCTTCCGTTCTTTACATCACCCTCTACGACTGCTTTTCTGAGGCCGCCAAGTGTGAGCTTTTCCAGTTCTTCGAATTCTGCTCCGGCATTTTCCAGTTCCAGATATTTTCTCGTCATATCATTGCGAAGGGCTCTGACCGGATGTCCTGTGGTTCTTCCTGTTACTCTGGAATCAATATCCTTCGCTTTGATGATTCTTTCTTTGTAATTCTCATGTACCTGGGATTCATCTGTTACAACAAAATGTGTTCCCATCTGGACGCCTTTTGCTCCCAGCATGAATGCCGCAGCAATTCCTCTTCCATCGGCAATTCCTCCGGCTGCAATAACCGGAATACTGACTGCATCTACAATCTGTGGAACAAGTACCATCGTTGTACTCTCGCCGATATGTCCGCCGGCTTCACAACCTTCTGCTACCAGTGCATCCGCACCACAGCGTTCCATTCTTTTTGCCAGGGCCACAGAAGCAACGACCGGAATAACCTTTACGCCGGCTTCCTTCCACATCTTCATGTATTTCTCCGGATTACCCGCACCGGTGGTAACAACCTTTACGCCTTCTTCGACAATCACCTTTGCAACTTCATCTGCATAAGGACTCATCAGCATGATGTTGACACCGAATGGTTTGTCTGTCAGTTCTTTTGCCTTGCGTACCTGATCTCTTACCCAGTCTGCCGGAGCACTTGCTGCACCGATGAGTCCCAGTCCGCCGGCTTCGGATACACCTGCTGCCAGATGGTATTCTGCCACCCAGGCCATACCGCCCTGAATGATCGGGTATTCAATTCCTAATAATCTGGTTACTTCTGTCTGCATAATCTCTATACTCCCTGTCTTTTTATAATTTTCTTACTCTTTATGAGCGTTCACATACTCTACAACATCACCGACTGTTACGATCTTTTCCAGATCTTCCGACGGAATCTCGATTCCATATTCATCTTCCAGTGCCATTGTCAGTTCAAAAATGATCTAAGGAATCTGCTCCGAGGTCATCTTTGAATGATGCGTTTTCTGTGATTTTGCTTTCCTCTACTCCTAAGTTATCTGCTACCATTTTTTTCAATCTGTTCTAACATATCTTTGTTCTCCTTTTATTTCTGTTTTTGTCTCTTTTTTTTTCAGCTCTGGTTCCTTTTTAAATTCTTTTGCACTTATAAGGGTTTGCTTATCTGAGGCTTCTTACCACTCCAGAATGCTGGCCCCCCGAGGTGAGTCCTGCACCAAATCCTGCCAGGATAATCTTCTGTCCTCTGTTCAGTTTCCCGGCTCGGTTCAGTTCATCGAGAAGAATTGGAATACTTGCGGAAGATGTATTTCCGTATTCTTCCAGATTCATCGGAAATTTTTCCTATCGGTTCACCCAGCCGCTTTGCGATTGCTTCTACAATTCTTCTGTTCGCCTGATGCAAGATATAAAACTGATTTCTTCCTGTGCCGTGTCATTCTTTTCCAATACTTCTTTTATTGCCTGCGGCACGCTCTTTACAGCAAACATAAATACTTCTCTTCCATCCATCTGCATCAGATATTCATTTTTCTTCCGGCATTTGGCATATCTTCCGGTGATAATTCGCTTCTGTCATATCTGCTTTTACAGCGAAGTGCTTCTCCTCTAAAGCCATCGGAGTGTGTTACCGGAAGATAATATCCCGTATCTTCGCGCTTCAGCACTGCCGCTCCTGCGCCATCCCCGAACAGGATACACGTCCCGCGGTCCTTCCAGTTCGTCAGATTCGATAAACTCTCGCTGCCAATGATCAGTGCAGTCTGATACACGCCCGCATTCAGATAAGCCGCTGCCGTATTATAAGCAACCACAAATCCGGTGCACGCCGCACTCAGATCAAAACATGTCGCATGCTTTGCCCCAAGGTCTTTCTGCACTTCACAGGCTGTACAGGGAAGTATTACATTTGAAGAAATCGTAGACACGATGATCAGATCCACATCTTCTGCAGCAATTCCCGCATTTTCAAGTGCCTGCCTTCCGGCTTCGGCTGCCATGGATACCGTCGTCTCTTCTTTGATAATATGACGTCTCACGACTCCGGTTCTCTCCCGGATCCACTCATCACTGGTATCAACCAGTTTTGCAATGTCATTGTTATCCATTACAAATGATGGTACGCAAGATCCTGTCCCACATATTCTTCCAGTCATTAATAAATACCTCTGATTTATTTTGATTCTAAATTATTTTGACTGTCAAAGTATATATCAATAATTTTGTTGTCAAGTATTTGAATATCAAAATATATTTTATTTTCCGGACGTCTGGTGTTTACCTGGAATTCATATAATTATGATAATATATTTTAACTTATAGCAGTTTCTCTTCCCATTCTTTTTCTTTGAAGCCGGTCAGAACGAAATTATCTCCGATTACTAATGGGCGTTTTACGAGCATTCCGTCGGTTGCCAGGAGTTTTAACTGGTCGTCTTCGGTCATTTCTTTTAATTTGTCTTTCAGGTTCATCTGTTTGTATATCATACCACTGGTATTGAAGAACTTTTTGAGTGGAAGTCCGCTCATTGTGTACCATTCTTTTAATTCTCGTAAGTTGGGTTTTCTTCTTTAATTGCTCGTCTTCAAATTCTACGTTGTGTGCTTCCAGCCACTTTAATGCTTTCATGCAGGTGCTGCATTTTCTGTATGCAAATACTTTCATCATAGATTCTCCTTTTCCATCTTTCTAATTTTTTACAATATCATTACTGACGTTTCATATCGTTCTTCCAACGTTTTATTTCTTCTACACTATGTCCTACTGCTTCTGCAATCATGTCTTCCCTTGCTCCTAATTCAAGCAACTTCATTGCTGTTTCATATTTTCCTTTTTCTTTTCCACGCTCTTCTCCTATTAACTCTCCCGCTTTGTAAATCTTATCCATCTCTTTACACATAATCTCCACTCCTTCCTGTGTCTCTTTCAATACTCTTACCCGCTCTGCCAATACTTTGCTATACATGTCTTCTGCCTTTGTACAATGAAAATCATGCATCAATCTGCCCAGATCTGTATTTTCTTTCATCCGGGCGTTAATATATATAATTTCGCTTTTATCATTATAATCTCTGCCGGTTTCTCTTACAGTCCGTTTGATATGTAAGATGGGTGCAACTTCATTTTCTACTTCCTCATCTACGATAAAAATTAACCTTTGATTCCGGCAGTTTTTCAAAATCTTCTCCCGCAAACAGACTATGTGCGTCTATTATACTGCTGTGGTAGCGCAATCTTTTTGGGCCTGCTCCGGCTTTTTCCTGCTGTACTTCTATATCATATATTTCTTTTCTGCCATTCACAGCCACACAGTCAAGTACAGCCGATCTTCCCTGTAAATTCTTGTAATCTTTCTGAACAACGACTTCTGTTAATTCCAGATCATCATTTTTCAGTAATAACTCTTAATACATATTCCGCACATTCCAGAATATTTAACACGTTCCGCATGAACATATCACTCATCATTGTCAGCTCTGCGACTAACTTCTCATAATATCGGAACCGTTCATTAACAAAACCTGTCTTTAACAAATTCGTATTATTCATAGGCTTCTCCTCTCAGTATAAAACTTATCTTTACAGTATTTCAATGCGATAATAATTATATTATCAAGTATTATTTTGCAAATGATTTTTAATCTTTCCGTTTTCCATCCTTTCATAATGAATCCCACATTTTCGAATATCTGATAATTCAACATTTATTTGCTTATTCTTTTGTTATATATTTTGAAAAAGTTTTGATATATTTATCGATGTATTTCATGATTGGAACGAAATGTTCCTTAACTCAACGAATTATAATATAGAATGATATGTTATAATCATGAATGTACCAGTTTTATCTGATGCATTCACCTAATATGACTTTTTTATTTTCATCCAATCCTTTTTGGCTTTAGAAACCATGCTGGATCTGATATACGTCATTCCTGTGACCAGATAAATGACAGCTACAACAAGAACCGCCAATATACCAGTATTCAAGAACATATTTGCTATTAATGTAATCAACAATAATATCGGTATTACTTTGTTCAATACAATATACGTCTTATATGCACTTTTGTATATAATTTCTTTTTCTGCTTCATCACAGCTTTCCACCCACTGGTCCGTAAATTTTCTGCTTGAAGTTGGATCACCTTTTTTCTCCGGATGTGCCGCCTGTATCGCTTTTACATAACGTACAAAAAGATAAATATCGTAGAAATAGCACAGTATAAATATAATGCAGGCGAATAAAAAATATCTGGATTTTCCTGATTCTATATACTTCAAAGAATATCCAAAGGATAAAATTATGATGCAGGCCACCTGTGACACCAAATTAACCCCACTGGTCCACGCTCCCCATTTTTCTTCTTCGTAATCCAGTTCATAGAATCTGTCCTCATCTACATCCTTCATTTCTTTGTATACATTTTTTCAACCGGTATAAACTGTATTCACCAACAACTACCGTAACAACCGCGATTATAATTCAGAGCTGGAAATATATATTGCTGAATCGTTCCGTTAATCGTTCTGATTCCTGCATCTATTCCTTTTTTGCATCAGTTCATAGATGACTACCGACACGCCTCCGGCGATTCCCCCTGATTATCACTGCCGCGAGCATCTTCCACGTTGCGGTAAATAACTACTTTTCTTTTCCTTCATCATTTATCTCCTCTTCATATATAAAAAGTATCTTCTACACTGACTTCACAAATCTTCGCAATCTTTAATGCGAGTGTTACTGACGGCGAATAGTCTCCTCTCTCTATCTGGCTGATCGTCTGTCTGGATACGCCTGCGAGCTTTCCCATCTCGGTCTGATTGACGCCAAGTCTTAATCTGTATTCCTTCAATCGGTTTAGTAAAGGCAAATGCTCATCTCCTTTATCAATCATATTTTGACAACTTTTCTTGTCATTTAAATTCTAACAGATGACAACTATAGTTGTCAAGTTTCTATTTAATTCACTAGGCCAAATCCCCGAACCCTAATAAAAGCTTACAGTTCTCCATTTAATTATTATGGCATGCGAAACCGCAGGAATAAACTTACAAGGTCCTATCCTGTGCATACGGACTCATGGTTGGTAATTCTTAAGTAAAAAATGTTGACCGTTTGCTCACAAAAAATTCCACTGTCTGAGACGAATGTCGAGTTTGGATTTTTTCGTGAGCTCGTTTTTTAGGTCAACTTTTTTCGCTTAGAATTTCCCCATGTTGGAGTCAGCACAGGATAGGACCTTGTAAGTTTATTCCGATCGGTGACAGCCGCCATAATGCATTAAATAGAAAACATTCCTCCAAACTGTGAAAATCCCAATATACAAGCCGCACATACCAGCATAAATACAACGATTACTTTTACCCCTATAGATATCTTCGCATAACTTTCACAGATTGGAATCTGTTTATACTCCCATTCCGTCTGCATTTTTCTTCTCTTCCATTTCTGAACCAGTGTGATGCAGTCACATACGAAAAACGCGATAATAAATCCAAAACTGAATACCATAGCTGCTATATAATATCCCGCATCGGCACCTTCGATATCTATCTGCCGTTTGCACAATACTACAGCCGTTACGATCAATAAGAAATTTAGTAATGTATCCACAATAATCATCTTATCTACGATACTTTTCCTGCCGATTTCCTTCATACGCTCCGCTCCTTCCTGTAACAACCGCTTTTCATCCAGGTCTTCTTCTTTTTCTGTTTCACCGCTTCCAGTTCCGTCTCTAATTCTTTCATATATTTCCTGCATTCACTACATTCTGCTAAATGCTCTTCCACCAGTTTTCTGCTATCTTCGCTGCATACCTTATCCAGATATAACGGTATCAGATCTCTGATAATCTCACATTTCATCATTGCCTGCGCCTCCCATCTTTTCTACGATCATTTTCTTGGCTCTGTAATAGGTTACTCTCGCCCAGCTTTCACTTTTTGGAAAACTAACTGTCCGATATCTCTGTATGATACCTCTCTCATCACCCGCAGCATGAATACTTCTTTGTACGGTTCCTGTAAGTCATGTAGAATCTTTCGGATGATCTGTCCGTTTTCCTGATTGATTATGCCATTTAATAAATCCTCCCCTTGATCTGCATGATTTTCATCTAATTTATTTGCATATCTTTTCTGCTTTTTTGTCCACGCATAATATTCATGCTTCGCAATCTGACATAACCACACCGATAATTTACATTCACCTCTGAAATTTTCCAATTTTTCAAATGCAATGGCAAATGTCTGCTGGGTAAGTTCTTCTGCTATTTCCCTGTCTCCGGATAATCTCAGCAGAAAACAATATACCTCTTTTAAATATTTCTGATATACTTCCTCAAAATGATTCCATGAACTCACCTCTCTTCTCTCATTTATATCTTCTTTTACTATTAAGAGTAATTTTTTCTCAATTTCGTTACAAACTTTTTTTTGATTTTTTCATAAACCAAAGGTACTTCCATTAGATCCCCTTGACATTTTTCTCCTATATCTATTATAGTACTTATCGCAATTGTTTACAAAGTAAATCTATTATAAAGGAGCAACTATGAAAGACAAAAATCTGGACCGATATCGTATCAAAACAAGGCGACCTCCGGCATTTCGCAAGTATGGCGATCCGGAAATCCGGAAAATCAGAGCACACTTCTGCTCAGGAGATTGATTTTCTGTTCCGGATCGCGCTTTCGGAAGAACCACTGACCCCAAGACAGATTACCAACGCTATGGGCATCAGTAAGACTATCGTAAGCCGCCTGACCGACCATCTGGAATCCAAAGGGTTTATCTGTAAAGAGGCCTCTGCGTCCGACCGCCGCAGTTACTGCATCCGCATTACCGGTGCCGGAAAAGATGAGATTGACCGTATGTACTATTACTATCTGGATCCACTCTATACATTACAGAAAAACTATGAAGAAAGAGAAATTCGAGACTTTATTCCAACTAATCCGTGAAGCGAACGAGATTCTTTCTTCACAAAAAAAATTAAAGGGAGATTTTATTATGACATTTTACCAGGAACTACAACTAAGCTCGACCGGCTCTAAACAGCTGATTAAAAAGCACAACCGATAAAAAATGAAAAACGCCGTCACATACTCATTTACAACTTTAAAGTATATCTTGTAATGGTATTCTGTGTCGCCGTTGTATCTTTATATAGTAAATTCATCGGAAATGACAACAGTGTTGTCGGAGTTACCGTGCTTCTGGCCGTGCTGGTTCTCAGGCAGGCCGATTTCGGAATCCGTACCACACACGGACTTGCCTCTATCGCAGGTATCTACGCAATCCTTATGGCAGGTCCCCGTCTTGCCAACATGGTATCCCCGGTTCCTGCATTCTTTGTCAATGTGGTCTGTATCATGCTGCTGATGATCCTCGGATGCCACAATGTGATCATGTACAATCACTCTACTTTTGTCCTTGGCTATCTATTATTATTTGGATATGATGTAAGCGGACATGCCTACATTTTAAGACTGGAAGGACTCCTTGTCGGAATGATCCTCTGCATGATCATTTTCTATAAGAATCAGAAGAACCGTCCTTACCGGCGTAAATTTTCTCATCTGTTTCAGGAATTCAACATTCATTCCGCACGCAGCAGATGGTATATCAAGCTGACATTCATCGTATCATCGGCGATGCTCATCATGTCCCTGCTCGGACTTCCAAGAGCTATGTGGGCAGGTATCGCATGTATGTCCGTGTGTCTTCCGTTTACAAATGACTGTGTCGCACGTTCCGGAAAGCGTTGGATGTTCAACATCGTAGGAGGTCTGTTATTCGTTGTTCTGTATACGGTTCTTCCTGAGTCTATGTATGCCTATATCGGAATCATCGGCGGAATCGGTGTCGGATATTCGGCAGGATATTCCTGGCAGACAGTGTTCAATACATTTGGAGCGCTTTCCATTGCGTCCGGTCTGTTTGGAATGCCATATGCAGTAGCACTCCGAATTGGTGCCAACCTGTTGGTTCTGTTTATACGGTCCTGTGCAACAAATTATTCGATAAAGCACACGCTTACTTTTCATAGCACCGATTTGAAAAAACAACGCTCTCCTTTAAAAAAGGGGATGTAGCTTGCGCTACATCCCTAATTTTTCTACTACTTCCTGTGCTGCAGGTGTTCCGGCAACACCACCGACACCGGTTTCTCTCAATGATACGTCCATCTTGTCTCCGACTTCTTTCATCGCATCTATCACCTGGTCAACAGGTACCTTACTTGTAATCCCTGCCAGTGCCATGTCCGCTGCCGCCAGTGCATTCACTGCACCGCCTACATTACGCTTTACACACGGAACTTCTACCAGTCCTCCAACCGGATCACATACAAGCCCCATCAGATTCTTCAGTGCCATCGCACAGGCATGTCCGATCTGATCAGTATCTCCACCTTTGATGTAACAGATTGCTCCGGCCGCCATCCCCGATCCGGAACCAATCTCTGCCTGGCACCCTCCGGATGCCCCTGCCAGATATGCACGGTTGGCAATGATCTGACCAAGTCCGGCCGCCACATACATCGCTTCTATCATCTTCTCTTCCGGAACATTGTACTCTTTATAGTAAGTAACAAGTACTGCCGGAAGTACACCACAGGCACCTGCTGTCGGTGCTGCAACGATACGTTTCATACAGGCATTGTTGCATCCCATCTTCAGTGCATTCGACATCACTTTTGCAACAAAATCACCACACAACGGTTCTTTTGTTTCACGGTAGCTGTCCATAAGACCGCCTTCCGTTCCTACCAGCCCGCTTCTTGATACCTTGTCTGGTTCATAAGCATCCAGCGCATCCAGCATGGACTGCCACATATACTTCATCTTTTCCCAGGAATCTTCTATCTTCACATCCCTCTCCTGTGCATCCTCTAACTGGATTGCTTTCCAGAATGGAATGTTCTCTTTTTCCCCTCTCAGTTTCGCCTCTTCCATTGACTGATATGACATATCTTCTTTTCCTCCATTATCTATACCGATCCATTCGGATCAAGAAATTTCACACGGATAATTCCCGGCTTGCTCTCCAGTTCATCGATCGCACTCTGCGGGATCACCTGGTCTGTCTCTACCACCATAACGGCCGTTCCGCCACGTTTGTCACGGAACACCTGCATGGTCGCCACATTGATCTCGGCTTTACTGAGCGCGGCAGCAACCTCCATGATTCGTCCCGGTTCGTCCACATTACGGATAATAAGCGTACAGCTCTCTCCGCTGAAATTCACATCAATCCCGTCTAATTTACAGACGCAGATACGTCCGCCTCCGATGGAATGTGCCTGGATTTTCATCTGTGGTACGCCCTCTGCTTCCATAATAATCTGGGCAGTATTCGGATGTGCACCCTTGATGTTCTTATTCTTCATTACAAAATCCATCCCCATGTCTTTTGCAACTTCGTAGCTGTCCGGTATCCGCATATCGTCCGGCATCATCCCCAATAATCCGGCGATCAGCGCCCTGTCCGTTCCATGCCCCTTTCCTGTTGCAGCAAAAGAACCATGTAAATAGACTTCTGCCCTCTCCGGCTGACGGCCGAACAACTGTCTTGCAACCATACCTATCCTGACTGCTCCCGCTGTGTGTGAGCTGGATGGACCTACCATCACCGGTCCTAAAATGTCGAATATATTCCCCATATTCTTATTTCCCTTTCTTTTTTACTATAACTATCCCTTTCCCCATATTTTCCAGTGTTGAATAGTTACGTATTTTGACATATTCTATCTATTATTATACGTTCCCGCCCCATCTTTTACAATGGTCTATGATTGTTTTTTCCCGGCTGATATGCTAACATTTTATGATACTGGGGTTAAAATATCCTCCCAGCATATGATTAATAAGGAAGTGACAAATATGAACAAAAAAGAAGTATTAGAGATCCGCAAACAGTTTTCTCCTGAGAATTGCGCCATCACACGTATCTGTGGATGCTATGTCGATCACGAAAAAGAGAAAAAAATGGAAATGAAAAAAGCCTTCTTATCTTTACCGGAAGAAGAGGCTTTCAAATATTTTGATATCTTCAAACATACACTTTCCGGAACGATCGGAAAGAACCTCATCAACATGGAATTCCCACTCGACCAGGAATTGAACGGCGGCACACAGGAATTTCTGATGAAATTAAAGAACAGCAAGCTTCAGGACGACCTTCTTCTCGAAGAATTCTATGATAAAGTTGTGGAAAGTTATGAATACGGCGAGAACTACTATATCATCCTGATCCATGCCGTATACGATGTTCCGGGCAAGACGAAAGATGGTCTGGAGATGGAAGATGCATCCGACACTGTATACGAACACATCCTCTGCAGTATCTGCCCGGTCAATCTTACAAAAGCCGGACTCACATACAATGCACAGACAAATAACATCGAAGACCGCATCCGCGACTGGTTCGTAGAGGCTCCGGTCAAAGGATTCTTATTCCCGGCCTTCCAGGATCGTGCAGCCGATGTACATAATGTTCTTTATTATACGAAGAAACCGGAAGAGTTACAGCCATATTTCGTAGAACATGTCCTTGGAAGCACAACACCACTGACTGCAGGCGACCAGAAGACAACCTTCCAGGCAATCGTAAGCGACACCCTCGGCGAAGACAGTAACTACGAAGTGGTCCGCAATATCCACGATAACTTAAACGAAATGATCGAACAGGCCAAGGAAGAACCGGAACCGCTGGAATTATCCAAGACCGATGTCAAGAAGCTCCTGACACGCAGCGGTATTGCCGAAGAAAAGCTGGAATCATTCGATGATGAATTTGATGAAACAGTCGGTGTACATGGTACACTGCTTGCATCCAACATTGCCAGTGCTAAGACTTTCCAGATTGAGACACCGGACGTGGTAGTCAAAGTTAATCCCGAACGTGCCGATCTGGTAGAGACACGTGAGATTGACGGCCGCCGCTGTCTGGTGATTGCGATTGATGATCATCTTGAGGTAAATGGGATTGAGATTAATTAGAACGGCTAAAAATCGTATTTGAAGAAAAAATTAAAAAAATTTCAATTTTTTTACAAAAAACGTTTGCATTTTCCGTCAGACTATGGTAAGATACTTTTTGTCAAGCGGAAATGGCGGAATGGCAGACGCGCTAGATTCAGGTTCTAGTGGGAGCAATCCTATGAGGGTTCAAGTCCCTTTTTCCGCATGAAGAAAACCTTGAAGATTCATTCTTCAAGGTTTTTTTGTTATTTAATTGATTAACGAAGTTGGCCTCTCGGTCCTTGAAGAACACAGTATATAGCCGGTTTGATGAACTAAATAGCCATTTATTTACTCCGCCGCACCCGCTCCCGCAACTCCTCAAATATCTCCTTATGCTGCCTTACCTGCATCTTCGGGAACGCTTTCACAAGACGTTCGCCAACCTTTGTACGGTTCTCTGCCATCTCTTCGTATTTTGCTTTTAACTCTTCCATACGGGCCTTCATCTCTTCTACATTGATCTTCGGAGCCAGTTTCTCCATACGGGCTTTTGGTTCTTCCAGGCGTTCCTTTACTCCGTCTCTGAGACCATTCACGATTGCCTTCGGCTCCTCCAGACGTTCCTTCAGCTCTTCTCTTACATTACCAAGCTGCTCTTTCTTCTCTTCCTGGAATTCCATACCTTCCATTACATTTTCATAGATATTCTCTCCGACCTTGTTAGACAGATCTTTCAGCTCGGCTGCAATCTTCTCCATCGTTTCAAGTTTGCGGTTCATCTTCAGAATAGCGGAAGCTGTTACATACAGGTCTGCCAGAAGTCCGACAGCCAGACATGCCATAACTATAATTCCAAGAACAAATGGAATCATTGTCAACACCTTATAGATCAGCGGATGGATCACTTTTACGATCAGAACACAGAACACGCCCCATATCAATGAAAACAACACGCATACATATCCACCGATATTCAATGGCTGGTCTGAATAATCCCACCATTTATTATGAAAGATCTTCTCCAGCAGGAATCCGGTAATTCCTTCTATTGCCGTCACAAGTATGGTCGAACTGATATACAATAATACCAGATTATTCTCAACCGGTGTCAGAAACTGTACTACAACACCAACTCCGATTCCATATACCGGACAGATCGGTCCGTTTAAGAATCCTCGGTTCACGAATTTTCCCTGTTTCACAGCTGCATATGCAACTTCCGTACACCATCCCAGAAATCCATATACAAAAAAGTGATAATGCAAAATAATAAAACTCTGTCAAAATATACTCTCTCCTTTTTGATTATATGATAATAGGATCAAAAGACATTTTATCCCCGTATCATTATATTAATAAACTTCATTATACGTGATTCTTTCTTATTTCTCAATAAACATCTTTTCATATCTGTTAAGCTTTTATTGCATGTAATACAAATCTAAAGTTTTTTCTTACAACTTCGTGAATATTCTGTGACCACTCTTTGAGAGCTTTTTTTCAAACATTATAGAATAAGAGATGGGTATAAATAGGAGGGACTAATAATGAGTTTAAGTAATAAGAAGAAAACACAATCTACTTCCGATATCTTCGACGACGATTTCGAAGTGATCTACGAAGGTGATCTTCCTGATATTTCTATTGATGATGACGATGACTACCGCGATGTACTATCAGGATTATCGGATATTGATCATACAGATTACATCGAAAAAAAAATGATTACGACAGACTAACAAAGAAATTAAAGAATAAAAATAAGAAGGCTGGTAAGAAAAACAAAAAACTAAAGTAAAAAAGATAACTTCCTTTGATACCGCCTACTATGATGACGACATCTTTGACGAGCTGGATGATGACCTTTACGATGATGAATATGAAGACGACTACGATAATGAGTATGAAGACGACTACGACGATCCTCGTAACAACCGACAGAAAGAGAAAAAAATGCCGCAAAAATCGTGGTGTAAAAGTTCCAAATGTTGCAAAACCGGTTGCAAAAACCGCTAAAGCCGGAGGAAAGATCCTATTCAAATTCATCAATCTTCTGTTAAGAATGGGAACACTTCTGCTGATTGCCTGGATCATCTATCTTTTGGGACTGCATTTTCTGGCCAATGCCGGTTCGTTTGGCAATATTGTTTCCCGCTTAACATCAGCGGATCAGGAACTGATCGCATATCTGGCGGTTGGTGCGGTATTATTGCTCTATGAAGTGATCATCTTTTTCTGCGTTCTCGGAGGAAGCAAGAAACAGGGACGCAGAGGAAACAGTATTGATAATGGGCGTGGACTTACATCCTTTATTATCATTGCTGCCGGATCATATCTGTCCACAATGTTTGCCGTACTCATCCCACAGGCTCCTGCTGCACTTCTGGGTATTCATAATGCTCTAACTGTATACGGCGGATTAAAAGACACACTGCTTCCGATCTGTATCGCCGGAGTTGTAAGCTGTATCATACGTAAATTTATAATCAAATAATATAGAAGCTATACACAAAAATTCCTGAAGTTCTAATCAAGAAAAACTTCAGGATTTTTATTTTGCTATACAGTGAACTTGCCACCTACCGGATCTACCACCGGCAGCTCCTTACGGGCGCTTTGGCACCGGCAACTTCTCTTGCATACTTTGGTATCAAAAAAGACACTGCCTGCAACTGGCAATGTCTCTGCAAATGCGGATAACAGGACTTGAACCTGCACGTCGTGGACACTAGATCCTAAGTCTAGCGCGTCTGCCAATTCCGCCATATCCGCGTGTAAACAAAATGCAGATTCTTCATTTTGAAAAACCTGCATTCGTACTGAGCGTGCGGGGATTCGAACCCCGGACAACTTGATTAAAAGTCAAGTGCTCTACCACCTGAGCTACACGCCCATAATAAACTGGGCTAGTTGGATTCGAACCAACGAATGCAGGAGTCAAAGTCCTGTGCCTTACCGCTTGGCGATAGCCCAATAAAAAATGAAAAAGGGTGGGTAATGGGACTCGAACCCATGATATCCAGAACCACAATCTGGCGCGCTAACCAACTGCACCATACCCACCATATTACTTATCGAACTGTCTTTTGTCCAACTAAGTATCACCATATTAAATTTAGTGGTTTAAACGAGCCTGGGGGGTATTCGAACCCTCGACCTACGGCTTAGAAGGCCGTTGCTCTATCCAGCTGAGCTACAGACTCATATCTCTTAACCACAACCCGAAACAATTGTTTCAGGAGAGCGGGTGATGGGAATCGAACCCACGTATCCAGCTTGGAAGGCTGGTGTTCTACCATTGAACTACACCCGCATAGCGTATCGGGGTGACAGGATTCGAACCTGCGACCTCCTGGTCCCAAACCAGGCGCTCTAGCCAAGCTGAGCCACACCCCCGATGGTGTTTCTTTTGTATCAGCTCCGTGACACAAGACATATTATATATGACCTCATACTAATTGTCAACAACATTTTTTTTGATTTTTTTTTATAGTTTTTTTCAAAAAGTGCGGATTTTCTTGAAAAATCAATGGTTTCCGCACTTTTTATTATATTCTAATTTAAATATTCCTGCGTAATTTCAAGTTTTCCGTTACTGTCAATCTGCATGATCATATAACTAGGCTTTCTCCCCGGCTGTCTTGGATAACAAAGGCTTCCCGGATTCAATGTAATAAGCCCTTCTTCCTTTTCATAAAACGGACGATGCGTATGGCCATACATCACAATGTCCGCTCCTCGCCCTCTTGCCTCCTGTTTCAACCGCGTTTCTCCCATAGATACATAATACCCGTGTCCGTGCGTTGTAAATATATGATATCCCTCTACCATGAATTCTTCTTCTCCAGGCAGATCTGCAAAAAAAGTCATTATTTCCACGCACCATATGTACCGGACAATCTGCAACAGCCGGAATATAATCCTCATCCCCCTCTACATCTCCAAGATGGATCAGCATATCTAAGGGCCGTTCTTTCTCTATTACACGGTCAAAATTCTTATGAGAGCCATGTGTGTCACTTATGATCAATATTTTCATATCTATATCTTCACCCTAACTTTTATTTATGCTCAAGAATCTTACGAATCTTTCTTAGTCCCTCGCCTCTGTGGCTCAGTTCATTTTTCTTTTCCGGTGAAAGTTCTGCGCTTGTACAGCCATACTCCGGAAGGAAGAATATCGGATCATACCCAAATCCGTTTTCTCCCGCGATCTCATGGCCAATAATTCCCTCCATAGTACCTCTTACCACTTCACAGGAACCATCCGGCATGGCCGCTGCAATCGCACATACGAATCTTGCCGTACGTTTTTCATCAGGGACTCCCTCAAGACGATCCAGCAATGTCTGATTCTTAATGTCATAGGAAGTATCTTCTCCCATATAACGTGCAGAATAAATCCCCGGTTCCTTGTTCAGATAATCAATTTCAAGTCCGGAGTCATCTGCCAGAACCACTGCATTCTTATATTCTGGCATCTGATTTGCAATCTTTGCAATCTCTGTAGCTTTGATCATGGCATTTTGCTTCAAAAGTTGCCCCGTCTTCTACTACATCAGCCTTAATCCCCGCTTCTTTCTGTGACAGGATCTCTGCTCCCAGATCACTCAGGATTGCACGGATCTCTATCATTTTATGTTCATTTCCCGTCGCAAATATAATTTTTTCCATCTTATCTTTTCTCCTGTTTTTCTCCCGGACGCTTTGCCTTAGGTGGTTTTGGTCCCAGGAACTGGTAAAAATATGTCTTCAACATTCCATTGTAAATTTTCCGGTTACGATCTGCTTTTCGTCCGAAATAGCGTTCTGCATCCTCATAAGAAGTAATCATGTATGCTGACCACGAATCCAGATTTTTAAAACTCTCGCCAAATGTTTTATATAATGCCGGCAGGTCTTTCTTATCTTCCAGCCTCTCCCCATATGGCGGGTTCGTAATAATAAATCCATATTTCTTCGGGTGGCTCAAATCTTTTACATCTCTTTCCTGAAAAATGTATCAGATGATCTACTCCTGCTTCTCTTGCATTGCGTCTTGCAATCTTAATTACAGAACCATCCGCATCATACCCTTGAATGTCAACTTCTATGTCATCATCGATCAGTTCATTTGCCTCATTCACCGTATCATACCAAAGCTTCTTGGGAATCAGATTCGTCCATTCTTCCGCTGTAAATGACCGGTTCATTCCGGGTGCGATATTTGCTGCGATCATCGCTGCTTCTATAGGAAATGTTCCACTTCCGCAAAACGGATCTACAAGAATCCTGTCTTTGTGCCATGGCGTCAGCATGATCAGTGCCGCTGCAAGTGTCTCTGTGATCGGAGCTTTTCCCGCAACTTCACGATACCCTCTCTTATGCAGTGATACTCCCGATGTATCGATACCGACCGTTACCACATCTTTTTTCAGAAAAACTCTTACCGGATAAGCCGCACCGTCTTCTTCAAACCACTCTACATGATATTTCTGTTGAAGTCTTCTTACCATTGCCTTTTTCATTACTGACTGGATATCCGATGGACTGAATAATTTACTTTTTACGGATGCTGCTTTCGCAATCCAGAATTTTCCATTTTCCGGTATATAATTTTCCCCAGTCGAGTGCCTTTGTATTCTCAAATAATTCTTCATAACTGGTAGCCTTAAAGCTTCCTACTTTTAAGAGCACCCTTTCTGCAGTTCTCAGGAATATATTAGCACGGCAGATTGCTTCCGCATCTCCCCAAAAATCCAACTCTTCCATCTTCTACTTCTGAGATATCATATCCCAGATCCAGTATCTCTCTTTTTAATACTGCTTCCAATCCAAAATGACAGGGAGCGATCAATTCCATTTTTTTCATCTATTTCTCCATATAATAAATATTAATTTCTACTTCTTTATCTTACTGACAAGTAATAGATTTTTGTCAATATGTTTTGCTATATCGCATGTAAACCCCAAAACAGGACGTGCGTTTGCACGTCCTGTCCGGAAAGCT
>ENA-OQES01000126-OQES01000126.1-human-gut-metagenome-genome-assembly--contig:-NODE-126-length-31348-cov-4.587073_pt1 | contig 31348 bp, 37 predicted proteins | sample MGYA00242798_ERZ504641 | MGnify/ENA primary metagenome ERZ504641 (study PRJEB26092, sample SAMD00036327) | human gut metagenome | host: Homo sapiens | study: EMG produced TPA metagenomics assembly of...
ATTGGAAAGAACTTACTGCATTTGTCAGAAGCTTGTTTAATTCAACATTTAAAACGAATCCATATATGGAGAGGGGATTATTGACTGGATTACAAGAGTAAGTAAAGAATCTAATTTTTCAGATTTGACAATCTGAAGTCGTGACAACACATCCGAAAAATATAGCGGTTTTTTCGGATTTACGGAAAAAGAGGTCTTTAATGCTTTAGAGTACAATGGACTGTCAAGGGAAGAAGAAAATGTCCGCTATTGGTATGATGGATTTTCTTTTGGGAAGCGGAAGACATTTATAATCCGTGGTCGATTACAAAATATCTAGATACAGGAGAATATGGAACTTACTGGGCAGATACCAGTGGAAATGTACTTGTATCCAATTTGATTCGTCGAAGTCCGGCAAAGATTAAATCGGAGATGGAAGATCTGTTGCAAGGTAGAACAATCAGCACAGATTTGGATGAACAGGTGATTTTTGAGCAGCTTGGAAGAAAACGTGGAGCCATCTGGAGTCTTCTGCTTGCCAGTGGTTACCTGAAAGTTGACCGGTATGAGATGGATAACAGAATCGGTAAGCGTCAATATTATCTGAAAATCACAAACCATGAGACGATGCTGATGTTTGAGAAGATGATCGAAGACTGGTTCTCAGAAGAAGATTCTGCATATGGCAACTTTAAAGATGCATTGATTGCAGGAAATCTAGATTATATGAATCAGTTCATGAATCAGGTTGCACTTCAGACCTTTAGCAGCTTTTGATACCGGGAATAAGCCATCCGAAGAACAGAAACCGGAGAGATTCTACCACGGATTTGTTCTTGGACTGATCGTGGATCTGGCTGACAAATACAGGATTACTTCCAACAGGGAAAGTGGATTTGGACGTTATGATGTAGTTATGGAACCATTTAAAAGCAGATTTGGATGCAATTGTAATGGAATTTAAGGTTCAGAATATAACAAAAGAAAAATCACTTGAGCAGACAGTGGAGAATGCACTGCGTCAGATTGAAGAAAAAGAATATGATACGGAACTGCTTGCCAGAGGAATTAAAAAGGAGCGAATCCGCATTATGGAATTTGCATTTCGTGGGGAAAAAAAAGTTTCTAATAGGAACAGAAGAATAAAGAAATTGAGAAAAAAGCAATAGGAGAAAAAGAATGAGTATATATGATCTGAATGCATATGAAGTGCTCCAGACAGAAGATTTATCTGATCTGAAGTCAAAGGGGACACTTCTGAAGCATAAGAAAAGCGGAGCACGAGTGCTTCTTATGGAAAATGATGATGAGAACAAGGTGTTTACAATTGGATTCCGTACACCACCGTCAGACAGTACAGGAGTTCCACATATTATGGAACATTCTGTGCTGTGCGGATCGAAAGAATTCCCGGTGAAGGATCCGTTTGTTGAGCTTGTGAAAGGTTCTCTGAATACATTTTTGAATGCGATGACTTATCCGGACAAGACAGTATATCCGGTGGCAAGCTGTAATGACAAGGATTTTCAGAATCTGATGCATGTTTATATGGATGCAGTATTTTATCCAAATATTTATCAGCATGACAAGACATTCCGCCAGGAAGGATGGAGCTATAAGCTGGATGATCCAGAGGGAGAATTGACGATCAGTGGTGTTGTTTATAATGAGATGAAAGGAGCATTCTCTTCTCCGGAAGGTGTGCTTGACCGCGTGGTTCTGAATTCTCTGTTCCCGGATAATGCGTATTCCGTAGAGTCCGGTGGAGACCCGGAGGTGATTTCCGGAACTTTACTTATGAGCAATTTTTTAGATTTCCATAGAAAGTATTTATCATCCATCTAACAGCTATATTTATCTGTATGGTGATATGAATATGGAAGAGAAATTAAGATGGCTTGACGAGAAGTATTTGTCAGATTTTGAGAATGAACCGGTGGATTCAGAGATTCATCTGCAGAAGCCATTTACAGAGATGAAGGAAGTCGTTCAGGAGTATTCCATCGCAAGTGAAGAGAGTGAGGAGGATAACACCTATCTTTCTTATAATAAAGTGATCGGTACTACACTGGATGAGAAACTATATCTGGCATTTGAGATTCTGGATTACGCACTTCTGTCCGCACCGGGAGCACCGCTGAAGAAAGCACTTCTGGATGCTGGGGTCGGCAAGGATATCTCAGGATCTTATGACAACGGAGTTTATCAGCCGATTTTCTCTGTGATTTCTAAGAATGCGAATGTAGAGCAGAAGGAAGAATTCGTTCGTGTAATTGAAGATACATTGAAAGATATTGTGAAAAATGGAATCAATAAGAAAGCACTTCGCGCAGGAATCAACTATCATGAATTCCGTTTCCGCGAGGCTGATTTCGGAAATTATCCGCGTGGATTGATGTATGGTCTTCAGTTGTTTGACAGCTGGCTGTATGATGAGACGAAACCATTTATCCATATGCAGGCGATTCCGACATTTGAATTTTTGAAAGAACAGGTGGAAACAGGATACTTTGAAGAACTGATCCAGAAATATCTTCTTGATAACACACATGGTTCTATCGTGATCATTAAGCCGGAGCGTGGACGCACTGCAAGAATGGATAAGGAACTTGCAGATAAGCTTCAGGTATACAAAGACAGTTTGTCAAAAGAAGAAATTGATGCACTTGTGAAAGCAACGAAAGAGTTGGAAGAATATCAGGAAGAAGAGTCGGCACCGGAAGATCTGGCGAAGATTCCTGTACTCGGACGCGAAGATATTTCCAGAGAGATCGCACCGATTTATAATAAAGAGATTGAGACAAGCGGAGTGAAGCTGGTACACCATGAAGTTGAGACGAATGGAATTGGATACACAGCGCTTTTGTTTGACCTGTCCGGTATTCCGGAAGAGAAACTTCCATATATCAGCATTCTGCAGAGTGTGCTTGGAATTATTAATACAAAGAATTATGAATACAGTGAACTGTTTAATGAGATCAATGTACACACAGGAGGAATCGGAACTTCTCTGGAGCTTTACACAGACGTAACAAAGGTAAAGGAGAAAGAATTCCGTGCGACATTTGAAATCAAAGGTAAAGCGCTGTATCCGAAGATGGATGTTCTGTTCTCTATGATGCGTGAGATTCTGATGGAATCTGATCTTGGGGATGAGAAGCGTCTGAAAGAAATCTTAGCAATGTTGAAATCCAGACTGCAGATGTCCTTCCTGTCATCCGGACACACAACAGCAGCCCTTCGTTCCCTGTCTTATACTTCACCGATGGCGAAGTTCAAAGATGATACAGATGGAATCGGTTACTATGAGGTTGTAAAGGAACTGGAGGAAAACTTTGAGGAGAAGAAAGCAGAACTGATTGCAAACTTAAGACAGATTGCACAGCAGATTTTCCGCAAGGATAATCTGATTATCAGTTATACTTCATCAGCGGATGGTCTTGCACCGATGGAAGAAGCATTTGCAAAGATTGCAGACACACTTCATACAGAGGAAAAGGAAGCAGAGATACCGTGTGAAATTCATTGTGTGAAACGCAACGAGGGATTCAAGACATCTTCAAAAGTTCAGTATGTTGCAAGAACAGGTAACTTTATCGACCGTGGTGTTGAGTATACAGGAGCACTTCAGATTCTGAAAGTCATCTTGAGCTATGATTATCTGTGGCAGAATGTCCGTGTGAAGGGCGGAGCTTACGGATGCATGAGCAGCTTCAATCGTATTGGAGAGGGATATCTGGTATCTTACCGTGACCCGAATCTGGAGAAGACAATGGAAATCTACGAAGGAGTTGTGGATTATCTGAAGAACTTCAATGTAGATGACAGAGACATGAACAAGTTTATTATCGGAACGATCAGTAATATCGACCGTCCGATGAATCCGGCAGCAAAGGGAAGCAGATCAATGAATCTTTATATGAATCATGTATCAGCTGAGATGATCAGGGAAGAGAGAAATCAGATCCTTGATGCACAGCAGTCAGACATCCGTGCACTTGCCGATGTACTTCAAGCATTACTTGATGCACATGAACTTTGCGTGATCGGAAGTGAAGAGAAGATTGAGGAGCAGAAAGAGATGTTCCTTGAAATAAAGACACTTTAAGATGGAAAAAGAAAGGAAAAGTATGCAGGATAATTTTAAATCAGGATTTGTCACACTGATCGGAAGACCAAATGTTGGAAAATCTACTTTGATGAATCGTCTGATCGGACAGAAGATTGCAATCACATCAAATAAACCACAGACAACAAGAAACCGTATCCAGACTGTTCTGACAACAGAGGAAGGTCAGATTGTGTTCGTAGATACACCGGGAATTCACAAAGCAAAGAATAAACTTGGTGAGTATATGGTGAATATTGCAGAACGTTCTTTGAATGAAGTGGATGTTGTACTTTGGCTTGTAGAGCCATCTACATTTATCGGTGCAGGTGAGAAGCATATTATTGAGCAGTTAAAGAAGGTAAAGACACCGGTTATTCTTGTTATCAATAAAGTTGATATGGTGAAGAAGGAAGAGGTTCTTACTTTTATTGATGCATATCGCAAGGAATGTGATTTTGCAGAAATCGTTCCGGTATCTGCAAGAAGAGGCGATAATACGGATGAGCTTGTAAATGTAATTATGAAATATCTTCCATACGGACCGCAGTTCTATGATGAAGATACAATCACAGACCAGCCGGAGCGCCAGATCGTGGCAGAGATTATCCGCGAGAAAGCATTGCACAGCTTGAATGAGGAGATCCCTCATGGAATCGCAGTAGCAATCGATCAGATGAAGATGAATCACAAAGTGTGTCATATTGATGCTACAATCATCTGCGAGAGAGATTCCCATAAAGGGATCATCATCGGAAAGCAGGGAAGTATGCTGAAAAAAATCGGAAGTACTGCAAGATTTGAGATCGAGCGTTTGCTGGATTGCAAAGTAAATTTGAAGCTGTGGGTGAAGGTTCAGAAGAACTGGAGAGACAGCGATTATATGATGAAAAATTTTGGATACAGGGAAGACGAGATGTAAGCCCTGAAATGCATTTGCGGTAAATTCTGAAGAAATTCTAAAGAAAAAAGTGCTGTTCCTTAAAGAATGGCACTTTTTTCTTTAATAAATGCCAAAGCCTATTGTTATTATGAAAAAGTGGGATAAAATGATGTAAGTACATAGCAATGGAGCAATCCGGTTACATCATAAAATGGGAAAAGAATGGAGAAAACAAGAAGTGAGACAAAGGACAGGGGATTTGGACAGAAAGAGAATAATAGAAATCTTACTCCCGCCGGTAATTGCTTTTCTAGTGAATTCAGCTGTCTACTGGGGAGCACCGAGATTGACAGATACCGGTGAGTACCATAACCTGTCACTTGCATTAGATGCAAAGATCCCATTGATCCCGGCATTTATTCTTGTTTATTTTGGATGTTACATTTTCTGGGTGATTAATTATCTGCTTGTATCATTGCGGGAGGAAGAGATAAAATACAGATTCTTTACGGCTGATTTGTATGCAAGAATCATTTGTTTTCTGTTTTTTGTGTTTTATCCGACAACAAATGTAAGACCAGAACTTGTCGGAAACGGAATTTTTGTTCAGGGCATGCGTTTTTTATATCAGATTGATAAACCGGTGAATTTATTTCCATCAATCCATTGTATGGCAAGCTGGTTCTGTTGTATTGGAATCAGGGGAGATAAAAAAGTACCGGGGTGGTATAAGATCGTATCTGTAATGATCGCAGTGTTGGTCTTTGTTTCTACGCTTGTAACAAAACAGCATGTAATTGTGGATGTGATCGGTGGAGTTGCGGTAGCGGAGCTGACCTGGTTTGTGAGCTGCCGGACAAACGGATGGAAAATTTTACAGAAATCTGGTTCGTAAAGCAGGAGGAGAAATGGAAAATAAAAGAAATGATATTTAATGTACTTTTTCTCTTTCTTGTCTTTGCGGCAACACTCTATGGAGTGTTCCATGGAGAGGATTTAAGCGAGATTGCAGAAATCCTGAAAACAGTGAATTCATACTGGTTGCTTCCGGGTGTTGCCTGTGTGATTATCTTTATCTGGGGAGAGTCAATTATTATATTTTATATGATGCATACGCTTGGTATTCATCTAAAGAAATGGAAATGTTTCCTGTTTTCCTCTGTAGGATTCTTTTTACAGCTGTATCACACCATCCGCAACAGGAGGACAGCCGGCGCAGATTTATTATATGAAGAAAGAGAAAATTCCAATCCCGGTATCAACGCTTGTATTGATGATTGTCACGATTACCTATAAGATGGTTCTCGTTGTGATCGGTCTTGGACTTATGATCTTCGGCAGGGGATTCATCAGAACACATATGTATAATATCCGTCATATTTTTTATCTTGGAACAGGCCTAAATGTATTTTGTGTGGCTTCTATGCTGCTCCTTGTATTTCATCCGGTGCTTGCGCGTTCTATTCTTGTAAAAGGGATGGAACTGCTGGAAAAAATGCATCTGATGCGATATAAAAGTACAAGAATTGAGAAACTGAATGCATCGATGGATCAGTATCATACAACAGCGGTTTATCTGAAAGATCATATAATGGTACTGGTCAATGTATTTGCAATCACATTATTTCAGAGGTTCGCACTGTTTACAGCAACCTGGTTTGTATATAAGGCATTTGGACTGTCCGGAACGAATGCATTCGTGATTATTCTTCTGCAGTCTGTAATTTCCGTTTCTGTGGATATGCTGCCACTGCCGGGGGGGTATGGGAATCAGTGAAAAAATTTGTTTTCGATGATTTTTTGAACCAGTTTTTGGAAGTGCACTTTTGATCCCGGGAATGATCTTAAGCAGAGGACTTGGATATTATACAGAATTATTGATCAGTGCAATTTTTACGATCGTGGCGAATTTTACAATAGGAAGAAACTTAAGGAAGAAAGCATAAATAAAAGGATGGTTATTCTGATAAGAATAAAAGCAAGGGGGAAATAAAATGTTAGGTGTTTATGATTACACAGTTATACTTACATATATCAGTCTGTGGATTTCAATTGGTGGGATGATGCTGTCATTGAATGGACATCTGGATCTTGCAGTATTGTGTCTTGCATTGTCTGGTCTGTGTGATATGTTTGATGGGAAGATTGCAAGAACAAAGAAGGATAGAACAGAAACAGAGAAACGTTTTGGAATCCAGATTGATTCACTGTGCGACATTGTCTGTTTTGGAGTTGGACCGGCGATCATCTGTTATTGTATGGGAATGAATGGGATTGTCGGTGTTCTTATTCTTATGTTTTATGTGTTGGCAGGATTGATCCGTCTGGCATGGTTTAATGTAACAGAAGAGTGCCGACAGGATGAGACAACAGAGAACAGAAAGTGTTATCAGGGATTGCCGATCACATCCATGTCGATCGCATTACCGATTCTTGTTGTGCTTCGCCCATTTTTCGCACTGTGATTTCAGAATTGCACTGCATGCGATGGTTCTTCTTGTAGGACTTCTGTTTGTTATGGATTTCAAATTAAAAAATGCCGGGGAATAAGACACTTTCTGCATTAGTCGGAGTAGTAGCGGTTGCAGTAGTCTGGACATTGAGACGAAGATTCATGTAAGAGGAGAGATTATGATTTATGCAGACAGAAACGGAAACAGGACGGAGAAAACAACAGGACAGGACAGATTCCTGGAATATATCTATGGACATACATTGACAAGAATGATGCTGAAACCATTGCTTGGTTCCAGGGTATCCCGACTTGGTGGAAAAGTGCTGGACAGCAGAGTATCCAGGCTGTTGATTCCATCGTTTGTCAGAAAGAATCAGATTGATCTGTCAATCTATGAAAAGAAACATTATTCTTCTTATAATGACATTTTTTACGCGTAAGATTTTAGTGGAGGAACGTCCGATTGACGGAAGAAAAGAAGTGCTGATCAGTCCTTGTGACGGGAAAGTGACAGTTTGTCCGATTCAAAGGGATGGACTTTTTCTTATCAAACAGACACAGTATACAGTCCGTAGTCTTCTGAAGGATGAAAAGCTTGCGAAACGCTATGAAGGTGGAACAGCTTATATAATCCGTCTCACGGTAGATGACTACCACAGATATTGTTATGTGGCAGATGGTGTGAAATCTGCACAGCGAAAGATCAGAGGAGTATTCCATACAGTAAATCCGGTGGCAAATGACTATGCTCCGATTTACAAGATGAATACAAGGGAATATTGTCTTGTACAGACAGAAGAACTGGGAACCGTTTTGCAGATGGAAGTCGGTGCTCTTATGGTTGGACGGATTAAGAATCATAAAAAGAAAGTATCTGTTGTACACCGGGGAGAAGAAAAAGGAATGTTCGAGTTTGGCGGGTCTACAGTCGTTCTTTTGACGGAGCCGGGAAAAGTGCAGACGGATGAAGATCTGGTGAGAAACAGTGCAACCGGTGCAGAGACATTGATAAAGATGGGGGAGAAAATTGGTGAAAAATGTCAGAAAGAACCGTTTTCGGGCGAGAACTGAGGATTTTCTATAGCTTTCTAAAATAAAGTGTGCTAAAATGGCTGTGTTTGTTAAAGAAACATAGCCACTTTTTTGCAAATATGCAGAGAAACTGTTACTGTTCACTCCCGTGTCAATCACTCCGCTGATTGACACGGAGGAGGCATGTTTTGGCTTGAATGCATCTCGCCTCATCGCCAAAGGCGATTTAAAATGGCGAGATGCGTTGCTGGTCGCACATCGTGTGAACAGTAACGAGAAACTTTTCGTATCAATATGGAGATAAGACAGAGAGAGGGAGGAAAATTCAGGTGAAAAAGAGAAGAATACTTGCAGTTCTTTTGATTGTTGCACTTGCAGTTGCTTCTTTTTCCGGTTGTGGAAAGAAGAAAGAAAAGGAAGAGCCAAAGAAAGAGACAAAGCAGGTAGTACAAGAGGAAGAAGAGCCGGAAGAAGTAGAAGAAGAGCCGGAAGTTAATCAGGAGACATTTGCTATTTTTGGAGTTGACTCCAGGGAAAATAATCTTGGTAAGGGAACAAGATCAGACTCCCTGATGGTGGTAAATGTAGATAATACAAATAAAAAAGTGTATATTGCTTCTGTCTATAGAGATTGTTATGTACAGATTGAAGGTCATGGTCTGGATAAGATCACACATGCACACTCTTTCGGAGGACCGGAGCTTGCAATGGATACATTAAATACAAACTTTGATCTGGATATTCAGAAATATATTACAGTTAACTTTATGAATGTTGCAGAACTGGTTGATGATATGGGTGGAATCGAGCAGGACATTACAGAAGAAGAAACAAAGTATATCAACGGTTATATTGATGAACTTAATGGAATCCGAGGAACATCTTCTGCACACATTACAGAAGCCGGTACTTATACATTAGACGGAACACAGGCGGTTGCATTTAGCCGTATCCGTTATACAGAAGGAGGAGATTATAAGAGAAGTGAAAGACAGAGAACAGTTCTCTTTAAGATTTTCTCAAAAGCACAGGAGCTTGACAAAGCGAAAAAGATCGATATTGCCAAGAGCATGCTTGATAAAATTAATACAAACTATTTAGAGAGCGAAGTGCTTCGTCTTTTAAGTACAATCACAGAATACAAGGTGGAAGCAATGGATGCATTTCCAAAGGTATTCTATTCCGGTAAGATTGATGGTGTGTTCTATGAAGTTCCGGTTACACTGAATGACATGAGTACACAGATGCATACATTTTTGTATCCGACAGAAACGTATACACCTTCTGAGACAGTTCAGTCGATCAGTGCTCAGGAAAGCGCAGTAGCGCCGACAGCGAATAATGATTTTACACAGCAATAAGAGCATTTTAAACTGATTTTTGAAAAGAGTTGTGAGAAATAGAGGATAAGCTCGTTTTTTACAGCTCTTTTTTGTATATGAAAAAGTCATGTTCTGGTTACTGTTCTGATATAGAAAAACCGTCTACTCGGGTTGCAATTACTTTCAATTTTATAAAATGTGTGTTATCCTAGCATTGAATGTTACTTGAACGTTTAACTAAAATAAGAAAAATGAAAAGGGTTAGATAAGGGGTAAGAAAATGAAATACGAGAAGATGAACAATCTCTTCCTGCGTCAGTCCTATCTGGATTCCTGGGAAGATTATGAAAGAAGTTTAAAGAAAAAAATGCTTTATCAAATGGGATTATATTATATTGACAGCATCAAATGAAGCACAGGCAACGGCTTATCGGAATCAGATCGAGAACCGTCTGGAAAAAGGTCTTCTTCCGGAAGAGACAACGTATGCGGTTCTTCCAGATCCGGAGGGAAAACGTGTGGGATCAGGAGGTGCTACATTTCAGGTGATGCGTTATATTGCAGACCAGGAACCGGAGAGAGAGAATCCTTTTAAGAATCGTAGAATTCTTGTGATTCATTCAGGTGGTGACAGCAAGAGAGTGCCGCAGTATTCTGCAATCGGCAAGCATTTTTTCGCCGGTTCCAAGAGAATTGCCGGATGGAAGAAGTTCCACTTTGTTTGATGAGTTTATTGTAGGGATGTCAGGGGTTCCATCCAGGATTCAGGAAGGAATGCTTGTTTTGTCAGGGGATGTATTACTCCTGTTTAATCCGCTTCAGATCGATGCGCAGTTTGACGGAGCAGCAGCAATTTCTATTAAAGAGCCGGTAGCTACAGGAAAGAATCATGGCGTATTTCTGAACGACGGACATGATTATGTAAAGTGTTTTCTTCATAAACAGACAGAAGAGCGTCTGCGAGAGATGGGAGCTGTTAATAAAGCAGGAAATGTAGATCTTGATACAGGTGCGGTATTGTTTGGCAGCGCACTGTTGCAGGCACTGTTCCGTCTGATTTCAACAGGGGGCAAAGTAGACGAGAAGAAATTCAGGCAGTTTTGTAATGAAGAAGCAAGGATCAGCTTTTATGGGATTTTTTATATCCGCTTGCAAATGATTCTACATTAGAAGATTTCTATAAAGAGGCAGCAGAAGGACAGCTCAATGAGGCACTGCATGAATGCAGGACACAGATCTGGAATGCGATCCATCATTTCTCAATGAAGCTGTTGTGTCTGTCACCGGCGGAATTTATTCATTTCGGAACAACAAGGGAATTGAGAAGTCTTGTAACAAAAGATGTGCAGGATTACGAGTTCCTGGATTGGAAGATGCAGGTGAATTCAGCGGTGCAAAAAGAAGGATTTGCAGCGCATAATGCTTATGTAGGAAGCCGTGCGAAGATAGGAAAAGAAGCATATCTGGAGAATTGTTATATTCTTGGTAATTCTGAGGTCGGCGACGGAACCGTTCTTTCCCATGTGCGCATTATGGACCGGAAGATTCCGGAACAGATCGTCATGCACGGAACTGAACTGACAGGTGGGAAAAAAGTAATCAGGATTTATGGTGTACCAGATAATCCGAAAGGAAAATATCCGGGAGAGGTTTCATTTCTCGGCACGACATTGAATCAGTTTATGGCTCAGAATAAAGTGACGAAAGAAGAACTCTGGAAAGGAGAAGAGACCTATCTGTGGTTTGCAGATCTTTATCCGGTGTGTGATGACTGGGAAGATGCACTTGATATGGCTGAAATCATTTACAAGATGGCACATGGTACTGCAACAAAAGAAGAGATTTCCAGATGGCGTGAGACTGAACGCATGAGCCTCTATTCCAGTTTTAATGCAGCAGATATTGAGGCATCCTGTGATCAGGAGAGGTTTCTTGAAAACCGTATTCTTGCAAAGTGTTTCATCAGAAAACTGGAGCAGGGAATGTATTATGCGGATGCACTCAAGATATTTGGAAAGCGTGGAATATCGAAAGAAATCTTTAAGTTGCTGATTGAAGATGCGGAAGAAGCAGGTTTCTCATTGAAGATCCGAATCTATCATGCAGTTTCCTGTTATATGAAAAAGACAAGAACGATTTATGATGATCTGCATTATGATGCACTCGAAAATGACTGTTTTGGAACAATCCAGGAGGCAATTTATGAAGAAACAGAGAAGAAGCTTCCAGATAGTGCAGGATATAGAATTGTAAAAGATCAGGTCGATATCGCCCTTCCGGTCCGCGTGAACTGGGGCGGAGGCTGGACGGATACACCACCACATTGTAATGAAAAGGGTGGAGTAGTTCTTAATGCTGCAATGAAATTAAGAGGAATCGATCCGGTACAGATCACGGTGAAGAGATTAGATGAGCTTCATGTGGAATTTGAAAGTAAGGATATCGGAGTCTATACAACTGTAGACAGTGCAGCTGAGATCCAGGATTGTCATAATCCATATGATTCATTTGCACTGCATAAAGCAGCTTTGATCGCCTGTGGAATTATCCCGGTCAAGGAAGAAGCAGATCTTCAGGAGATTTTAAAGCGGATGGGAGGAGGAATCTATCTTTCTACCCAGGTTTATGGAGTACCGAAAGGATCAGGACTTGGAACAAGCAGTATCTTATCAGGAGCGTGCGTAAAGGGAATCTTTGAATTTCTTGGTCAGGAGCGTACAGATGCAGAGATCTATGATGTTGTCCTTGGTATGGAGCAGATCATGAGTACCGGAGGCGGATGGCAGGATCAGGTTGGCGGACTGACAGAAGGAATTAAACTGATCTCAACAAAACCGGGGATTGCCCAGAATCTTGTTGTAGAGAAGATAGAAATGCCGGAAGAGGGAAAGAAAGAACTGAAAGAACGTTTCGCATTGATTTATACTGGTCAGAGGCGTCTCGCAAGAAATCTGCTGCGTGATGTGGTTGGTGGCTATATCGGAAGCAGACCAGAATCATTGAAGGCATTAAAGGAGATGAAGGCAATCGCCGTGTTAATGCGTTTTGCACTGGAGCAGGGAGATATTGACGAATTTGCTGAGCTTTTAAACCAACATTGGGAATTATCCTGTATGTTGGATGCCGGTACAACCAATACCTGTATCGATCAGATCCTTCTTGTATGTGAAGACCTGATCGATGGGAAGTTTATATCAGGAGCCGGTGGAGGCGGATTCATTCAGGTGATTCTAAAGAAAGATGTGACAAAGGAGCAGCTGCATGAACGTCTGCATGGCGTGTTCCAGGACAGTGGCGTAGATGTATGGGATTGCGAATTACTTGTTTAACGTATAAGTAAGATAAGAAATGAAAATTTGACAAAGAATTTCTACATGGTATAATGAGCGAAAAAGAAAGCAGTATATCAGTTAGGAGTAGATTTTTGAAGAGCAATAAGAAAACGAATAGAGCGAAGAACAGGAAATTGACGATGATCTCATTTTTGCCGGCAATCATTTGGCTGATCCTTCTTCTGGTTTTGTCAAGCCAGAATGGACCACAGACAGCGGCAACCAGTCTGCCGATGGCAGAATGGATCCAACAGCACTTTTTTCCGCAGGACAGTGTGGATTATGTGCATATGTATCTGAGAAAATGGGCACACTTTATCGTTTATTTCATAGAATCAGGATTATTGGTTCTGGCAATGAAGAATGTGATGAAAGCCTGGAAAGCGGCGTGTGCGGTATTCGGACTTTGTACGATCCTGGCAATTGCAGATGAGGCACACAAGGTTCTGATCGTAGGAAGACACTGTCAGTGGGATGAAGCAGGAATCAATATTGTCGGTGTAATCATGGGAGTGTTGCTGACCTGGAGTATTCTATGGCTGATTCGTTGGGCAAGGGGAACACTTGAAGATTAGAAGGAATATTTTCGCAGAAAGCTTCATATAATGACATCAGGAAGACAAGCTGTGAAAGGGGAAATCGAAAGGTGGTTCTTGGATATATTGTCTGTTTTCTCGGTGGTCTGATTCTGGGAGTAGTCCTTATGTGTTTGCTTCAGATAAAGAGATGATTTGTGAGAGAGGTTGAGAGGCCTCTCTTTTTTTCGTATATCAGGAAAGTATTTTCCTGATATACAAAAAATTACTCCGTTTAGGATCTGTACAAATCCGAAAAATCACCCGTTGTTGTTTTACATAAACTTAACATTTGGTTGATTTCAGACTTTACATTTCTTACGTAACATATGTACTGTGCTTGAGGGAAGCATAAATGACTGCAGAAAATAAAAAAATGAAAATGCAGTGGGATTAGAAATGTGTATGAAATGTAAAGGGAGATAATTGACATGAAAATGAAAAAGTTTATTGCATTACTTACAGTAGCAGGTATGACAGCAACAATGGCAGTTGGATGTGGAAGTTCATCAAACGAAACTTCAGATAATGCAGCAGATACAAATACAGAGAGCAGTGACAGCTCATTAAGCGGAACAATCACAGCAGCCGGTTCATCAGCACTGAAACCACTTGCTGATGATGCAGCAGATTCGTTTCTAAATGATTATCCGGATGTATCTATCACAATCGATGCAGGCGGTTCAGGAGAAGGACTGAAGCAGGTATCAGAAGGAACTGTAGATATCGGTAACTCTGATGTGGCAGCAGAAGATAAACTGGATGAGACAGCAGCAAAAGAGCTTGTAGATCATCAGGTATGTGTTGTAACTATGGCACCGATCGTAAACAAAGATGTTGCAGAAGCAGGTGTTAAGAGTCTTACAAAAGAGCAGTTGATCTCCATCTTCACAGGAAAGACAACAAACTGGAAAGATGTTGGAGGACCGGATGAGGATATCGTTCTTGTAACACGTCCTGAGTCTTCAGGAACAAGAGCAACATTCCAGAAATATGCACTGGACGGAAACGAAGAAGCTTCTAACACATCCATGGAAACAGATGATTCCGGAGTTCTTCTTACAAATGTAAAGAGTACAAACGGAGCAATCGGTTATGTAGCACTTTCTTATCTGACAGGAGATGCAGGTGTTGAGACAGTAGCAATTGATGATGTTGAGCCAACACTTGAGAATACTTATAGCGGAAAATATCCTGTATGGACATTCGAGCATATGTACACAAAGGGTGAACCAAATGAAGTGACAAAAGCATTCCTTGATTATATCACAGGTGATGAATATGGCGCTCAGATGGAGAAACTTGGTTATGGTGTTGCATCTAAGATGACTGCAACAGAGCACTAATAGCATAAAGTGAAAAGCTATGAAATGTACTGTGTGTTCCGAGAAAATTCAGAACAGCAGTACATTTCACTGATAAAAGGTGAAAATATGAAGAAACAAAACATGTTTACAAAAGAGTATGCATGGAGAGGACTGATGACAGCAGGCGGTTTGCTTGTTATTGCCATCACAATCTGTATCGGAGCCTTTCTTATATATAAGGGATCCGGTACATTTACGATATTTGGTCATTCCATATTTGAATTCTTAGGATCGACAGACTGGAACCCGGAAGATAATGCACAGGGTGGTGGAACTGTCGGAGCATTGATCTTTATCGTGGGTTCTCTATGTACATGTGGTCTGGCACTTCTGATCGCGACTCCATTTGCAGTAGGTTCTGCAATCTTTATGATTGAGATTGCGCCGAAATTCGGAGAAAAGTTTTACAGACCAATCGTTGAAATTTTCGCAGGAATTCCATCAGTTGTTTATGGATGGGTTGGACTTACAGTCCTGATTCCGGCAATTAAGAAAGTATTTCGTTTACAGGTTGGACATTCAGTTCTTGCGGCAGGGATTGTTTTGGCACTGATGATCTTCCCAACCATCAGTAATGTGGCAGCAGATTCCATTCATTCTGTGCCAAAAGATTACCGTATGGCAGCCTACGGACTGGGTTCTACAAGATGGCAGTCCATTTATAAAGTTGTCATTCCGGCAGCAGGTTCAGGAATTCTTTCAGGAATTATTCTTGGACTTGCGAGAGCATTCGGTGAGGCACTTGCGGTTGCAATGGTAATTGGACAGACAACAGCTCTTCCAAAGGGATTATTCTCCACAACAAAGAGTTTGACTACAGAAATCGCAGCACAGATGGGAAATGCAACGGAGGGTGGTGAGATGAAGACAGCACTCTGGACAATGGCATTGTTATTGTTCTTATTATCTCTGTTATTCATCCTGCTGATCCATTATTTTTCAAGACCGAAGAAAGACAAAGAGTAAGGGGGAGCAAATAGATGAATCGAGTACAACGTGCGCGTGGAATAAATCAAATAATGACCGGCGTGTTTTATCTGATCGCAGTGTTCTTCTTTACATTATTGATTGGATTTGCATCTTATGTAATTATCAAAGGATTTACAGGAGCAACACCGGAGATGTTTGCCTTTGCGAGAAAAGGAAGCATCGGAAACCAGTTGTTCAATACAATTTATTTAGTATTTATTTCGCTGTTATTCTCCATTCCGCTTGGAGTGACAGCCGGAATCTATCTGGCAATGTATGCGAAGAAAGGATTTCTTACAAAATTTCTAAGAATCTGTATTGAGACACTTTCTTCTCTTCCGTCCATTGTTGTTGGATTGTTTGGATATCTGGTATTTCTTGTGTTTTTCGGACTTGGAAAGAGTCTTCTCGCGGGAGCATTATCAGTTTCCATTCTGGCAATCCCAGTTATCACAACAACGACAGAGGACGCGATCAATGGTCTGCCGGGACATTACCTGCAGGCAAGTCTTGGACTTGGAGCAACAAGATGGCAGTCCATTTATCATGTGTTGATCCCGGCGTGTATCCCAAGAATTATGACAGGTGTCATCCTGGCAGCAGGAAGAGGATTTGGTGAGGCGGCAGCACTTCTGTATACAACAGGATCAGGAACAGATCTGCGCTGGAACAACTGGAATCTGACATCCCCAACCTGCCCGCTGAATATTTTCCGTCCGGCAGAGACATTGTCATTGCAGATCTGGGGACTTCAGATCAATGGACAGGATCCGAATCTTGCAAACCTGTCAGCAGCAATCCTGATGATTCTTGTTCTGCTGTTCAGCATTGGTGCAAATGCATTGAGCCGACACATTAATAAGAAGAATTCGGGAAACTAAAGACAGAAAATGAAAGAGGAAGCCAACTGATAATTTCTATGTCAATCATTTCGTTGACTGGCATGTAGAAAGGATAATTAATAAAAATTGGAAGCAAAAAAAGCAAATGATTATAAATTTGATATCAGCCATCTGAATCTTCATTATGGAGACTTCCATGCACTCAAAGATGTGAATATGAAGATCGAGGCGAATAAGATCACTGCATTTATCGGACCTTCCGGATGTGGAAAATCTACATTTCTGAAGACACTGAACCGTATGAATGATCTGGTGGAAAATTGTAAGATTGATGGAAATGTTCTGCTCGACGGTAAGGACATTTTCAAGGAAATGGACGAGATCACACTGCGTCATCGTGTTGGAATGGTATTTCAGCAGCCAAATCCATTTCCAAAGAGTGTGTATGACAATGTGGCTTACGGACCGAGAATTGCCGGAATCAAGAAAAAATCTCAGCTGGATGAGATCGTTGAGCGAAGCCTTCGTCAGGCAGCGATTTGGGATGAACTCAAAGACCGTCTGAATAAAAGTGCGCTCGGACTTTCCGGTGGACAGCAGCAGAGACTTTGTATCGCAAGAACACTGGCAGTTGAGCCGGAAGTAATTCTGATGGATGAGCCGACATCCGCACTGGATCCAATCTCAACATCTAAGATTGAAGACCTTGCGATGGAACTGAAAAAAGATTATACTATCGTTATGGTAACGCATAATATGCAGCAGGCAGTCCGTGTATCGGATAACACAGCATTTTTCCTCTTAGGAGAAGTGATTGAGTATAATGACACTGAGAAATTGTTCTCCATTCCTGAAGATAAGAGAACAGAGGATTACATCACAGGGAGGTTTGGTTGATTTATGCGTAACAGATATGATATGCAGCTGCATCTTTTGGATACACAGCTTACACATATGGGTGAGTTGTGTGAAACAGCAATTGCAAAGGTAACTCAGGCATTAAAGGAAGGTAACACGGAACAGGCTAAGATTGTGATCAAGGAAGATGAAGAGATCGATCAGATTGAAAAAGATATCGAGAGACTTTGTCTGAAACTTTTGCTTCAGCAACAGCCGGTTGCAAGAGATCTTAGAAGAATCTCAGCAGCACTTAAGATGATCACTGATATGGAACGTATCGGAGATCAGACTTCTGATATCGCAGAGATCATCATTTCCTCCAAGTGGGAGAAGATGGATGAGAATCTTGATAAGCTGACAGCAATGGCAACTGGAGTAAGCAAGATGGTTCGCAACAGTGTAACAGCATATGTTGAGAAGGATCTGGAGCTTGCACGTACAGTCATGAATGATGATGATGAGATTGATGATTATTTTGATGAGATCCGGGATCAGATCATCCAGCTGATCCGTGAGGCTGATGGCCGTGATGGAAGAAAACTCTTTGATTTTATCATGGTTACAAAGTATCTTGAGCGAATCGGAGACCATGCGACAAATATTGCCGAGTGGGTAGAATTTGCAATTACCGGAGTGCATAAGGATAGTGCTGTAATGCATTAGAAGGAGAAAGAAATATATGATTTTTTGTGTAGAAGATGACGATAACATTCGCGAACTTGTAATCTACACTCTGGAGACAACCGGACTGGAAGCCAGAGGATTCGCAGACGGGACAGCATTTATGGAGGCTTTGGCGTTTGACACGCCAGAGCTTGTTTTGCTTGATATTATGCTTCCAGGGGAAGATGGACTTGAGATTCTTAAGAAACTGAAAAATTCATCAAAGACAAAGGATATCCCTGTGATCATGGTGACAGCGAAGGGGTCAGAGTATGATAAGGTAGTGGGATTGGATTCCGGTGCGGATGATTATGTGACGAAACCATTTGGTATGATGGAGCTGATTTCCAGAATCAAAGCAGTGCTTCGCAGAAGTGGAAAGCAACAGGATAAGACGAAACTTTCTGTTGGAGGAATCAGCTTAGATACGAAGAAACATGAAGTAAAAGTAGATGGCGAGCAAGTTGTGCTGACATTGAAGGAATTTGAACTTCTTGAGAAATTGATGCGCAATCAGGGAATCGTGCTGACAAGAGACCAGCTACTGACAGAGATCTGGGGATATGATTTTGATGGAGAGACGAGAACGGTTGATGTTCATATCCGGACACTCCGCCAGAAGTTAGGTGAGCAGGGCAGTCTGGTCAAGACAGTTCGTGGTGTTGGATATCGGATCGGTGGAGAAGCGTAATACAAGTCTGGAGGATATGAGAAAGTGAGAAAACGAATTCAGAAAAGCATGATGTTTATACTGATTGCAATTTTAGTTCCGATATATCTGATCATGTCTGTTGTTGTGTATCAGCGGAACCTGAAGATCCTTGAGGGTGAGATCAAACAGGAAGCAGCGTATATCAAACGGGCAGTCGATCTGTCAGGAACAGAGTATCTTGCACAGCTGGATGATGTGGATCAGGGAACGCGAGTGACGCTGATCGCATCTACGGGAGATGTTCTGTATGATTCCAGAAATGATGGAAGTACGATGGAGAATCATAAGACCAGAGCCGAAGTACAACAGGCTTTGAAGAATGGGACAGGCGAGAAGATCCGTATGTCAGATACCGTAAGCAAAGAATTGTATTATTATGCGGTTCTTCTGGATGATGGGAATGTTCTCCGTGTTTCAAAATCAATGGATAGTCTGATGTGGACTTCATTGAATATTTTGCCGGTGGTTATAGGGATTGGAATCATTGGACTTGTACTTGCCTGGTTTCTTGCAAAATGGCAGACAAACAGACTGATGGAACCTGTAATTCATCTGGATTTGGAAAACCCATTGGATAATGTTGTATATGAGGAGATGACCCCGCTTTTGGAAGCTATGGATAAGCAGAATAAAGAAAAAGAAGCTGTGGCCAATATGCGTAAAGAATTCTCTGCAAATGTATCCCATGAGCTGAAAACTCCGCTCACTTCGATTTCCGGATACGCAGAGATCATGATGAATGGACTCGTGCGTCCAGAGGATATTCCGAGATTTTCTGAGACAATTTATAAGGAGGCACGTCGGCTTTTGACATTGATTGAAGATATTATTAAGATATCAAAGCTAGATGACGAATCTGTTGAGCTTGAGAAAGAAGATGTAGATTTATTTGAACTGACGAGAGAAATTGTCAGTCGTCTTTCTCTTACTGCGGCTCAGCGGAATATTCATATGGAACTGACAGGAGAATCTGTGAAAATACATGGAATCCGTCAGATTCTGGATGAAATGATCTATAACATTACAGAAAATGCTGTAAAGTATAATAAAGAAAATGGAAATATAACTATTTGGGTAGGAAATACACTGGAAGGACCGAAAGTCCGCGTGAGTGATACAGGGATCGGAATTCCAAAAGAACATCAGGATAGAATCTTTGAACGATTCTACAGAGTTGATAAGAGTCATTCGAAAGAACGGGGTGGAACAGGACTTGGACTGTCGATTGTGAAGCATGGAGCAATTCTGCACGGGGCGAAAGTTCAGGTGGATAGTGAGTACGGAAAAGGAACAAGAATGGAGATTATATTTCCTGAGAAATAAAATAGTGCTGTTTTACGCAGGAGAAGAGGAAGAAAACCTTCCTTTTCTTCTGCGTTTTTGCTTGAATCAAACAAGAGGTTGTGCTAGGATAGATATAACAAGTGGAAAATATCCCCTGCGGCTGATTTTACAGGAGATATGTTTTACACGAAAGAGAAAGGGGTTACGCGTATGCTGATAGAAGTTGATTTCAACAGTGATGAGGCGATTTACGTTCAATTGTGTAACCAGATCATTCTTGGTATTGCTATGTCAGATATTCAGGAAGGGGATTCACTCCCATCTGTCAGGCAGCTTGCGGATACGGTTGGAGTGAATATGCATACTGTGAACAAAGCGTATCATGTGTTAAAACAGGAAGGATATATCAGTCTGGATAAACGCAGAGGTGCAGTGATCGCAGTTGATGTAGATAAACTTCAGCAGCTCGAAGCGATGAAAGAGCAGTTAAGGATCGTACTTGCGCGAGGGCGTTGCAAGAATATCTCACGGCAGGAGGTTCATGGGCTGGTAGATGAGATATTTGACGAGTATGAGCTGCACGAGAACCGGTAGCAGAGAAGTAGAAAGACATAAGGGAGATATATATGCAGATTTCATATACAAAGTCGGCGCAGCATGCGCTTAAGTATGCGGCTAGAGCTGCCAGAGAGATGAAGCATCCGTATATCGGAACAGAACATTTGCTTCTGGCATTGAGAGAAGAATATACAGGAGTGGCAGGACAGGTACTTGCGAACAGTGGAGTAGAGTCGGAGAAGATCCTGAAGCTGATGGATGAGCTGATCACTCCGGCAGAAGAACATCCGGCAGCGAAAGGAAAGAGATTAGAAGAGAGTCCGAGACTCCAGTATCTGTTAGAGAACAGCGCGAAAGAGTGTAAAAGACTCCGTACAACGGAAATCGGAACAGAACATCTCCTTCTTGCGATGATACGTGATGTGGATTGTGTGGCAGCAAAGATTCTGATCACATTGAATGTGAATCTTCAGAAATTATTCCAGAGCATTATGAATGCAGCAGGGATCGATCCGAAGATCTATCAGGAAGAACTTCAGGAGGATAATCGCGGAAGCGGTGCGATGATGGAGCAGTACTGTACAGATCTGACAGAACGTGCGGCAGAAGGAAAAATGGATCCGGTTGTGGGAAGAAACCAGGAAATTTATCGTCTGATGGAGATTTTAAGCCGAAGAACAAAGAACAACCCATGTCTGGTTGGAGAACCGGGAGTCGGTAAGACAGCAATTATTGAAGGTTTAGCACAGAGAATCGCATCCGGTGTGGTTCCGGAGAAGATGAAAGATAAGAAGATTTACAGTCTGGATCTTCCGGGATTGATTGCTGGTTCAAAGTACCGTGGTGAGTTTGAAGAGCGTATGAAAGGCCTGATCTCAGAAGTAGAGGCCAGTGGAAATGTGATTCTGTTCCTTGATGAGATCCATACGATGATCGGTGCAGGAGGCGCAGAAGGAGCGATTGATGCATCCAGCATTCTGAAACCTTCACTGGCGAGAGGTGAGATGCAGCTGATCGGTGCAACTACGATTGCAGAATATCGGAAGTACATTGAGAAAGATGCAGCACTTGAGCGAAGATTCCAACCGGTGACGATTGAAGAGCCGACACAGGATCAGTGTATTGAGATCTTAAAAGGTCTGAAAGAGAAATACGAAGCGCATCATAAAGTTGTGATCGAAGAACAGGCACTGGAGTCAGCAGTACAGCTGTCAGAGCGTTACATCACAGACCGGAATCTTCCGGACAAGGCGATTGATGTTTTAGATGAAGCATGCTCAAAGGTGAGTCTGAAGGGATATGAGGTTCCAGAGAATCTGAAGCAGTTAGAACAGGCAGTGAAAGAACTTGCTTCGCAGAAGGAAGAGAGCATTGAACGGGGAGATTTTGCAGAAGCGTCCCTGATTCAGAAAGAACAGGATGCAGTGCAGAAGAAATTAGACTCAGTGAAGAAACGCTTTGAGAAGAAACAGGCGAAGGCCAACCCACCGGTAACTGTAGATGCGGTTGCAGAAGTGGTGTCTGCCTGGACAAAAGTACCGGTGAGTAAGCTCGCAGAGAGTGATGCCCAGCGTCTGAAGAATCTGGAGCATGTCCTTCAAAAGAGAGTGATCGGACAGGACGAGGCTGTCGGCGCAGTTGCAAGGGCAGTGAAGAGAGGAAGAGTCGGACTGAAAGATCCGAAGCGCCCGATCGGTTCCTTCCTGTTCCTGGGACCAACCGGTGTTGGTAAGACAGAATTATCAAAAGCACTGGCAGAAGCATTATTTGGGAAAGAAGATGCAATGATCCGTGTTGATATGTCAGAATATATGGAGAAACATTCCGTTTCCAAGATGATCGGATCTCCTCCGGGATATGTCGGTCATGAAGAAGGTGGACAACTCAGTGACCAGGTGCGTACACATCCATATTCCGTGATTCTGTTTGATGAGATTGAGAAAGCACATCCGGATGTATTCAATGTACTTCTTCAGGTGCTGGATGATGGGCATATTACAGATTCTCAGGGAAGAAAGGTCGATTTCTCCAATACAGTGATCATCATGACTTCCAATGCCGGTGCAAAAGCAATTGTTGAACCGAAGAAACTTGGGTTTGCGACAAAAGAAGATCCGGCGAGTGATTATAAGAAGATGAAGCAGAATGTGATGGACGAAGTGAAACAGATCTTCCGTCCGGAATTCCTGAACCGAATTGATGAGATTATTGTATTCCATTCACTCGGCAAAGAAGAGATGAAGAAAATCGTTTCTTTGTTATGCAATCAGTTTACTAAACGTCTGGAATCACAGATGAATATTCATCTGAAACTGCGTGAATCTGCGAAGGCTCTCATTGTGGAGAAAGGAACGGATGCGAAGTACGGAGCAAGACCACTGCGCCGTGCATTGCAGACAGAACTGGAGGATAAGCTGGCAGATGCGATCCTGAACGGAGAGATTCAGGAAGGGGATCATGTGGCAGCAGGAGCATCCAAAAAGGGAATTCATTTTGTGAAGACAGAATCTTAAAATCACATCGAATTGTAAATGTGAAGAATAAATAAAATCTATAGAAAAACTATTTTAAGTAGTATATAATAGGAACATATATATACCCAGGAGGAAATTAAAAATGGCAACAGTGAAAGAATTATTGCGTGCAGAGAACGACGGAACATTAAGCTTTGGAGATTACACTCTTGCATCCAAGACAAAGAAGGACGGATTTGAATTTAAAGGAGATCTTTATAAAGTAAAGACATTTGCGGAGATTACAAAGCTGGAGAAAAATGGAATGTTCGTTTATGAGTCTGTTCCGGGAAGTACAGTAGAGAACTTCAAAGAGACAGAAACAGAAGTTGAGTTCACAGTTTCCGCACCGGAAGACGTACAATTTACATTGGAACTTGAGCCAGAGAGCGAATATGAAGTATTTATCGCCGGAGAGTCTGCAGGTAAGATGGGAACAAACTTAAGCGGAAAATTAAGTGTAAGTGTTGAACTTAACGCAGATCAGAGTGCTGCAATCAAAGTTGTCAAATGCTAATCAGTCAGATTCGGATAGAAACAAGAGTAGTGTAAAAACAGAGGGAAAGGAATTGCAAGATGCGCCTTTCCCTTTTCTAATCTATAAACCTGGCAAGCTGTATTATGCTTGCTTTGAACAGAAAGGAAATTATGAATGGCAAAAGGAAAGAAAACAGTTTACTTCTGTCAGAATTGTGGGCATGAGGAAGCGAAGTGGCTCGGTCAGTGTCCAATGTGTAAGGAATGGAATACATTTGTCGAGGAGAGGATTGACAGTGGCATCACGAAAGGAACGACTGTAGCAGCTAGAGCGGTGAATGAAGCGAAAGTGGTTCCGATCACAGAAGTTTCCGCGGATGATGATACAAGGAATAAGACTGGAATTAAAGAATTAGATAGGGCTCTTGGTGGTGGGATCGTGCCGGGGTCACTCGTTCTGGTAGGAGGAGATCCGGGAATTGGAAAATCAACTTTGCTCTTGCAAGTCTGCCAGAGGATGGCGAAGCAGCAGAAGATTTTATATATTTCAGGAGAAGAGTCTCAGACTCAGATCAAGCTTCGCGCAAACCGTATGGGTGAATTCAGCCAGAATCTGTTGCTTTTGTGTGAGACGAATCTTGGGATTATCCGCAGCGTGATCGAGAAAGAGAAGCCGGAGCTTGTGATCATTGATTCCATCCAGACGATGTACAGTGAAGATGTGAATTCCGCACCGGGAAGTGTCTCCCAGGTCCGTGAGTCTACGAATGTATTTATGCAGCTGGCGAAGGGACTATGTATCCCAATCTTCATTGTTGGCCATGTGACAAAAGAAGGAACCGTGGCTGGTCCGCGTGTGCTGGAACATATGGTGGATACGGTACTTTATTTTGAAGGAGATCGTCATGCATCTTACCGAATCCTCAGAGCTGTGAAGAATCGTTTTGGCTCTACGAATGAGATCGGTGTCTTTGAGATGAGACAGAATGGACTTGTAGAAGTAGAGAATCCATCCGAATATATGCTGAGTGGAAAACCGGAGAATGCATCCGGTTCTGTTGTAGCCTGTTCGATGGAGGGAACACGCCCGATTCTTCTGGAGATTCAGGCACTAGTTGCAAGAACAAACTTTGGTATGCCGAGAAGAACTGCAGCAGGAACAGATTATAACAGAGTGAATCTTTTGATGGCAGTACTTGAAAAACGACTTGGTATGAATCTTGGAAATTGCGATGCTTATGTAAATATTGCGGGCGGAATCAAGATGAATGAGCCGGCAATCGATCTCGGAATCGTGATGGCACTTGTGTCAAGTTACCGGAATCGTCCGATCGATGAAAAAAACGATCGTGTTCGGTGAGGTTGGTCTGAGTGGTGAGGTACGTGCGGTGAATATGCCGGAGCAGCGTGTGGCTGAGGCGAAGAAGCTTGGATTCGAGACGTGTATCCTTCCGGAAGTGTGCATGAAGACGGTGAAGGATGTTAAGGGAATCAAGCTGCTGGGTGTGAAGAGTGTGAATGAGGCTGTGGCGATTTTTTGAGTAATAAGAAACATTGCAAGGTTATAATGAAATAGAGCAAATGAAGAAAGAAGTTTCTGATATAAGATGAAAAGCTTGTATTGGAAACTTCTTTTATGTTTTAAGAAAAAAAAGTAGTTTACAATATGCTGGGGGGGGGCATATTGGATGACGGAGTAATACAATAAAACAATGCCCTGAAAATTGAAAAAACAAACAGTATATAACAGTTGACAACAGTGATACACTGTTATATACTGTTTACAACAGGAGGTTGCTTATGAAGATTATAATCAATAATTCATCGATGGTACCAATCTATGAACAGATCATGGAGCAGATCAAAGCGCAGATCATCTCCGGAGAATTAAAAAGAAAATGATATACTGCCGTCAGTAAGAACGATGGCAAAGGAACTGAAGATCAGTGCACTTACCGTAAAGAAGGCATATGACAATCTGGAAGCGGAGGGCATGACGGTCACGGTTCATGGAAAAGGAACTTATGTTGCAGCTTCGAATACACAGTTGATGGAAGAAGAGCGCAGAAAAGAAGTTGAGGCGGATCTGGAAGCGGCGATTCAGAAGGGAAGACGCTGCGGAATGAAAGAGGAAGAGATCCGCTCCTTGTTTGAACTCATCATGGAGGACGAATAATTATGTTAGATATCAAAGGGGTAAAGAAAAGCTACGGCGAATTTCAGTTAGACTGTTCGCTAAATGTAGGAAAAAGGAAGGATCACAGGTCTGGTCGGAGAGAACGGAGCCGGTAAGAGTACCGTGTTCAAGGCAGTACTCGGACTCATTTCCTATGATGGTGGCGAGATAAAGATTCTTGGAAAAAAACCGCAAGAGTTAAACGAGAAAGAGAAAGAACAGATGGGAGTAGTCCTGGCAGAAGCAGGGTTCAGCGGATATTTGAAAGGAAAAGATGTTGAGGCAGTTCTTGCTGAAATTGTATCCAAAGTTTGAAGAAGGAAAAATTTCTTCAGATGTGTGAAAGATATCAGATTCCACTGGATAAATTCTTAAAAGAGTACTCAACCGGAATGAAAGCGAAGCTGAATCTGATCATTGCATTGACGCATCAGGCAGATTTTCTGATGCTGGATGAGCCGACAGCCGGTCTTGATGTCGGAGCAAGAGAAGGGATGCTGGATATTTTGAGAACATATATGGAAGAAGAGCCGGAGAGAAGCATCCTGATCAGTTCACATATATCTTCAGACTTAGAGCATCTGTGTGATGATATTTATGTGATTCATAAAGGAAAGATCGTACTTCATGAAGAGATGGATAGAATTCTTGAAAAGTATGCCATGTTGAAAGTCAGCGAGGAACAGTATCAGGCTTTAGATAAAAACTATATCCTGAAAGAGAGAAAAGAAAATTTCGGAATTGCCTGTCTGACAAATGAGAAGCAGTATTATACAGAAAATTATCCGGAAATTGTAGTGGAAAGCGGATCACTCGATCAGGTGATTCTGATGTTGACAGGAGGCGGGATGTGATGAAAGGAATCAGAGGACTTTTGGAAAAGGATTTTCGGTTGTTTTTTCGGCAAGGTGGCAATCTTTTTTTGGTGTTAGCGTTTGTGGCGTTATTTTTTACGCTGACGGAAAAGAAGACAGCTACTTTTATTGCAATCTATATCCCATCTGTTATAGCAGTATATGCGGGGAATACAATTAGTTATGATGAAACAATCATGGATATATGTATTTATTTCTTTACCTGTAAATAGAAAAGTATATGTTAGAGAAAATATACTTTTTTCCTTTATTACGACAGCGTGTGGATGGTGTATTGGAGTAATCTGTGCAGGAATCACTGTACTCATAAAGCCAGAAGAAGTGTTTGATCCGGAAACTCTGGCAATGGAGTTGATCACAATCTTTGTATTTCAGGCAATTGCGGGAATTACGATTGCAATTTCGTTTAAGGTTTGAAGGAGAGAAAGGACGATTAGTGCTACCAATTGCAATTTTAATTGTTTTTGCAATTTGTTATGCAATTGGCTCTTTTGTGATGGATAACCTGGGATTAAAAGAAAGTATTTTGTATATGATAGAAGGGATAGGCGATTTTGAAATTGCGATTGCACTTATCGTGCTGAGTCTGCTTGTATGGTTCATTTCTTATATTTACAGTATGAGAGTCATGAAAAAGAAAGAGTTTTAGTTATTGTTCACTCCCGTGTCAATCACTTCGCTGATTGACACGGAGGATGCGTTGCTGGTCGCACATCGTGTGAACAGTAACGAGTTTTAAGATGGAGTGATGAAATCAGATGGTGTCAGCCATTTGGTTTCATCATTTTTATATATTGAATTTAATTAACTATCTAACTTGTTTGTGTGCAAAAAGTATTAAGAAAGTGTGAAAAAATAGAAATAATATTGACTTACTTTGTGAAAAGTACTATATTTTCATTTAGTTAATTAACTAACTAATTTTTACTATTCATTCTGTGGAAAAAGTGATAGTCAGAATTTTTTGTAGAATGTATCAATAATCAAGGAGGGAAAAGAACGTGAAGTGTCATAAAGAGGATGCCCCCATTACTTGGGTTGATGGGACAGAGTATGCGCCTGATCGGAAAGAGAGCACAGGAATTGTATGCAGAATACGATTTGAACAGAGCCCAGTCAGGGATCTTATTTGCCCTTCATCAGGAAGATTCCATGTCTCAGAAGGAACTCGCGAAGCGTTTGAATGTAACGCCGCCGTCAATTACATCGATGATCAAGAAGATGGAGCAGGAAGGTTATATTACAAGAAAAGCCGATGAACAGGACCAGAGAGTGATGCGCCTTACCCTTGCACAGAAAGGGAAAGATTGCATAGATTATGTGATCAAGACAGCTGAGAAACTGGAAGAAATTGTATTTGAAGGAATGACTGCGGAAGAGAAGATGCTTTTTTCGTCGGCTACTCTTGCAAATCTTAGAGAATCTGGAGTAGTGAATGAAGTAGATTACTGTCACTGAAAAATCAGTGATTTATAATAGATTGTGTAACTTGAAGAGAATTACCAGGAAAGGAAATACGCAGATTATGAAGAACTTATTCAAATACGCTGCATCATACTGGAAAGCTATGATTGCGATCGTGCTGATTCTGGTTGTGCAGGCGTATTGTGATCTGTCCTTGCCGGCCTACACATCAGATATTGTAAATGTAGGAATCCAGCAGGGCGGTATTGAAGATGAAGTACCGAGACAGATTGCAACAGAAGAAATGGAAAAATTGCTTTTGTTTGTATCGGAAGACGATCAACAGACGGTGATGGATGCATATACAGAAGATAATACTTCTTATAAAAAAGAAGCTTATGTCTTGAAAGATTCTGTTGCTGAAGAGGAAAATACGATGGAGAATCTGAAAGATATTCTTCAGATTCCAATGATGATGACATCCGGAATCGAGTCCCGGAAGTGATACAACAAAACAGATGGAAGACAAGCTGAAAGAGCAGATGTCCCAGGGAATGGCTCAGAGCATGCCACAAGGGGCAGACCAGACAATGCCGGAAGGAATGCCACAAGGTGAATCCCAGGCAGTGTCACTGGATGACATGTCTATGTTTGATCTTCTGAAAATGCTTCCGGCTGAGCAGAGAGCAACAATGGTTGAGAAGATTGAAGAGCAGATGTCAGAGATGCCAGATACAATTCTTGATCAGGCATCAGTGAGCTTCTGCAGGAGTGCATATAAAGACCTTGGAATGGACATGGATCAGACACAGATTCATTATCTGTTAAAAACAGGAGGTCAGATGGCTGCACTTGCTCTTCTTGGAATGGTAGCAAGCATTATGGTTGCATTTCTGGCATCAAGAGTTGGAGCAAGTGCAGGACGTGATCTGAGAAGTGGAGTATTCCATAAGGTTGTTGGATTTTCAAACAACGAGTTCAATCACTTCTCAACAGCATCTTTGATCACGAGAAGTACGAATGATATCCAGCAGATTCAGATGCTGATCGTTATGCTGCTTCGTATGGTTCTGTATGCGCCAATCCTTGCAATCGGTGGAGTGCTGCAGGTTATGAAGACGAATGTATCCATGTCCTGGATCATCGGACTTGCGGTTATTATCATTGCATTTGTAGTTTTGTTGCTGTTCCTTGTTGTTATGCCAAAGTTCAAAGTGCTGCAGAATCTTGTTGACAAGTTGAACCTTGTAACAAGAGAGATTCTGACAGGACTTCCGGTTATCCGTGCATTCAGTACAGAGAAGCATGAGGAAGAGAGATTTGATGATGCGAACCGCACACTGACGAAGACGAATCTTTTCGTCAACCGTGCAATGACATTTATGATGCCGGTGATGATGTTAGTCATGAACGGTGTATCTGTTCTGATCGTATGGACAGGAGCACATGGAATCAGTGATGGACAGATGCAGGTTGGAGATATGATGGCATTTATCCAATATACGATGCAGATCATTATGGGATTCTTAATGCTTTGTATGATTTCAATTATGCTTCCAAGAGCAGCTGTGGCAGCAGACCGTGTTGAGGAAGTATTGAAGAGTGAGACAATGATCCACGATCCAAAGCAAGAAAAACATTTCCCAGAAGACGGAAAAGGAGTACTTACTTTCAATCATGTATCTTTCTGTTATCCAGGTGCAGATGAAGATGTTCTGGAAGATATTACATTTACAGCGAAGCCGGGTGAGACAACAGCAATCATTGGAAGTACCGGAAGCGGTAAGTCTACGCTGGTAAATCTGATTCCACGTTTCTATGATGTGACATCCGGAGATATTACGCTGGATGGTGTAGATATCCGTGAAGTGAAACAGCATGAACTTCGTGAGAAGCTTGGATATGTTCCGCAGAAGGGAGTTCTGTTCTCGGGAGATATCGCATCTAATATCATGTTTGGTAATTCACATGGAAGCGATGATGAGATGATCGAGGCGGCAGAGATTGCACAGGCAACAGAATTTATTGACACAAAACCGGAGAAATATAAGAGCCCGATTTCACAGGGAGGTTCGAATGTATCCGGTGGACAGAAGCAGAGACTTTCTATTGCAAGAGCAATCGCAAAGCACCCGCAAGTATTTATTTTTGACGACAGTTTTTCTGCCCTTGACTATAAGACGGATGTAACACTCCGCCGTGCACTGGCTGAAAAGACAAGCGGAAGTACGGTGCTGATCGTTGCACAGAGAATCAGCACGATCCTGCATGCAGAGCAAATCATAGTATTGGACGAAGGCAAAGTGGCAGGTAAGGGAACTCATGCGGAGCTTCTCAAGAACTGTCCGGTATATCGTGAAATCGCAGAATCCCAGCTGTCCAGGAAAGAGTTAGAAGCAGCGTTAAATGAGCAGACAGATGGAAAGGAGGATCAGATTCATGGCTAGAATGCATGGCGGTCGAAGACCGAATGAAAAAGCAAAAGACTTCAAAGGAACAATGAAGAAACTGATCCGCTACATGGCAATTTACAAAGTACAGGTATTTTTCGTAGCCGTGTTTGCTATCTGTGGAACGATATTCAATATTGTCGGACCGAAGATTTTAGGAAAAGCAACGACGGAGATTTTCAATGGACTTGTAAGTAAAGTTTCCGGTGGAGACGGAATGAATTTCGGTAAAAGTCGGACAGATTCTGCTGACTGTTCTTTGCCTGTATGTAATCAGCGCAATCTGCAGTTTTGTGCAGGGATATTTGATGACAGGTGTGTCTCAGAAGACAACTTACCGTCTGAGAAGAGAAATCTCCGAGAAGATCAACCGCATGCCGATGAGCTATTTTGACACAAAGCCGGTAGGTGAAGTGCTTTCCCGTGTGACAAATGATGTTGACACACTTGGACAGAGCCTGAACCAGAG
>ENA-OQES01000127-OQES01000127.1-human-gut-metagenome-genome-assembly--contig:-NODE-127-length-31347-cov-6.212908_pt1 | contig 31347 bp, 27 predicted proteins | sample MGYA00242798_ERZ504641 | MGnify/ENA primary metagenome ERZ504641 (study PRJEB26092, sample SAMD00036327) | human gut metagenome | host: Homo sapiens | study: EMG produced TPA metagenomics assembly of...
AGTGCATCGTCGATACCGGTGTCCACATCAAGAATCAGTCGTGTCATATTTGTATTTAATCAAACTCGTGCAATGAAGCCAAATGCAACGCATAATGGTGCGGCATCCCACAAACCATGTTCAACCCGAACTGAGCAAGCAGTGTTGGGCATGAAATAAAAATGCAGGATGCCGTATTCCAATATTTTCGATTATTCGCACCTAAACGGGTTACAAACCTACTCGTTCAAACCCGATTATTTCAGGAATTCGTCGGTGGCGAGATCCTTGGCTTGCGGAGCGTCGTGCACCACCTTGTCATGCGAATCGGTGTAGGCGTCTTCCTGAGCGAGGAAGTCAAAATACTGCTGGGCGCCTTCAACGTCGTTCGTACCGAACGTGAACGAACCATCCTTGATCTTGGCGGGATCGCCCCAATACTGACCGTCCACAATGGTTTTCATGCTTTTCTTGACGAAATCAAGCCTGAGATTCGCGTCGGGAGCTTCCTTCACAAGGATCTTCGCTGCATCGTCAGGATTCGAATATGCGTACTCGTAGCCCTTCTTGGTGGCTTGTACGAACTTCTTCACCAGTTCGGGATTGTTGGAAATCGTCTTGTCGCTGGTGATCACGCCAATGGTGTCGGCATTGCCGGGAACGCCGTAATCCGGTTCGGTAAAGCAGTTGAGCTTCGGACCGTACATGTCGGCCTGCACACCCTCCCAAGTGGCATAGAAACCACCGAAATCAGCCTTGTTGCTGGACAGCGTTTGGAACGTGGACGTGCCGACGGTCACCTTGTCGAATTCGCCCTTACCTCCGTCCGACTGAATCATGCGACGGATCACCGCATCGGATTCGTTGGATCCGAACGTGGCGAAAGTCTTGCCGTCGAAATCCTTCGGGGATTTGATTTCAGTGTTGGAAGCGAGCGAACACCAGATGGCGCTTGGCTTCTGCTGTACCTGCAGCACCTGCTTGATGGTTGCGCCCTTAACAGCGTACGTGCTTACGTTGGTGAGGTTCGACAATGCGAAGTCGGCCACGCCGTTGTTCACGGCCTGTTCGGCACCGGCCTGTGCCACGGCCACGATATCAACGTCAAGACCTGCCTCTTTGAAATAACCCTTGTTTTTCGCCACATATACGCCGATATGATTGGTGTCGGGCGCCCAGGACAGCATGAAGGTCACTTTGGTCAGATCGCTGCTGCCAGATGCTGTGCTTGTTACGGAATCGTTGCTTTGTCCGCATGCGGTAACGCTGAACAACATGGCGATTGCGCTGAAGAGTGCGATTATTGTGCTTGCGATGTGAGTACGTGCGGTGGCGTCATGCCTGCTGAAGATGCTCATAAAGCGATTTCCCCTTGAATCTGTATTCTCTATCGTTTTCTAGGGATATGCTGCGAGCGGAGTTCGGGCAGAAAACGATACGAAGGGCCTCAGGCCCCCAGCTCGTCCAATGCCCCCGATATTCCTTACGGTGCCTAGTGAAAGGCGTGGAATATTGCCGGTTTGCCACGCATTGGCTTAACAGCGGGTTTTATTATACGTAGGCAGCGTGACCGACATGCAATGCGGAGTGGCGAATGCTGCGAATGCTGCGTTTGCAGAAGGCCGATGATGTTTGGCGTGTTTGACTTACTGGTCTGCATCGGGATCGGCGTCGGCATCAGCTGGGCCGAGCAGGACGCGTTCGCTGAGGTTCACCAGGCACATCAGAACGCCGGTGATGGCGATGATGACCAGCGTCGCCGAGAAGATCAGCGGTGTGCGGAACGAGTTGTAGGCGGCCTGTAGCCAAATGCCAAGACCTTTGCGCGCGCCCAAATATTCTGCGGTGGCGGCGGTGGCGAAAATGTATGCGGCGGAAACGCGGATGCCGCCATAAATCTGACGAGCGGCCACACGCAGCTTCACATGCCACAGTGTCCACGCTTTCGTGGCGCCACAAGTCAGCGCAACATCCGAATAAAACTGGGGGACCGCTTCAAGCCCACGAATCGTCTGCACTGCAATCGGGAATAAGCCGAATACCGTTACGATCACGATTTTTCCGGAAATCTCAAAGCCAAACCAGATCAAAAATAGGGGAGCGATGGAAATCAACGGCATGGTCTGCGCAGCTGAAAGCAACGGGAACAATGCGGCGTTCGCAATGCATGAGCAGTACAGCAGTATGCCGATGAGAATGCCGAACAGTACGGCGAACAGGAATCCGACGGTACCTTCAAGCAAAGTGACTTGCGTGGCAGGCCATAACGTCGACCATGTTTCGACGGTGGCCTGTGCGATTTCGCTTGGCGCGGCGATCATGGTGCTGGGCACATTGCCGATGCGGACCCACGCCTCCCATACCGCCAGCAACAGCACTACTGCAATAACCGTGGGAATACGGCGTTTGCAAACGTGAGCAAAGGCGGACAAAGCTTCGAGAAGTTTTGCGACAATGCCGGCTTTTGAATTCGTGTTCGCAGCCATGCCCGAACCCATGTGCGAACTCGTGTTTGAGGGTATGGATCCTGTTGCCGAATCCCTGCGTTGAACGTGCGAAACCGCCATCGTTCACCTTGCTTTCTGCGCCATAGTGGGCGCGCACGTGACCGGTGGCGAGAAATCAGTAAGGTGAGGAGCCTGCCCGCGTTCCGGTCAGAAAAGTTCATTACCGGGGTGCCAGTATAAAGCACTCCCTAAACCACGTTCCAAACCAAAAGCGAAAGGCGGGTCTCGTATCTCATTCGACACGAAACCCGCCTTACTCTTTACCCCTTGCTACTGCCTTGGATTAGCCTCACTCCAGTCCGATGGACTTCATGGTGTGGAGCTTCAAGGACTTGACCTCAAGCGTGCCGGATTCGGCAACAAGTTTGATGGCTCGTGGGCCTTCGGAAGCGTAGCTGAAGGAGCTCATGGCCTGACGGCCGTCGTTTACGTACACTTCCACGCAGCCGCGATCCACAAACACGCGCAGCTTGAGCTCGCCGGAAGCCAGTTCTTCGGCGGAAAGCGGCGCGGTACGGTAGCCACGATCGCCCTGAGCTGCGGCCTGACGGTCGATCACCACGCGGCCGATCTGATCGTCGAACGCCACATACGTGTAAGAGCCATCCTCAGTCGCGTGAATCTTCAGACCGGCGCGTTCCGCGGTGGAAGCGTTGAGATCGATGGTCATTTCGATTTCCACGGCTTCGGCATCGTCGGCAATGGTCTGCTCGCCATTGACGTCCAGCGAGATCGCACCGAAATCGGTGGTGTTCTCGCGCAGACCTTCCATTTCGACAACCGGAGCGGTGTGCAGATCGCCGTCGGCGCCCAGGGTGATCTCACGCGGAAGGGTCAGGTTGCCGCACCAGCCGTCATCCTGCATCGGAATCGGCTCAACGAACGGGCTCATCCAGCCGTATACGATCTGGCGCTCGCCATCGTTGAAGGACTGCGGAGCGTAATAGTTGTGGCCGCAATCCCACAGGCGAAACTCGGTTTCCGGCTGGAACGCCTCGCCCGGGGTCCACGTGCCGATCATGTAGCCGGCGTTGGAAACGTTGCGGTTCATGAAACCGGAGGCCTTTGCGCCCATGGCGGAGAAGCCGATGACCCACTTCTCATTGCCCTCGGCGTCCTTGATCGGGAAGAAGTCCGGGCATTCAAGCATGAAGACGTTCGGATCCGGGTGTTCGAACAGCACACGCTCGTAGGTCCAACGAACCATGTCATCGGAGGAGAACAGCCACATCTGGCCGCGCTTTTCTACGGAGGAGACACCGAAGGTCATGTACCACTTGTCTCCGGTCTTCCATACCTTCGGGTCACGGTAGTGGTGGTCGACCTTATCGAGCGGGCAATCGATGATCATGCCGCGCTTGGTGGCGCTGGTCAGCTCGTCGTTGTCTGGTTCGGCGATCATCTGCACCTGCCAGTCGCCGCCGGTGTTGTCGATGCCGTTGGCCCAGCGGTGGCCGGTGTAGTAGAACTTGAGCTCGCCGTCATCGCCGATCACTGCGGAACCGGAGAACACGCCGTCCTTTTCCTCTTCGAGAGTCGGGGCGAACATGATCGGCTCACGCTTCCAGTTGAGCATGTCGTTGGAGGAGACGTGACCCCAGTGCATCGGGCCCCACTGGGTGCCGTACGGGTGCAGCTGGTAGAACACGTGCCAACGGCCCTTGTAGAAGCACAGGCCGTTCGGATCGTTGATCCAGCCGCCGTTGGAGGCGATGTGGAACTTCGGATACCAACGGTTGTTGCGCGCGGCGGCCATGGCTGCAACGCCCGCCTCCGCCTGTGCCAGAGCCTCGCTGTGGTTCTTGATTTCGTGAAGGACGGGTGCGTCCGGGGTGAAGCCAGTCATCGTTGAATAGCCTTTCTTGTGATTGTTGAATTGCTGCTTATTGAGTTTTGAGTAAAAGTTGTAAGAATGCTGCCCGAAGCGGAAAAAAGGGGAAACGCTTCGAGCAGCACGATTCAGTTATGTTCTTGGCCGGACTTGCGATTGCGTTCAGGCGTTCGCTTCTGCAGCGGCCTGGGCCTTGAGCTGCTTGTCGGTGTAGAACGGATCACCGCCGACTTCCTGGTCGTCCTTCTTGATCACGAAGAAGCCGTAGATCAGGGCTGCCAGCACGATGCCGGAGATGGTGAAGAAGGTCGGGCGATCGCCCATGGCGTCATGCAGGGCGCCCATCGGGGTGGAGAAGATCACCTGGCCGATCTGGGAAGCGATCTGGAAGCCCACCATGTACAGGGTTGCCGACAGCTTGGTGTCGAAGTGCAGAGTGAAGTAGCGGAATGCCGGCAGGCAGAACAGCGGAACCTCGATGGAGTGGAACAGCTTGACGATGGAGACGCTGACCGGATCGTGGAACACGCCGCACAGGCCGATGCGCAGGAACATCACGGTTGCACCGAGCAGCAGGGAGTTGCGCACGCCGATCTTCTTCATGATGATCGGAACAACACCCATCATGGCGGACTCGAGGAACACCTGGAAGGAGTTCAGGGTGCCGTAGGTGGCGTTGCCGATTTCAGTGGTGGAGAAGAGGGAAGCGTAGTAGTTCGGGAACATCTGCTGATCGAACACGGTATAGAAGGTGTTGGTGAACAGCATGAAAACGATGAGCACCCACAGGGTCGGCATCTTCAGAACGGAAATCATTTCCTTGAAGGACGGGTTGGTCGGAGCCGCGTTCGGATCAGCTTCCTTCTTGAGCTCTTCCTTCTGCTCGGCCGGAACCCAGAAAGCGTAGATGCACAGCATGCCGAGGCCGCAGATGGAGCCGACCCAGAAGTTCAGCAGCGGGTTGATATTGAACAGGAAGCCTGCACACAGCGCCACGATGGCGTAGCCGAATGAGCCCCAAGCTCGGGACTGGCCGTATTCGAAGCCGAACTTGCGGGAGTAGCGTTCGGTGAGTGCCTCGAACAGGGAGCAGCCGGCCATGAAACCTGCGGACAGCACGATGGAGCCGATGAGCACGCCGATGAAACGGGTGGTGCCGCCGGCTGTCAGCATCGGGGCATACACGAACTGCACGAACGGGCCGACGAGCGCTGCGATGGCGGAGACGAAGATCACGAGCTTACGCTTGATGCCCAGTTGGTCCTGGATGGCGCCGTAGGCGAACATGATGACCAGGGTTGCCAGGGAGTTGATGGAGTAGATCTGGCCCTGCTCGGCGGAGGTCATGCCCAGACCGTGGGCCGGGTCGGTAAGCCAGCGGGAGAAGAAGGACCACCAGATGCCCCACGAGCAGAAGAACATGAAGATGCCGAAGGAGCTCTGCAGGTAGGAAGGATTCTTCCATGCAGATCGAGTTGTACTTGCCATGTTGTTGTTTCTCTGTTTCTCTTTGTTTGTGCCGCTGCCGCGCGGCACCTCGGTTGTGTGCCGATGTTGTGTTATGCCGTCATTCACCCAGCTGCCGTGCCAAGTGGATGAACATGGTTAAATAATAGCGCGTCAAACGATTGACGTCAATCGATTGACGTAAGTAATTCCAACGCTTTTTGGAAGTGTTGGAATTAAGCCGAAATGGGGGATAAAAAAGAAGGCCTCTCGGCGTGTCGTAACGGACACGTCAACAGGCCTTTCATGTGGTCTTAGATCGCGAAACTTAGCTGCGAACCGATCCCTTTTCTATCAGCGCGCAATGGATCTTCGCAGGAATCGGCGAATCCAACGGCGGCATGGGAGCGGTGGTATTCGGCCAAGACGAACTGTCGACGGGCTTGCGTTCGATCATCGAAATAAGCTTGCATGCGGCCCAATAACCCATCTCATAGTGGGGCAGTTCCACCGTGGTCAGCTGCGGTTCCAGCGTTTCGGCGAACACGCGGTGGTTGTCGACGCCGACGATGGAAACGTCCTTGCCGACGGTCAGTCCGCGGCGTGCCGCACATTCGTACACATACCATGCACGCGCATCATTGAAGCAAAAGAAACCGTCGGGATTGCGTTCGTCAAACAGTTTGTCGACGGCACGCAACGCAGGACCATTATTGAGCACATTGCATACCAGCGAAGGATCATAGGCGAAACCGGAATCCTGCAATGCCGCCTGATACCCGGCAAAACGGCCATCCTGCGCAATCATGTTTTCCGAGCATCCGATGTAGGCGATACGCTTGCAATCGGCCTGAATCAGCCGTTTCGTGGCATCATAGGCGATTTGGAATTCGTCCGGCTCGATGCTGGGAATCTGGTTGTCGGCATCGGTGGCATCCACCATCACCACCGGATAATCGCCGAGCGAGGCTGGCACGCTCGCAATGCGATTCGACATCTTCGAATAGAAGAAACCGTCCACGCCATACCGTTTCAGCGTGGCGATTTCGTTCTCTTCGCTCGCCCTGCCATCGGTGCTGACCGTGATGATCATGTACCCGTAGGTGCTTGCCGCGTCTTGCGCGCCCAGAATGATGCCGCCTGCGTACGGCGTGGTGGCAACTTCCTCGCTGATGAAGCCGAGAATTCGCGTGCGGCAAGTGCGCAGGCTGCGCGCCAGAGGATTGACCGTGTAGCCGAGTTCGTCTGCCTTCTCGCGTACGAGCGCGGCCAAAGGGGCTTTCACACGTCCTTCATCCCTGCCGTTAAGCACCAGGGAAACAGTGGAAATGGACACCCCTGCCGCTTCGGCAATTTCCTTCATCGTAGTCATATTCGCTACACTATACCCAAATCAATAAGAAAAGCGCGCCATTCCTTATAAATAGCGCGCTTTTCGATTTTTCTGACGATCTAACAGTTTATTGCCTGATTTATTCCGACAGGATTTCGTCCACAAGTGCCTGCTTGGCGTGGATCTGACCTTCGAAACCCGGGCGAATGTCGAGACGGATCACCACGTCGGTGCGATAGCCCTGGCCAGCCAGCTTCATGGTGGCGTCGCGAATCACCTTGAGCACGTCGTCGATGTCGCCTTCGATGTTGGTGAACATGGCGTTGGTTTCACTCGGCAATCCGGATTGACGGATCACGTCGACCGCCTGCGCCACGTACGTGGACTTTTCAGGGCTTGCGCCGGCGGGGGAGATGGCGACTGCGGCAAGCGTGTTGATATACGGTTTGCCGGTTTCCGGGTTGATCGGCACTTCCTGCTTTTCCGCATTGCGATCAAGGGTCATGTTCGTTCCTTTCGTTGCGTTCCTATCGGCCTGATACGACTTGGATTGGCTGGTGCGGATTTGGCTGTCAGCGCCATTTCCAAGCGTGGTCCATCGGTCCGGATCCGTGACCGAGGTCAAGCTGCGCCTCCAAGGCGCCCGTCAGATACAGTTTTGCACTATCGACGGCTTCCGGCAATGTCTCGCCAAGCGCCAGATGCGATGCGATCGCCGAAGACAGCGTGCATCCGGTGCCATGCGTGTTCGGATTATTGATACGACGCGCGCGGAACCAAGTGACTTTGCCGCTCGGTTCAACGAGCACATCGCTGGCATCCTGCGTGCCATGACCGCCTTTGACGAGCACCGCGCAGCCGAAATGGCCGGCGAGCATTATGGCCTGCCGTCACCATGTCGTTCTCACTGGAGATGCTTTCGCCATTCTCGTAGTCGATCGCGTCGGCACCCTGTTCGACGGCCAGCTCGCACAGCGCCTGGGTCTCCGGCATATTCGGCGTGATGACGGTGGCCAGCGGGAACAGCTTGGAAGTCAGTGCCGCAATCGCGTCGCCTTCGATAAGCTTCGCACCGGATGTTGCCACCATCACCGGATCAAGCACAATATTCGTGGCATCATGCGCAATCAGACGGTCGGCGATCACGTTGATGAGCTCCACGCTCGACACCATGCCGATCTTCACCGCGACCGGCGGAATATCTTCAAATACTGCGTCGATTTGCGCGGCGAGCATTTCCGGAGGAGTGTTCGTGACCATGGTCACGCCTGTGGTGTTCTGCGCGGTCAGCGCCGCGATGGCGGTCATACCGAACACGCCATTGGCAAGCATGGTTTTCAAATCCGCCTGAATGCCGGCACCACCGGAGGAATCCGATCCCGCGATGCTCAATACCGGTGCCAAAGTGCTGGTCATGAATGACTCCTTACTTGCTTTTGCTTGCTTATGATGCGAAGTTCTGAAATATTCGTGATCCGTGATTGCTATTTGCGCAGTACGTGCCCATGCTTTGCATCACCGCGCACTGCCTTCCATCGCGAAACCATATTGCGGGTCGCCTCTTCCGGATCGCTTGCGCCGGCAATGGCTGACACCACAAACCAGCCGGCCGCCTTCGAATGTGCGAGCATCTCCATATCGTCGGCGGTCACTCCACCGCCGACCACAACCGGAAAATCACTCGCATCGCAGATCGCATTGATCTGCGATGCGTCGAGCGTATGCCCGGAACCATCGTTGCCACCAACGGAAGCTTCCGGCTTGGTGGTGGACACGTGCAACGGGCCGGCCCCGATGTAGTCGATGCAGCCGGCAGGCAGCTCGTTGATCAGCTTCACCAGGCTTTCCGTTTCGGCAGACAAGCCCACAATGGCATCTTCCCCAAGCAACGCGCGGGCTTCCTGCGGTTCCAAGTCGGTTTGCCCAATATGCACGCCGTCAACTTTGATGCCCTTGTGACGTGCCTGCCAAACTACATCCACGCGATCGTCGATCACAAACGCCACGGAATCGGATTTGCCGTTGTTCTCGATAACCTGCGCGATATCGCGTGCCATGCTGGTGATGTCTTTCGCGTCGGTGTTCTTGGCTCGCAGCTGGATGAACGTTGCACCCCCGCGCAACGCATCCTCAATCACACCGGTAATAGTACGGCTCTTGCAATCCTGCGGGCCGACCACAAAGTAGGCGCTCATATCGAATGTATCGCGCATCGATGCATATGAATAATTGTTCATATAATCAACCCTTCTCGGTAAGTGATTCAGAAAACCTACAATGTGAACCGGCAATCGTCCATATTTTCCACATACGCAATTGCCGAACCCTGCATGATATGCCGAATACCATGCAGGGTTCGGCAAAGCCTAGTCGATGATGATTTCGGAAGCGGCGACTTCCTCGGCGGTGACGTTCCAAAGCGCGTCAAGCAGCGCCACTTGGAAAGATCCGGGACCGGACGATTTCGCTTCGGCGATTTCGGAAGCCCTGTTATACAGCAATGATGCCGAAATCGCGGCGACAAGCGGTTCGGCCACGGCCAGATACGTTGCGGTAACGCCGCCGAGCGAACAGCCGGCGCCGGTGATCTTCGTCATCATCGCGCTGCCGCCGGGCAAACGGAACACGCGCTCGCCGTCAGTCACCAGATCGACTGCTCCGGAAACGGCCACCGCGCCGGCTCCAACAGGGGAGTATTTCGCAAGATGACGAGCCACTCGTTTGGCCGCGTCAACGGCGGAATCGACTTCGTCGACGGCTTCCACGCCTGCCGGGCGAGTGCCGGGAACGGTGGAATCATGCTGTGCCAAACCCCACATCGCATCGAGCGCGATGATTTCGCTCGCATTGCCGCGCACAATGGTCGGCGGGTATGTGCGGAACGATTCGAGAATGGCGGTACGGGTTTTGCCGATGCCCGCGGCGACCGGATCAAGTACCCACGTCTTGCCGTTCTTGTGCAGTTTGTAGGCGATTTCCGGTAGCGCGTCCTTGAAGAACGGCAGGAGTGTGCCCACATTGATGTAGTTCGATCCGGCGATTTCCGCGGTGTCGATCACGTCGTCAGGCAGGAAGCTCATGGCTGCGGTGCCGCCGGCGGCCAGCTGCGCGTTGGCCACAAGATTCATCGTTACGAAATTGGTGAACGACTGTGCCAAAGGTGTGGTTTCGCGTACGTCGTTTACTGCCTGCGCAATCTGTTCACGCAATGCAGCTGCATATGAGTCATCGCCCATTGTCTGCTCCCTACGTTGGTCCTAACCAACAGGTTCAAAGGGTCAGGCATTTGCCTATCTCAGCTTCCGCTTTCGCCGGAAGCCCCCCTGCATGTACATAACATATCTAACCTATACAAAGGTGCTGACAGTGGCACGTTTTGCATAAACGAACAATCGACACGTTCCAGTTGGATGCCGGTCCACTTGTTATCTGCGCGTTGCGCCGTCGGGCCAGTCGATTCCAGGATCGGGCGAATGCAATACGTTCTCGTAAATGTCGTTGCGCACGTAAATTTCGCAGGCGCCTTCCGACCATGTGCTTTTCCAAGGTGTCTTGGTTTCGGCGATTTTGATTTTCGTGTAATGGTTTCTGTCGTAACCAAGGTCGGAGAAGAAAAATGGCTGATACAGAGTGTCGTAGAATTCGGGTTCGCCCCACGATTTCCATGTTTCGATGTCTTTCTTTCCCGCATAGGGGTCAACGCACCATTCCCACGACGAATAGCTTCGTCCCTTGTATGCATTGGCAAGAAGCGTATGGTCGAAGTAAGGGGCTGAATCGATAAGGGTGCTGCCGTACCAAGAAGTGTAGTCGATGCAGTCGGTGCCGCCGCAATATCCGCCTTTGTCGATGATTTTGTTGATTTCTGGATTGGAAGCGGTGTCGTTCTTGCTGACGCGTGTCCAGCCTGCCATCCAACGGTATTGCTCCAAATGGTTGGTTTTGATAAAAGACGCTACCGCCCGGGAAGACGAATAGTCGTACCGAATATCGCAAATACTGGCGCTTGCCGTCCAATACACGCTGACAAGCATGAAGATAAGACCGAGGATTTTGAAGAAACGGAGATACCGTTCCGTTTTCTTCGGTCCAAGAAGAGTCATAACACGGTTGTTGAGATTACGGATCCACTGAGGCCAATCGTTGGAATTGATTTTTTCGATATCGCAATCGATGGCGAGAATGGCGATGAAGAATCCCAAGATGATTCCCGCATGATGCATGGAAAGATGCGCGGTGAACGCAACGCTTATACCCAAGTATGTGGTGAGCAGCAATGATGCGGTTTTCCGGCGTAGGCAAATCTGAATAAGAAAACACCACATCAGGCATGACATTACGCACGGCATAAACAGCTCGCTTGGCGTGAGAGCGATGAACTGCATATTGCCATCCGACAGGGTTGAAGTGAACAACGTCTCGGAAGGCATTACCAGCCAGGTGTTGAATACGGAAACCCATGCGGGTGATGTTGTTGCAGTGCCATGTATGTCAAAGTCACCGTGGTATGTGCCGGGTGCGGGGAGTACGTTGAGGAGCAGTATGATGGCGAATACCAGTAGCAGAACAAGTCCCGCGAAACGCTGCTTGTTTTTTATAAGCGAGCGTTCGCCGCAGAGAAATTGAATCGTCCAATTCAAGGCAAGCATGCCGGCGATTGCCAATCCGTAAGAGCTCGTGGCGCATAGCAGCATCATGCTGAGTATGACTGGCCATGGCTTGGTGTTGCGGTTGTTCCAATTGATGGCTATGAGCAGCATTGCGGCGATCATAAGCGCATATGGTCTGGAAGTTACGCCATACTGGTAGCAAAGAAAATAGGAAAATGGCAGTATTACCTTTAGTAATTCGGGTAGTTTCGTTTTGAATTCCAAAAGCCAGATCATCAGCGCGGCGCACATAAGATTGAGGGATTTCAATCCTATTTCGTAAGGCATGCCAAGTTTGGCGGGAATGGCAAGCAGCATCCACCAAAGAGGTGGGTGTCCTTCGTAATGGGTGCGTACGGTAAGCAGTTCCTTCCATGAGCAATCACGTGCGATCAGCCAGGCTTGCGCCTCATCAAACCATGGTTCGTGAAAACACGACACGGTGACGGTCACTGTCACGTAGGCGATGAAGACAATGCAGTGCAGCCGTTGTTCGGCGAACCAGGTGAAGAGTCTTTTTCGAAGGTTCGTCGCGCGGTTCGCCGAAACGTCGGGCTGGATGATGGTTGGTGTTTCTGCTGTGTTGCTCATGATAGGTGTAAAGATGGTGTATGGGTACGGCGAGGTCAGAAGGAGGAGCGGGCGCCGCAGAGTTTTTCGAATTCCTCGAGGACCTGCACCTTGGCAAGAGCGTCTTCGAAGGTGATGACGCCCTTGTTGACGAGTCTCGCCAGATCTTGGTCAAGCGTATGCATGCCTTCCTTTTCGCCGGATTGCAGCACGGTACGAATCTGATGCGCCTTGCCTCCGCGAATCAACGCGGCCACGGCCGGAGTGTTGATCATCACTTCGGTGGCAGGAGCGCGGCCATGCCCGCTGGCACGTGAAATCAGGGTTTGCACGACCACCGCGCGCAGAGTGGAGGCCACCTGCACGCGAATCTGCTGCTGCTGATTTTCCGGGTACACGTCGATCAGACGGTCCACGGTCGAACCGGCGTCCTGCGTGTGCAGGGTGGCGAACACCAAGTGGCCGGTTTCCACGGCGGTCAACGCGGTGGAAATGGTTTCGAGGTCTCGAAGCTCGCCCACTTCGATAATGTCGGGATCTTCACGAAGCGCGCGTTTAAGCGCTTCCGCGAAACTTTTGGTGTCGGTGCCCACTTCACGCTGGCTCATCACGCAACGCTTGTGTTGATGCACGAATTCGATCGGGTCTTCAATGGTGATGATATGGTCGGCGCGTTCGGCATTCGCTCTGTCGACAATCGCGGCGAGCGTGGTGGATTTGCCGGAGCCGGTCGGACCGCATACGAGCACGAGTCCACGCGGCAGTAACGCCAGATCGGCGATATGCGGGTCGAGACCAAGCTCCTGCGCGGTTTTCGATTTCCGTGGGAATGGTTCGTAATGCCGCGCACACGCCCAAACGGTCGCGGTATACGTTGACGCGGAATCGCAGCAGATCGCCGATGGAGAATGAAATATCAAGTTCCAAATCGTCTTTGAACCGTTCCATCTCCAGCTCGTTGGTCATCACTTTGATGGCTTCATACGTGCGGTCCTTGTTCCACACGCTCAGCCCTTTGGCGGGGCGCAGCTTGCCATCCACGCGCAGCATTGGCGGATCGTTGACCACCAGATGAAGATCGGACGCGTTCAATTCCACCAGCTGGGCATATGGCAGCCACGAATTCCGGATCCGCATCGGGATGTTCGGCATGCAATGTTTCTTTGACCTGGTGCGCTTTGATTCTGCGTTGTCCGGGAACAGCGTCCTCGTCGGAATCATTGGTTTCGGGCACTATGAAATCCACGATTAGCCTGTTGTTCATATTGGGTTGCGGTCTGGCAGCGGGCGCAGGCTGCGCAATATGGTTGATGGCGGAAGGCTGCATGGTCTGCGTGTTCTCCTCGTACGCCGCATAGTCGTCCGGCTGTTGCGCGAACGGCGTGCCGCCTGGAATGAATGATGGCGGATCGCCGTCGATTTGCTGGATCGGTCCATGATACTCGAATGCAGGGGTGACTTCCGTCACGTCATCGTCGAATTGCAGATTCTGCTGATCCACGGCTTCGTTTTCCGGGGTTTCCGGAAAAGCGGTGTCGTAGGAGAGTTCCTGTTGTTCTGCAATGAGCGGTGTTTCCGCAGGCCGTGTCGGAGCGGGCTGCGGTTCCGCTACAGATTGTGATGCAACGGCTTGCGGGGCAGCTGACTGTTGCATAGGCTGCCGCTGTGCGCTCTGTTGAGGCTCGGCCGCCGGCTGTTGCTCGACCGCGGCCTTAGGCATGGGGTCGGGAACGGTACCGGAACCATGCCGCAACGCGGGTATGGCGTCAAGCGACGCGAAAATATTGCGCAAACTGTCATCGTCAGCCTGAATCGCATTGTCGGGCGACCAATGGCGTCCCCTACGCGGATCCTCGTTGAATGAAGGAGCGGTACTGGGAATGGTCACACCTTTCAAACCAGACAAATCGGTGTTCGCATCCCAAGTCGGCTGCGCATCGGGATCCGTCGCGGTGTTCATTTCGGTTTTCAGCTCGGGTTGCTGTTCAATATCGGTCATCATTGTCCTTTACATATGTTGAAAACGCGGTCACACGATTACACAACTACACGGTCACGCGAAGCACTTCATCCACGGAAGTAATGCCTTGCAGAACCTTCTGCCAGCCATCCTCACGAAGCGACGTCATGCCTTTCGACTTGGCCGCCTGCTCGATTTCCAGCGACGTGGCGCCACGCGCGATCAAATCCTCCATCTGCGTGTCCACGCCCATTACCTGCTGAATGGCCACACGCCCGTGATATCCGGTGTTGGAACATTCACGGCAACCCATCGCACGGTACACGGTCGGCAACGGAGAGCCGGGCGTATATGGCACACCCATCATCTTCAACTCCACGGGAGTGGCCGTATCGGCTTTCCGGCATTTCTTGCACAGGCGCCTCGCCAGACGCTGCGCCATCACCGCAGCCAGCGACGAGCTCACCAAAAACGGTTCCACGCCCATTTCCGTCAAACGCGTCACCGCACTCGGAGCATCATTGGTGTGCAACGTGGACAGCACCAAATGGCCCGTCAGCGAAGCCTCGATCGCAATGGTCGCCGTCTCCTCGTCTCGAATCTCACCGATCAGCACCACATCAGGGTCGGCACGAAGAATCGAACGCAACGCGGCGGCAAAGGTCATACCCGCCTTATTGTTCACCTGCACCTGATTGATGCCCTCCATGCGGAATTCCACAGGGTCTTCAACCGTGATGATGTTGATTTCCGGGCGGGCCACATCGCCCAACGTCGCATACAACGTGGTCGACTTACCCGAACCGGTCGGACCAGTCACCAACACCATGCCGTACGGGCGGTTGTACGCTTTGGAAAACACATCGAAATTGCGTTCGCTGAAATTCAGATCCTCCACTTTGAGATTGCCCGAAGGCGTGCTCAAAATACGCATGACGATTTTCTCGCCCCACACCGTAGGCAATGCCGCCACGCGAAGATCAACCTTCTGACCGTTGTGACGTACGGTAATACGGCCATCCTGCGGCTTGCGGCGCTCGCCGATATCCATTTCGGCCATGACCTTAATGCGGCTGATCACGCCTTGGGTCATGGCGCGTGGCGCTTTTTGGAAGATATGCAGCACGCCGTCGATGCGGTAGCGTACGAGCAGACCGTCTTCCTGCGGTTCGATATGGATATCGGAGCAGTGGTCGTCGATGGCCTGGTTGATGAGCAGACTTACGAAGCGTGCCACGGGGGAGGCGTCTTCGCTGTCGTCTTGTTCAAGGTCGACTTCTTTTTTCGCGGTCGCGGCGATCTCGTGCGATAGTTCGGTCAACTCCGCATTGGCGCGCAGGAACCGGTTGATGCAGTCGCGTACCTGCGATGGCATGGCGACCATGGCGATGACGGGCATGCCGGTTGTTGCGGAAACATCGTCTACCGCGGCGAAATTTTTCGGATTCGCCATGGCTACGGCGATGCGCCCGTTGACGATGGAAAGCGGCAGAAGCTGGTTGCGTCGGCACAGATCGTCGGGAACCATGCTGATGACTTCTTTGTCGATCTGGTATTCGTTGAGGTCCACGAACGGCAGGCTCATGCCTTGCGCCAACGCCATGGCATATTGGCGTTCGGTCTGTTCGTCCATGCCTTCGGTGGACGTTGGCATGGCGGGAAAATCTCCGGTGACGTCGCTTGTCGTTGCCGCATGGCGTGGTGTGCTCGGCGCGAACACCTGATGGATCTCGCCGGTTGTCGGCGCGATCGGATCCATACTTTGCGGGAAAGCGTTCGGCGTGTCGCTGCTTTTTGTTTCGCCTGAGGAACGGGGAAACGGCCTCCCGAACCGGCGTCGCTCATAATGACCTCCTGCACCGCATGCGCGCTTATGCGCCTGTCATACGGCATAACATGAAACCCCAAGCAAACGGCAGCATTTGTGGGGTGGCTGATGTTCAGTTGTTCGAAGTCATGTGAGCTACAACGATTGCAGTATTGTGTACTGCTAAATCAGCATTGTAGCCGCAAAAACAGGTAAAAGCTAATCGGGGCAAAGTTTTTTGAGAAATATGTTGCTGTGAAAACGTTGGCAGAATATCGTGATACAGTAACTCATGTTTATGGCACCGCGTTTGGTTGCGTGCCGAATTCCTGCCGCTTCCAATGATGGGGTGGCATCTTGTGAAGGAGCTGCTCATGGAGTACAGCTTGCGCACAGCGGGAGACGGCCCCCGATTCAGGGGTTGCGGCGAGTCGCGTCAATCGATTGCCAAAACGTGGCGAGTCCGGCTTCACGTTGGTGGAAGTGCTGGTGGCGATCGTGGTGTTGAGCATTACGGGACTTGCCGCCGCACAGTTCGCCATTACGGCCATTCGCACGTCATATGCGCAGCAGCAGCGGTCCACCGCCGTGTCGCTGGGCGACGACGGCATGGAAAGAATGCGTGCGCAGATCGCCAATGTAGACGCCAACCAATATCTCGATGAACTCATCAAAGGCATGGGGGGAAAACGTCCGTCACCGCCGCGCAGAAGAATCTTTCCGACGTTGGCGCCATCGCGTCGCAATTGGCGGATCTGAGCTATACCAGTTCGCCTGATCCAGACAAGAGCAAGTATATTCAGCCGGTTCGTGCCACTGCGGGCAAGGACGCCAAGCATACCGAATACACGGTGAACACGGTGGTGGAGCGCTGTTTCCGTGCCAGCGGCGAGATCTCGTGCAAGACCGCATCTCAGCTGGGCATTTCCCGTAGTTCCGCAACGAGCTATACGGCCAATACCTCAACAAGCGCTACGGCCGACATTCTGGATCCGGGCAAAACGGTATCGGGCGCGTTCACGTTCGGTGCGCACACGTATATGCCCATGATCCGCGTGGTGGTGGGCGTCACCTGGGACGACAACATGCATCAGGGCAAAACCTGCCTGTACACCACGTCGGAACTGCTGGATATTGGTGTCGACAACAAGCTCATCATCTAGTGAGGGGTTGCAATGAGCGGAACAACAAGCGGAAAACTGCGTATTCGCGCCGTCGCGCAACGTATGGCGCGCGGTGAAAGCGGCGTCACCTTGGTGGAGATGATGGTGTCGCTGTTCATCTTCGCCATCGTCTCCACCATGTTCACCACGGCGATCGTGCAATACCTGCATTCCACCAGCGCGGATGCGATACGAAGCAGGTCTTCCACGGAAATAGCCACGTCGGTGCAAAGCCTCGACCGGTATGTGCGCTACGCGGAGGGTGTTGAGTATGACGCCACGAACCATACGATCACCATGGTCACTCCGGGGGATTCTGGTGCGAAGCAGTGCGTGGTGATCACGTACCAGGACGCCACGTGGAAGAACGGTACGGTAAGCGATTACGGCAGCGTGAAGGTAAAAACGAAGCCGTATGATGCGTCCGTCACGTCATGGAGCACGCGCGCGGTGTTGGGGTCGGTAATGAACAACGAGTCGGGAGGCACGTCTGATGATTCGATGTTCGCCTCGCGATTATTCACGGTGGATGGCACCAATCGGGTGGTGCGTTATTCGCCGGTGACGGGGTCGTATGTGAGCGGCAAGCCGGTCACGTCGAATACGTCCACGTCGTTCACCGCACGCAATGTGAAATCGGGTGGAACTGCAATCGATTTCACTCCGTGTGGCTGAGTGTTCCGCTAGGTCTTGCGGCAGACGGCTGGTTCCTTATGGAGCCAGCCGTTTTTTGTCGCCCCGTCAGCACCCTGCGACACGCCCGAAAAGGGTGGTTATTCCAGTTTTTTCAAAAAACGTGACTGCAAAGATTTGCTGAGCGGTTGTGCTGAAAAACAAGCTATTTGTGGTGTTGTATTTTTTGTTGCACGATTTTGGTTTTGTGTTGTACCTTTTGTGTCCGCTTGAAAAAGTGTGATTTGCTTGATGGTTGTGAAGGGGGTTGTGGGGTAAACTAAAGCGCTTTTGTGCGGATGAAGGATGAGGGGGAAAATGAATCGAAAATGAAACGCTCGTAAAACGATTGACGCCGGAATAATGGTTCTGCAAACGATGTCAATGCGGATAAAGTTAGGACTGTTGGTTATGTGAGCCAGCAGCCCCCACAAGGGGACGATCGATAGAAGAACGCCGCGAAGCTCCATCGTGGGATGCGAGCGGCGACCTTTCCCGAAGGAAAGAAGGATTCAATTATGAAGAGCGTGCGCAACGCACTCAACCGCCGCGCCAAGGACGAAAAGGGCTTTACCCTTGTCGAGCTGCTCGTGGTGGTCATCATCATCGGCATCCTCGCCGCCATCTCCGTGCCGATCTACCTGAACCAGCGCAAGTCGGCCTGGAACTCCCAGACCGAGTCCGACGTCAAGAACGCCAGCCTCGTGGTTGAAACTGCGTCCACTGCCAACAATGGCAAGATTCCTACTCTGCCGGGCACGGATTGCACTCACACTAGTGCCTGCGACATTGATGGTAATAAGGTTACCGTCACGGAAGGTGTGAAGCTCCATTTCGCCACGACTGCAAATGGTGATGGATACATCATTACCGGAACGAACTCAAATGGAAAAACAACTTCAACATTTGTCTACGATTCAACCAATGGCACCGTCTCTGAAATTAAGCCTGCGAAGAATTAAGGCTAAGTGAATTCAGAAGTCAGAGTCTAAAGGTATCGGAGCGTATGAGGTATCGCTCCGATACCTTGTTCCGTATCCATATTCGTTCTATTGTTCGTCAATCATTCCATGGGGGAGTAATGGCCAGGGAACAGGCGCAAGTGGCATTTCAAAACGGCACCAAGAAGTGGCGTTACAAGGGTGTTTCCGCTGACGGCCGCACCAAGCAGAAGGGCGTTATCGAAGCGCAGACGCGAGATCAGGCTATCGATCGCGTGAATAAGCTCGGTCTGATTCCAACGGAACTTGTTGACGTGAACGCAGGCACCGGTCTCAATACCAATATTGAAATCAAAGCGTTCGAAAAATATCCAAGCAAAAAAGACTTCGCGGTTATGTCACGTCAGCTTGCCACCATGGTGGCGGCAGGCGTCTCCCTGATTCGCGCACTGAATATCGTTACTGAACAAATCGGAAATGTGAAACTGCGCAATGCGGTACGTGACTGCATGCAGCAGGTTGAGGCGGGATCATCGTTTTCCGAAGCAATGGACAATAATCCCGACCATCTGTTTCCGCCCATTATGATCAACATGGTGCGGGCCGGCGAAACCGGCGGCTTCCTTGACAAATCCCTGATTACCGTGGCCGACAGCTTTGAAGCGGACGTGCGTTTGCAAGGTCAGATCAAAGGCGCACTGGCTTACCCGGTGGTGGTGCTCGGCATTGCTGTGCTGCTGGTGGGCGTGATGCTGCTGACCATCGTGCCCATGTTCGACAGCATGTATGCGTCGATGGGCGCGGAACTGCCATGGGTCACGCAGATCATGGTTGATATGGGCAAGGCCGCACCGGTTGGCATTCCCGTGATCATTGTGTGCGCGGTGGCGTTCGTCATGTTTTGGAAGCGCAATCGCAACAAAGACATCATTCGTACCTGGTGGGATCCGTTCACGTTGAAGGCGCCCGTGTTCGGCAAACTGACCACCAATGTGGCATTGGCGCGATTCTGCAACAATTTCGCATCCATGCTCGCTTCGGGCGTGCCCATTCTGCAGGCGCTTGACATTGTCGGATCCACGTCCGGCAATTATGTAATCGACGAAGCATCCAAACGAGTGTCTCGACTCGTGGAACGCGGCTATAGGCTGGCGGACAGTATGGGTACCGAAAAAGTGTTCCCGAACATGATGGTGCAGATGGCGGCGATCGGTGAGGATTCCGGCGCCATCGACCAGATGCTCGCCAGCGCGGGCAAAGCGTATGACGAAGAAGCGCAATCCATCGCCAAACAGCTCACTTCGTTGCTGGAACCGTTGATGATTCTGGTGCTCGGTAGCGTGGTCGGCTTCATGGTGGTGGCATTGTACATGCCGATGTTCTCCATGTTCGACGCCATCAACGGGCAAGCGTAAGCGAAAGCGGGAAGGTTGAACATGAAGAACGGATTGTGGGCCGGACTCAACCGCAGGTATCGTGCCAGATTATGCCAACGCATGGGGGAGCGGGGCGCGGCCATGATGCTCGCGGTACTGTTCGTAATGGTGGTGCTCACCACGTCGGCACTGGTAATGACCATACTGCTTTCGCAAGCATTGCCGTACAGGAATAATAAGGAGAACGCGCAAGTCGGGTATGCCGCCGAATCTGGACTCGAAGTGGCATTGAGTTTCCTGCGCGAAGCGGAAGCAAGCAAGGACTATAAGAAACTGCTACCGTCGACCGCATCAAACACTGGCAATGCCAGCTTGGATGAGACCTTCACTACAGCATCGGACGGGTCGGTGCTGCTCAACAATGCGGAAGTCAGCAACGACGTGTCGGCAACGGGCGTGAGCTCGTTCACTCCAGACGATATCTCGTACCGAGTGCAAATCGGATATTATGACGACGATCCAAGCTCGTCGCCGGCCAAACGACTCACATCCGAAAGCGAGCTGAAGAACGCGAAATATGCGTGGGTGCGTTCCTACGGGTATATCAACAGGTATCCGAATGGGCGAAGCGCGGGTACGGAAACCAGCGCGCGCCGAGCCATGAGCGCCATCTACCAATTCGAGACAGCGAGCGGTGATGACAGCTACGTGATTTCCACCAAGGGTGGACGTCTCGGTATGGGCTTCTACGCGGCAGCGCCAAACAACGAGCGCCGTACCAACCAGCCGACCTGGAAGGAAATCGCCTCATATGATGTCGATGAGAACGGTGATCCGACCGGCATGGTGAACTATGTCAACAAGCCTGGCTCCAAGAATGCGGCCGACGCTATGAGCAATACCATCACTATGAATCCGGCAAACCAAACTTGCATGCTTGCCACCACCAAGCCTGTAGACAAGGTCGAAACGCTTGACGCCATGCTTGACCCGAACGGCAAGCCGGTGGAAGGATCGGCGTTGGTGATTCTTATGCAGGCACATAAGAAAGACTCCAGCAGCGACGACCTGTATTACACGGAACAGTGCAAAGCCAACGGCGCCTACAAAGACCTGAACACATGGGTGTATTGGAAGGATGATTCCATTCGCCCTGCATCCAATCTGACATTGTGCGTTACCGGAGCTGACATTACGCATGTTGGCGGAGGCACTGCAGGAGCCGCCACATTGCAGAAATGCGGCGAGTCGTACGGCCCCAACTACCAAAACGACTATTACACCGATCCTGACAAGAAAGCGCAGCAAGACGAAAAGAACGATCCGTCAAGCCTGCTCAACAAATACCAGAAGTGGGCGTTCTATAACGGTTTCATCAATGCGGGCTACTACAACGAGCTAGATAGCGTGCGCGATGAGGCGAACAAGTATGATGCGTCTCTACCGGAATCGCAAGGCTATGCCGTTGGCGGTGTGCAAATGCAGAAGAAGACCCGCTTCCAAGTGTTGGAAGTTTCCAACAAGGCGAATGTGGGCGCCACTATTCAATATCTGAGCGGCGGTCACTGGGCGTCCAACGTCGATGATGCTGCCGATTTGACTCCGCATTTCCTGATGGTGTCGAAGTGGGATTATTCGCTCACCGACGTGAAATCCTGGTTCGACGTGAACGGTGATTTCGAAGACGCCACCGCATCGTTCGGACAGGCGGGAGAAGCCGGCTATGCCACGAAGCAGATCGTCAATGAAACGTCCGGATTCTGCATTTCGTCATCGCAAGACGGATTCGACGCATACACGTCAACCTGCCGAGTGGGTGGCGGTGATTTCAACCCATACTGCTACCACAACACCATCAATGGCAATCCGGCGCAATCATCTTCCGATCTGCATCAGATCGACTACTGCGGGGTGTCCGATTCCACCAAGCGTAAAACCGATCAGGCCGAATATGTTGAAGACACGTCGAGTGACGGCAGTGGCGTGAACACGCAGATTTGGACGATGGTGAACGGGTCGAAGCGTTGCTATGGGTTCGGCGGTTCGGGCAAATTCCAACTTATGGAATGCTCGGCTGCGCCAACATTCACCCGATACAACGAAAAAGCGTCTGACGAGCACAGTAAAGGTACGTTCCAACTCAACGGTCAATGCCTGACGGAAGTGTATCCGGGAGACAAAATCGACGGCAATCCCTCATACTCCGGACGTATCGACGGGCATGCCGACGTGATTATGGCCAAATGCGGATCGTCACGAGACTTTTTGAACCGAGAAATCAAATCGCAGGTGTGGAATGCCTCGGTTAACCTCGGAACAGGCGGCTCAGGCGGCGTGATTTATGGCGGTGGTAGTTCTACCACATTGGAGCCATCCTCCACCAAAGGCTACGTGACATCCAAAGAACTGAACCCGTCCACTATCGCATGGTGAGCGCTGCGCGAGATGGATGTGAACATGAGCATTGTGAACGATACGCCAACTGTGGTGCTGCTACTCGTGGCATCGCTGGTAATCGGCTGCATTTTCGGATCGTTTCTGAACGTGGTGATTTGGCGCGTGCCCAACCACATCAGCTTGGTAAATCCGAAACGCAGTTTCTGCCCGAACTGCGAAGCCCCGATCGCATGGTATGACAATATTCCCATCATTTCTTGGCTGGTGCTCGGCGCGAAATGCCGGCATTGCAAAGAGCCGATCGCCGTACGCTACCCGATTGTGGAAGCGTTGGGCGGACTGTCGTTCCTCGCCGTCACCTTGGGGGCGCTATTCGGCGCGTATTCGCCATGGATATTGCCGGAACTCTACGTATTCGCAGCGGTTTCGATCGTGATCGCATACATTGATCTCGACCATCATCTGATCCTCAATGTTGTGCTATTGCCAACGCTGATTGCAACACTGGCACTGCTGGCTTTGGCATCACTCGGTACGAATGAGTGGAACAGGCTCGGTCGCGCTGTGATATGTGCGATAGTGCTCGGCGCGTTCTACCTATTGCTTTCCATCATATGGAAAGGTGGCATGGGCGATGGCGATATCAAACTTGCGTTCATACTTGGCTTGATTACGGGCTGGCTCGGATGGTCGCAATTCATCATCGGGGCGTTCGCAGCCTTCTTTATTGGAGGATTCTTAAGTCTTGTGCTGATTATCGGCAAAAAAGGTCGATATGCATGGAGGCATACCGTTCGGACCGTCCATGCTGCTCGGCATATGGCTTGGCATATTCGTCGGGGCTCCGATCGCCACACTGTACTTGCAAGTGACGGGACTCGCCTGAACCAATCCCCAGCCAACCTGCAACACGTTATATATAAGGAGAGAGAGCATGAGATCAATAACGGCGCTGTCGATCGCGAACGACGCCATCCGTGCGGCGGTCATAGCAGACCCGTATTCGGATCTGCCCACCATCAAGCATTTCCAGGCGATCCCGTTGCCGAACGGAGCCGTAGTGGATGGCGAAGTGGTCGACCATGATGTGGTGGCCGGACTGCTGAACACACTGGTGAAGCGATTCAAATTCCCCCGCGAGGACACGGCTCTCGTCTACTCCAGCCGACGCATGGTGTTTCGCGAGGCGGACTTTCCCTACATGTCGCTGAACGATCTGAAATCCACCTTGCCTTTCCAAGCCAAAGGCATGATTCCGCTGCCTATTGAGGAATCCGAGCTCGACTTCGTGCCATTGAACGTCATCGACAGCGAACAAGGCAAACAGTTGCACGGCATACTCGTGGCGACATTGCGTAACGGACTGGAAAAAACCGCGCGCACAGCCGAAGACGCGGGATTTGTGATCACATCGATCGATGCGGGCCCGTTCGCGCTTGCCAGACTGTTCGCCGACACCAACCAGCAGCAGACCGAAGCGGTGGTCAACATCAGCGGCAACGGCACCGACGTGATCGTGCTCGAAAACGGGCAGCCCGCCTACATGCGCGTCGTGCCATCCGGCGCGGATGACGTGACTGACGCCATCGCCAACGCGCTCAGTATCTCATTCGAAGACGCCGAACGCATCAAAAACCAGATCGGCCTGCAAAACGTGACCGGCGACGAACGACTCGAAAAAGCCGAGGAAGTCATCCGCGAAACCACGGCGCAGCTGATCGTCGGCATCCGCAATACGCTCAACCTGTACGACGTGGACCATGCGGGCGGCACCATCAGCGGCGTGGTGCTTACCGGAACCGGCGCACGGCTGATCGGACTGCCGCCGGTATTGGCCAGTTCCATCAACAAAGTGGTGCGGATCGGCGACCCCTTCATCCGTTTCCGGCTTTCCAAAGAAGTGGAACGGCAGAACATCATGGCGCACGCGATCGATTTGGGCGCAGTGCTTGGACTGGTAATCGGAAAGAAGCCGAGGTGAACGGACGATGAGCAGAAAAAACAACGGAAGCATGAAGCAGATCGGCAGCTCCCACCGCGGTCGACGCGGCAAAATCAAGGATAATCCGAATCCTGAAACCAGTGATGGCGAGAAAACCTCGATTTTGTCGATGAATATTTCCGACATCGGCAAAGCGCTGCGTGCGAGCAGTTCGAAAACCTCCAAAAAGGCTGATCTGCCCGCCGAATGGAATGTGCGCGCCAACCTGCTGCCACGTTCCATCGTGACGCTCAACCGTGATCGTGCCATCAAATACTTGCTGTCATACGTGCTTATCGTGGTGGTGGTTGCGGCCATTGCCATCAGCGCGGGCATGGCGGTGCGCGTGAGCTGGGCCGACCATCGCGTGGAGGAGGCACAGGCGAAAACCCTGTCGTTGCAGAAGGAAAAGGCGGAATTCAAAGACGTGGAAGACACGTTGAACTCGCTGTCCGATTCGCAAAGGTCACGTATCGCCGCGCTCTACGACGAAATGGATTGGATGAAGGTGGTGGATTCGCTCAATGGCGCGCTGCCAGCCGGAGGCCAGTACACGAACCTGTCGTTGAGCAGCTTCCAGATTGGCGGGTCTGACGCTTCTTCGCATAGCGCTACATCTTCAGTATGGTCTGGGAATGGTGTGATTTCCGTTGATTTTACCGTTCTTTCTCCAGATTTCATATCTGCAAAAGATTTTATCGGTAATTTTGCTGCAATTCCTACCTATAAAACAGGCTATGTGAGTTCCATTACCGAAAACAGCGATGAAAACGGCACCACCTATACATACACGGGAACGGTGTCGTTGAAGATGGATACCAATACCACGTCACGAAGCGACAACGCGGCCGGTGCTGACGAAGCCAACCGAGCATTGCAGCAGCAGCTACGCGACAGCCTGAACAAAGCCGCGGCAGGGGAGTCGACTGATACTACCGACAGCGCGACCGCAACTGACGAAACATCCAATGAATGATCGGGAGCAATCATGAACAAGCATAAAATCGCATGGATCGCATTGGCCGCAGGTATTGTCTTCGTCATCATGCTGACATGGCTGGTCGGCGTTTCCCCGCAAATCAGCCATATCAAATCATCCGACGCGCAAACTGCGCAAATCGATGAGAACAATAAGGAAACACGCGACGAAATCGAAACATTACGCATCGCCAGCGAAACGATCGGCCTGCAGAAAGACCGTTTGCGCCAGTTGCAGCGGCAGATTCCAGACGGCTATAACCAGCAGGAATTCATCAATTCGTTGGATGCGTCCGCTGCGGGAACCGGCGTCGCCATCAAATCGGTGAATTTCGATGATGCGGTCGACGCCGACATTCCAGCTGAAATGCAAGGTACCATTCAAGCCGGTCAGCTGGTGCAGGTGTCGGTAAGTATCACCGCCACGGGAAGCTATGATGCCATGCGTAATTTCGTGGCATCCGTGCAGAACATCAACCGTATCGCCGTGCCGGAAAATGTGACCTACACACTTGACAGAAACGGTGACGAAACGAAAAATGCCGTGGTGATCGATTGCAAGATCTGGTCGCTATTGCTCGACAACGACACGGTTGAAGACGAGAACGCCACGAAACAGTAACGCGGGTGGTGTTCTGTCACCGCGTAAAGGTAGGCTTTGCGCTTGTAAAGACCCCAAACCGTTCAAACCAGAAGGTGCATTGTGGCTGTATCCAAACTCGATGAAGTCGTATCCCTCGCCAAGCGTCGTGGCTTTGTTTTTCCCGCCGGTGAAATCTATGGTGGAACCCGTTCCGCGTGGGATTACGGTCCGCTCGGCGTTGCGCTGAAAGACAATATCAAGCGCGAATGGTGGCGCTCCATGGTCGTCACCCGTGGCGACGTGGTGGGCGTTGACACGTCCATTATTCTTCCGCCGGCCGTGTGGGTGGCTTCCGGTCACGTGTCCGTGTTCAACGATCCGCTGATCGAATGCCTCAACTGCCACAAGCGCCACCGCGCCGACAAGCTTGAGGAATCCTATGCCGAAAAGCATGGCGACAAGCTGCCGGAAAACGGCCTGAAAGACATTGTGTGCCCGGATTGCGGCACCCGTGGCAACTGGACTGAACCGCGCGACTTCAACATGATGCTGCGCACCCACCTCGGACCGGTCGAAGACGAGAACTCGCTGCACTACCTGCGTCCGGAAACCGCACAGGGCAATTTTCGTGGACTTCAAGAACGTGATGACTTCTTCGCGTTCCAAGCCGCCGTTCGGCATCGCCAACATGGGCAAGTCCTTCCGTAACGAGATCACTCCGGGCAACTTCATCTTCCGCACCCGCGAGTTCGAGCAGATGGAAATGGAATTCTTCGTGGCTCCGGGCACCGATGAGGAATGGCACCAGTACTGGATCGACGCGCGTACCCAGTGGTACATCGACCTTGGTGTGAAGCCGGAGAACCTGCGCCATTATGAGCATCCGAAGGAGAAGCTGGCCCACTATTCGAAGCGTACCGTCGACATCGAATACAAGTTCGGCTTCCAGGGTTCCGATTGGGGCGAGCTTGAAGGCGTCGCCAACCGTACCGACTTCGATCTTTCCGCGCATGCCAAGCATTCCGGCGAGGATCTGAGCTACTTCAACCAGGCCACCGGCGAAAAATACGTGCCGTACGTCATCGAACCGGCCGCCGGCCTGACCCGTTCCCTCATGGCCTTCCTTGTTGACGCCTACGACGTTGACGAGGCCCCGAATACCAAGGGCGGCGTCGATAAGCGCACCGTGCTTCGCCTTGATCCGCGCCTGGCTCCGGTCAAGGCTGCTGTACTGCCGTTGAGCAAGAAGCCGGAATTGCAGACCGTGGCACACGATCTGGCCGCCGATTTGCGTCAGCATGACTGGATGATCGACTATGACGAGGCCGGTGCGATCGGTCGTCGCTATCGCCGTGAAGACGAAATCGGCACCCCGCTGTGCATCACCGTCGACTTCGACACGCTTGACGATCAGGCCGTCACCATTCGCGAACGTGATACCATGCAGCAGGAGCGCGTCGCACTCGACAAGGTGGCTGATTATGTGGCCGCACGTATTGGCGAGAAGCATGTACGTTACCCGCAGGTGCCGGTTGAGATGGGCGGCGAGGCTTGGCCTGAGTCCGTCAAGATCGCCGAAGCCGGTGGCTTGTATTAAAGCTGGATACTGGTTACCATAGCGTTCTTATGCCAGATAGCATTGTGACTGCTTACGAGGAATCCGACGTGCTCGACCCGCGTACCGACGCGGTGAGGCCGTCGGTTCCTCCGGTTATGAAGCCTGTTGATTTAGGGCCGGTACACGTTGAAACCCCGGTGGTGCTTTCGCCTATGGCGGGCGTTACCAACTGGCCGTTCCGCGTGATTTGCGAAAGCTACGGACCGGACGGTCTATACGTGGCCGAAATGATCACCGCGCGCGCGTTGGTCGCACGCAATCCCAAAGCGTTGCGGTTGTGCCATTTCGCGCCGAGCGAGAAAATCCGTTCGCTGCAACTGTACGGTGTGAACCCGGCGATCGTGGAACAGGCCGCGAAAATCGTCATCGACGAAAACATGGCCGACCATGTCGATCTGAACTTCGGATGCCCCGTGCCGAAAGTGACCCGACGCGGCGGCGGATCGGCTTTGCCGTGGAAGACGGATCTGTTTCGCGAGATCATCCAGCGTGTGGTCAAGGTCTGCGATGCTGCCAACGTGCCGGTGACGGCTAAAATCCGCGTCGGCATCGACCATGAGCATGAAACGTTCTTGGAAGCGGGCCATATCGCGCAGGAGGAAGGCTGCAAGGCGGTGACCTTGCACGCGCGTACCACCGCCGAATATTACGGCGGGCATTCCGACTGGAGCCGGATTGGCGAGCTGGTCGAAGCGCTTGACATTCCAGTGTTCGGCAACGGCGATATTTGGGGTGCGAACGATGCGCTTGCCATGGTTGCCGAAACCGGTTGTGCCGGCGTTGCGATTGGCCGCGGCTGCCAAGGCAGGCCATGGCTGTTCGCCGATATCAAGAATGCGTTCGCTGGCAGCGACAAGCGTGTTGACCCCACGTTAGGAGATGTGTGCCGTGTGGTTGAACGCCATGCGGAACTGTTGACCGAATTCTATGATGGCGATGAGCAGATGGCCGTGCATGATCTGCGTAAGCATATCGCGTGGTATCTCAAGGGATTCCCCGTTGGAGGCTCCACCCGTCGCGCGTTCATGGAATGTGAAAATCTTGAGGATGTCAGAGCCGAAATAGGCAAGCTGGATCCCAACATCTGTTTTCCCGAGCGAGTGGTCGACAAGCCAAGGGGGCGCGTGCGCTTCGCAAAGAAAGTGCATCTGCCTTACGGATGGTTGGAATCACGGGAAACAACGCATGATGAACGTCAGGCGTTGTTTGGGGATGATCCTATGGACGCCAGCTATTGAATATGACATGCTGATGTGGTTAAATCGTCGTGGGGGCACCGAAAGAGGGTAAATCGCAGGCGAAATGAACACGTTAGCAATAAAAAAGTGAAAAAACGCCGTTACACACGGCGAAAAGTGCGCGTACTGCAGCGTGTCTGCGATAAAGTTGTGCGTAAACGCGAGTGACAGGAGACTATGGTGAGCGAGATTGCCCAGACTGACAATTTCAACGACAAAACGAATATCAAGGTTGTCGGTGTTGGTGGAGCTGGCGGTAATGCCGTCAATCGCATGATTGCCGAGGGTCTTCAAAGTGTTGAATTCATTGCGATCAATACTGACGCGAAGGACCTGATGCGTTCCGACGCCGATGTCAAGATCTCCTTGAACGATGCCACCAGCCGCGGGCTTGGCGCAGGTGCCGACCCGGAGAAGGGTGCCAAGGCCGCTCAGGATCATCAGTCCGATATCGAGGAATCGCTCAAGGGCGCCGATATGGTGTTCGTGACCTGCGGTGAGGGTGGTGGCACCGGTACCGGTGCAAGCCCGATCGTGGCTCGCGCCGCGCATCAGCAGGGTGCCCTGACCATTGCGGTGGTTACCCGCCCGTTCAGCTTTGAAGGTCCCCAGCGTGCGGCTTCCGCAGCACTTGGCATTGAGAATCTGCGCAAGGAAGTCGATGCGCTGATCGTGATTCCGAACGATCGACTGCTTGAGCTTTCCGATCGCACCATCGGCATCGTCGATGCGTTCAAGACCGCCGACACCGCCTTGCTGGCCGGCGTGCAGGGCATCACCGACCTGATTTCTTCGAACTCGTACATTCACGTCGACTTCAACGATGTCAACGCTATTCTGCGTGGCGCGGGCACCGCACTGTTCGGCATCGGTTCCGCACGAGGCGAGGATCGCGCCACTCAGGCAGCTGAAATCGCCATCAGCTCGCCGCTGCTGGAAGAAAGCATCGAGGGTGCCCACGGCGCGCTGATCAATATCGCCGGCCCGTCCGATCTGAAGTTGCAGGAAGCGGCCGCCGCCACCCAGCTGGTGGGCAAGGCCATCCATCCGGAAGCACAGATCATCTGGGGTCTTTCCCTCGACGACGCTTACGGCGACGAAGTGCGTGTCACTGTTATCGCCGCAGGCTTTGATGCCAACTCCAAGAAGGCGGCTCAGGCTGAAGCCCAGAAGCAGGCAGAGCCTGCGGAAAGCACGGTGCCGCTGTCGGCGTTGTCCGCAGCCCCGAGGGCAGCGGCGGTTCCGCAGCAGCCCCAGCCTCAGCTTATTCAGACTCCGGAAGCCCCGAAGGTGCAGCCGCTGTCCACTTATATTCCGTCCACTCCGGAACCCGTCGTTCCGTCATTCGACCAGACCACCGAGCATGAAGTGGTGTCTTCGAACGACGCCGGCGATTTGGATATTCCGGATTTCCTGCGCTAAAAGCAACGCGAAGACGCGAAAGGATCGTTCATGGCAGGTTTTATGAAAAGCGCGATGTCCTATTTGGGCATGACCGACGTTGCCGAAGGTGACGAGGATTTCAACGAGGAGGCTGAGAGCAGCGAAACCTCGTTCGATTCCGACCATTCCGTGACCCCGATGGCTTCGACTCCTGCCGCGACGTCCGCACCGCGCGAGCAGACCAAAGCCAACCCGTTCCAAGGCGGAAGGGTGAGCCGTATCACCACGATTCACCCGAAGTCCTATGAGGACGCGCAGCTGGTCGGGCGTGCCATTCGTGACGGCGTTCCGGTGGTGCTGAACCTAACTGGCGTTGCCGAGGCCGTTGCGTATCGCATTGTGGACTTTTCCGCAGGCGTGGTTTTCGGCGTGCGTGGCTCCATCGAGCGTGTCACTCCGCGCGTGTTCCTGCTGAGCCCAGCCCAGGTGAACATCAAGGTCGAAGAGCCGCAAGCGAATAACTCGTCGCACGATCTGTTCGCCGACTGACGTAGACGAAAACCATTGCGAAAGCAGACTGTGCAAAGTCTCCATCAGCCATGATGGAGACTTTGTTATGTTCTGTTGCTATGGTGGTACTCCATGATTCTGTCTTTGATTGGTAGCATCGTCCACTTTCTGGTTAATGCCTACATTCTGGTGCTGTTCATTCGCATGATTCTCGATTGGGTTGCCGTGCTGGCTCCGTTGTGGCGTCCACGGGGGTTGGCCGCATCGCTGATCGACGCCATTTATCAGCTGACGGAACCGCCGCTGCGCTGGCTACGCCAATATATCCGCCCTATTCCAATGGGTCCCATCTACTTCGATGTGGCATTCATTGTTCTTTATTTCATTCTCATTGTTATTGATTTCCTCATTTAATACATGTCAAA
>ENA-OQES01000128-OQES01000128.1-human-gut-metagenome-genome-assembly--contig:-NODE-128-length-31256-cov-4.148864_pt1 | contig 31256 bp, 31 predicted proteins | sample MGYA00242798_ERZ504641 | MGnify/ENA primary metagenome ERZ504641 (study PRJEB26092, sample SAMD00036327) | human gut metagenome | host: Homo sapiens | study: EMG produced TPA metagenomics assembly of...
GGCGCAACAGGCGGTTGGAGATGGAGGTGGACGTTCAGAACAAGCGGCGCCGGTATTCGCACGAAGGCAGGCGTGATACGGGCCAACGCCGCCCGCTACCCGATATCGGCGCGATGCGGGATACCGGGCGTTGCCCCGTTCCACCTGTTACTGGATGGCCGGGCATCCCGAAGCCGAGCGGGTGGATCCGATCGCCGGCGACGTGCGCGCGGTCCGGCGCGACGGCCGCGAACGCCACGGCGCCAGGAAGATCAAGGCCGCACTGGAAAGGAGGGGCGTCACCGCGTCCAGGAGACGCATCGGCGGCATCATGCGCGAACAGGGCATGACGGGCGCGTACGCGCGCGGACGGTCCGAACCGCACAGGACGCGGGTCGACGAGGCCGGGCTCGCGAACCTGCCGGACCCGCGGGTTCGACGGCTACGCCCCGCACACGCGTCCGGCGGGCGACCCGGCGTACGTGAGGGTAGGGAGCGGATGGGCGTACGTGTGTCCGCTGGCCGGCCTGGCGGACAGGGGCATCGTCGGCCATTCCGCCGGGCGGACCCGGGACGCAAGCCTGGTGCTGGGCGCGTTCGCCACGCTCGACTTCCCGCCGGCGGACGTCCGGGTGTTCCACACCGACCGGGGCGGCGAGTTCGACAACACGAGGATCGACGAGCCGCCCGACGTGTTCGGCATCAAAAGATCGCTGTCGCGCAAGGGCAACCCCTACGACAACGCCGTGGTCGAATCGACGAACAGGCTGCTGAAGAAGGAGCTCGTGTACCGGAACAGCTACGCCACGATCGAGCAGCTGAGGCATGACCTCAACGACTACGTGTGGTGGTTCAACAACCAGCGGCTCCACTCCACCCTCGGATACCGGAGCCCGAAGGAATTCACCGAACAGGGACTCGTCCTCTAAGAACCTGTCCAACACACCGTTGCCAATCCACGTCATGAACATCGGCCTCGAGGCGGGGCATACGTACCACATCCGTCTCGTCGTCGACGACACCATCGGCACGTTGTACGTGGATGGGGTGGCGTTGAACGTGCGCATGTACGAGCGTCCGGGCGAGTCGTTGGGCGTCTTCGCCACCGACGGCACGGTCGAGGTGCGCAACGCCTCCATCGCCCGCGGACTGAAGAGGAAGTGAACGTGTCCGTTTCCGGCTTGATGTGACGCAATCGGCTGCGTGTCCTTATGCGTGACGGCGTGGGGCACGCAGCCGATTGTTTTTATTCCTCGGATTTCCGCTTGGTATGCGTGGTTCGGTACGTGATGGGGGTGACGCCCATGAACCGGTGGAAGGTGCGGGAGAAGAAACTGGCGGATGAGAAACCGGTCTGTTTGGCGACCGTGGCGATAGGCAGCGAGCTCGTTACCAGCAGGTTGGCTGCGGCGCGCACGCGCACGTCGTTGACGAATTCGATTGGCGACTGGTTGAGCGATTCGCGGAATATCGATGCGCAAGTGGTGCGTCCCACCGATCCGGCCGATGCGATTTGCTTCAAGGTGATCGGACGCACGTAATATCTCTGCACGTAATCGATCATCTTGCGTAGCGTCACGATGCGGGGGTGCGGCGCTGTGGAAGTCGCGCAATGACTGCCGGCGATCGCCAGTATGTCGCGGACGACCGCATAGAAACAGCTGAGCACCGTCAACGCCTCGGTATCGTCGGTTAGCGTCATATCGTCGGCGGGCAACGGTTCGGCTGACCGCTCTGACCGCTCCAGCGGACCGAATTTCGCCGCATGAAGCTGTCGGATGGTGGCGAGCAGCCGCCGACCGGGGGCCGTGTCGTCGGTGATGACGGCATATGGCATCGTGTTCTCCGCCATCAACGGCGCGATGAAACGGTCGTACACTTCGAATGAGGCGCACATTTTAGCCGGATTGAGCAACGTGCAGGAGAATTCGCAATCGGAACCGTCCTTGGTGAAACCGTAATGCAGCTGACGTGAGTTGACGAAAATCGCCTGCCCCTCATCGAGCCGGACTGTTTCTCCGTTGACGAAATACCACATATGCCCATGGATGATGTAGGTGAGTTCAAGGTCGACATGCCAATGGCATTCCGCACGCATATGGGGGTACTGGTGGAGCAGCGAATGCTCGGTGAAGGAGAAGAACATCGGCGCGTCATACTGCACTATCTCCGAACCATCGGGTCGGCGACCCCAATTGGTGATGGGCATCACCTCACGGGAGGCCCATTCGTCCCGTTCCATCTGTGCGTCTTCATCGGCAGTGTTCATGACTACTCTAATAAACGGTAGATAATGCAAAGAACAAGGATGATTCTACAACATTGCGAGTGCTGCCGTCGATGTTGGTGGTGTTGAATGGTGTCAAAGGACGTCAAACGATTGACAAACAGATTCACAAGGAGCTTTCAATGGCGGAGAATGAAGGTGCGGCCGTTGCCGTGGATAATGCGGCGGTGCCTACGAACGAGTGGGAACGCATGCTTTCCGGCGAATTGTATATTTGCGGTGATATGCAGCGTGAAGCGAACATGCGTAAACGCCGCTTGGTGCACGCCATCAACACGTCCGCATACGACGCGTTCGAGGAACGTGACAGGCTGTTCCGCGAACTGTTCGGTTCACTCGGCAAAGGCGCGTTCCTTGAACCGCCATTCAACTGCGATTACGGCTGCAACACGTATATCGGCGACAACTTCTATGCCAATATGGACTGCATCTTCCTCGACGTGGCGAGAATCACCATCGGCGACCGTGTCTTCTTCGGCCCGCGCGTCGGCCTGTACACGCCATACCATCCAATCGATGCGGCCGTACGCGCTTCCGGTCCGGAAGGCGCCCGTCCGATCACCATCGGCAATGACGTGTGGTTCGGCGGCAGCGTGGTGGTCTGTCCGGGCGTTACCATCGGCGATGATGTGGTGATCGGTGCAGGCTCCGTGGTGACCAAGGATATCCCATCCCATTCGGTGGCCGTGGGCAACCCGTGCCATGTGATTCGCAAGATCACTGATGCGGACCGTGAATACTGGGAGGGCAAGGCCGCCGAATACCGCGTATGGAAGGATTCGCTGTAAAACCTCGCCCAATATTCGGCCCAACGTCGGGATAAGGCTGGTCGGCCTACATATCCCGACGTTTTCGTTTGCCCGTCGTCTGAAACGGGCTTGTATTCCAATGGAGACTATCGTGCGCACCATCATGCCGGACCGGGAATTCCTCGGCCATGTATTCAAATTGGCTTTGCCTATCGCTTTCCAACAGCTCATGCTGTCGTTGTCGTCCTGCGCCGACACGCTGATGTTGTCGGGGGTAGGGCAAAACGAGTTGGCCGCCGTCTCGCTCGCCACGCAGTTCCAGTTCCTGTTCAGCCTGTTCACTGCGGCCCTGACCCTGGGCATGAGCATTCTCGTGGCGCAGTATTGGGGTGCCGGCAACCGTGACGCGGTGGAATGCGTGCTGGGATTCGTCATGCTGTATGCCGGAATGCTGTCGACGGCGTTCTTCCTGGCGGCACTGCTCGTGCCGGAACAGTTGATGTCCATCATGACCAATGACGGCACGCTGATCATGCTTGGCGCGCGATATCTGCGGATTTCGTCATTGTCGTACTTGTTCATCGGCCTGTCCCAGATGTACCTGTGTCTGATGAAGAACACCGGTTCCGCGGTGATGGGCATGACGGTCAGCACGGTTGGCGTGATCGTGCACGTCGTGTTGAACGCGGCGCTGATTTACGGTATCGGCAGCCTCGGCATTCCCGCGCTTGGCATTTTCGGCGCGGCTATATCCACGGTGATTTCGCGTGCGATTGAGCTGGCATGGTCGGTCGTGGCGACCCGTCGTGGCCCCCACCTGCGACTTGGCCATGTGCTGCATCCCGATGGGCCGTTGCAGAAGGATTTCTGGAAATACAGCCTGCCGGTGCTTGGCAATGAATTGGTGTGGGGATGTGGTTTCACCATGTACACCGTGATCATGGGACATTTGGGTGCGGACGCCGTCGCCGCCAATTCCATCGCCAATATCGTCAAGGATCTGCTGGTGTGCCTGTCCCTTGGTCTGGGCAATGCCGGCGGCATTTTGGTCGGCAATCTGCTGGGACGTGGAGATTTCCGACAGGCGAAGGCGATGGGCGACAGGATGTGCGTGCTGGTGGCCGTGGTCGGTACCGCGACGGGACTGTTGATTGTCGCGGCGCGTCCGCTGGCTTTGCAATGGGCGAACCTTACGCCCGAAGCCACACGGTACCTGTCGGTCATGCTGTTCGTCTGCGCATATTACGCGGCATGCGGATGCATGACGAATCTGACGATCGCCGGTATTTTTCCAGCCGGCGGCGATGCGAAGTTCGGTCTCATGTGCGATGCCATCGTCATGTGGCTGATTGTGGTGCCGGTCGGGCTGTTGGCCGCGTTCGTGTTCAAACTGCCCGTGTTGGTGGTGTATGCGCTGCTCAACACCGACGAATGCATCAAAATGGTTCCCGCGTTGTTGCACTACCGCAAGTACCGTTGGCTGCGCAATGTCACCCGATGACTTTTTGCGATTCGGCGGCCGATTTCATGATTGGCTTGTGTGCGACCAGTCTGTGACAGCTTCGATGTTATTGCCGTCGGGGTCGAGCACGAAGGCCGCGTAATACCCGGAATGGTAGGCACGTGGTCCGGGTCTGCCGTTATCCATTCCGCCTGCCGTGATCGCGGCTTCATAAAAGTCGCGTACCGCTTGTTCGTTCGTTGCACGGAAGGCGATATGCGTGGGAATCGGCTGTTGCGTCGGATCGTCCATCGGGGAGATGTAGAAATCCGAACGGGGCGTGCCGTCATCCACGCCGAAACCGATGGTCGGTTCGTGATGGGCCTTTTTGGAATGTATCCGAGCGGAGACAGAGCTTTCGTATAGAATGCGATGCTGCGTTCCGCGTTCGAAACATGAAGTGTAATGTGGTCGATCATGCTTTCAGCCTAGTCCGATTTCGTCCGGTTCCATCCGATTTGATTGAGAGCCTACGGCAAAGGCGGATGTTCCGTTCCATCGGGACTCGGCCGATGGAACGGAACACTTGGTGATTTACTTGGCCAACTGCGTGGTGGTGGGGGAGGCCAAGGACGGGCGTGTGCGACGGATACGCCCCAATGCCAGACCAAGGCAGATGAACGCCACTGCAAACAATGCCACCAAGCCGACCGACGATGCCCAAGAACCATAATCCACACCGGTTGCGGCCGCCGTGCCAAGCCCGAACACGTTGTCGATGGACACGCACAGCCACCATCCCGGCAGCAGCTTGCCGATCATGATCATCGGTTCGGGCATCATATCGATGGGGAATGCCATACCCGACGTGAACATGCACAGCAGACCGAATACGTTGGCGAACGCATTGACCGCCATTTCCGAGAAACCAACCGACCCCAGAAGGAAACCGCAGGCGATTGCCATCAACGTGTACGCCAGCAGCGACACGAACGTCAAAGCCACATTCGTGGATGTAATCCCGTCGAACGGCACTCCTGCGGCCACCATCAAGACCAATGTCGCCGCCGTGTAACCCACGCACACCACCAAGCCGAAGGTGGCGCAGGTGAGCATCTCCTGCATCTGCAACGACACCAGACGCGTCGGCGACGAATACAGGCGGCGACGAATCTCACTGTCATTGAAGGTGCCAATCACCAGGAACGTGCAGATCGGCATGACCAGCAGCAACGGATAGAGTCCCGTTTTGATGGTGCCGGCGAATGCGGATGCCGCCGGCTTGGTATTATCAGTATCTGCGGATGGCGATTGCACCACCGCTATTTTCGACGTCTTGGCATCTGCTTTCGCGGTATCCAACGCCGTCCGCATGGCCGTTTCCATCGACTGTTGCTTCCCGGCTTGACCCAAGTACGCGGTGCGTGTCAATGACAGGAATTCGTTGACTTCCAGCTGCGAAAGGGAGCCTGCTCCGGAAGTGTAGCTGACAACGGTTTCGACAGTCGGTTGGTCATTTGACGAACCATCCAGATATTTCTGATAATCCGAAGCGAAGCCGTGCGGCACAATTGCGATCAAATCGACATAGTTCGAAGCGACGGCCTGCTGCAACGCCTCGGAATCGTCGGCAAGGTCCACCATCTCGCCATCCAACGCAAGATAGGAACGCAGCGCGGATGAAATACCATCGGCATCGCCATCACGGTCGATCACCGCCACACGTGCCGTATCGGGATGGAACACCTCATCGCCACCCGTCATCGAGCCACGCATGATCTGCCAGCTGATGGCGAACATCATGATGCCGATGAACCCCAAATAGATGACCAGGTACATCTTGCGCGATTTGAGAATTCTCAGCGCCGTCTTACAGGTATTCATAGCGTTGCCTCCTCAACAGAACGGTCGCCGCAGCAAGGCAGACCAGGCTCATCGCGGCAAGGATGCCGGCGGTGGTGAAGAACGGTTTGAAATTGTCGTAATAGAGGATGTCGTAGAACAGGTTCGTGATCTGCTGCGCCGGATTGAGCAGACTCAGCACCGGTGTGCGCTGGGCGATCAAGTCGCTCAACTGCATGGCGAACGAACCGTACAGTCCGGAGAACAATGACAACGTGCAGGCGATCGCCGTGCACAGCCCCTGCTTGGCGCCGGTTGGAATCTTCGGCAGCGCGCCAAGCAACGTGCCGAATGCGCTCGCCGCGAACGAAGCCATGAGACATGCTCCCACACCAGCCCATTCACGTCCGCCCAACGAAATATGACAGACGAACCGGATATACAGCATGGCCACGGTCAGACTCAGGAACGAACACAGCCAACTGGACAGGAATCCAGCCAGCAGTTGCTGCGATTTCGGAAGCGGCGAAACGGAACGGCGGACGCCCAAAGCGGAAAGGTTCGCCTGCGTCATCGTCACTACGTTGATGGCGAAGCTCATGGCCATCAACGCGGCCAATCCCAGCAGTGCATAGTAATATCGTGCCGTACCGCTCGGTTTAAAATTCGTCAGCTGGATTTCCTTTGTATAGCCATTCGCCGAACCGATGCTGCCGGTCACCTTGCCATTCATCAGAGCTTCGGGGTTGTGCTTCGCAATGTCCACCACCACATCGGTGTTGCGGTTGTACAGGTCCACGATGTTGCCCAGCACCGTCAGCGAAATATCCAAGCCGCTGCTCGACGCCATCACATCGGACGCGGACGATTGCGTCGACTGTGAGACGGAGAATCGCAATCTGCCGTCATCGATTCGCAGCATGCCTTGCGCGGTGCCGTCGGCCAGCAGCTGTTCCGCCTGCGCAATCGATTCCACCTTGGTCGTGTTGATGAGTCCCGTTCCATTCTTGCCATCGGCACTCACTTTCACGTGATTGTCCGATAATGCAGACGATTCGGATGAAATGCCTTCGATCAGCGTCTGCGCCCCATAGGACGTCTTCCACGCGTTGTCCTCGACCACGGCCACGTCAAGTGTGTGCAATTCGAAACTTTCCGCGATGTTGCCGAACATGCCGTTGAACATGGTGGCCAGGATGATGGGGAAGGCGAACAGCCAGAACAGTTGCGTTTTCTCCCGCAAATGCAGTTTGAGATTGATCAGTAACGTCTGCCACATGATGTCACATGCCTTTCGATTTGCCACAAGCCTTGCAAGCCAAGTCAGTCGCGTAACGCGGTGCCGGTCAGTTCCAGGAACACATCATTGAGCGTCGGCTGGCGACTGGAGAGATGCCCGATATTCGTGCCCTCGTGCTCCAACAGCTGCAGTACGTCGATGAGATTGTGATCGCCCTGGCGGCAGTTCACCGTCAGCTCATGGCCGTCATAGTCGGCGTTGGTCACGAACGGCAATGCGCGCAATCGCGCAAGCGTCGTATCGGCCGAATCTGAGCGCCCTCCCAGATCATCGGTTTCGATGCTGATGCGTTCGCCGGTGCTGATCATCGCCTTAAGTTCCTCCGCGGTGCCAAGAGCCAGATGCCGGCCATGATCCATGATGAGGATGCGGTCGCAGATCTGCTCGACCTCCTCCATGTAATGGCTGGTGTAGATCACCGTCGCGCCTTCGCGGTTAAGTCGTTGGATACCTTCGAGAATCGCATTGCGGCTTTGTGGATCGACGGCCACGGTCGGCTCGTCGAAAAAGATCAGATCCGGCTTGTGGGCGATGCCGCAGGCGATATTAAGACGACGCAGCAGACCGCCGGACAGTTTCGCCGGACGATAGGTACGGTAATCGCGCAATCCTACGAAATCCAACGCCTCGTCCACGAGCATGCGACGTTTTGCCTTGTCGGAAACATACAGCGAGCAGAAATAATCGATGTTCTCCTCAACGGTCAATTCGTTGAACACGGCCACGTTCTGCGGCACAATGCCGATACGCCGCTTCAACGCATAGCTGGTAGGGCTGATCGGCTCGCCGAACACGCGCACAGTGCCCTCATCGAACGTGAGCAACGCAAGTATGCAGTTGATCGCCGTGGTCTTGCCTGAGCCGTTAGGCCCCAGCAGGCCGAAGATTTCCCCCTGATGCACGTCGAGATCGAAATAGTCGAGCGCCAGCATGTCTCCGTAACGTTTCACCAGTTTCGAGACCTTGACCGCGCTGACCGCATCGGCAGCGTCATTCATGCGTCCACCCATGACGAGCTCCTTTCTCGTGCTCCATGCCTCTGATTCCATTGTCGTGCCGCCGGATGCCCCCGACATGGTGCGCGTAGTCACAATTGCCGGAATGATGTCACTTTCGAACATGACAAATGTCACCTTCGTTGATGCCGCCGGCTGTGCCATGCGCCATGTGCATTACTCTGGAAGCAAGCGAACCAATCAGACACGAATCGGCGGACGGGAGGCGGCATGAAACGGTTGCTGTTCCAAGCCGTGTTCCTGGCCACGGGCATGATCATGGGCGTATACGCATCCGGAGACGTCGGCCTCGACCTGATGTGCGGCGCGCTTGTGGCGGTGTGTTGTGCCGCGGTGGGGGAATACGCGTCGGGTTCGTGGCTTGCGATGGCGTTGATTGTCATGCTTGACTGCGGCGCATGCCTGGTGCCGGCGTGGTATCTGATGCTTCCCATCGCAGCATTCAACGCGGCATCATCGTCCGCTGGTGTCGATGGCAGCCGCTTCTTGCAAGCGTTGGTGCCGCGATGGCTGTGGCTTCTTCCCATGACGATAGTGATTTTCCGTTCGATTGGCTCGCACGTTCCATCCGACTTGTCCATCATCATATTGATGGTGCTCCAAACGGTTCTGGGATTCGCTGCCGGTCTGCTTTGCACGCGCTGCGCGAACCTCGCCCGCGAAGTGCGGCGATTGCAGGATTCCCGCCGCGACCAGATTCGCCGCCTGCGCTCGCAGATCGCCGAAAACGACGAGGATCGTGCGTTGGCCGTACGCACGGCGACGCTTGCCGAACGCACGCGCATCGCACGTGAGATCCATGACAATGTCGGCCACATGCTGACCCGAGCCATCATGCAGACCGAGGCGGCGCACGTGGTGGCCCAGGTTGCCGGACAGGAACAATCGGCCCAACGTTTCTGTGAAATTCATGACACGGTGAGCGAGGCTATGACTTTGGTGCGCAAAGCCGTGCATGATTTGAAAGACGAAGGTACGGATTTCGCTTCGCAGATTGAGACGGCCGCGCACAGCATGGACGGCGCCGGCCCCTTGCGGGTGAGGCTGGTCAACGGCATCGATTCAGCGCCGGCGGCCGTGTCCCGCTGCTTCGCCACTGCGATTCGCGAGGCGTTGAACAATACGGTCAAACACAGTCAGGCAAGGAACGTTTCAATCACCCTGCGCGATTTCCCCGCATTGTGGCAGCTGTGCGTGCAGGATGATGGAACCGTGAGAAGATCGTCTGCTGAAGCCGTCGCCATGCAGTTCATTCGACCGGACGATTCCACAGGCATCGGCATTTCGGACATTGAGGAACGGGCTCGTGCGTTGGGAGGCTCCGCGATTTGCGGGCCGTATCACGAGGGTTGGCGCGTGTTCGTATCCATCCCCAAGCCGGCGAGTGGCTCGGAAATGACGCAACCGGAGAAAGGAGCGCATTAATGCATGTCGCGATCGCAGACGATGATCCAATCGTCTGCTCGTCATTATCCACGATTCTCGAAGCCACCGGCACCGCCGATGTGGCATGGACCGCCAACACCGGCACGGATGCGGTGACCCAATATGAGATGGATGCCCCCGATGTGTTGCTGGTCGACGTGCAGATGCCGGGAATGGATGGATTGCAAGCGTCGGAGGCGATTCTTGACGCGCATCCGAACGCGCGAATCCTTATCCTCACCACATTCGCCGACGAGTCATACATCGCCAAAGCGTTGGAAATAGGCACGAAAGGCTACTTGATCAAACAGGACGTTTCGTCCGTCATACCCGCGGTGCAAGCCGTCATGGCCGGACAAGTGGTCATGGGCGCCGAAGTGTTGAGCAAGCTGCGGGTCAGTCCGCAATCCACGACATCAGACGAATCCTCATCAGTCGATCGCGTTGTGTCGCATGATGATGCGCAGGCAGTTCAAGGATCTCGGAACCCCGATTCCAGCGGACCATCCGAACGTTTCGCCGGCCTTACCGAACGCGAATTGGACGTGCTGGAACTTGTGGCCGAGGGATTGGACAATCGTGAGATCGCGTCACGGCTGTTTCTCAGCGAAGGCACGGTCCGCAACCGCATCAGCGACATACTTGCCAAAACCAACATCTCCAATCGCACCAAACTCGCCGTCGAATGGCTGGCCTGGCATTGACCGGCTGAATCCGGTTGATTGAATCCGGCTGGTTGAGACTGACCATCTGGTCGTTCGGCGTCCTCAGTGCTTGCGCAGACGATACGCCTTCCAAACGTCACTCAGTTTCTGGCCATTCGACGTGCGTTTCCACACGGTAAGACCCGCTGATGAGCCGCCAACGGCACGCGCCGCGGCAGTAGGCGTGGCATACTCCCTGCCGTCATCCATGCGCAGCTTGCCTTCGGAAGTGACGGTCGCTACCCAACGTTCGCCCTTGCGGGGACGCTCCCATACCAAGGTCTCTCCGGCGATAAGCAGCCCGGCTTCCAGCACTTGGGCAATGCTGACGCGTTTGGACGTGGGAGAGGAGGCCGTAGCTTTCACATTGAGCGTCTCCTCGTTCAACGTCGACAAATCCGTATCGTCGGCATCGTAACGAATATTCCAATGGTCGGCGATGAGCCGAACCATCTCATCCTGCCGGTATTGCAGCGTCTGTGGTGTGCATTCGGCGATATTGGCGAGTTCGGCTGTCAGCGGAAAACGTCTGGAGCTTGCCGACAACAGCATGCGGTCGCGCCGCTGCGCATACGTGGCGAGTGGCGCGACTTGGGTTTCGTTGGCCTGACTAAGCACCAAATTGCCGATGCGGTTTGCCCAATGGTCACGCACCGACTCCGGCCAAGCGGCGAAATCGGATTTCGCGCTGACCTGTTCGGGCATGATCGGCAACGCTTTGAGACTGCGCGGTCGGGTGATGCGGTAGCCGGCCTTCTGCTCGTTGGCGCGGATGAGCAGAAGTTTCTTCATGGCGGGACTGGTCTGCAACTCGCCACGTAGATGCGCGAGTGCGGAACGTCGGTCCTCGTCGGTGATGAGGAATCCACGGATCTGTTGGAGGGTATGGCCTTTGTTGAGGTCTCGGATGGCGCTTGCGGCGCGTGTGCGTCGGGCGAGTGGGCTTTGCCGGTTGAGGCTGTCGACGCCGGTGACGCGTTCGAGTGCGGCGAGAACGTCGTGGAGTCTGTCGATGTCGTGTAATTGGAGGCGTTCGTCGTGCGCGTTCGTGGTTTCGTTCCCGATATTTCCGGGTGTGGAGAACACTTGTGCGTTGGCGCTGCCGAGGTTGCGGATGGAGTTGACGAGCGCCCACATGGCCACGGGTTTCCAGTCGGTGGTCTGGTAGTCGGCGAGTGAGACGAGCATGGCCACGATGTCGTCTGGCAGGTTGGCGTCGGTCGGACGGTTGAGGATGAGCCACGCGTTGGCATAAGGGGCGAGCAGATCGTCGATGAAGGAGATGACGTTCTGTTTCTTCACGTATGGTTTGAGCACGTCTTTGCGGAATTCCTCAAGCAGCTGTGTGCAGACGGCCTTGTGCGAGACGATCAGGTGCAGGTCGGAGAAGAACTCTTCGAGCGTGTGCGAGTCATCGCCGAGCGGGTCCATGATGTCGTCCCATCGTGTGGCGTAGGCGTTACGCGCGGCGGGGGGATATTTCCGCGATGGTTTTCGCTTTGAACACGTCGGATGCGGTCAGTGGCACGCCGCGCATGTTCATCACGTCGAAGATGCGGTGCGCGCCGGCGAGGTCGTCGGTGGTGACGATGACGAGGGTGACGCCGTTGACCAGGTATGAGGCGAATCGGCGGCGGTCTTTGGCGTCCATGGCGGCGAGCAGGTCGAATGTGCGGCGGGTGTTGACGGCGATGTTGCGTTGCGCGTGCGAGGCGATGTCGTTGTCCCTCAGATCGAACAGGCCTTCCAAATCGCCTTCCTGCACGTACATGCGGAAGAAGTCGGTGTCGCGTTCTCGCAGGGTGAGTCGTGGCTCGGCTTTGATGCCGCGGAGTTTGTCGCCTGGTTCCAAAATGAGGTCGTTGAGGCTGTCGATGAGGTCGGGGGTCGTCTTTCCCAGTTTCGCGCAGCACGGAGACGATGATTTGACAGGGAGATGAGGCGCTGTTGGCCGTCGATGACCTGGTATTGGGTGGGGCCGTCCTTGACGAGGATGAGCGAGCCGAGGAAGTAAGGCGTGTCCCGGGTCGGCGCAGGCGTCCTGAAGGTCGTTGACGAGCTGTTCGATGTTCTCCGCCTGCCACGTGTACGCGCGTTGGAACGAAGGGATGGTGAGTTGGTAATCGGAAGTGAACACTTTGCCCAGGGGTTTTTTCCGTCGCGCTGATCGCCATATCGACCGCCATCCCTCATTGATAACGTTTGCACCGCAGGTGCGGCATACTGTTTTCTAGTTTATGGGAGGGGGTGCACCGGCGTTTCATGGACGTAACGGAGTCTCCACTGCCGTAGAATCCTTCGCCTCATAATTGGTCCGGCAGATCCGCACGTTCAACCAAACGCGCCATCTGTACCCGGCCCATGCATAATCTGTCTCCCGCGGATGAGATGTGCGCCTTGACGGTGCGTTCCGAAATGAACATACGTTTCGCGATTTCGGCATTGGTGTACCCGTCGGCGGCAAGAACCACCGCCTCGCGCTCCCGTTCGGGCAGAGCGTCAAGCATGGCGCGCGCCTCATCGCGGCGCGATTGCGGCTGCTGAGTATTGAGATCGTTGATGAGCTGTCGCTGGCTGGCCGGATTGAACTGGGGCAGGCCCACGCACACGTCGGTGATGCGGCGGATGATTTCCTCCGGCGCGTCGGTTTTGGAGACGAACCCTTCTGCGCCCGCCTCAATGGCCCGTTCCACGGTTCCGCTCGGACTCAACGACGTCAGTATCAGCACATGCGGTGGACGGGGGAGTGCGCGCAGCCTCCTGGTCGTCTCAATGCCGTCCATGCCGGGCATGGCGATATCCATCAACGCCACGTCCGGATGATGTCCGGTGGTTTCGTCAATCGCCTGGCTTCCGTCGGTGCAGGTGAAAACAACATTGAGCCTGCCTGCGGAATAGTCTTCGAGGATCAGCCGCATGGCCTGGCAGATCATCGGATCGTCATCGATCACGCCAACTGTTATCGGTCTGTCGTTGCTGTTCTCGTTGCTGCTCACTCAACCCATGGTAGCTGCACGTCCATGTGGAACGTGTGTTGCGGGTCAAAACCGAATCGGCATGTTCCGCCGGACTGGCGGACGCGTTCCGCCAGTCCGGGCAATCCGGCGCCAGTCCGAGACATGTCTTTTGCATTCGTGTCGAGATGCGTACCGTTGGCTGGAATGGTCGGATTGGACACATGCGCGTGCACGCCTGCGGTGGGATTGGCGGTGAGTTCCAACGATACCGGGGATCCCGGCGCATGGCGGCTCGCGTTGGTCAGTCCCTCCTGAAGGGACCGATAGGCGATTTTGCCGGTTTCCCTGTTGAGCTGGCCCAATTGCTGGATGTCGATCCACGTGTTGAGCCGCATGCCGGCGGCACGTGCGTCTCCGATAAGCGCATCCAGCGATTCACGGGTCAGGGACGTTTCGTCGGATGGCGCCAGTTGCTCACGCGCCTGCTCCGGATGGCGCAGCATGTCGATGACGCTGTGCGCCTCGTCCAAAGCGCCCGCCGCCTGTTTTCTGATTTCCTCGGTTTTCTCCGCGATCCGGCCGGTCTGTTCGGCCAGCTGATGGGCGTCCATGCTTTCCGCTTCGGCCACGAGCCGTTTCGACTCGGCTTGCAGCGCGCTCGCATTCAACGCCAGCAGGGATAGCGAATGGGCGAGCGTGTCATGCGCTTCGGCCGCGATTGCGTCGGCCAGCTGCTGACTGTCGATCGCGGTTTTGAGTTGAGCCACCTGCGCATCCGCCGCGTCCGCCTTGGCCGTTGCCAGCGATGCCAAGGCGCGGGATCGGATATGCAATCCCGCCAAAGTCGCGATGGCCAGTTCCAGTAATGCCGCCACTACGGCGGTGACGACGATGGTGCGTTCATCGGCGAGCATGACCAGGTCGGTGCCGTATTGGCTGCCGGTATCCGGTTTGGCGAACACCATATGCCAGATGGACGCCTCCGGCGGGCGCAACGTATTACGCACCTGCGCCACAAGTGTGACGAAGCCGCCCGCCGCGATCGCCCGAACCGTCGTCCTCGTGTCATTGCGACGAGCCAACAGCGCGGTCAACGCCATCAACGCGATGGTGGAATCGTACGGGAAAACCAGCACGGCCACGCATGCGGCGACGAATGTGGCATGTGGATAACGGGAACGGGCGAGCAGCAGCAGACCGACCACGAACGACAGCAGCACGCAGAACACCATCCAAACGTATGCGGCGGAATCCTGGTCGAAACGTTGCGAGGCGAACGCGGTCTGCGCCATGCACATGAAATCCGCGCAAACCACCATCACCACACTTTGCCAGATTCTGGTGCGTACCGGCACTTCGATGGGGGCCTGGGGAATTCGTCGTCTCGCTCATAGCTACCATTATTGGGCCCGTTCCCGAAAGACGCCATTGTTCTTCCGTGCGTTTCGCGCGCCTCAAAGGGCAGACAGGAATGGCCTTTCGTCCAATACCGTCCACGCGCTCGGCTCCGTACTCTCGAAAGTGTCTCAACCGATTCGAGAAGAAGGAACGATCATGAGTGGCTACATTTCCCCGCAGCAACCCATCCAACCCCAGCCTCCGCTGCAGCCGGTCTATCAGGAAGAGAAGGGACTGACTGTGTGCGGCATTGTCGGCGTGGTGTTCGGCGCGCTTGGCTTCGTGCTGAGCTTCATTCCGATTATCAACAACATTGCTGCGATTTTCGGTTTCATTGGCGTGATTCTTGCGATTGTGGCATTGGTCGGCACGTTCCGCGGTAAAAAGCGCGGCAAGGCATTGGCGATTGTCGCTGCGGTGCTGTCGGTGTTGGCCATCGTCATTACTCTGGCCATGCAGTCCGCAGCAAGCAAGGCCATAGACGAGGCCACCGGCGTGTCAAGCTCACAATCATCCGCAAAAGGCTCCGCAAAAAAATCAGCCGAAGGGCGATCAGGATATGGAAGGCGATTTGAAGACCATGCATGTGAAAATCGTCTCCGCGGTACGTAGCAACAACGACTATAACAATCAGCCCACGGTGTTGGTCACATTCGAATGGACCAACAACACGGATAAAAACAATTCGTTTGCAGTCCTCGCCAGCCCGCAAGTGTTCCAAAATGGGCAAGCTCTCGACACCGCCATTTACAGCGAGAACCCTGCCGGATACGATTCCAATTCTGATTTCGCCGAAGTCCAGCCCGGAGCCACCGGAACCGTGACGATTGGATATACCTTGAAAGACGATTCCGAAGTGACGGTCGACGTCACTGATTTGTTCGACCTGAACGATAGCGCGAAAGTGGTGCACAAGTTCACGGTCTGATTGCGCATTGGATATACGGTGCCGGTAGTTTCAGCTCGGCACCGTAAGACGTGGGCTCTCATGAAATAGTCAGAAAAGTACCGTACTGTGATGCGTAATCGAGTTAAGGAGCGATTATGACATTCGGTCAGCAGCCCCAAGGCAACAACGCCAATGGATTCAACGGCCAGCCGTATGGGCAGAACCAATACAATCCGAACCAGAATTCGTACGGGCAGTACAGCCAGAATCCGTACGGTCAGAACCAATACCAGTACGCGCCGCAGAACATGTATGCGCAGGGCGCTCCGGCGGCCACCATTCCGGCTCAGGCGACATACTCCTATGAGCGTGCCGAACATGCTTCCGTCACCCGTGCCTACGGTGAGATGACCATCGGCCTGCTCGTCACCGCGGCTGTGGCCATCCTCACCCAAGCCACCGGTGCCTACATCGCGCTCATCCAGTCGCTTGGCGTCATTGGCGCTTGGGCGCCGTTCGTCGTCGAAATCGTGATCGCCATCTATCTTGGCGCCCGCATTGAAAAGATCAAGCCGAGCACCGCACGCGTCATGTTCTACGTGTATGCCGCGATCATGGGCTTCTCGCTAAGCACCATTTTCATGGCGTATGATCTTGGCACCATCGGCATCTCCCTGGCGTTGTGCGCCGGCTTCTTCTTCGCGCTCACCATGCTGGGCCATGACCACCAAGGTCAACATGCTCAAAGCCGGTCCGATTCTGCTGGTCGGCCTCATCGTGCTGATCGTCGCCGAAGTGCTGCTTATGATCTTCGCTCCCGGACAGACCATGCTGTATGGTTATCTCCGCCATCGGCTCGTGCTGTTCGCGGCATGACGTCCTACGACGCCCAAGCTACTCGCGCGTCTGTTCCGCCAGTACGCAGGCCATGGTGAGGACATGGTCAAGAAGGTCTCCATCATCTGCGCGCTGAACCTGTATCTGGACTTCATCAACATGTTCCTGTATATTCTCCAGCTCTTCGGCGATCGCGACTGAAAAACTCCCGCGACGTCCTCTGCGCTGAACCCTCAAACAAAAGCCTGACCAGAATATGGTCAGGCTTTTCTGTCGGCGAAAAACGTGCCATAGGGTAGTGGCTCATGCAGAGGAAAGAGATTGGCGGCATGGCCTGCCTTGTTCTGACGGCCATGATCTGGGGCTTCGCATTCGTATCCCAAGTGCAGGGCATGGCCTCCATGAGCCCCCTGTTCTTCGGGGCCACACGATTCACATTGGGCGCGCTGTCATTAATACCGTTGCTGTGGTTCCGCCGTCGAGGCATCGCCGAACAGGAACGCCGACGCCGTGAATCGAATGAGTGTCCAACCGTCACGCTTGGCAACGGTATAACCGTGGCCATGCCGAAATGCCTGGGCAATCCCGTGGTCGTCAGCGTCATCTGCGGCATCGTATTGTTCACCGCCAGCACCGTCCAACAATACGGCATCCTCTATTCCGGTTCCGCAGGCCGTTCCGGCTTCATCACGGCGCTCTACATCGTCATGACGCCGCTGCTCGCCTTCCTTATTCTGCGCCGCCGCGTGACCATGAACGTCATCGTCAGCGTTGCCATCGCCGTGGTCGGCTTCTATCTGCTGTGCATCACCGACGGATTCGGCTCGATCACCCTTGCCGACGTGGTGCTGTTGTCCACTGCGGTTCTATTCGCAGGCCATATTCTCGTCATCGACACGTTCGGACAGAAGATGGATCCGATTCTGCTGTCCTTCGGACAAATTTCCACCACCGCGCTGCTGAGCTGGATCGGCTCCCTATGCGAAGGCTCCATCGACTGGGCCGGCGCCATGCAAAGCTGGTTTCCCATCGTGTACGCCGGCATCGGCTCGGCCGGCGTGGCATACACGTTGCAGGTGGTCGGACAGCAGCTGGTGCCGCCGTCGCGCGCGGCCGTGATCATGTCGCTCGAATCGTTCTTCTCCGCGGTGGGCGGCGCGTTGCTGCTCGGCGAAGTCATGACCACACGAGCCTACATCGGCTGCGCGCTGATTTTCATCGGCACCGTGCTCGCACAGGTTCCGGTGAAATACCACGATTGCTGCGTAAGCGCGAATAACGTTCGATATCGTCGAAAAATGGGCGATTGACAGGCAATGATTTGTCCGTCAATCGCCATTTTCCGAAAACATCAGTCCGCCTGCGGCGCCTCACCCACACGCGGGGCGCTGTTGATGTCGCGATGGATGTTCTGCATCTGCGTCTCGATGTTCTGCAGGCTGCGCGCGCAATCCAACAGCGTCTGCGAATGCTCGGCAAGCTTCGCGTCCGGCAGATCCGTCTTATACCGCAGCGCATGCTCCAGGCTCGCCCAATAATCCATGGCGATGGTGCGTAGCTGAACCTCTACCGGCGTGTAGTGCGGTCCGGATGACAGGAACACCGGCACCGCGTAGATGACATGCAGCGAACGGTAACCGTTCTGCTTCGGGTTCTTGATGTAATCCTTGACACGCAGCACTGGATGTCGCTTTGCGCGGACAGATAGTTGGACACGGAATACACGTCGTCGCGGTAGTTGCAGATCACGCGTACGCCCGCCACGTCGAACAGGTTGTCCTTGATGGCGTCGACGGTCAACGGCAGGTTGCGGCGCTGCAGCTTGCCGAGGATCGAGTTAAGCGATTTGAGACGGCGTTCCATATGGTGAATTGGATTATGGGAGAAGCGCACCTGGAATTCCGAGTCAAGAATCTCCAATTTGGTGCTGATCTCGTACATCGCACCCTCATACACCTGCATCTGGTCGATGAACTCGGTGATCTGTTCGGGGGAAAGGGATCCCTCGCCGACGTCGACGTTCTTCAGACGCATCTGCAATTCGGTGGTGTTAATTCGATTTTGCCTGTCAAGTATCACGGAAGAACAGTGTACCGCCTCGCTTTCCGCAAAACTGAACGTATGCTGTGTATCGAAGAGGGTCAATGCCCTGCGATTGCGCCGAGAACGGGGCGTTCCCGCGTTCCGAAACGCCTGTGCCGCCCTGCCGATAGCATGGTGCGTTATGAACGAAGACATGATGACCGAGGCGGAGCGCGCCTCGAAACTGGCTGAACCGGCGGCGAACGATACCCCCACGCGCGGCAAGGGCGTGTTCTACGTGCATACGCTCGGATGCCAGATGAATGTGCATGATTCCGAACGCATCGCCGGCGTGCTTGAGGCCGACGGCTACGTGCCCGCCACCGAGGAACAGTATCTCAACCATGACATCGACCTGATCGTCATGAACACCTGCGCGGTGCGCGAAAACGCCGCCGAACGCATGTACGGCACCATCGGACTGTGGGCCGAATTGAAGAGGGAACGCCCGAACCTGCAGATCGCGGTCGGCGGCTGCATGGCGCAGCTCGACCGTGAGAAGATCGCGAAAAAAAGCCCCGTGGGTCGACGCCGTGTTCGGTACCAAGAACATCGGATCCCTGCCTCAGCTGCTCGACCAGGCCCGCATCGAAGGCCACGCGCAGGTGAAGGTGCAGGAGGAACTCAACTACTTCCCAAGCCAACTGCCAACCGACCGTGCGTCGAAGGTGTCGAGCTGGGTGGCCATCTCCGTAGGCTGCAACAACACCTGCACCTTCTGCATCGTGCCGACCACGCGCGGCAAGGAACATGACCGCCGTCCCGGAGACATCCTCGCCGAAATCCGCCAATGCGTGGACGAAGGCGCCAAGGAAGTCACGTTGCTGGGCCAGAATGTGAACTCCTTCGGCTACGGCATCGGCGACCGGTTTGCCTTCTCCAAGCTGCTGCGCGCGTGCGGCGAGATTGACGGTTTGGAACGCGTACGATTCACCTCGCCGCATCCCGCGGCCTTCACCGACGACGTGATCGCAGCAATGGCCGAGACGCCGAACGTCATGCACCAGCTGCATTTCCCGTTGCAGTCGGGTTCCGACAGGATTCTTCGTGCGATGCGCCGCTCCTACCGTTCCGCCAAGTTCCTCGACATTCTGCGCAAGATTCGCGAGGCCATGCCGGACGCGCAGATCTCCACCGACATCATCGTCGGCTTCCCCGGCGAACGGAGGAGGACTTCCAGGAAACCCTGCGCGTGGTGGAGGAGGCGCGATTCGCTTCCGCGTTCACGTTCATCTACTCGCCGCGTCCCGGCACGCCGGCGGCTGAGATGGAGCAGGTTCCGCATGACGTGGTGCAGGACAGGTTCGAACGTCTTGTGGCGCTGCAGGAACGCATCACCGAAGAAAATCTCAAAACCTTCGAAGGCCGTGACGTCGAAGTGATGGTCACCGGCGCATCCGGCCAAGAAGGATGCCGCCACCCATCGTGTTACCGGACGTGAGGAAAACCGGCGTGACTCGTGCATGTCGGCGTGCCGGAAGGCGAGCCGATGCCGCAGATGGGTGATTTCGTGACCGCCACCGTCACCCATGCGGGACGGCCACAATCTCATCGCCGATCCGAATCCGGAAGCGGGCAAACCTATGCCGTCCGCCACTGAAAGCAAGCCCGAAACCCGTAAGGTCGTGTCCATCGTCGGTCCCACTGCGTCCGGCAAGACGGGGCTTGGCATCGCCATTGCCAAGGCGTTGGAGGCCAAGGGCGAGCAGGCGGAAATCGTCAACGCCGATGCCTACCAGATGTACAAGGGCATGGATATCGGCACCGCCAAGGCGAGTCCTGAGGAACAGGCCGAGGTCAGACACCACCTGATCGACATCATCGAACCGGACGACGCCATGTCCGTGGCACGTTTCCAGGAGATCGCCCGCGCCAAAATCGCCGAACTGCAGGCCAGGGAAGTGCGCCCTATCCTCGTGGGCGGTTCCGGTCTGTACGCCCGTGCCGCCATCGACGACATTTCCTTTCCTGGCACTGACCCAGAGGTGCGCAAACGCCTCGAGGAACGTGAAAAGGTCGAAGGCGCCGGTGCGCTGTTCGACGAGCTCAAGACAAAGGATCCCGAAGCCGCGGCCCGCATGGATCCGCACAATCCTCGACGCACCATCCGCGCGCTTGAGGTCATCGAAGTGACGGGCCGGCCGTATTCGGCGAGCCTGCCGCATTACCGGTATGTGATTCCCACCGTGCAGATCGGCCTTGATTTGCCGCGTGAGGGACTTGACCGCCGCATCGACATCCGTACCAAGCAGATGCTGGAGAACGGTTTCGTCGAGGAAGTGGAGCGTATCCGTCCCCGGCTTGGCATCACCGCAGGCAAGGCTCTTGGATACCAGCAGGTTGTCGACTATTTGGATGGCCTGTACGATTTAAATGACACGTTCATGAGCATCGCGCAGAAGACGAAGCGTCTGGCGCGCAAACAGATGGGATGGTTTGGCCGCGATCCGCGTATCCACTGGCTGCAGGCTCTCAACCCCGCGCTGCTGGGCAATGCCATGGCCATCATCGAGCATGCCGACGCCGGCGATTACGACGCGATCGACGCGCAGGCGGATGCGTACACGCAGCATCATCTTGGCGATATCGCCTAGCCGAAGCGCCTGACGGCGTGAACGGCAAAAACTTTCGATAAGTATCGGATGTCGTCGTGCCATGGCGGTGCCCATGGGTAAAATCGAGTCCTGTTATGGCACGAACAGCATCTTCCAACCCGAAATCAGGCGGCAAGGGTTCCGCAGGCAAATCGCGTTCCGGCGATACCAAAGTCATGGACGAGGTCGATTCCTCGCCGATCGCCGGCATACTGCGTAAATATCGCCGCGACATCGCATGTTTCATCATGGCCATTCTCGCGGTGCTGTTCTGCGCATCCGAATGGTTCCGTGTCCAGGGCGCTTTCGGACAGGTCCTGCATGCCATGGCCTCCGGACTGTTCGGATTGACCAGCGTGATTCTGCCGGTATTCCTGGCGCTTGTGGTGTTCAGTCTGATGCGCAAGACGCAAAACAAGGATGAGAACCTCCATATGGCCCTCGGATGGTTCATGATCCTCTGGTCCGTCTGCTCTATTCTTGACGCGGCGATTGCCTCCGACTCCCAGAAGTTCGATATGTCTTTGCTGCAGCGGGCAGGCGGCCTGCTTGGCTATGTGCTTGGCTGTCCGTTGGCGTGGGGCTTTCCAAAGGCTTTTCCATTGCGATTTTCGTAGTCGTCATCCTGTTTTCGTTGCTGTTGATTACCCATACGCGGGTCACGCAGATACCGGACAAGGCGAAGGCTCTGGCGGCCAAGTTTGTTGGAACGCCTAAAAACCGTGATGACATTGACGATGAGGCCGAACAGTTTCCGAACGAAGTCCGCGTTGGGGGCACGACACTCGCCTTCGCCGAAGGCGTTCCCGCCCACGACGGCACCGATGCGGATGGAGAAAACGACGATAGGCCGGGCTTCCTTACGCGTATGAAGCAACGTTTCGCATCCCATAAGAGCAAGAACGTCGATGATGGCGACCTTGACCATTACGCCGGCGACGAAGCGTTTCTTAATGCCGCCGAACGGCACGGACAGACCGCGGAAACCATCGTCGACGAGCCGTACCAACAGGTCGATTCGCCACGCAGCATTTCTTCGGACGATTATCGTGCCGATGATTATGATTCAGATGATTATTCCGCCGCTGCGCCGTCCGGCACCACGGCCATGCCACAGAACGGTCGCGGACGCTCCTTCTCGTCCGCGCCGATCGGCACCGCGAGCGGCACCATGCCCAGCGTCGCCGAGCCGGTGCCGTCCAGCGAAATCAAGCCGGTTGGCGTCGCTCCAAACGACCCATGGGCCGTCATCGACGAGGACGGCACCTCCAACGGCAAGGAAGTCATGGTGGATGCCGCGACCGGCGAGGTCCTTGACGATATGCCGGCTGCTGCCGTTGACGGGGAAGCGGCGGATGACATTCCCGAGGGACCGTATCATCTGCCTGACCTCAACATTCTGAAGAAGGGCGCGCCGCACGCCGCGCACACTCCGGAGAACGATCGTGTGATCCGCGCGCTGACCGGTACCTTCCAACAGTTCAACGTCGATGCGAAGGTCATCGGCTTCCTGCGCGGACCATCCGTCACCATGTATGAGGTGGAGCTTGGCCCTGGCGTCAAGGTCGAGAAGGTCACCAACCTGCAGAAGAACATCGCCTACGCGGTGGCCAGCTCCGACGTGCGCATCCTGTCGGTGATCGAAGGCAAATCCGCCATCGGCATCGAAATTCCGAACTCCGACCGCGAAACCGTGGTGCTGGGCGACGTGCTGCGCTCCGACAAGGCCCGGAACGATCCGAATCCGATGCTCACCGGCGTCGGCAAGGATGTGGAAGGCCATTTCGTGACCGCCGACCTGACCAAGATGCCCCACCTGTTGGTGGCTGGCGCCACCGGCTCCGGCAAGTCGAGCTTCATCAACTCCATGCTCACCTCCGTGATCATGCGCGCCACGCCTGACCAGGTCCGCATGATCATGGTCGATCCTAAACGAGTCGAACTGTCCGCCTATGCGGGCATTCCACATTTGCTCACCCCGATCATCACCGATCCGAAGAAGGCCGCACAGGCTTTGGAATGGGTGGTCAAGGAGATGGACGCACGATACAGCGACCTCGAATTCTTCGGATTCCGCCACATCAAGGACTTCAACGCTGCCGTGCGCGCTGGCAAGGTGCATGCGCCCGCAGGCTCCAAACGCAAGGTCGCACCATACCCGTATATCCTCGTGGTCGTCGATGAAATGGCCGACCTTATGATGGTGGCCAAGAACGACGTGGAGAGCTCCATCCAGCGCATCACGCAGCTCGCGCGAGCCGCCGGCGTGCATCTGGTGCTCGCCACGCAGCGCCCGTCCGTTGACGTGGTCACGGGCTTGATCAAGGCCAACATCCCGTCCCGACTTGCTTTTGCCACCTCATCCGCCACCGATTCGCGAGTCATCCTCGACGCCACCGGTGCGGAAACGCTGATCGGCCAAGGTGACGCGTTGTTCCTGCCGATGGGCCAGGCCAAGCCGATCCGCGTGCAGGGCGCATGGGTCGACGAGTCCGAAATCCGTCGCGCGGTGGAGTTCGTGCGAACCCAGCGCAAGCCGCATTATCGCGAGGATATCGAGGAGATGGCCAAGGAGGCCGAAAAGAAGGCCATCGAGCCGGATGAGGACATCGGCAACGACATGGACATGCTGTTGCAGGCGGCGGAACTGGTGGTCAGCACGCAGTTCGGCTCAACCTCCATGCTGCAGCGCAAACTGCGTGTCGGATTCGCCAAAGCCGGCCGACTCATGGATCTGCTTGAATCGCGTGGTGTGGTCGGTCCGTCCGAAGGCTCCAAAGCTCGCGAAGTGCTCGTCCAACCACAGGATCTGCCGCAGGTGCTCGCCTTCATCAAGGGCGAAACCTCATCGCTTACCGCAGGTTCTACCCAGCCGGCCGACGCTGCGGACACGCGATGATGGAACGCGACAATCGCACGCATTGCGCCAAGTAGTGGTATCGGGGTAACGTGAACGGTATGGAAAAGCAAGAGAACGCAAATCGTCCCTGCTTGACGGGTGGAACGCCCCGCCGAACATCGTCACTTTCTCTCGTATCGTCCTGGTCGTCATCTTCCTGGCGTTGTACGTCATGGCAGGCGCATGGGGTACCAAAAACACGACTATGCGCTGGGTGGCGGCGATTATCTTCATCATCGCCGCCTGCACCGATAAGCTCGACGGTTGGATGGCCCGCAAATATAACCAGGTCACCGAACTGGGCAAGCTCATGGACCCAATCGCAGATAAGCTGCTCACCTGCGGCACACTGATCGTTGCCGCCATCTTCAACGAATTCGGCAACGCAGTGCTCGGCTGGGTCGTGACCGCGCTGTTCCTCGTCCGTGAGATCGGCATCACCATCATGCGTTTCTTCGTCATCGACACCGGCGGCAAGGTCATCGCCGCATCCCAAGCCGGCAAGTACAAGACCCTGTGCCAGTGCATCGGCCTTGCCATGCTCATGCTGCCGATGTGGAGCCTCGCTGATGGCATGAACACCACTCCGCTGTGGATGACCGTTTATTACACGATCACGTACGCTCTGATTTACCTGGCGTTGATTCTATGCCTGTATTCGGGCGGCGAATACCTCGTCAACACGTTCGGCGGACGTAAGAAGACCGCAAAATCCGAAAAGGAAACCAAGTAAATCCCGATGAGCGAATCCGAAAATTCGTCGACCGCGGCCAGCCAATCGCAATGCGATAAGCTGGCCGCAGCCGTTTACGCTATTGCGAAGCCAACCATTTCAAAATCGCCGCCGCCGAATCGCTGACGGGAGGTCTACTCGCCGACGCCTTCGTACGCATACCAGGCGCATCGAAAGTGTTCCTCGGCTCGGCGGTGACCTACGACATTCGCGCCAAAGCGAAGATTCTCGGCGTGAATGCCGACCTGCTGGCCCGAGAAGGGGCGGTCCACCCCGAAGTGGCGCGGCAGATGGCTGCGGGAACCGCGCAACTATACCGACAGACCGAGGATGGAGACTGTGTCATCGGCTTGGCCACTACCGGTGTTGCAGGGCCGGGACCGGATGGTGACAAACCTGCCGGCCTGGTGTACATCGGCTGCTCCCTGCCCTGTGGCTTCAATGGCATTCGTGCGCGTCAAACAGCTGCTTATGAGCTGCGTCTGAAGGGTGATCGGGAAGCCGTGCGGCACGAAACCGTGCAATGTATTCTGGAAAAACTGAGGACTCTTTCAGCACTTTCACAGGAATAATCCACGAATATGGGTGTTGACCATAGTGGACGTACGTATGAAAAGCGAAAGGGGCTGGCGGCATGGACACGATGACACTCACCAAGGAACAGATGGAACTCAAGGCGATGGTTCCCACGGTGCAAAGCGGCAACGCCCGCGTCAGGGAACTCACCCCAGCCCAGCGCCGCGCGGTGATGTTCGCCCAGCAGCAGGTGCTGCGTGCCCGCGCGGCCAAAAAGGCCAAAGACGAGCGCCAGGCCGCATTGACCCGCATATGGCGGGAGGAAGACGCGGAACGCGTTTCCGCACGATCCATGTCGGCAGCCACGGAAACCACCGACGAACCCAGAGAGGTATCGCTTCGCGAGGCCATCGGCCATGTACTGCGCGATCTGCGCACCATGACCACAAAACGTTGCGTGAGGTGAGCGAAAAGGCCGGAGTGTCGTTGGGCTACCTCTCCGAAGTGGAGCGTGGCCAAAAAGAGGCCAGCTCCGAGCTGCTGAGCTCGATTGCGCAATCGTTGGGCGTCTCCACGGCGCAGATGCTGCGCATGGTCGCCGATTATCTCGATTCCGTCGCAATCTGATTCCTGTTGGACGTCTAACGCCCGGCGGCTTGTTCCGTCGGGCGTTTTCTTTTGGTTGCGCTTGCTGTGTACACTTGAGCGCGTGCAGGAACGTGAACTTTTGGCAGTTGCTTGAAGAGGTACTCGGCCGTAGCTATGGCCGCGCGCTCGCACGCGACCAAGTGCTTGATCGATTGAACGGTCTGACAGCCGTCGAAGCGCTTGAAATGGGGGAGGAGCCCCGCGTGGTATGGAACGTTCTGTGCGACCAGATGAACATTCCTGACTCCAAACGTTGGGGAAAGGACCATAACGCGCCACCAATGCCGGTGCGTTAGGCGGAGTTCGGCTATCGCAAAACACCGATTTCGAACAGATGTTCGGATAATGGGGTATAGTTATCCACAGAAGCACGGATTGGGCAGGTCGTCAACGGCTCGCCGCGAAGTTTCAGAATGCTGGAATTTCAAGGGAAAGCGGTCTTCGGCGTGTCGAAATGCATGTTCTTCGACCACAATGGCCGATTGAACTTGCGCAGATGGATGATGCGGTTTTACGGTGAATCCATTCATTCGTCTCGGTCAACAACAAGGAGTAGTCATGGCACAGACGAGCGCGGCAAAGAACGCCGCACAGAACAAGTCCGCGAATGGAATCGATCCGCGCCGTCAGGCCGCGCTCGACACAGCGCTCGCGCAGGTCGAGAAAAGCTTCGGCAAGGGATCGGCCATGAGACTTGGCGACCGCCCGGAACAGGATGTCGAGGTCATTCCGACCGGATCCTTGGCTTTGGATATGGCATTAGGCATCGGCGGCCTGCCTAAAGGCCGTATTGTGGAGATTTACGGACCGGAATCCTCTGGTAAGACCACATTGGCGCTGCATGTGGTGGCCAATGCCCAGAAGGCCGGCGGTGTGGCCGCATTCATCGATGCCGAGCATGCGCTCGATCCGGTCTATGCCCGTAAGCTGGGCGTCGACACCGATTCGTTGATCGTCTCTCAGCCGGACAATGGCGAGCAGGCATTGGAAATCGCCGACATGCTGATTCGTTCCGGCGCGCTTGACGTGATTGTCATCGATTCCGTCGCGGCCTTGGTGCCGAAAGCGGAAATCGAAGGCGAGATGGGAGACAGCCATGTCGGCCTGCAGGCGCGCCTGATGAGTCAGGCGTTGCGTAAGATGACCGGTGCGCTGGCGCAAGCCGGTACCACCGCCATCTTCATCAACCAGTTGCGTGAGAAAATTGGCGTGTTCTTCGGTAATCCGGAGACCACCACCGGCGGCAAGGCATTGAAGTTCTACGCGTCCGTACGTATGGACATCCGCCGTATCCAGACCATTAAGAACGGTGATGAGGCTGTCGGCAACCGTACCAAGGTCAAGGTTGTTAAGAACAAGATGGCTCCGCCGTTCAAGACCGCCGAATTCGATGTGCTGTACGGCGAGGGCATCTCCAAGGAAGGTTCCGTGCTTGATATGGCGTTGCAGGCCAACGTCGTCAAAAAAGTCTGGCTCGTGGTTCACCTATGAGGGCGACCAGCTGGGGCAAGGACGCGAAAACGTGCGTCAGTTCCTCAAGGACAATCCGGAACTCACAGAGGAAATCGAGAACAAGGTCAAGGCGGCATTCGGTCTGATCAAACCTACCGACCAGTTCGCCGAGGACGATGGGGCGGAGGACGCCGCGGGCGCGCCGGATGATGGTAAGACGTCTAAAACTTCAAAAGCCGCCAAAGCCTGACATATGATCAGCGCCGAACGTTTCCTTAAGGAACAGGGCCTTCAGCCGGCGTCGGCCGATACTGGGGGCCTTGCCCTTTCTTCAGAGGATCCAGAACGCACGAACGTTCAGAGGTGGAACCGTCGAACGAAACCTGACCGTTCCAGTTTGTTCGCTGGAAGCGCAAATGCGACGAAAACGCCACGACACGCGCGACACGCTGGGCGTGTCGGGAACGGCGATTCTACTGCCGCAAAGGATCCAAATGATCTTGACGCATGCAGGGAAGCCGCATTGCGATTGCTGGACGCTGCGCCTCGACCTTCCGGCGCACTGCGTGAGCGCCTGATTGGTAAGGGCTATACCTCTGAAGTGGTTGACGACGTCATCGAAAGACTGACAAGGGTTCAACTGATTGACGATGAAGCCTACGCGCAATCCGCGGTGCGCTACTGTGCGACCCGTCTTATGGGATGTAGGGGCGCGGTCGCTGAGCTTACACGGAAAGGCGTCGACCGTAGGCTGGTCCAACAGGTTTGTGATGAGGCGGAATCCTACGGCGTGTTTACTGAAGCCGCATGGGAATTAGGCCGTAGAACCGCGAGAAAAACCGCCGGTCTGGAACGCGATGCACGTAGGCGCCGCTTCTGGAGCGCGGGCGGCAGAAAAGGCCATAATCCTGAGATTCTGCGCCAAATCGCACAGGAACTGTTTGATTGACGGCGACCGTTGACCAAGGGCGTGACGTCAGTTTCATAAAGAGGCTGGTGTAAAGAAATCCTCAAAACATAAAGAGTGGAGAGTGAGACCTCTTATACCCCGGGTTCTGTCGTGCCAACGGCACGGATGGCCATCCATCTCGACCTGGCGTTGCCGTCAGGCTCTAGCAGCCTACCCGAAGGCTTCGGACGAGCAGTCCTCGAACGCCTTCTGCTTGGCCTTGCTCCCGATGAGGCTTGCCATGCGGCCAACTGTCACCAGCGGCCCGGTGGTCTCTTACACCGCCGTTTCACCCTTACCCACCGGCCGAAACCGGTAAGGCGGTCTATTCTCTGCTGCGCTATCTCTCAGGTCGCCCTGGGCGGACGTTATCCGCCATCGTGCTCTATGGAGCCCGGAAGTTCCTCAACCGACAAAATCGGTCGCGGCCATCAAGAGGTCTCAAACGCACAACTATAGCAAGAGAATCGTCGAAAGCAAAGCGTAAAAAAGCTTTTGTTTTCTCGGGGAGTTTTCCAGCAAATCACCAATCTTATGGATACAATGATGACTACCAAACAGCGATGCAGCTGGTTGGTCCGTATATAGCGGTTAACACCGCTTGAGTCTAGGGAGGTCCACATGGAAATCGTCGTTACCGGACGTCATACGCAGATCAAGCAAAGGTTCCGTGACGTTGTCGAAAGCAAGATGAATCGTGTGACCGCTATCGCCCCGGATGCGCAGCGTGTCCAGATTGTGCTGTCCCACGAGGGCAATCCGCGTCAGGCCGACACCGCCAAGCGCGTTGAGATCACCGTCATCGCAGGTCGTACCGTGGTGCGTGCCGAAGCCTCCAGCGCCGACGAGTTCAGCGCGCTCGATTTGGCTCTCGACAAGCTGACGCTTCGTCTGCGCCGTACCCGCGACCGCCGCAAGGACCATCGTCGTGGCTACAGCGATCCGGTCCCGGTCGATCTGGGCCCGGTCGAGCCGGTCGTCGTCGAGGAGCCGGAGCCGGAAGCGCCGAACAATAGCCCGGCCGACGCCGTTTCCGCTGATCTCGGCCCTGGCGAATCCGTCGAGGTCCAGGTCGGCGACACCCCAATCGTCATTCGTCGCAAGCTGCACATCGCCGAGCCGATGACCATTGACGAGGCCCTGTACGAGATGGAGCTGATCGGTCACGACTTCTTCCTGTTCGTCAACAAGGAAACCGGTCGTCCGTCCGTCGTCTACCACCGTCACGGTTGGAGCTACGGCGTCTTCGAAATCGACACTCCGGAGAATGTGGCCAAGAAGTAATGGCTGATGGCTGAAAACTGAACGATAAGAGGCTCGCATGTCATACATGCGGGCCTCTTTTCTTATGCGAAAAATCAAGATACGTCAAAACTTACGTAAAATGGACGGAGCTTTTCGGAAATCGCGAGAAAGCGACTATCCTCAATCGAGGAAAGTCACCATACACAAAGGGAGTGATTGTGGTAGATATCGTTGACAAAGCCCTACGCATGGGTGAAGGCCGACAGATCAAGAAGCTTGAGAACGTGGCCAAAGCGACGAACGCCTTGGAGGACGAGATCGCGGCGCTTGACGACGAGGAGCTCAAGGGCCAGACCGCCAAGTTCAAGCAGCGTATCGAAAACGGCGAGTCCCTTGACAAGCTCATGCCGGAAGCTTTTGCCACCGTGCGTGAGGCGTCCAAGCGAACCTTGGGCCTGCGCCACTTCGACGTGCAGCTCATGGGCGGCGCCGCATTGCACTGGGGCAACATCGCCGAAATGAAGACCGGTGAAGGCAAGACCCTCGTGGCCACGCTACCCGCATACTTGAACGCACTTGACGGCAAGGGCGTCCATGTCGTCACCGTCAACGACTATCTGGCCAGCTACCAGGCCGAGCTGATGGGCCGTGTCTACCGCTTCCTCGGCATGAGCACCGGCTGCATCATCACCAACCAGAAGCCGCCGGAGCGTCGCAAGCAGTACAATGCAGACATCACCTACGGCACCAACAACGAATTCGGTTTTGATTACCTGCGCGACAACATGGCGTGGGAGAAGTCCGATCTCGTACAGCGTGGCCACCACTACGCCATCGTCGATGAGGTCGACTCCATTCTTATCGATGAGGCTCGTACCCCGTTGATCATCTCCGGTCCGGCCGAGGGCGACGTGACCCGCTGGTACCGCCAGTTCGCGCGCCTGGTTCTGAAGCTCAACCGTGACGAGGACTATGAGGTCGACGAGAAGAAGAAGGTCGTCGGCATCCTTGATCCGGGCATCACCAAGGTCGAGGACTATCTCGGCATCGACAACCTGTACGAGCCGAACAACACCGCACTGATCGGCTACCTGAACAACGCCATCAAGGCCAAGGAACTGTTCCTGCGCGACCGCGACTACGTGGTGACCGGCGGCGAGGTGCTCATCGTCGATGAACACACCGGTCGTATCCTGCCGGGTCGTCGTTACAACGAAGGTCTGCACCAGGCAATCGAAGCCAAGGAAAACGTGGAAGTCAAGGCTGAGAACCAGACCTTCGCCACCATCACCCTGCAGAACTACTTCCGCATGT
>ENA-OQES01000129-OQES01000129.1-human-gut-metagenome-genome-assembly--contig:-NODE-129-length-31226-cov-10.974469_pt1 | contig 31226 bp, 25 predicted proteins | sample MGYA00242798_ERZ504641 | MGnify/ENA primary metagenome ERZ504641 (study PRJEB26092, sample SAMD00036327) | human gut metagenome | host: Homo sapiens | study: EMG produced TPA metagenomics assembly of...
TAACCCAATCCAAAATCGGCTCCTGACCAGCACATTTTGGTAATCACGCGCCCATGCGCGCCACACATCGAAAGGAACATCATGTTCGATCAGTTCTACACCACGCTTGAGTCCCTGGGCATCGTGCCGGTCGTTGTGCTCGACAAGGTCGAGGACGCCGCCCCGCTCGCCCACGCTCTTATGGCAGCTGGCATGAAGTCCGCCGAGGTCACCTTCCGCACCGCCTGCGCCGCCGAGTGCATCGCCGCTATGGCCGAGGCCGAGCCCGAGATGTGCGTTGGCGCCGGCACTGTCCTGACCGTCGAGCAGGTTGAGCAGGCCCGCGCCGCCGGTGCCAAGTTCATCGTCTCCCCGGGTTACAACGAGGACGTCGTGAAGCATTGCATCGACATCGAGCTGCCCGTCCTTCCCGGCACCGTGACCCCCTCCGAGGTCACCGCAGCCGAGAACCTGGGCCTCAAGGTCACCAAGTTCTTCCCCGCGTCCCAGTATGGCGGCCTGAACACCATCAAGGCCCTCGCCGCTCCGTTTGTCGGTCACCGCTTTATGCCTACCGGCGGCGTGAGCACCGCCAACGTCGAGGAGTACCTGAGCTCCTCCGCCATCATCGCCTGCGGTGGCACCTGGATGGTCAAGCCGGCCCTGTTTGCCGACGGCGACTTCTCCAAGGTCGAGCAGATCGCCCGCGAGGCCATGGACGTCGTCAAGAAGGTCCGCGGCTAGGTTTAGCTCTCTATCGTGAAAGGGGGCGTGCCCTAGACCTCGCCCCCTTTCTTTTAAAGCGGCTCGGAAGCGCGCCGTTTCCGTCACGAACAAGAACCAAAACCGTCTTGTATGCTGATAGAACGTGACGGAAGCGACACGCCCCCAAGCCGCTTTGCATACTCGGCTGGCAACCGCGCCCAGTTGAGCCACATCGACAAAAGCCGAGCCACCAAAACAGTTGCGGCGCCGTCTGGAGGAATGGACTCTTGCTTCCGGTCTTTTCCTCCAAGCGGCGCCGCAGCGTTTTCGTGCCCCGATGTGCCCCGTCACTTGCGGTGGAATACGGACTGCCTACACCATCAGAGCCGCAAAACAATCCCTATTTCACCGCAACTAAATAAAGGGACAAATTAGATGGCCGAGTCTTTGGACAGCTCAAAATAGTCGGGATGCAAGGCGATAACCGGACCTTGCTCTTCGGGCATCAGGTGCAGGTGTGTCTCTGCCAGATAGCTCGCCGCGTCGGTATCGCCCCTCTTAATGGCCTCGAGAATCCGGCGATGCTGCCGACGAATCGGCTCCCAATCCAAATCCTGCGACACCATACGCAACCAGTTGTATCGCTCAAAATGCGTGTTGATGCTCTTCATCCAATCCCACAACATGTGACGACCGGCAATCTCAAAACATGCCTCATGGAACAGGTTATCCAGGTCAAAGAAACGGCGCGTTTCGCCATGGTCGAGCGACTCGGACTCGGTAAGAATCTGCTCGAGCCGCTGCTTTTGCTCGGGCGAGGCGGCCGAACAGCATTTAATAAGCACGCTTCTCTCGAGCTTCTCGCGCAAGAAACAAGCGTTCTCGGCGCGCTCCATGCTGATTTTTGAGACATAGGTGCCGCTTTTGGGACGCGTTTCCACCAGCTCCTGCTCACGCAGGCGCACAAAGGACTCGCGAATGGGCGTGCGCCCGATTCCCGTCTCCTTTTCCAGACCAATCGCCGAAAGACGCGTGCCGGGCCTGAGCTCGGCATAGATGATCTTGGAGCGCAATGCGTTGTATGCCTGATCTTGCAGGCTCTGATTATGCTGGTGTTGTTCCATAAAGCCCTCGGATGAAGCCTCGGTTAATCGAATACCACCATGCAATACTATCGCATCCCCCGCCCCCTCATAAGTTGCGGTGGAATAGTTCCTGTTCAAAGCCTTCAGCAGCAAAAACAGGAACTATTCCACCGCAACTTCCAACAGTCTTTTTGGGGACGTGGCTTTTTTGGCTACCCTGAGCCGCAGGTCGGCCCCTTGCCACAAAAGGGGCCCATCTACTACGTTAACGCGGAGAGCCCAGACCATGCTGAAAAGTGCGAAAACAAAACCGCAGGTAGACAGCTTGTCGATTTTCGAAAAAGCCGATTATGGTTGACCCCTGCGGCTTAAACGTAGTAGATAGGCCCTTTTCGTGGCGCAGCACTACTGCACCCCAAATTGGCATCCCGAGCCCTCGTGAGTTGCCAACAAGCTGTTCGCCCAGCGCTTTATCCGCGCGGCATTCGGAAAATAGCACCACCGTAAGAACCCGCGAACAGCGCTATACGTTGCTATATCTCACCATACTTTTCTATATCTTGCTATACTTTGCTATATCTTGCTATATCTTGAGCAAAGGTGGCTCACATGCAAACAAACCCTTTTAAGCCCACAGCAGGTAAAACACCCCCCACGATTATCGGCCGCGAAGATGTACTCGAAGAATTCAATGAAGGCCTCGTCAACGGGCCTGGTGCCCCAGGGCGCCTAATGCGCATAGCCGGCGTCCGTGGAACGGGCAAGACGGTCCTCCTTGACGAGTGCTCACGTTTGGCGCAAAGCCGTGGCTGGACGGTCATAAAAGAGGTCGCAACCGAGGGACTTTGCCAGCGCATTCTCGAACAGCTGCAGCCCAAATTCCAGGCCAAACACGCCAGATTTGAGCCCACCGTAGCTGGCATATCCATCGGCAGCATAGATATTGAGCGAATCGGCCCATCGCTACGCGACGCCATGAGACAGACAATATCCAAGAATGGAAATGGCCTGCTCATCACTCTCGACGAGGTTCAAGACGCAGAGCTCGATGAGGTCCGAACGCTCTCCATTGCGATTCAGCAGGTTATCGGCGAAGACCTTGATATCGCCTTTGTTTTTGCTGGGCTTCCTTCGATGATTGAAAGCATCATCAACGGAAAGACACTTACGTTTTTGCGCCGTGCCCTCCCCTTTGATCTGAAGGCTGTGGCAGTAACCGAAGTGTCGTACTCCCTCGAGGAAACCATTGAAGCGTCTGGCATGGAGTTGCAGCCAGGTATTGCCGGCCAACTTGCCGAGGCAACGCAAGGCTATCCTTTCATGATCCAACTCGTTGGATACTACGCATGGCAGTTGGCAAGACGCGCACATACAGCGATTATTGGAGAAGAAGAAGCCGAGCGTGGCATTGCAACGGCACGCGAACGCTTCTGCGCCATGGTGATTGAGCCCGCGCTGCAGCGCATTCCGCCCACGTGCATCGCTTATCTGCTGAGCATGGCGTCTTTGGGGCAGACGAGCTCGACCAGCATGGTTGCCGATGCCCTAAACAAAACGCCTCAACAGGTGAGCTCCGTCCGCAGCCGCCTGTTAAGAGAATCGATTATCGAGGCTCCTTCGTACGGCAAGGTCTCATTTGCTATCCCCTACATGCGCGACTACCTCTACGAGCACAAAGCCGAACTGGAAGTTGAACTGTAGAAACGACAACTGCCCTGCAAGACGAAAACCGTTTTCGTACGGATTTAAAGCAGACGTAAACGGTTTTCGTCTTGATTTGCGTCCGAAATTAAGACGTAAATCGCGCTTTCGTACGCTTATTACCAGACGCAAACTGTTTTCGTCTGTCAATATGTCTGCAATCCAAACGAAAAGAGCCCCGAGCTCATATGAACTCGGGGCTCTTTGTGCCGCACATCTATGAGAGGAGAAATTCGATGTGTACGGGCGCTACCCCATGAAGCCGCCTTGGGATGGCGGCAACCTCGTCGTTCCCCGCCTGATGGGCGTGCTCAAGGCATCCGTCCCCCTCTTTATCGACGTGACCGGCAAAAAGCTCGTCGAGGAAACTATCCGCACGCACCGCGATGTGGCCGACGCCATCGCCTCGCGCAATCCCACCGCCGCGCACGACGCGATGTATCTGCACCTGGTGTATAACCGCAACATGATTGCGGAGGGAGCAGAAACAAAAGGCATTTAGGGCCCGACAATAATCTTTCTTTGGCAAAACGCAGGCGGCGGCTGCCCAACACACAGGGCAGCCGCCGCTTTTTGCAATCGATTGGTGCAAAGGGGTTAACTAGAGCTCGCAGGCAACCTTGTAGCCATCGCCGATGGCGTCGCGAATGTTACCGCACTTGTTGGCATCGCCCAGCACGTGGGTGGCAACGCCGGCCGCGGCAAGGTCGTCGGCAAGCTTGGTATTGGGACGATAGCCCATGGCAAGCACCAGCGTATCGGCATCGGCGATGGTGTTGATCTGGCCATCCTTTTCGTACGAGATGGTGTCCTCGGTGATCTCGGTCACCTTGGCCTCGGTCAGCACGTGGACGCCCTTGGAGAGCATGCGCGTGATGAGCACCGCGCGGCCGGCACCGCCCTCGTTGGCGGCAAGCGTCTTGGTCATCTCGATGACGGTGACATCGCGGTTGGCCGGCGACAGGTCGTTGACCAACGGGGCCAGGTAATCGGCCGTCTCGCAGCCGACGGTGCCGCCGCCCACGATGACGATCTTCTTACCCGGGAAAGCCTTGCCACCCAGCAGGTCGTCAGCCGTCATAACCTGCTTAAAGCCCTGCATGAAGGCCGGAGCGATGGGCTCGGCGCCATAAGCCAGGACAACCTCGTAGCCCGCGTAGTCGCGCTGAATGTCCTCGGCCGAAAGCTCGGTGCCAAATACGCACTTCACGCCAGCCTCAGCAAGACGGCGGTACTGGTACTTAATCACGCGGGTGAGCTCCTGCTTTGCCGGCGGAACGGCTGCGATGCGCATCTCGCCGCCCGGCTCGTCCTGCTTGTCCACAAGCACCACGTTATGACCGCGCTTGGCGGCAATGTAGGCTGCCTCCATGCCCGCAGGACCGGCGCCCACAACGAGCACGTTCTTTGCCTCGGCGGCAGGCTCGTAGCCGGCCTCGTCGCGCTCCACGTCCGGGTTGACGGTGCAGGAGATGCGCTTGCCAAACATGATGCCGTTCAGGCAGCGCAGGCAGCCGATGCAGGGACGGATCTCGTCGGCGTTGCCGGCAGCCGCCTTATTGCAGAACTCGGCATCGCACAGGTTGGCGCGGCCCATCATGCAGATGTCGGCGGCGCCGTCCTCGATCAGTTCCTCGGCAATCCATGCCTCGTTGATGCGGCCGACCGTGGCAACGGGAATGTTGACGTGCTTTTTAATCTCGCGCGAGCAGGCGGCATGCGAGGCCTGCTGCGTGCCGGCGGCGGGAATGGCAGAGCCGCGCTTGATGGTGGTGCCGCCCGATACATGAATCATGTCGACACCGGCCTTCTCCAGGCGACGCGAGACATAGATCATGTCGTTGAGGGTCAGACCGCCATCGGTGTACTCATCGCCCGAGATACGGACGTCGATGATGAAATCCTTGCCGCAGCGCTCGCGAATCTCGGCGATAACCTCGAGCAAGAAGCGCATGCGGGCGTCGAGCGAGCCACCGTACTCATCGGTACGCTTGTTGTAGAGCGGAGTCAAAAAGCCGCCGAGCATACCGTGGGCGTGTGCCGCATGGACCTCGACGCCATCGACGCCGGCCTTCTGCATACGCACGGCAGCGTCGCCAAACTGATGCGTGAGCTCGTGGATCTCGTCGATGGTGATAGGACGCGGCGCCTCGCGGGCATAAGACGGGCCCACGAAGGACGGAGCAATGAGGCGCGGGGTGCCCGGAATGTTAAAGGCCATGTAAGCGGGGTGGAAGAGCTGCGGCATGATCTTGCAGCCGTACTCGTGGACGGCAGCGGCGAGCTTTTCCCAGCCGGGAATAAACGTGTCGTCGTAGCAGCACATGTCACCCGGCAGATAGGTATAGGTGGGCTCGACCGTCACGACCTCGGTGATGATCAGGCCCACGCCGCCCTTGGCACGGGCGCGGTAATGATCGACCAAATCGTCGGTCACATAGCCGTGATCGGCTAGGTTGGTAGACACCGGCGGCATAAAGACGCGGTTCTTGACCTCGGTCGTTCCGACCTTGATCGGGCTAAAGAGCATCGGGTAGGCAGAGGACTCCATGCAGGCTTCCTTTCGTTTGAGCCGCTCGGCGGCAGTTGCTAACGTACTTATCATATCAGTACTCGCCGTATCCGCACTCGCTCGCACTCTCCACCTTCAATCCCGACCCTCACAAAAAGTTGCGGTGGAATACGGAGTAGATGAGGCTTTTGACAGGCAAAACAGTCCGTATTCCACCGCAACTGATGGGCGGGGTAGAATTGAGGGCTCAGATAGTCAGTCATGCCCTCATCCGCCACTCCCTCACTTACAGCGCACCGTCCAGCATAAGGTTCACCTTGAGCACGTTAACCGTGGGCTCGCCGAACACGCCGAGGAAACGGCCCTTGGTGCACGCGGCGATGATGTCGCGCACCTCGTCCTTACTTTTGCCCGTGGCCTTGGCAAGGCGCGGGACCTGGTACTCGGCGGCATCCGGAGAGATCTCCGGGTCGAGGCCGGACCCCGAACACGTCACCAGGTCGACGGGCACAGCGTCCATATCGGCATCGGGGTTGGCAGCGCGGATCTTCTTCACGCGCGCGTCCACAAGCCGCCGATACTCCTCACTCGCCGGGGACAGGTTGGACGGAGCACCATTCGCCATAAGCTCGCCGTCTTCGCCTTCGACAATTGACACGTTCTGGATACGACCCCACATGTGGGCTTCATCATCGAAGTTCTGGCCGATGAGCTCGGAACCCACAACCTTGCCGTCGACCGTAATGAGCGATCCGTTCGCCTGGTACGGAAACGCAACCTGGGCGATGCCGGTCACGACGAGCGTATAGCCCAGGCCGCAGACAACGGTAAACAGCGCGAACACGCCCAGTGCGCGCGATGCAACACCTTTGAACATACAAACCTCCACTTACATAATGCCGCAGAACGCGAGCAGCATGTCGATGAGCTTGATGAATACGAACGGGGCAACGATGCCGCCCAGACCCCACACGAGCAGGTTGTGGGTCAGCAGCTGTCCGGACGGGACCTCGCGGTACTTAACGCCCTTCAGCGCGGCCGGGATCAGCGCGACAATAACGAGCGCGTTATAGATGATGGCCGAAAGAACCGCGGACAGCGGGCTTGCCAGGCCGAGGATGTTGAGGGCGTCCAACCCGGGGTAGATCGGCGAGAACAGGGCCGGAATGATAGCGAAGTACTTCGCCACGTCGTTGGCCACTGAGAAGGTCGTGAGCGAACCGCGGGTCATGAGCAGCTGCTTGCCAATACGCACGACCTCGATGAGCTTGGTGGGGCTGGAGTCGAGGTCAACCATGTTGCCGGCCTCCTTGGCAGCCTGGGTGCCCGTGTTCATGGCCACGGCGACGTCGGCCTGGGCCAGAGCTGGAGCGTCGTTGGTGCCGTCGCCGGTCATGGCGACCAGGTGGCCCTCACGCTGGAACTCGCGGATCTTCTCGAGCTTGCCTTCAGGGGTGGCCTCGGCCAGGAAGTCGTCAACGCCGGCCTCGGCGGCGATTGCCGCGGCGGTGAGCGGGTTGTCGCCCGTCACCATGATGGTCTTGATGCCCATCTTGCGCAGGTCGGCGAACTTCTCCTTAACGCCGGACTTGATGATGTCCTTGAGGTACACAACGCCCAGCACGCGGCAGTTCTTGGTCACGACCAGCGGGGTGCCGCCGGCCTTGGCGATGCGCTCGACGGCCTCGTCGCACTCCTGGGAGAACACGCCGCCGGCTGCCTCCACATAGGTGCGCACGGAATCGGCAGCGCCCTTGCGGATCTCATTGCCCTCGTAGTTCACGCCGGACATACGCGTTGCCGCGGTGAACGGGATGAACTCCATGCCCTTATCCTCGAGTGTGCGGCCGCGCAGGCCGAACTGCTCCTTGGCGAGCACGACGATGGAACGGCCCTCGGGGGTCTCGTCGGCCAGCGAGGAAAGCTGGGCGGCATCGGCCAGCTCCGCGGGATCGACGCCGTCGACCGGGATGAACTCGGCGGCTTGGCGGTTACCCAGGGTGATGGTACCGGTCTTGTCGAGCATGAGGATGTCGACGTCGCCGGCGGCCTCGATGGCGCGGCCGGACATGGCCAGCACGTTGGCCTCGTTCAGACGGCTCATGCCGGCGATGCCGATGGCGGACAGAAGGGCGCCGATGGTAGTGGGAGCCAGGCACACGAGCAGCGCCACGAGCGTGGTCACGGCCGTGGGGTTGTCCATGTCGTTAAGACCGACCGAGAAGCAGGAGTAACAATACAGGGCCAGCGTGACCAGGATAAAGACGATGGAGAGGGCCACCAGGAAGATCTCCAGAGCGATCTCGTTAGGGGTCTTCTTGCGCGCGGCACCCTCGACCATCGCGATCATCTTGTCCAGGAAGCTCTGGCCGGGCTCACTGGAGATCTTGACGATGATCCAGTCGGACAGCACCGTAGTACCGCCGGTAACGGCAGAGCGGTCGCCGCCGGCCTCGCGGACCACAGGGGCGGACTCGCCGGTGATGGCGGACTCGTCAACGGAGGCAGCGCCCTCGATGACGTCGCCGTCGCCGGGAATCTGCTCTCCGGCGCGTACGATCACCAGGTCGCCGCGCGTGAGCTCGGTGCCGGGAACGACGATGAAGTGCTCCTTGTCCTCAACGGACTCGATGCGATGGGCCTCGACATCCTTCTTGGCCGCACGCAGGGAATCGGCCTGGGCCTTACCGCGGCCCTCGGCAAGCGCCTCGGCGAAGTTCGAGAACAGGTCGGTGAGCCACAGGATGACCGCGATGGCGACCACATAGTAGGTGGGCACACCCGCGTCCTGCACACCGAAAATGGAAGCGACGGCCAGGACGGAGGTCATGACGGCGGAAAGCCACACCAGGAACATGACCGGGTTTTGAATCTGGACGCGAGGATCCAGCTTGGCAAACGAGTCGCGGACCGCGCGGCCCATCATGTCTTTTTGCATAGCCATAAATCTGCGTCCTCCTTTACGCAATCATCTGAAAGAACTCGGCAACGGGGCCAAGCGCCAGGGCCGGGAAGAAGCTCAGGGCACCGATCAGCAGAACGATGAACACGAGCAGGAATACGAACATGCCGTTGGTGGTAGACAGGGTACCGGCGCTCTCGGCGACCTTACCCTTCTTGGCCAGCGAGCCAGCGATAGCCAGCGTACCGATGATGGGCATGAAGCGGGCGAACAGCATCTCGAGGCCGAGCATGACGTTGATCCAGGGAATGTTGCAGTTCATGCCTGCAAACGCCGAGCCGTTGTTGCCGCCGCATGAGGTGAAGGCATACAGCACCTCGGAGAAGCCGTGCGCGCCACCATTGTTGAGCTGGTCGGCAAGACCGGGCACCATGCAGGCGATGGCCGAACACACCAGAATGGCAAACGGAGTTGCCAGGCACAGGACAACTGCCCAGCGCATCTCGCCCGGCTCGATCTTCTTGCCCAGGAACTCGGGCGTGCGTCCGACCATGAGGCCGGCGATGAACACTGTGAGGATGGCGAAGCCGATCATGCCGTACAGGCCGCAGCCCACGCCGCCGAAGACGACCTCGCCCAGAGCCATCTGGAGCATCTGGACAAAACCGCCCAGCGGGGTGTAGGAGTCGTGCATGGAGTTAACCGAGCCGTTGGAAGCAGCCGTCGTGAAAGCGGACCAGGTGGAAGAGGAGGCGATGCCAAAGCGGCTCTCCTTGCCCTCCATGTTGCCGCCAGCCTGGCCATCGGTCATCTCGATATTGACCGCTCCGCCATCGGCCAGCTGCGGGGTGCCCGCATGCTCGTTGACGGCGATGATGCCGGTGAAGATCACCAGCAGGATGAACATGGCGGCAAAGATGGCCTTGCCCTGCTTGGTGTTCTTGACGCCGATACCGAAGGTGAAGCAACAGGCGGCCGGGATCAGCAGCAAGCTGGTCATCTCGATGATGTTGGTGAAGGCACTGGGGTTCTCATACGGATGGGCGGAGTTCACGCCGAAGAAGCCGCCGCCGTTGGTGCCGGACTGCTTGATGGCGACCTGAGGAGCCGCGGGACCCTGGGGCAGGAACTGCTCGGTGACCACGCGCGCGCCCTCGACAACCTTGCCGTCGACCTTGACCGTGTCGCCCTCGATCTGGGCGCCGTCGATGACGCTCAAGCCGCCGTCTGCATTAGGCTGGACAGCGACAGGCTCTACGAGCTCAGCCTTCTGAGCCGGCTGGAAGTTGGAGATGACACCACCGGCAGCCAGGCAGATGCCAAACACGAGGTTCAGCGGAATGAGCACATACAGGACGGTGCGGGTGAGGTCGACCCAGAAGGAACCCAGACCCTGCTCCTTGACCCGACGGAAGCCGCGGATGAGCGCGAACATGACCGCAATACCGGTGCCGGCGGACAAGAAGTTTTGCACGGTGAGGCCCATGAACTGCACAAGGTAGGACAGGGTGGTCTCACCGGAATAGGATTGCCAATTGGTGTTGGTTATGAAGGAAGCAGCCGTATTGAACGACAGATCCCATGACACACCCGGCAGGTGCTGGGGATTGCCTGGCAAGAAGGGCTGAAGCGCCTGGAGTGCCACAAGGGCCACGAGGCCGATCCCCGAAAAGACCAGCACGCTCGCCAGATAGCGCCTACACCCCATCTGCTCTGCCGCGTCGATGCGAAGCAGACGATAGACGCCACGCTCCACAGGAGCAATCACAGGCGACAGGAACGTATGCTCGCCATCCATGATATGGGCCATGAACCGACCGAGCGGAACGGCCAGGACGACGAGCACGGCAAAGTACAAGATGTACTGAATCGCAGCGTCCATAGTTTACGAATCACTCCTCATCAGAATGTAGATGTAATAGATAAGGAGTCCGATGCAGACGACTCCGATAATGGGAATGAGGATATCCATTACCGCCCCTTTCACGCGCGGTCCGATGTCTCGGACGCCTGCTCTCGCAAGCGCCTGGGGACAGTAAACGCTTCTAGAGATTAAAGAGGCGTGAGGACCGGGGCTCACGACCTTAAGATGCCGTAAAGATGCAGGTAGAAAGCACTATTGCGGCTGCAGTGCGCCTATACTCGACCTCGCGAGCATACAGTGGCGTCCTCACCGCGTATGCACGCATGGACAACGTTTCAGAAAGGCTACGCTATGCAGCGCGACGCATCGGACACTCGCGTCAATCCAGACCTCATCCTCAAGGCAATTGAGAAAGACGAGGCCGCCGATGACGCTCGAACCAGCCGGGGACACCTCAAGATTTTCTTTGGCTACGCTGCTGGCGCAGGCAAAACCTATGCGATGCTTCAAGCCGCCCACGCCGCCAAGCGGCGAGGTGTCGACGTCGTCGCGGGATACATCGAGCCGCACGAACGTCCGGCAACTGCCCATCTTGCACAAGGGCTTGAGAACGTGCCCTGTAAACTCATCGAGCACAACGGCATTGCGCTCAGCGAGTTCGATCTAGATGCGGCTATCGAACGCGCCCCTCAGCTCATCCTTGTCGACGAGCTCGCCCATACGAATGCGCCGGGGTCTCGCCATGACAAACGCTATCAAGACGTCGAGGAACTTCTACATGCAGGCATCGACGTCTATACGACCGTGAACGTTCAGCATATCGAGAGCCTAAACGACATGGTTGCATCCATCACCGGCGTTGTCGTGAGCGAACGAATCCCCGACCGCATCTTCGATGATGCCGACCAAGTCGAGCTCGTTGACATAGAGCCCGAAGACCTACTTGAGCGCCTTCGCGCCGGCCTCGTCTACCGTCCCGCACAAGCCGAGCGAGCGCAACAGCATTTTTTTAACCGTCGAAAACCTCACCGCACTCCGAGAAATCGCGCTGCGCCGCTGCGCCGATCGCACCGGCCACCTCACAGACGCCGCACGCGTGCTGGGAAACCGTGACTACTACACCAAGGAGCGTATCTTAGTCTGTGTCTCCCCGGCGCCGACCAATCCCCGCATCGTCCGTGCCGCCGCACGCATGGCGAAAGCGTTTCGCAGCGAGCTCGTCGCCCTGTTCGTAGAGAGCCCGCGCACGCAAGCCATGAGCGATGATGAGCGCGCCAAGCTTGCAAACAATATCGCCCTAGCCGAGCAGCTCGGAGCACATATGGAAACCGTCTATGGCGACGACGTCGCGTTTCAGATCTCCGAGTTCGCACGCCTGTCGGGTATTTCGAAGATCGTCATGGGGCGCACGGGCGAGCACAGCAGCGTCCGTCAGGCCCTCTTTGGCCGCAAATCTCTCGTAGAACAGCTCATAACATTCGCCCCGAACCTCGACATTTACATCATTCCAGACCAGTCGACTCCGCCCTCCCGACCCAAAGGACGCCGCCATGCGCTCGCCCTGCAGCCGCCCAGCAGCCGAAACGTGCTTCGCACGCTGGCCCTCTCTCTTGTCGCCACGGCGATCGGCACGGCTTTCCGCCATCTGGGATTTGCCGATTCCAGCATCATATCCCTCTATATCCTCACGGCCCTGCTGACCGCCGTCACCACGACGGGGCGTATCTGCACGATCGTATCGAGCGTGCTCTCTGTAGTGCTTTACAACTTCTGCTTCGTAACGCCTCTGTTTTCGCTCGCCAGCTACGACCGAAGTTATCTGGTCACGTTCGGCATCATGTTCGCTACCGCTATGGTCGCCGGCGAGTTAACTGCGCGCATCGCCGACAATGCCCGTACCTCCGCCGAGAACGCATTCAAAACGCGCGTACTCCTCGAAACGAACCAGCTCTTACAGCAAGCCCATAGCGCGGAGGAGTGCGCCCGCGTCGCCATGAACCAACTCGTCAAACTGCTAAAACTCGACGTGGTCTTCTACACCGCCGAACACGGCACGCTCGGCAAGACGCTCTATGAGTCCGCTGGCACCGAAAACCGATCCGCGTCGCTGCTCACCGACTACGAGCGCGCCGTTGCAACCTGGACCTACACCAACAACAAACGCGCGGGCGCAAGCACGCGGACCCTGCCCGAGGCGCGCTGCCTCTACCTCGCGGTTCGCACCGGCGACAAGGTATTCGGTGTCATCGGCATCGACCTGGAGGGGCGCGAGATCGAAGCCTTCGAGCATTCGATCGTCCTATCTATCGTAGGCGAATGCGCCTTGGCGCTCGAAAGCGACCGGGCGGCGCAAGAGCGCGAAGAGGCTGCGGTCTTGGCGAAAAACGAGCAGCTGCGCGCCAACCTTTTGCGCTCCATCGGCCACGATTTGAGGACACCCCTCACGGCTATATCCGGATCTGCGGCAATCCTTCGGAAGAGCGACGAGAAGCTCAGCCTCGAACAACGCTGCGATCTCGCCGATGCCATCTACGACGACTCCCTCTGGCTTATCGATACCGTGGAGAACCTCCTCGCCATCACACGCGTCGAGGACGGCACCATTCGCCTCAACTTCACATCCGAGCTTATCGACGAGGTCATCGAGGCCGCCCTCAGCCATGTCGCACAAGCATCGCATGGACGTGTTGTCACCATCGAGCACACTGACGACATCCTGCTGGTACGCATCGACGTCCATCTCATCATGCAGGTGCTTACGAATCTCATCATGAACGCCTTCAAATACACGCCCGAGGACTCGACTGTCACCATCAGCGCACGTCGCGAGGGCGCGTTCGTCGTGGTGGACGTCGCAGACGATGGGCCAGGTGTGGCAGACTGCGACAAGCCTCATATCTTTGAGCGCTTCTTCACCTCAAGCAATACGCGGCCCGTGGATTCGCGTCGAAGCATCGGCCTTGGGCTGTCGCTCTGCCGCTCCATCGTGGAGGCGCATGGCGGCATCATCGAAGTTCGCGACAACCACCCCCATGGGGCCGTCTTCCGTTTTACCCTGCCCGCTGAGGAGATCGAGATTCATGAATAATGCCGCTAAGCCACGCATCCTCCTGGTCGAAGATGACCTGACCGTTCAAAACCTCGTTTCGACCGCGCTTGACCTCCACGGCTATGTCGTGAGCAAGGTTTGCAACGGCCAGGCCGCCATCATGGATGCGGTGTCGCACGGCCCCAGCCTCATCATGCTCGACCTCGGCCTTCCCGACATTGACGGTATCGAGGTCATCACGAAGATCCGAAGCTGGTCGGCAGTCCCCATTATCGTCATTTCGGCGCGCACCGAAGATTCCGACAAGATTGCAGCACTTGACGCAGGGGCAGACGACTACCTCACCAAGCCCTTTTCTGTGGATGAGTTGCTCGCGCGCGTCCGCGCGAATTTGAGGCGCTCATCGATGGCGTCGAGCGAGTCGACAGAAGCGAGCACGTTCGACAACGGTCCGCTGCATATCGACTACGCCGCGGGATACGCGACGAAAGACGGACGCGAGCTCTCGCTCACCCCAACCGAGTACAAATTGCTCGTCCTTCTGGCGAAAAACGTCGACAAGGTGCTCACCCACACCTTCATCACCCGCGAGATATGGGGCACGAGCTGGGACAGCGATCTGGCGAGCCTGCGCGTGTTCATGCGCACCCTGCGCAAGAAGATCGAGGCAGACCCCTCTCATCCCAAGATGATTCAGACGCACATGGGTGTCGGGTACCGCATGCAGCGTCTCTAGCCCACCCACAAAAAGTTGCGGTGGAATACGGAGTAGATAAGGCCTTTGACAGCCAAAACAGTCCGTATTTCACCGCAACTGATGGGCGGGATGGAGTTAGAGGCGCAGGTAGGCAATCATGCCTTCGACGGCGAGCTTGGCGCCTGGATGTCGGGCCTTATTTAATACCGCGGCCCAAGTCTTCGGCGATTTTGTCCACGCCTTTAAGTGCGGCGCAGGTCATTTTTGTTGGAACAGTGTCCTGTGCAAACGCCACCCTGAGCGCAGTCGGCGCAGGTGCCCTTGCGGTAGATGCGCACGCATACCGCGACAAACGCAATACCGATAACAGCCAGTACAACAATATCGATAGGTGCCATAGTAAGCCTCCTCTAGTTAACCACCACTTACTTTACCCCATTCTCCACCTACCAAAAAGGGACAGGTTTATTTTGGTCGGTTTTATCTGCGGAAACGCCACATCTTAACTTCTGGAGCAAAGCAATCTGCCCCCCATTGCACCAAAAAGCCCGAGTGTCGCTGGGACACCCGGGCTCATGGAAAGGGGTTAATCCTTATTCGGACTTAAGCGGAAACTGCGGCGGAAGCAGTGTTGGTCTCGTCCTCGTCGGTCCATGCATGTTTGGGCATGGGACGGAAGATCTGGAAGAGCATCGCGACCAGCAGCACGATAGCCACAACCGTCCAGAAGCCAAACTGACCCAGAACAAGCAGGTTGTAGAACTGGTTGATGAACAGGCCGATAACCCAAGCGAAGGCGCACTCGTAGCCGATGGCAATCGCAGTCCACTTGCCGGAATCCATCTGGTTGCGGATAGTGCCCATAGCGGCAAAGCACGGAGCGCACAGCAGGTTGAACGCACCAAAGGCAACGCAAGCGCCCATAGTCGGGAACATGCCGGCGAACGCGGTCCACAGGCTCGGGTCGGTCTCGCCGGCGTCAGCCACGGACAGCAGCGAACCGGCGGTGGCGACGACGTTCTCCTTAGCGACAAGGCCAGAGACAGTCAGCGCGGTGGCCTGCCAGGTGCTAAAGCCGAGCGGGGCGAAGATCCAAGCAACCAGGTTGCCCAGCATGGCAAGCACGGAGTAGTCCATGAACTCCTCGGGGATGCCCTCCATAGCAGGCAGGAAGCCAAACGTGCCGTTGTAGCTACCAAAGTTGGACAGGAACCAAACCACGACGGTGGACGCGAAAATGACCGTGCCGGCCTTCTTGATAAAGGCCCAGCAGCGCTCCCACACATGCAGCGCCCAAGAGCGGATCGCCGGGAAGTGGTAGGCGGGAAGCTCCATAACGAACGGCGTCGGACGGCCGGCGAAGAGCTTGGTCTTCTTGAGCATGAGGCCCGAGGCGATGACGGCGAAGACGCCCAGGAAGTAGAAGAGCGGGCTGATCCACGCGGCGGTGGTGGAAGAATCGCCGATGATGGAACCCATGAGCAGGGCGATGATCGGCAGCTTAGCGCCACAGGGAATAAACGTGGTGGTCATGACCGTCATGCGGCGGTCCTTCTCGTTCTCGATGGTCTTGGTGGCCATTACGCCGGGGACGCCGCAGCCCGAGGATACGAGCATGGGGATGAACGACTTACCGGACAGGCCAAAGCGGCGGAACACGCGGTCCATGATGAAGGCGACGCGGGCCATGTAGCCGCAGTCCTCCAGGAAGGACAGCATGACGAACAGCAGGAACATCTGCGGCACAAAGCCGAAGATGGCGCCCAGGCCGCCGACAATGCCGTCGCAGACCAGCGAATCGACCAGGCCACCGTCCTCGGTGCCGCCCGCCACAAGGGCGTCGTGGACCATGGTGGTAATACCCGGAACATACGGGCCATACTCCGCCGGGTCAACCGAATCGGCAGCATCGCCCGCGGCCTCGACAGCTGCGTCGTAGGCGTCGCGACCCTGGCCGAGCACATACCAACCGTCGGTACCAAAGAGCTGGTCGTTGGTGAAGTCGGTCACCGTGCCGCCCAAGGTAGAAACGGCGATGTAGTACACGCAGAACATGATGACCACAAAGATCGGCAGGCCCAGGATACGGTTGGTAACCACGCGGTCGATCTTCTCGGAGGTGCTCATCTTTGCCGGAGCCTTGGTGAGGCACTCGTCAATGATGTGGGCAATCACGCCGTAACGCTCGCCGGTGATGATGGACTCGGCGTCGTCGTCGCAGTCCTGCTCGCACTGGGCGACCAGCTGCTCCACGCGAGCGGCCTTCTCCTTGGTGAGGTTGATGAGCTTGCAGGCGTCCGCATCGCGCTCGAACAGCTTGACGGCGTAGTAGCGACGCTTGTTGGCGGGAACGCTCGCCGGCAGGTTGTTCTCGATGTGGGTCAGAACGTCCTCGATGGCGGAATCGAACCTGTGCGCCGGCGCGTCGGCCTTGGCAGCCGCCGACTTCTTGACCTGCTCAAAGAGCTCCTTGATGCCCTTGTTCTTAAGAGCCGAGATCATCATGACCGGACAACCGAGCTTCTTGGAGAGCTTGTCCGTGTCGATCTTATCGCCGTTCTTCTCGACCAGGTCGGCCATGTTGAGGGCAACGACCACGGGCAGGCCGGTCTCGATAACCTGAAGTGCCAGGTACAGGTTACGCTCGAGGTTGGTGGCATCGACCACCTGGACGACAACATCGGGCTCGCCGCTCATGAGGTAATCGCGCGAGCATTGCTCCTCGGGGCTGTAGGGGGAAAGCGAGTAGATGCCAGGGAGGTCCGTGATGGTAACGTTCTTGTCGCTTAGGAGCTTGGCTTCCTTTTTCTCAACCGTGACCCCGGGCCAGTTGCCAACGTAGCCGTTGGCGCCGGTGATCAGGTTGAAAAGCGTGGTCTTGCCGCAGTTGGGGTTACCCGCCAGTGCGACATGGATCTGAGAATCCGCCATTCAATCCTTCTTCCTTGTGTGCCTGCGCTGCTTTCTCCGCGCGGGCTGGATAATGTGCTTCAAAGATGCTGCGTTAAGTTAGAAAAACCTAACTTTATCTGCAGAAATATGCGCCGCGAGTCCTTACTGAACCTCGACGACGGCGGCCTCCTCCTTGCGGATGGAAAGCTCGTAGCCGCGCACGTTGATCTCGACCGGATCACCGAGCGGCGCAACCTTCACGACCTTGAACGAAGTGCCCTTGATGAGCCCCAGGTCCATAAGGTGGCGGCGAAGCGCACCCTCACCGTGAAGCTTGACGATGGTGGAGCTCTCGCCCACCTTAACGTCACCCAACGTCTTCATTTACTTGTCCCCCTTTCAGTGCGTACAGAAATACCGTCGACTAACCGACGGTCATGATGTGCATGGCAACCTTGGAATCGATGCCAAAGCGTGCGCCCAGCACCGTGACGATGATATTGGCGCCACTCGAGCTCACCACGTGGATTTCGTTGCCCTCGACAAAGCCGAGGTCCTTGAGGTGGTGCTTCATATCCTCATTGCCCTTTACACGAGACACGCGCACGGTTTCGCCCGCTTTTACCATCGAAAGCGGCATTGCCGGCATCTGCGGTCCGCAAGACATGAGTGGCTCCTAACGTCAGTTCGTCCTTAACATCGACGCGGTAAAAGTTAACCACGCCTATGTTCGCTTTAGTAAACTAACACGTGGTTAACTTTTTGGAAAGGGTCCCCATCCAGATTTCGAAAAAGTTTCCCATACGAAACAAAGGCACCGCAAAGACCGTCTCTTTGCAGTGCCTATTGATACCAATTTATGTAACAGAGGGGACTGCCCCTTTGTCACATTGTTGAGGTTAGAGCGAGAGGTTTCTGATCGATGTGACGCAGGAGGCCTCATCCACGCCCGAAACGCGAAAGACGACGTCTTCGCCACATTCGCCGCAGAGTGCCATGAGCCCTATAACGTCGCGGCCATCCGTGTGGCGATCGCCGATACTGACTGACACGTCGCTACGATGCTTGGCAATGATGTCATAGAGCAGCGCAACCGGGCGGGCATGTAATCCCAACGGATCTTTAATCGTCTTTGTAAACTCGACCATGTCCCCTCCCACGACATCGCACATTCGGCCGGCAAACCCAGCCACGTGGTAGTTATTGTACGTTACCGGCGCACCCCCGTCCCATAAAAAAACGAGGGAAGGCACGCGTCCTTCCCTCGCAACGGGCAATATGTAGCCGCTTGCCTACATCAGGCGCAGGCTGACGTCCTTGAGCTGGGCGCCGGAAACGGCACTCGGGGCGCCCGACATGAGGTCGGAGCCGCTGGCCGTCTTGGGGAACGCCATGACGTCGCGGATGGAATCGGAGCCGGTGAGCAGCATGCACACGCGGTCCAGGCCCAGAGCAAAACCGCCCATCGGGGGCGCACCAAACTTGAGAGCCTCCATGAGGAAGCCGAACTGCGACTCGGCACGCTCCTCGGTAAAGCCCAGGAGCTTGAGCATGGACATCTGCATCTCGGCGTTGTGGATACGCATACCGCCGCCACCGGCCTCAAAGCCGTCCATGACAAAGTCGTAGGTGCAAGAACCAGCCGCCAGCGGATCGGCCTCGATCTTGGCGATGTCGGTCTCGGTCGGCAGGGTAAAGGGCTGGTGCTCAGCTGCATAGGCCTTGCGGTCCTCATCCCAGTGGAACAGCGGGAAGTTGACGACCCACAGGAAGTCGTGGCCCTCGCGCTTGATCTCGAGCGCGTTAGCCATGTGGGAACGCATGCCGCCCAGGATCTCGTCGGAGAGCAAGCGCGGGCCGGCGGCGAACATCACGAGGTCGCCGGGCTCGACGTTCATACGCTCGCGCAGAGCCGCCATCTCCTCGTCCGAGAAGAACTTGACGATGGGGCTGTTGATGGAGCCGTCCTCGCGGAAGGCGATCCAGGCCAGGCCCTTAGCGCCAAACGTGGAGGCCACGCCGGCAAGCTTATCGATCTTGGCACGTGCCCAGGCACCGGCGCCCTTGGCGTTGATAGCCTTGACGACAGAGCCCTCCTCGTTTGCGGCAGTCGCAAAGACCTTGAACTTGGAGTTGGCAAAGATGTCGGTCAGGTCGACCAGGTGCATACCATAGCGGGTATCGGGCTTGTCGGAGCCATAGGTGTCCATGGCCTCCCAGTAGTTCATGCGGCGCAACGGCGTGGGCATCTCGACACCCATGCGGCCGAAGGCATCGGCCAGGACTTCTTCGAGCGCGCTCATAACGTCGTTCTGGTCCACGAAGGACATCTCGATATCGACCTGGGTGAACTCGGGCTGACGGTCGGCGCGCAGATCCTCGTCGCGGAAGCACTTGGCAACCTGGTAGTAGCGCTCGACGCCACCGACCATGAGCAGCTGCTTCAGAAGCTGCGGGGACTGCGGCAGGGCGTAGAAGTTGCCCGGCTGAATACGGCTGGGAACGATGAAGTCGCGAGCGCCCTCGGGCGTGGACTTGAACAGGGAGGGCGTCTCGACCTCCATGAACTCACGGTTGTGCAGCGCCTCGCGAATGGCAAAGGTAAAGTCGGAGCGCAGCTTGAGGTTGGCCATCATCTCGGGACGACGAAGGTCCAGATAGCGATAGCGCAGGCGGGTGTCCTCGCTGGTCTCGATGCCGTCCTCGATCTGGAACGGCGGGGTGACGGACGTGTTGAGCACCTCGGCGTGGTCGGTCAGGACCTCGATCTCGCCGGTCGCGAGCTTGGTGTTGGTGGTCTCCTCGCCACGGGCGCGCACAACGCCGTGGATCTTGATGGGCCACTCGGGACGCATGGTCTCGGCGATCTTAAAGGCATCGCCGTCGGAGTGCTCGGGGTCGAAGGTGAGCTGCGTGATGCCCTCACGGTCGCGAAGGTCGCAGAAAATAAGGCCGCCGTGGTCGCGGCGACGGCTCACCCAACCGGTGAGGGTGACCTCTTCGCCCACGTTCTCGCGACGAAGCTCGCCGCAGGTACGGGTGTGCATGGAATGCTCGTCGATGGGACGGGTCTGGCTCATACCAGTGATCCTCCTTTATGGATCTGTGCCGCCCCGTGTCGTTCCGGGCGGCGTCGTACAGATTTGCCCAGCCTGCGTAAACCGCGCAGCCAGACATGGCGTTCTATCTTATCGCACCTGTGTCGATGTGCCGCGGAAAAGTAGCTCATGCCCAAAGACTTGACGGAGACGAAACAATTGGTGCACCGCGGCCGTCGCCAAGGCGTGCCACGTGCGACAATGTGCCCCAATACAACTGCACGCGGAAAGGCCCGCCATGACTGCACGCCTCATCGTTATGGATATCGACTCCACACTCATCAACCAGGAGGTTATCGATCTTTTGGGCGAGGAGGCCGGCGTAGGCGAGCAAGTGGCGAAGATCACTGAGCGCGCCATGCGCGGCGAGCTTGACTTTAAGCAGGCGCTCGAGGAGCGCGTGGGGCTGCTTGCCGGCTTGGACGAGAGCGTGTTCGAGCGCACGTTTGAGCGCGTGACGTTTACCCCCGGCGCGCTGGAGCTTGTGCGCTCGGCGCACAGCAAGGGCTGGAAAGTCGGCGTGGTAAGCGGCGGATTTCACGAGGTCGCCGATAAGATCGTGGCCGCCGCGGGCATCGACTTTTGCCTCGCTAACCGCCTGGAGGTCGTGGACGGCAAGCTCACCGGTAAGTTGGCTGCGGACATTGTGACCAAGGAGTCCAAGCTCATCCAGATGCTGGATTGGGCAGTTGAGTGCGGCGTCGACATGGCCCATACCGCGGCGATCGGCGACGGCGCCAACGACATCCCCATGATTCAAGCCGCGGGCACCGGCATCGCATTTTGCGCCAAGCCCAAGACGCGCGAGGCCGCCCCGTTTGCCATCGACGAGCGCAACCTGATGCTCGCCATGGACATCATCCTGCGTGACTAGCCGATCCATCTAACAATAGAATCAAATCTTCTATGTCTAGTTTCCGAACAGTTTTGTCTTAATGTTCGGAAATAGCCCCTCGAGTGCTAGACTTTGCACCGTCGAAGGGAGCATATATGGATAAGCGAGATCTTGAGCATTTGCTGAGCGATGTTGCCGGCGGGGCAGTCACCCCTGCCGACGCCCTCACACGCATCCAGACGGCTCCGACCGCCGATCTGGGTTTTGCGCAGCTCGATCTTTCGCGCGGGGTGCGCCAGGGAGCCGGCGAGGTTGTCTACGGTGCCGGTAAAACCGCCGAGCAAATTGCCGCCATTATCAAAGCGCTGCGCGATGCCGGCCAGGAGCGCATCCTGGTCACGCGCCTGGATGCCGAGAAGGCAATCCGCACCTCGGAGCTCCTCGACAACGGCATCGACCTGGGATATGTCCCGGACGCACAGCTCGCCCTCGTGGGCGGCAAGCCCTCCCCTACCGGCAACGGACGCATCGTTGTCGCCTGCGCCGGCACGAGCGACCTGCCCGTCGCCGAGGAAGCCGCGTTGACGGCTGAGTTCTATGGCAACGAGGTCGACCGCCTCTACGACGTGGGTGTCGCCGGTCTGCACCGTCTGCTCGCGCATGCCGAGGAACTTGCCCAGGCACAGGTGGTCATCGCCATCGCCGGCATGGAGGGCGCCCTGGCGAGCGTTATCGGCGGTCTGGTGAGCTGTCCGGTCATCGCCGTTCCCACCAGCGTGGGCTACGGCGCAAGTTTTGGTGGCGTAGCCGCACTGCTCGCCATGCTCAACTCCTGCGCCAGCGGCGTCTCGGTCGTCAATATCGACAACGGCTTTGGTGCCGCCTATCAGGCAAGTCTTATCAATCATCTGAGCGCCGGCACGTCCTGCGCCCGCTAAGGAGCATCCCATGTCCAACCATCAGCACACGCTTATCATCGACGGCACCTCGGGCATCAGCGGCGACATGACTGTCGCGGCCCTGCTCGACCTGGGCGCCAGCGAGGAGCATCTGCGCGAACAGCTCGCCACGCTGCCGGTCGACGGCTTTTCGATCGCTGTGACGCGCGTAAACAAGCACGGCATCGACGCCTGCGATTTCGACGTCCAGCTTGCAGAGGGTCTCGAGAACCATGATCACGATATGGCCTGGCTCTACGGCAACGAAGCAGCTGTCGAGCATATGCATGAGCATGGGCACCATCATCACGACCATGTCGAGCACGATCACTGCCACGAGCACGACCATGAGATCCACGGCCATGGCCACGAGGGCCATCATCACGCCCATCACCACCGGTCTTTGGCGGACGTCACCGCCATTATCGATGGCTCGCAGCTAAGCGATGGCGCCAAGCGTCGCGCCCTCGCCATCTTTACCGCACTCGCCGCCGCCGAGGCCAAGGCCCACGGCAAAACGCCCGAGACCGTCATGTTCCACGAGGTGGGCGCCGTCGACTCCATCGTCGACGTCTGCTCTGTCGCCATCTGCCTCGATGACCTGGGTATTGAGGACATTGTGGTTGAGTCGCTCTCCGAGGGACACGGAACCATTCGTTGCGCCCACGGCCTCATGCCCATTCCCGTCCCCGCCGTCGTCAACCTATGCCAAGCAGGCAATATCGCCCTCACGCCCGCACCGGTCGCCGGCGAGCTCGTGACGCCCACGGGCGCCGCCATCGTCGCCGCACTGCGCACGTCCGAGCACCTGCCGGCCCGCTACCGCATCGAGGCCGTCGGCTACGGCGCCGGTAAGCGCCCCTACGAGGGTTGCTCCGGCACGCTCCGTTGCCTGCTCGTTCACGCGGACGCATAGCCATGGACGCCCGCAAGGAAAAAAAGCCGCGCCGCCATCGTTGCGGCATTCTCCGAGCTCCTGTGCGAGGAAGATTACGGCAAGATCACTGTCGGCGACATCATCGCTCGCGCTCACGTGGGTCGCGCGACGTTCTACGGGCTCTTCAAGAGCAAAGACGACCTGCTTGCCGAGCTCGTGTGCGATATCTGCACCCATGCCCTCGACGATGACGGCACGCCCCTCGATGACCCGCTCGTACAGGTCGAGCACATCCTCAACAACCTCTGGGAACGACGCCAGGGTGTAAGGGCCCTCGTATCCGGCGCCGGATCACGCGTCTTCGCCGACTGCTTACGCAAGACCATCATGTCACGAGCAGCCGAAACCGTCCCTACCGACCCAAACGGCCCCGCCGCCACCATGGACCGAAGCTTCCTACTACACCACATAGCCTCAAGCTTCGTAGGAATGGTCCAATGGTGGGCCTGGCACAACTTCCAAGCAGATAAGACCGAAGTAGCCAAAGACTACCTATCAGCCATTAAGCCCCTCTTCAACTAAGTAAGAAGCTCATCCCAAAGCATCACCCCAACCCAGGGCGCCACGCATCCCAAAGTGTCAACAACAGCCCAGCGCCCCTATCAGCAACAAGCCCCTCCCATCCAAATTCAGATTTATATGTTGGGTTGCTTGTTCCAACGCGACTAAAATCCCGCAGCTGGCCGCATGGGGTAACTTCCCAGCGCATTCCGCAGGACGCAAAAAGGCTCGCCGCACGAAGTGCGCAGCGAGCCTTTTTGCATGTCCGAGGACGCGCTGGGAAGTTACCCCATGCGGACAGCGGACAACTATGTAGCCTTGGACTAGAACATGCCCAAGAAACCATGCACAAACAACGCAGCCACGATGGCACCGACAAACGGAGCGATGCCAGGAACAAGCAGGCCGTACTTCCAGTTGTTGTCGGCCTTGTTCTTAATCGGCAGCACCTGATAGGCCATGCGAGGACCAAGGTCACGTGCCTGGTTCATGGCGAAGCCGGTGATGCCGCCCATGCCCATGCCAACAGCCCAAACGATCAGGCCGACGCAGATGGCGAGCATCAGAACGTTCTCGCCGGCGCGGCTAGCAGCAGCAAGGATGGCGCTGATGAACACAAAGGTGCAGATAGCCTCGCAGAAGAAGTTGCGGGCATAGTTGGTGCCCTCAGTGGTGGGGTTGGTCGAGAAAATGTTGCGCTGGGCAATGGGGTCGACGACGCCCTCGGAAGCCTTGAACTCATCGGCATACATAAACCAGGCGATTACGGCGCCCACAAAGCCACCGAGCATATCGGCAAGCATGAAGGGGATGCAGTTGCCCCACGGCACCAGACCGACGATGCACTGGGCAAGCACCATAGCGGGGTTCATGCACACGGCGCCGCCAAAGACAAACAGGCAGACCGAAATGCCAAAAGACCAGGTGGTGATGGCAAACATATGGCCAGAGCCCTGATACTTGGTGCCCTTGAGTACGGTATCGCAGTGCACGCCCACGCCAAAGACGATCATGAGGGCCGTCGCGCCGAATTCGCAGAGGAGTTTGGTAAGCATAAAACCTTATCTTTCTTGTCGGTTATAAACGATTCGTTTAATCCGCGCACTAGTGCTGCGCGACGACAACACCCAGGCCATCGGGGATGACGGCGACCTTGGCGTCGGCACCCTTCATCTCAAAGGCGAGCTTGAGCGCCTCCTCGAGGGCGTTGACCGGCGTCATGTGCATATCCTTGAGCATCTGGTGATCGCACAGGTCGGTAACCATGATCACGGGGTGATGTGCCAGGATGCGAGCGAAAATCTGGCTCGTCCACTGATCGGGCAGGGTCTCATCCTTAGGACGGTCGATGCAGGCGCGCTCAAACTCTGCCGGATCGTTGTCGGCGATGTTGTGATAGAAGCCCTCGCCGCCGTGACCGTCGGCACAACCGGCGACATCGATAATCACACCGCCCTCGGGAAGCGTGGCCTCGGCAGCGCACATGCCCTTCACGGCCTGGTAGATGTTCTGGTCGAGCGGGTAGCCGCCGTTGGTGGTGATGGCAATCTCGCACTCGACGGGCTCAACGCCGGCAAGGCTCTTCACGAACTCGCAGCCAGCTTCATGTGCCTTGTGGATGTCACCGGCAAAGGAGCCAATGACCTCGTGCTTGCCGTTGAGCACCACGTTCAGCACAAAGGCAAGGTGAGCCATCTCGGCAGCGGCAAACATGTCCTCGCTCACGTGGTTGTGGCACAGGTTGCCGGCACGCGAATGGGAATCGTTCACAAACTGACCGTTGTGGTTGTACATGATGGTCTTATAGCTGGCGATGCCGGGCAGGACGGACTTACGGCTGCCAGAGAAACCGGCAAAGAAGTGCGGCTCAATGAAGCCCTCGGCAAGCAGCAGGTCGCAATCGGCAGCGATCTTGTTGATGATGCACTCGCCACCAGAAGGCAGGGTGCCGATCATTTTTCATCATGCTGTCGTCGGTCGCGACATGCATAACGATTTTCTCGTTGGCAACGATCTCCTCACCATACTTATTGACGAGCTCCTCGTGCGTCGACGGACGGTGCATACCCGTAGCAACCAAAATACGCACGCGAGCCTCGGGCGCAGCGGCATGAATGTGATGCAGCAGAATAGGCATCGTCACACGCGAGGGAACGGGGCGCGTGTGGTCGGAACTAATGATGACGATGTCCTTTTTGCCAGTACAAAGCTCCTCGAGCGAAGGCGAGCCATAAGGGTTGGCAAGCGACTCCTCTACCAGCTCTTCCTGCGATTTCGCAGTCTTAAACTCGTTTTGATGACCTTCCATCACACCCGCGAAGTTCTTGTCCTCGAGCTCCAGATGCAACGTCTTGTGGTCAAACGGCAGTTCACATTCAAACAATGATGAGCGCCCTCTTCCTTTCAACTGACACACTAGATAAACCGTTGGAAGGATACGCCGCTCACCGAAAAACACCACCGTCTACCGACTCATTAACACAACGTTCATATTTGACCCACAACAAAACGGCCGCGATCCCAAAAAGGACCGCGGCCGGAACAGTCGTAAGGCGAGAAGCGCCAAATGCATCTCAATCCCAATCGATAAGACGCGAGGCGCGAAGCGCCAAACGCGCCGCCGGGACAGACCCCATCCAAAACGCGCGGAGCGCACCATTATTCCCCCAGCCAGTAATCCGCCGAAGACCGGACATCGCAGGGCCCGCCATCAGTTTACTTTTAGGCACACTCCGCAGGACGCAAGAAGCCCTCGCCGCACGAAGTGCGCAGCGAGGGCTTCTTGCATGTCCGAGGACGTGCCTAAAAGTAAACTGATGGCGGGCCCGGACGACTACAGGGCTATCGATTACCCCGTGTTCTGCAAACCTGCCGAGACGCCGGTCACAGTCGAAAGAATCAGGCTCATGTACTCGGCCTTCTTCTCCTCGGCCATCTCGTCCTGGTTCATACGCACCTCGCGAAGGGCGCGGACCTGGGCGATGGACAGGGCGTCGACGTAGGGGTTACGTACACGGACGGCGCAGCCGAGCACGCGACGGCGCTGCAGCGGCCACTCGTCACCGACGATGGCAAGGACCCACTTACGCGTGAGCTGCATCTCGGTAAAGACCTTCTCGGACAGATCCTGGCGGTCGCCCAGGTGCAGATACATCTTGGCGATGCGCTGGTCGGTCTTGGCGATCGACATCTCGATGTTGTCGATAAAGGTGCGGAAGAACGGCCACTCCTGGTAGGCAGCCTTGAGCTGGTCAAGATCGCCAAGCTGCTCGCAGGCGGTGCCCAGACCGTACCAAGCGGCCAGGTTAATGCGCGCCTGGCTCCAGCTGAAGATCCACGGGATGGTACGCAGGTCATCGAGCGACTTGGCGCCCAGACCGCGCTTGGCGGGACGCGAGCCGATCGGCAGCAGACCGACCTCGGTCAGCGGCGTCACGGTCGAGAACCACGGTGTAAAGTCCTCGGTGTTCAGCAGGTCCAGATAGCGTTCGTGGCTTGCAGTGTTGAGCTTCTCGGCCATATCCCAGAACTTCTGCGTGGTCTCGGTGTTGGTCTTCTCGACACTCGGGGCCGACTGCAAAAGCGTTGCGGCGGCAACGGACTCAACATGGCGCTGAGCCAGCGTGCGGTTGCCGTAACGGGCAAAGATGACTTCGCCCTGCTCGGTGAGCTTAAAGAAGCAGTTGACCGAACCCTTGGGCTGCGCCAGCACGGCCTTGTTGGCCGGGCCGCCGCCACGGCCCACGGCACCGCCGCGACCGTGCATGAGCACCAGGTCGATATCGTTCTTCTCTGCCCACTTGGCGATGCGCTCCTGCGCGGAGTGCAGCGCGAGCATGGCCGTGGTAGGACCGGCATCCTTGGAAGAGTCGGAATAGCCCAGCATGACCTCCATGCGGCGGTTGGTCTGGGCAAGGCGCTTTTGCACCACGGGCAGCGTAAGCATCTGGTCGAGCACGTCAACGCAGCCCTCGAGGTCCTCGAGCTGCTCGAACAGCGGGATCACGTCGAGCTCGGGAACGTCTTCCTCGTGTGCGAAGGACAGGTGGGCCAGCTCAAAGACGTCGGCCACATGCTGGGCACTCTTGGTAAACGAGATGATGTAGCGGTGTGCCATCTTCTTGCCGTAGCGCTTTTGGATGGAACCGATGGCACGGAAGGTGTCGATGACCTCGCGCGTCATGGGCTGCAGGTCACCATGGATACCGTTCTCGTGGATATCCTTGAGGGCGCGGGCGTGCACCACGGAGTGCTGACGGAACTCCATCTCGACCATATGGAAGCCGAAGGACTCGACCTGCCAGATGATGGTTTGGACCGGACCGTAGGCGGCACGGACGGCACCGCAGGCAGCAAGCGAACGCTGGACGACGCGCAGGTCATCCAGGAACTCGTCGGCGCTGTGGTACATGGTGTCGGTGATGCGGCGCACGGTGGCGTTCAGGCGGTCGGCCATGACGAGCATGACGGCGCGATGCGGCTCGTGCTCGGAGATCAGCTCGGCGCGGGCCGTGTAACGAGGGCTCATCTCGACCTGATGGTTCCACAGGTTAATGAGCTCGGCAGAAGGCTTGCTGTAGGTGGCCTCGAGCGTGAGGTTGTGGCCGATGCGGCGGCACTTGTCCTCGAGCTTGAGCACCATGTGAGTGAAGTACTTGGCGGCGACTTCGCGGCTCACCTTGGCGGTGACGTTGGGGTTGCCGTCGCGGTCGGAGCCGATCCAGCTGCCGGGATGGAAGAACGCCGGGCACAGCGGCGGCACGGTACCGGCCTTGTCGCCCAGCACCCAGTCGTCAAAACGACGGTAGATGACGGGGATAACGTCGAACAGCGTGTTATCGAAGATGTCGATGATGGTATCGGCTTCCTCGACCGGCGTGGGCTTCTTGAGCGCGATGGGGCTCGTACGCACCAGGGCGTCGATCTCCTGCAGCATATGGCGCTCGTTCTCCACCAGGTCGGAGCCGCCCAAACGCGGACGCTCCTCCAGCAGGTTGGAGATACGGCGAATCTTGCCCTCGACGGCCTTACGACGGGCCTCGGTGGGATGTGCGGTAAAGACAGGGTGGAACTCGAGCTTGCCGAGCAGCTCATTGGCACCCTCGACGCCCATCTCGTTTACCAACTGGCGATAGGCGACGGTGAGTTCGTTGGCGGGATCGACCTCGGTATCGGTCGATGCGCCGGCCTCGCGCTCGCGCAGCTGCGCCACACGGTAGTTCTCCTCCGACAGGTTTGCCAAGTGGAAGAAGCTCGTAAAGGCGCGAACGATGACCTGCTGCTTATCAAGCGGCAGGCTGTCAATCAAATCGACGACTTCGCGAAACGCCACGGCGGTGGGCTCGTCGGCAGTGGGCACGCCCTGTTCGTCAACGGACTCGTCGGCAGCGCGGCTACCGGGGTTGCCAGCATTGACCACAATCTCGGCTGTCAAAATCTTGTCGAACAGGTCCGCGATCTCGGGATCATACTCGCTAAGCACACGACGTTCCAGGCGCAGGAACAGCGCCAGATTATCGCGCAGCTCCTCGGGGATCTCGATCTCGGCGAGACGCTCCCTGGACTCGGCATTCGAGCCGATTCGGTTAACGAGGCGGTTGACCACGGCAGCGACGCGCGCCGCGGCTTCGGGTACAGACTGGTTGCTTAGGTTCTCAGCCACGTTTCCTCCCATTCCTCCTTCTATGCACGTAACATGTGGTATTCATTATAGGCGCTTGAGAAATACTTTCGACACTGATTGCGCTTTACCACACAAAAGTATTTTCTGCATTGCAAGGGTTTTTGCCCCAAATGGTCGTATTTCTCGGTGGGCGGCATATGCAAGCGAGGGCATTCCGCATAAATGCGAAACACCCCCGTAACAATAGCTCGTCGCGAGCGGGACATGTTAGCGGGTCCGCAGCTCAAAAATCATGCGCTACAGACGCTCGCGAACCGCCTCGACGACGTTGGCCAGATCGACGAGAACCTCGTCATGGCTCTGCATGTCGCGCACCTTGACCTTGCCGGCGGCAAGCTCGTCGCCGCCCAGGACCAGGATGAGCTTGGCGCCTACCTTATCGGCCTGCTTAAACTGGGCCTTGAGCGAACGGCCCTGATAGTCGGCCTCGGTCACAATCCCTGCGGCGCGAAGCTGCTGCGTAATGGTAAAGACGTTCTGACGCAGCTCCTTGCCGGCATTGGCGACGTAGACGCACGGGACCTCCTCGGCACCCAGGTCGCTGCCAAAGGCCTGCAGGGCCAGCAGGGCGCGCTCAAAACCGACGGCGAAGCCGACGCCTGCCGTGGGCTTGCCGCCCTCGAGCTCGACGAGACCATCGTAGCGGCCGCCGCCGCCGATGGAGCCGACGCCGGCGCCAGGGGCCTCGACCTCAAAGACAGTACGGGTGTAGTAGTCCAGGCCGCGCACCAAGGTGGGATCCTCGACATACTCGATACCGGCGGCATCCAGATAGCGCTTGACTTGCTCGTAGTGCTCGCGGCACTCATCGCACAGGTTGTCACCCATCAGCGGAGCCTCGGCCATGATCTCGCGGCAGTGGTCGTTCTTGCAGTCAAAGGCACGCAGCGGGTTGAGCTCGGCGCGCTCGCGGCACTCATCGCACATCTCGTCTGCGTGATCGAGGATAAACTGCTTGACTTGCTCGCGGTAAGCCGGACGGCACTGAGCGTCGCCCATCGAGTTAATGAGCAGACGAAGCTTGGAAAGATCGAAGCCCAGGCGCTTGTAAAACTCCATGAGCATGATGATGCACTCGGCGTCTGCCGCCGGATCGGGAGCGCCGAGCCACTCGATGCCCACCTGGTGGAACTGGCGCAGGCGGCCCTTCTGGGGACGCTCGCCACGGAACATGGCCTCGGCGTAATAGGCCTTAAACGGCGTGGAGCCCTGGGGCACTAGGTTGTTCTCCACGACGGCGCGCACCACACCGGCCGTGCCCTCGGGACGAAGGGCCAGGCGCTGCTTGGGCTTAAGCTTGGTATCGGTGCCCTCGGTAAAGACGCGCTCCAGGTTGGCACCGCTGAACACGCGGAACATTTCCTTGCGCACGACGTCGGTCGATTGGCCGATACCGTGGACAAACACGTCCACCTGCTCGATCGCGGGCGTCTCGATGGGTTTAAAACCAAACGGCTCGAACACGCCGGCCGCAATCTGCTGCATCTTTTGCCAGGCGCGCATCTCGGCGCCGATAAGGTCGCGGGTTCCCTCCGCCTTCTGTGCCTGCATGGGCAAACACCTTTCTTTTGTATCGCGTCATAGGTAACGGTCATTATACGGCACAAATACAAACAGCGGCGGCGCGTCTGACCGAACGAGGGTGATCGGGGACTCGTTCGACCAGACGCGCCGCCGCTGTTTGTGATCCCTTTTCCTCCGTCCCCTTCGGATCACGTGATCCCTTTGGGGACGGAGGAATAGGGATCATTTCGTAGGCCCGTGGCCGCCTTGGAAACCGAATGATGGTACGAGCATCCATTCGGCTTCCAAGGCGGCCACGGACAGAACGGGACGAACAGAAAAGAG
>ENA-OQES01000130-OQES01000130.1-human-gut-metagenome-genome-assembly--contig:-NODE-130-length-31211-cov-5.036804_pt1 | contig 31211 bp, 28 predicted proteins | sample MGYA00242798_ERZ504641 | MGnify/ENA primary metagenome ERZ504641 (study PRJEB26092, sample SAMD00036327) | human gut metagenome | host: Homo sapiens | study: EMG produced TPA metagenomics assembly of...
TTTTTGCACATAGTATATCCTTTACAACTAAATACTTTTTTTGGTATAATCATACTATAAAGCAACGCTATTGTAAAGGAGGTGAGTGCTTTGAATATTACATCCAGCTATCAAGTCAGAATCGTCAACTGCAGTGTCAACCTTATCGATACGGTTCGTATATATCAGGAAGCGCTCTCCTACCTGATTGGTGTTGTCAGCGAGAACTGGGATGCCGTAAAAAGCATAACTACCGGAGCCTTGGAACAGCAGCGCTATATCGAAAAGCTGGTTCATGGCAATAAAAACCGTGAAGCCAAATATCAGGAATTCGATAAAATGTTCCATAAGTATCCTTCGTACTTGCGCCGTGCAACAATTACAGCTGCTATCGGTGCAGTGAGCAGCTACCGCAGTAATCTTTGCTAATTGGGAAAACACCGACAAGCATACGCTACACCTATGTTTCATATGGAGGCAGTCGTTTGCCTGACACGCGAGGCGTGACAGGCCAAAAAATATATAGCCCGAAAGCCATGATGAACAGGAGGTACCCAGATGAGTGAAATCACGTTGAACAGCCTTCCCAAGACCTTGGACGAGCTGAAGGCTATGCCCCAGGCTGCGCTGACTGTGCCGGAGGAAGTGGCCGCTCTGACAGTGGCGGCGCTGGCGCTGTACCCGGAAAACCCTGCCGAGACCGAGAAAATGCTGGATTTCCTGCGCGGCCCGCGCCCCTTGAACGGCATCGACAAACAGTTTATCCGCGACCGTTTTCGCGGCAAGGAATACCTGATGCGTTCCTACCTTGTCGGTTCCACACCGGAAAACAACTACACACCTGTGCAGCCGTACCGAGTCACCGTTTCGGAAAACACTTACAGCCGGACGCAGTTTGTCGACGGGTACCTGACCTTATATGTGGCTTGCAGCGGCGCTGACAGCCCGCGCCCGCTAAAGCTGCGCAACAAACCATCTACAGGGCAGTGGTTTTTCGTGGGAGCAGCAGCTTTTGACCGGCATCCGTATTCCGCAGGTGGCTGACCCCTGGGCATAACTTCCCGCCCTGCGACCTTACAGTTTTCCTGACAGTTAAATCGCTCTCGACCCATGGACAGGTCGAGGGCGATTTTTAGTTGTGCATTGCGGCGCATACTGGTGGTGAACGACAGCGACAAAGAATCTTGTCGAATTGAAAATTGACACACGCAAATTCTTCAGTATATGTCCACCTGTGTGGAGCATATACCGTCAGGATTCGCATATGGCAGCGGTAATTCTATTTCGTTTTTCGCGTGGAATTGCCAGAGTTATTCATTCGACAAACTCATAATGCGGTTCTCCGTATAGAAGAAAAGCCTATTAAGTTATAGGCAACGGATTATAACCGCACTTTGAGAAAAGAGGCCTCAAGGTACTTTTTATCCTTTTGAATTTGTTGTATACCTCCAAATGGAAAAAAACAAGGAGAGGCTTCCAAGGAAACCTCTCCTTAACTGGTATTAAGGGCTATGTCAGATTTTTTTCAGCAAAATATTTACGACAGGTAACTTACCGATACAGCGGCCCGTACTGCTTGCACGCAGCATAATCCGCAGCCTGCTGATCCTGTGTGCCGAAGCTGGCCCATGCGTGGGGGCGATAGACCTTCTCGACAGAGACATTGTGCATCGTAACAGGGATGCGCAGCATGCTGGCCAGCGTAATGAGGTCAGCACCAACATGGCCGTAAACGGTCACGCCGTGGTTGGCACCCCAGTTTGCCATAACGCTGTACACATCGGTGAACGCACCCTGTCCGGTCAGGCGCGGGCAGAACCATGTGGTCGGCCAGGTCGGGTCGGTGCGCTTGTCGATGGTGTTGTGGATCTCGTCGGGCAGATCAGCCGTCCAACCCTCGGCAATTTGCAGGACGGGTCCAATGCCCTCCACAATGTTGAAACGCAGCATCGTAACAGGCATCTCTGCCTTGCAGCGGAAGTGGCTGGAATATCCGCCGCCGCGGAAGTACTCATAGTCCGCACGGCACCAATCGGTGGCGTTCAGGCATGCCTTGATGTCCGCATCAGTCATCTCCCAGAACGGCTTCATCACATGATTGCCCTCAGCATCCACACAGGCACCGGAACCGTCCAAGGCCGTTGCGCCGGAATTGATGAGATGAATAAAGCCGTTGGCGGCAACGCCGTCAGGCTTCTGCCCGGTCACACGCTCGCAGGCTTCCGGACTCCAGTAGGTGCGCACGTCATGGAAGCACGGTGCAGAACCGGAAACAAGGCTGCCCAGCATCATGGCAATACCGTTGCAGGTGTCGTTCTCAGTGGCGAACGGAGTCGGGGCCTTTGGGCCGTTCCAGTCAAAGGTAGAAGCCATGATGGCCTCGGTGAAGTCAGCATTCGGCAGCCAGTCCGTCCACTGGCGCTGACCCTGGAAACCGCCGACCACGGCGTTGCGGCCCAGCGCTTCCTCATGCCAGCCCATCTCGTCCAGACGCGGATTGCCGTACAGAATGTCGCGGATGATCAGGGTCATCTTGACGATAAACTCCCAATCCTTGTCAGCCGGAACGATCTTCGACTTCGTGATGACGGGTGGCAGATTCTTGCCGAGGTTCTTATCAAAGCCCTCTTTGCAGTTCTCGCGCACCCATGCCAGCGCCTTTTCATATTCATCGTGGTCATAGATGCCGATGGAAATACGGCGCAGGATCTCGACCTCATCCACCCACTCGGCGCGGATGCCAAAATATTTTTGCAGAACACCTGCATCACAGAAGCTGCCGGCAATCCCCATCGTCACAGCGCCAATATTGACGTAGGCTTTGTTCTTCATCCAGCCTGCGGCAACAGCACCACGGGCAAAGCGCAGGATTTTCTCGGCCACGTCATCGGGAATCGTATCATCGTTGGCTTCCTGCACGTCATGACCGTAAATGGAGAAAGCAGGCAGACCGCGCTGGGCGTGTGCGGCCAGAACCGCAGCCAGATACACCGCGCCGGGGCGCTCGGTGCCATTGAAGCCCCAGACTGCCTTGATGGTGTTGGGATCCATATCGAACGTTTCGGTACCGTAGCACCAGCAGGGGGTCACAGACAGCGTTGCCGTAACATTCTGGGTAGAGAACTGTTCTGCCACACGGGCCGCCTCGGCACCGCCGCCAATCGTCGTACAGCCGATCACGCACTGCACCGGCGTACCATCGGGGTACTTGAGGTTCTCCGAAATCAGCTTGGCTGCATTTTCTGCCATGCGCATCGTCTGATTTTCAAGGCTTTCACGGACGCCGCCCCAGCGTCCATCGATGACAGGGCGAATACCAATTTTAGGATACAGCATAGTTGCACCTTCCTTATTATAATAGGGTTTTGAAACGATCATAAGCGGCGTTCCATTCCGCATAGTTCTGTGTGCTTGGGGTATATGTTTTAATGACCTCTGTCTCCGCAATCAGCCGGCGTCCTTGTGTGATGGAGTCCAGCAACCCCAAGGCTTTCAACTGAATCATAATGTTGCCGAGCGCCGTAGCTTCCACCGGGCCTGCCTTTACTGTAAGGCCGCAGCAGTCTGCCGTCATCTGGCAAAGCAGACGGTCTTTTGTGCCGCCGCCCAAAACGTGCAGGGTCGTAAATGCTCGACCTGTTACAGCGGAGAGCTGCTCTATCGCATAGCGATATTTCAGAGCAAGGCTTTCATAAATGCAGCGCATTACGGCTCCCACCGTTTCCGGGACGGGCTGGCCGGTTTTGCGGCAAAATTCCTGTATTCTGCCCGGCAGGTCGCCGGGGGCAACAAATTCCGGGGCATCCGGGTCAATAAAACTGCGCAGCGGTTCGGCGGCAAGTGCCTGTTGCTCCAGTTCCGCGAAAGAATATGCCTGTCCACGGCGCTTGTACTCACGGCGGCTTTCCTGAATCAGCCAAAGACCGATGATATTTTTCAGATAATTGATTTTCCCGTTTGCACCGAGTTCATTGGACAGCCCGCTTTGGCAGCTGTCCGCCGTCAGAATCGGGGCATCCAATTCCGTTCCCAACAGGCTCCATGTGCCGCAGGAGAGAAATGCCGTATGTTCGGCATCCTCCTCGGCACACGGCATAGCAGCCGAGGCGCATTGTGTATCATGCCCTGCCACCGCAATGATTTTCGCACCGTTTGCAAGTGTGCCTGTCACCGTGCCGCTGGCGACAATGGGCGCGAAGTGTTTTTCATTCAAGCCATAGGCGGCCAGCACTTCCCTGCTCCACTGCCCTGTGCGGGGGTCCAGCATCTGGCTGGTGGACGCAATGCTGCGTTCGCAGACCGGCTCGGCCCCCAACAGAGCCGCAAACAAATCCGGCATAAAGAGGATCTGCTCAGCCTTTTGCAGCAGTTCCGATTCCTGCTCCTGCAGTGCCAGCAACTGGAACAAGGTATTGATTGCCATGATTTGGTTGCCGGTATGGGCATACAATTCTTCTGCGGGCATACAGGCAGCGGCCTGTTCCGGTTTGCCATTCGTTCGGGCATCGCGGTAATGAACAGGGTTTGCCAGCAGATGGCCGTCCGCATCCAGTAAGCCGAAATCCACGCCCCATGTATCAAATCCTAAGCTGTCAAATGTACCAGCCTTTTGAATGGCTGTGTGGATTTCCTTCAGCAGTGTTTCCACATCCCAGCAGAGATGACCGTCCTTTTCGATGGGGACATTTTCAAAACGATGGATTCCCTCGTAGGTGAGGCTTTTTGGCCATCGTACACGGCCCGAATCGCACGTCCACTGGAAGCGCCAAAGTCGAAGGCCAGCACAGTTGCTGTGTTACTCATTGAACCACGCCCTTCTTCAAAAGTACGTTGGCATAGATTGCGCTTTCCCCGGTGGCGATAATCGCATAGGCATGGCGTGCGCGCTCATAAAACGCAAAGCGCTCCACCATTTCAATTTTAGCCGGGTCATTGCCGCTCTCGTTCAACTTCTGTTTATAGCTATCCCAGATAGTCGGCTTGCACGGATCGCCATCAACCACTTTCATCAGCGCGACAGGCTTTTCCCACATACTGATCCAACGGCAGAAATTGCAGGATGGCCTCCAGCAGTTCTACGGTTCCGTGCCCGTCTGCACGAATCACAATGGCATCTTTGCCGATGCTTTCAGCCGGGAAATTTCCGTCTGCGAGAATGATTTCGTCGCCATGTCCCATCTCGCAGAGGACTTTCAGAAGTTCCGGGCTAAGGATAGGCGGAATGTTCTTCAGCATACGGGGTCTCCTTATTTGTCCGTCGGCTCACCTTTTTCGCGTCGCTCAAATTTGCGATAGCCGGGGTGTTTGCCGGTAATTTTGTAGTAGGAGCGGAGATTGATGAGCTTATCAATATTCTTGCGGTCAATATCGTAGCTGCCGCCGAGAATGATTGCGTTGATCGTGATTTTTGCCCACAGTTCCAGACTCTCCATGCGGTAATAGGCGGTGATGACATCGCTGCCCACCGTCAGCGCGCCGTGGTTTTCCAGCAACATAACGTCGTGGTCGTTGAGATACGGCTCGATTGCGTCCGGCACCTCCGTCGTGCTGGGAGTTCCATACGGAGTCAGCGGCACAGCGCCGATGGCTGCCACATCCTCAATCATGTTGTACATATCCATCGGGCGATGTGCCACGGCAAAGCCGGTGGCTGCCGGCGGATGGGCATGGACAACAGCATTTACATCGGCGCGCTTTTCGTAGCAGCGCAGGTGCATCTTGATTTCGCTGGACGGGCGCAGTCCCTCTGCGCCCTCCAGCACGTTGCCCTTTGCATCAATGCGCAGCAGCTTGTCCGGCGTGATGAAGCTCTTGCTCATGCCCGTAGGCGTTGCAAGGAAAGTTCCGTCCTCCAACCGAACTGAGACATTGCCATCATTGGCAGCGACCCAGCCAAGCTGCCACATTTTATGGCAGACATCGCAGATCTGGTCTTTGATTTCTTCGATTTGCACAGTTTGTACCTCCTAAAGTGGATTTTGTCCTTTACTTGTATTATACTGTTGCAATTCGCCCTCGTCTTTGCGTATAATGATATTATATTGGACGATATTGATATTTTAGGAGATGCCTGCCATGAAGTTTCTGGCTTCCCATGAAAGCAGTACGCGCGGCACTTTTGACTTTCCCATTGAGCTTTATTATGTAGATAAAATGCACCCGCGCTATGAAATGCCGTTTCACTGGCACATGGAATTTGAACTTATGCTGGTTCTGAGCGGGGAGTTTTCTCTGCTGATTGATGGACGCTCTTACCTTTTACACAAGGGGGATGCCGCCATCATTTCAGCCGGGGCCGTTCACGGCGGAACCCCCAGCGACTGCGTTTACGAGTGTGTTGTCTTTGATATGAACCGCTTCCTCGGCAGCGGCTCCGTATGTCAGGCAAAATACAATGCGCTTTTTGAACGCGGCGCACAAATCGAGCCGTATCAACCGGCCGGCTCCGTAACCTGCCAACTGATTGACAGACTCTTTGAGGCAATGGAAAAAGAGCCGGAGGGATATGAATTTGTGACGATTGGTCTGATGTGGCAGTTGTTCGGTCAAATCCTTTTGCAGCATTCGTACACAGTATCCTCTCCCGGAAATAAACGAAATGATCGCAGCACAGCCCAAATGAAAGCGGCCTTAGAGCGCATCCGAAAGAATTACGCCAGCCGCATCACCTTGGAAGATCTTGCTTCCACAGCAAAAATTGACCCCCGGAACACTTTTGCAGGGTCTTTCACAGCATAACCGGGCGCTCCCCTATTGATTACCTGAATTACTACCGGGTAGAATGTGCCGCCGAACTGTTATGCTCCACCGAGGACCCCATCACGGAGATTGCATATAGCTGCGGCTTTAGTGATTCCAGCTACTTTAACCGGATGTTCCGCCGCTATAAGGCTGAAGCTCCTGGCAAATATCGAAAACTGCATAGCATATAAAATCGCGCCGACAGTGCATTGTCGGCGCGATTTTTAGTCAACAATTCGCATTTAGTATCAACCGTTCTGAGTTTCCAATATCATGAAAATCAATTGCAATGCATGGCCTTATTAGCCTCACTGCGGACATACAACTTGCTGTATCACAGAAAACTCCCGCGCTTGTCAGGCGCGGGAGTTAAGGAAGGAGAAAACACGATTTTGCATGATGCACTCTACTGCAAAATGCAAACTGCAAAATGAAAAAGCAGATTAGTGGTATCAGCAGTATTTTTCAATTACTTTTTGCATGGCATCCCAGTTCCGTTCCATATCGGCAGTCAACTTGAACTGGGTGCGGGCGCGGTTGAGGTTTTGGGTTTCGTAGTTAATGTGGAAGTAGTGATCTCCCTCCAGATAATCAGCGAGGAAGCGCATACCGCATTCCATCGTCATCAGCTTGGCACCCCACGGCAGGGTCTGCTTTTCCAGCGGGGTGAACGCTTTTCCTGCTGCCTGCAAGAATCCCTTGGTGTAAATTTCAAACAGTTCCATGCTGAAATTGACTTTCGAGAGGTCAGCTTCGTCCTCGGCGCAGTGGTTGGCACCGAAGCGGATGGAATCACCGAAATCATTGGCAGCAAGCCCCGGCATGACGGTGTCAGGTCGATGACGCAAAGACCCTCGCCGGTCGTTTTGTCGAACAGGATGTTGTTCAGCTTGGTGTCGTTGTGGGTGACGCGCAGCGGCAGCTTACCCGCCGCCAGCAGATCCACCATAACGTGATACTCTGCTTCGCGGGCGCGGACAAACTCAATTTCGCGCTGCACCTGTGCGGCACGACCCATGCGGTCTTCGGCCACGGCGCACTGAAAATCAGCGAAGCGCTTGGGTGTGTCGTGGAAGTGCGGGATCGTCTCATGCAGGGTGTGTGCTGGATATTCAGCCAGCTGATGCTGGAAATTGCCAAAGGCAACAGCACTCTGGTAAAAATCCTCAGCCGACTGCACCTGCTGCAAACAGACAGTGTTCTCTACAAATTCATAGACACGCCAGCAGCTACCATCAGCAGCCTGATAATAGGGCTTTTCCTCTTTGGTAGGCACCACATGGAGCGTAGCACGCGCCGGGTCAGCCCCGCGCTGCTTAGCCTTTTCGCGCAAAAAATTCTGTAACACCGCAGACGTTTTCCATCAAACCGGCCGGGTCTTTGAATGTATTGGTATTGATTTTTTCGCAGGATATAGCGTTTTGCCCCCTGCCCCGACGTTACCGTGATGGCATACGTCTGGTTGATATGCCCTTCGCCATAGGGAATCGGCTCTGATACTGAGCCATTCCATTTCCATGCAGTTAAAATATCCTTCATTTGTATATACATCCTCTCTGGTTTTGTTTATGCCGCGATGCTGTACAGCGCGACACCGGCCACGGCAGCCCCCGCCATGACCTTGATAGGGCTGGGCTTCCACTTACGTAGAACAAAAAGCCCATGAGGAAAATTGCCAGTGCAATCAGATCCATGCTGCCCAGATCCGCCGGGAAAGTGCGCTGCCTGTACAGGGCCATGCACAACAGGGAAATGCCAGCAGAAGCAATCATGGCAATAACAGCGGGGCGCAGCCCGGCCAAGATACCCTGCATAACGCTAAGGCCGCGGAAACGGTAATACACGTAAGCCAACGCCATGACGATGACGCAGGACGGGAAAATACAGCCAATCGTGGCAATCAGTGCCCCAGGCAGCCCCGCAACCTGAATACCAACGAACGTCGCGGCGTTTACGGCGATGGGGCCGGGGGTCATTTCGGCAATCGTAATAATGTCCGCAAAGCCTGTCATCGTCAGCCAGGGGTGAATGTCCACTACTTGGTTTTGAATCAAAGGCATAGCCGCATAGCCGCCGCCGATGCTGAACAGGCCAACTTGGAAAAAGCTCCAGAATAATTCAAGGTAGATCATTTGCTACCCTCCCGCTTTTGTAGATACAGGGTATCCAGCGCGCCGATGACGCCGCAGACGAGGATAATCAAAATGATGTTCACCGAGAAGAAACGGGTCGCCGCAAAAGCTGCCAGCATAACCGCGATGGGCAGCCAGCGCTTCTTTTTCAGGATGGGCCACGCCATGTTGATGACCACATCAAAGATGACCGCTGCCACACCGGCCAGCATACCGGCCATTGCCATGCTCACATACTTGTTGGAGCGGAACGCCTGATAGAACGCGGAGATGATGGAGATGATAATCAGCGGTGGCAGCGCCGCGCCCACCACAGTAATCAGTGCGCCGGGGATGCCTGCTACATGGTAGCCCACCAGAATCGAGGCGTTGATGGCAATAGATCCGGGGCTTGATTGGGCAATCGCCGTCAGGTCCAGCGTTTCCTCTTCCTCGATCCAGTGCAGTTCTTTCACGAAGCGTTCCCGCATCAACGGGATAATGACGAAGCCGCCGCCGAAGGTGCAGGCGCTCAACTTAAAGGTAGAGAGAAACAGCTGCCAGCATTTATCTTTCTTGTCCAATAGATATTTGTCTCCTTTTCAGCGGTACATTTGAACAGCGCGAACCATTTCGTACAGGCGCGGTTCTGCGTAGGCAAAAAAATCCTTTGCAGCGCTTTGCAATAATAACTGCGCCGTACTTTGTCGGCAACGTTGCGGTCACGTTTGCAGCCGCCACGGCACAGGTGGACCCACTTGCATTGCTGGCACTCTGCGGGTATCTGCCAGCCGTCCGTGATAAACGCCCGCATTTTTTCGCCGGTAAGCAGCGATTGCAGGGTGTCGTTTTGCACGGTTCCGAGTTTGTAAGCGTCCAAGCAGAAAAAGTCGCACGGGTAGACGGCGCCGCTACCCTCCACGACCATGTACGCGCCGCAGGTGCCTGTTGTGGAGCAAGTCACAGCCGGGCCGCCCATAAGCAGATAAATATAATCCTCAAACAAACGGATGCTGACATAGGTGCTGGTTTTCCAGTCCCGATACCAGGCATCAAACAGGGCGCACAAAAAGCTGCGCATACAGTTCTGGCGTGAGGGAGTAGGGCTGCTGCCCCTGCGGCGTGTCCAGCGGATCCAAACAAGGAATGAACTGTAAATAGCGCACGCCCGTTGCCTTCATGGACTTATATACGCGCCCCGCTTTTTTAGGCCAGCCGTTTGGTGACGACACACAAAAGATTGCACTCCACGCCGTATCGGTGCAGCAGTTCAATCGTCTGCGTAATTTTATTCCATGTTCCGTTTCCCTGTGTATCCGGGCGCAGGGCATCATGCACATCCGGGGTGCCGTCCAAGCTGATGCCTACGAGAAAGTGTTCTTTGCTGAAAAATTCAGCCCATTCCTCGGTAACTGCAAGGCCATTTGTCTGAATGGCATACTGCACCGTGACACGCTTTTGGTTGTACTTTTGCACGGTCTGCGTAAAGAAACGGAAGAAATCCAGCCCAGCCAAGGTCGGTTCCCCACCCTGAAAGGCAAACGAGATATAACCGCCTTGTTCGATTTCCGCAAAACAGCGTTGAATCAGCGTTTCCGCAGTAGTGAACGACATGATGCAGTCATCAGGGTTCACGCGATTCTGCTGCTCATCTCGATAAAAGCAATATTGGCAGCGCATGTTGCAGTAGCCCGCTGCGGGCTTAATCAGGAATTGAAGCTGCTTCATAGCACCTCGGTATGCTGCAATACGGTCACGGGGGTTTTGCCCACAAGCAGGGTGTGCCCATCGGTGTAACCCTCTTCACGATTTTTTTAGAGCATCAATCAGCAGAGCGCGTAGCTCCGCCACGCGCTTCTGGTTTTCCTCCAGCACGTTTTTTGTCTCGTGCGGGTCGTCGCGCAGATTGAAGTACAGTTCTCGCCCGGTCTGAGAGTACCAGATATATTTATCCTCTTTCGTCAGGATAAAGTGCATGGAATCCTCGCCCAGTGTATGCTCACCGTGCAGATATTCGCGTTCGACGGGGTGCAATAGGCTCGTGCCGTCCACGGTTTCGGGAATCGGTGCGCCCGCCAGCTCCAGTAGCGTGGGCATGACGTCGCGCAGCTCTGCCAAATCGGTGCAAACCGTACCATGCTTGCCCACATAGCGCTCCGGCCCGGAGATAAACAGCGGCACCCGGATACTGCCCTGGAACGGCTTTGCCTTCTGGAACATCAGGTGGTCGCCCAGCATCTCGCCGTGGTCGGACACGAACAGAATTATGGTATTATCCATGATTTGCTCCTCCACCAGTGCGGAGACTAAACGTCCGATTTGATGATCCATGTGCGTGATGGCCGCATAGTAACCCGCCCGCAGCTGCTGGATGTAGCTTTCATCCGAGGGTGCCGTCTGGGCATGGTAGCTGTGGCCGTCACGTTCCCAGCGGACGCAGTCATTCCAATCACCGCGCCAAGGCTCGGCCAGCGACTCATCTTTGTACAAATTCAAGTAATATTCCGGGGCATCCAGCGGAGGGTGTGGCCGCACAAAGCTGGCCATCAGGAAGAATGGTTTCGAGCGGTCACGGCGGCGCAGAAAGTCTCGGCACTCGCTGGCGACCCAGTTTGTGGGGTGATACTTTTCCTCGTAGATCCAGGGGCGCACAACCCAACTATTGCAGTCAAGGCCAGTGTCCACCGGGTCTGCATCCACGCCAAGCTGCTGTTTGAGCCACCAATAATAGTCATCGGCCACACGCTGATCCTCATAACTGGGCGTGGTGGGGCGGCGGTAGGCATGGAGATAGCCATCATGCAGCCGTACATCATGGAAACCCAGGTTGTTGCGCAGCGGATGAACATGCATTTTGCCGACACACTGGGTATAGTACCCGGCCTTGCTCAATTCCCCAGCCAGTGTGTGGGGATAATCCCACGGCACAAGATCCTCGTACCCGACGCGGCCGGTGTGCTCCTGAGACATGCCGGTATACAGCGTAGCCCGCGCGGGAACACAGGTCGGACAGGCAGAATAGGCATTTTCATACCGCACGCCCTCGGCGGCCAGTGCATCGAGGAACGGCGTTTTCACATCCGGGTGATTGGCAATACCAAGGCAGTCACCGCGCATCTGGTCTGCCATAAGCAGGATAATATTAGGGCGTTTATCCATAACAAACCTCGTATCAATGTTTTTGCAGCCAAAGGCGTGCCGCACTGTGCGGCACGCCTCTTTCGCCTACATCCTCACTGATAGACCGCCAGCAGTCGCAGAGTTGGCTCTGTGCGAGAAGCCGTAATCTTTATGGTAAGCGTCTGCACATCCACCGGGGCGAAGCGGCAGATACGCTTATGCCCAACTACCGTAAATTCGGCAACCTTGCTTTCATCTGCCCAAATCTCGCCGCTTTCTATGCGCTGCCCTGTCGGCAGATGCTCCCCCAGAACAACACAGGAAACTTTCTGCGGCTTCGGGAATTTCAAAGTAATCGTATCGGATTCTTGTCCGTAGGCAGCCTGCCAATAGGTATCTGCCATACCGTCTATAGCCTGTGTGATGGGGTGCTGCGCAATCGCAGAATCTGCCGTAATTTCCGCCTTTTCTGTTACGTTGCTGGCAAAAATCTGCCGGATTTTGTCGCCCATCTCTGCAAGGCTGGCACAGTCCGGTGCGGCAATACGGCCATGCGTATCGGGCGGAATGTTCAGCAGCAGGCTGGCATTCGCACCGACGGCATCCAGATAGATGTCCAGCAATTCGTCTGCCGTGCGCACGTCAGTGTCCTCCTCCGGGTGGTAAAACCAACCTGTTCGGATGGAGGTATCCACCTCGGACGGATACCAGACAAGTTCTCTTGCATTGCGGATAACCGCTCTGCTGCCGATGTCCTCGTCCTGAGAGTCGATTTTGCGGGAAAATTCTCCGTCATCTGCCTGCTGCGATTTCGATGCCGTGCGTTCTGCATCCCGCAGCTCTGCGGGAACAACACTCCATTCCGCTTTGCGGCAGTGCCCGGCCTCGTTGCCGCACCAGCGCACATCGGGACCGCAGACATTCAAAACCGCATTCGGCTGCAATTTGCGCAGTACTGCATAGTAGCGTTCCCAATCGTAAATTTGCTTTTTGCCGTTTTTGCCCTCGCCACAGGCACCGTCAAACCAGAAGCAGAAAATATCTCCGTAGTTTGTTGCAAGCTCGGTCAGCTGGGAAACGAAATAATCATCATACAGTTTCCCCTGCCCATAGCGTGCATCGTGGCGATCCCACGGGGAGAGATAGACACCAAACTTGATACCGCCGCGTCGGCAGGCATCCGATACCTCGCGCACAACATCTCCCTGTCCGTTCTTCCATGGGCTGTTCTTGACGCTGTGCTCGGTGTAGGCGCTCGGCCACAGGCAGAAGCCGTCATGGTGCTTGCAGGTCAGAATCAGCGCCTTCATGCCGGCACTTTTGACTGCGGCGACCCATTGGTCGGTATCCAGCGCATCGGGGTTGAACAGCGCCGGGTCTTCGGTGCCGTCGCCCCACTCGCGGTTCGTGAAGGTATTCATGCCGAAATGGGTAAAGGCGTAAAATTCAAGCTGCTGCCATTCCAGCTGGCGCGGGCTGGGCGTGATAGAGGCCGCATAGCGGATCTGTTCTTCGGGTGTTCTCATTCTATTACCCCTCAATGCTGTACCACTTGATCTCATTGGTATCCAGATGCAGATCGAAGCAGCTGCCGTCGCCGGTGTAGACGGTAGTATCCTGCGGCTCATAGGTGTTGTTGACCACACAGTACTTGCCGTTCTTAACGTAGGCATGGACTTCCACATTGTAGTTCGTGCTGAACCATTTGTGCAGGTCGGCTTCATCGTGGGCAGCCCACAGGATGGCGCGGTACAGCACGCGGTTGTTCACAAAGCTGTACGGCAGACCGCTGATATACACACCGCGCCCCTTGCCGTACTCGTGCGCGGCCATCTGGACTTCCTTGTCACGCTGAATGAGAATTTCTGTGCCCTCCAGCGCGAAAAATGCTCATTTTTGCCCTCACCAAAGTCAACGTCATGGTCGGGGCAGTCGGCCAGAATGAAGTGGTCGCGGTGCTCGTCCCAGTTGTACTTGTCGTAGTTTAGGGTGAAGCCTGTTTCCTTCTCCACGCCGAGCGGCGCGGACAGCTGCAAATAGCGCCCCTGATACTGGTGACCGCCCGGTTCGCCGACGCCGATCAAGCCGCCGCCGCGATGGACAAAGCCCTTGACGGCAGCGGAAACATCGGGGTCCTCCCAGACCTTGCCGCCGGTGTGGGCGGTGTCGCCGTCACCGACGTTGATAAGGACGTCGATGCTGTCCAGCACCTTCGGGTCAGCCTTGATGTCGTCAAAGCTGATAAACTTCACGTCAAACGGTGCGCCGGACAACGCTTCGATAACGCCCGCATAGCTGTAATTCTGCTTCTGGTACAGCGCATGGTGAACCATGTGGCAGCCCCACGCGCGCTGTTGCCCCCAGCTGTTCAGCACAGCCACGGTCTTGACGCAGTAGGGCGTGGTCCCCTTGATGTTTTCGTACAGCTCGCGGAACTCGTTGCAGACGCTCTCGACATAGTCGAGGAACTCCGGGAACTCGCAGGCCAATTTCAGATAGCCGCCGTAGCCGATGCGGTCGATGGGCTTACGCAGGATGGCGCGGCGTGCGGTGACCCAGTTCTCCTTGGCTTCGCGCACAGGGTCGCCGCCCTCGTGGAAGGTATCGGGGAAGAAGTAAGGCAGGAAACGTCCCTCGGTGTACTTGACGCCGGGAATGTCGGAAATCAGGCGCAGGGTGCTGCCGTTGCCGACACTGCCGACAATGGCATCCACGCCGGACTTCCGAAATTCCGGCATGAACGGTTCGCAGCCGATCCAGTGGTCGCCCAGGAACATCATCGCTTCCTTGCCGTAGGCGTGGACGATGTCGGTCATTTCCTTCATCAGACCGGCAACCTCGCGGCGCTGGAACGCCTGGAAGTCCTTGTACTCCTTGCTCGGCACGCGGTACTGGTTGTTGTAATAGCCCTGATCAATGATGAACTCCGGGCGGAATTTGTAGCCGACCTCTTTCTCAAACTGGTCGAGAATGTAGGGAGAAACCGAGGCAGAATAGCCGTACCAGTCCACATATTTCTCGCGGCGCAGCTCGTCAAACACCAGCGTGAACAGGTGGAAAAACGTCGTGAAACGAACAACATTTACATAAGGATGGCTTTCGAGGTACTCCCGCAGACGGCGCATTGTGTAGGCGTGGGTCTTGGGCTGGCGTACATCGAACGGAATCTGGTGCTCGACATCCTTCCAGTCATTGATGACCGAGTTGTACATGTGCACGGGATCCCAGATCAGGTACGCCAAAAAGCTGACCGTGTACTCGTGGTAAGCGGCGGGAGCGTCGATGACAACGCTCTCGGTTGCTGCGTCATAATGCCACGCAGCGGCATCCAACGGCTCGCCCGTCGTGCGGTCGATGACTTCCCACCAGCGGGCAATGTCGTCGTGGTCGTTGACCTTCATCAGCTCGCGGCTGATGCCCGTCATCAGGGGGATGGTCAGCGCACCGTCCGCAGCGGTATAGAACGGGGTCATAATGTAGCACTGCTGCGTTTCATCGGGGTTTGCCTTAGCCCAAGCGTTGTCCTTGCGGGTGGTGTAGTAGGTGGCGTAGATCTTGGCGCCGGTGTCCTTCAGCTCCTGCGGGAATTCGGTGCCGTCGCAGTCGCGGATGGCATCCGCGCCCCAGCGCTTGAGCAGGTCAAGGGTTTCGGGTACTGCGTCCATATCGGTGGGAATCGTTACACGACCTTTGGTATTCATTTCTTGTTTTCCTCCGTCCATTGGTAAGATTGAGTTTGTCCGGCCTGCAAGGTGACCCAGCAATGCGTGTTGCAAAGATACCAGCTTCCGTCATGTGTTGCTTTTACGGTAAGGCTGTGCTTGCCGTCTGCTGTCCGCTGATAAGAAATTAGCAGACCATTTTCTGCCCGCAAATTCTGAAATGCAACAGGTTCATTTTTCCAGCCCTGCGGGCAGGCCGGTAAAACCTCGATATGATTCTTTTCGGAACGCAACAGCATTTTCTGTACTGCGTGTGCCGCCAGAAAATCCGCTTCCAGCGTAAAGGGGCGATAGTGGAAATCACAAACGCCGCTGTTTTTGTAGTCGCCGTTCAAATGAAATCCGTTCGGGCTCAGGAAATGCTCTGCGAAGCAGTGCAGCTCATACAAAGCACTATTTCCATTGCTGCGGGCGATCTGCAAAAGTGCCATCCAGCCGAAGGAGAATCCTACCCACTGCCCGCTGCCGAGATGTACAAGATGGTCTACCGTTGCATCTATTACGCTTCGATCCTGCGGGTTTTCATAGCTCAGCATACACAGCGGCTCGATTGCCATGGCGTGAGAAAAATGGCGGTGCGTTTCCTGCAAGGTTTCATTGGGCGAAAGCATCAGCCCGGTTTCTGTATCTACGCTCAACGGAGCAAGTTTGGCCTCCATTGCATGCCAATAGCCGCGGGGGTTGCCAAGCTGGTACTCGATCTCTACCAGAGTGTGGAACAGATAGTGCAGCAGCGCCAGATCGTAGTTGCTGTTAGGAGTCAGCCATGAGGCTGCTTCATCATCGTGAATTTCCGGTGAGGACGAGACCGGTAAAACCAGCTTTCCGTCCGGGCCTTCTTGGAGGAGTTCTTCCAAGCAGGCTGCCGTGGCGGTAAAGTAAGGCTCCACGCGGGTGCGCAGAAACTCTTTATCCCCCGTCAGGCGGTAGTATTCATAAAACATCTGGCAGAGCCAGATTTGATTGGTCGGTGACAGGGAATACATCGGCCAGCCGCCGAGCGCTCCGCCGTCAATGTCCATAACACTGGGCAGGCACTCCCCTGCTGTGCCGTAAAATGCACGGGCAAACTTTGCCGCCTGCGGGCGCAGCGACCAGAGATAATCAAGAAACACCTTTCCCTGCTCCGGGTGGTTGGCAGTCAGATAGTGGCAGTAGGTGAATTGGGTGTTGAGGTCGTTGTGGTAATCGCCTTTCCACGGTGGGAGCCGGTCGTCATCCGCGCACCATACCCCTTGCAGCGGCATCGGGGCATTGCCCGGCTCGGAACCCGCTGCCAAAAAGTAATTGGCGCGGTACCAAAGCTGTTCGAGTGTTTCATCCGGCAGCTGCAAACTGCTTTTGCCCCAGTATTGCTGCCACCAGCGTTTATGCTGTTGCAGCAACTTCTCGGCGCCCATATCTTCTGCTGCACATAGTTCCAGCTTCGCCAGTCGGCTTGCTTTTTCTATGTTTTCTGCCTGCACGGCGGTATAATACAGCGTTGTTCCGCATTTTTTCGCAGAGCAGCGAATAGGCAGTCCGATCATCGACCTTTTGGGAAAAGCCAATCATGCCGTCCTCCGTTTCGAGGTTGGCATCCGGCAGGGTGAGCTGCTGCAAGCTGCCGGGGGACACGCTGTTGCCTGCTTCGGCTGCCTGTGTGCCATTGCCGAAAGAAGGGCGCTCCACCGCGAGAGTAACATTCCGATATGCTTCTGGCAGCATCAGTACCCCAACAGGCCGCCCCATACAGAGGAAGGCGCGCAGAATGGTGGTACCGTTTTGCGAAAAGGATGCCACCGCTGTACCCAAATCAAGGCTTGCCTGATAGCTGCCCTGCGGCAGTCCATCCAAGAACAAGTGTCCCGCGGGGATTTTGTAGGTGTCGGGCGGGCATAGGGCGTATCAAAGATACGGCGTGTTTCTGCCACATCGCCTTTCCGTGCAAGCTCTACCAGTTTTGCATAAGTAAATTCTTTATCGAGTTTTTCCTCCGGGCGGCGGCGCAGCCACAGTCCGGCAATGTCCACGGAAATGCGCAGGTGCTCCATCGGCCCCCAAAAAGAGAACCGAGTATGCCGTTCCCCAGTGGAATTGCTTCATCCCAGCGGGGTATTGGGCCGGTCAAATTGATGTTGCAATGTTTCGGGGGCAGCATATCGGTTCTCCTAACCTATTCGATTTTGTTTAGCCCTTAACGCCGCCGACGCTCAAGCCCTGCACGAGCTGCTTCTGGCCGACGATGAAGAGGATGACAGTGGGAATCAGTGCCAGCACGAGGGCTGCGAACAGCGCGCCCCAGTCGGTAGCGTAGCGCTGGATCTCATACAGGTTGGCAAGGCCGACAGGCAGCGTAGCCTTGGTCGGATCGGTAACCATAACGAGAGCCACCGGGTACTCGTTCCATGCTGCCATAGCGGAGATCATGCAGACCGTCACGATACCGGGCTTGCACATGGGAATGATAATGCTCGTCAAAATACGGAACGGGCCGCAGCCGTCGATCATGGCTGCCTCCTCATAATCACGCGGGATGCTGCGCAGGAAGCCGGTCAGCAGGAAGATTGCGAACGGGAACTGCATGGTTGCATACAGCACGCCCAGCGCCGTCAGGCTGTTGAGCAGGTTCAGCTTGTTCATCTGCAAGAACAGCGGAATCATAATATAAGTGGCCTGAATGAAGATGGCCGCCATGTAGATGTTCAAAATCAACTTCGCACCGGGGAACTTATACCGCACAAGGCAGTAGGAACACGGCACAACGCAGACCACAATAATGACCAGCGTTTCCAGCACGACATAAATCGAGTTGCCGATGTTGGCAGCAAGGTTAGATTTTTCATAAGCGCGGACGTAGTTATCCCATGCAAGTCCCTGCGGCCATGCAAAGGGGTCCGTCAGAAACTCTGTACTGGTTTTGAACGAAGAAACGACGTTCCACGCCAGAGGGTACAGCATGATAATGGCAACCAAAATCAGGAACAGGCGCGTCACCCACTTGATGACCTTTGCTCTGATTTTGCTTTTTTGCATTTTGTGTCATATTACTGACCTCCTTCGGAAGCATCGGTCAATTTGCGGGACAGCATGGACAGCGCCACGGAGATGGCGAGCGTAAAGACCGTGATGGCCATGGCATAGCCAAAGTTGCCGTTGACAAAGCCCTGCGTGTACATATATTGCAGCAGAACGCTGGATGCACCGTTAGGACCGCCGCCAGTCATGACCTGCGAAAGCACAAAACTCAGGTTGATGGTGCCGGAAAGTGCCAGAACAAAGGTGATGCCGATAATATCTTTCATCAGAGGCATCGTAATACTGATGAGCTTGCGCCATGCGCTGGCACCGTCCAGCGTTGCGGACTCGTAGATTTCCGGCGAAATGCCGTCCATAGCCGCGATGTGCATGACCATGTAGTAACCGGCAGCCTGCCACAGCAGCGTGAACGCGATGCACCAAAGCGCAGTCTTGCTGTCGCCCAGCCAGGAACGCTGCAAGCTCTCCAGCCCGACAGCACCAAGAATCTTATTGACGATGCCCACATTCGGGTGGAACACAAAACTCCATATAATACCTACAACGGTCAGAGAAACGATGTTCGGGAAATAGAAAAGCGTGCGATACAAGACCATTTCTTTCAGCTTGCACTGGTTCAAAACGAATGCCAGCACCAGACTACAGAAAATTGTGATAACGGGAACAACCGCCATCAGCTTTGCTGTGTTTATAAGTGCTTGAATGAAAGATTTGTCGTGGAACATATAGATATAGTTATCCAGTCCCACAAATTTGTTGTTAAGCCCCAGAGAGGTCGCATTGGTAAAAGAAAGATATAATGCCTGCGCCGTAGGCCAGATCGTGAACATAAGAGTTAGGATCACGGCAGGCAGAACGCTGATGCAGATAAACAGTATGGGAAGTGGCTGCGCCTTTTTTTGGTGATTTTGGCGGTTTTTCAAACAAGTTTCCCCCTTAAAAAGAACCCTGCCAAGTTCGCATGGCGTTTACTCGGCAGGGCCAATCTTATTTTGGTTAGTGGAAATTCAGCAATTCAGCTTACTTGGAAGCAGCAATCTCCTCGAAAGCAGCCTCGATGCCGTCACGCCACTGCTCGGCAGTCATGTCACCATTCATAACGTCACTGGCAACATTGAAGACGGAATCAGCGATAACGACCTTGCTGGTGTCGGGCATTGCATCCCAACCGAAGACCATGAACGTGCCTTCCTGATAGATGTCGTTCATGTTGTAGACACCATCGGTAACGATGCCCTTGACCATCTCATTGGCCTTCTTCAGAGCGTAGATGCCGTTGGCTTTTTCTGCGAACAGCTTAACGGAATCCTCAGTGTACAGGAAACGCAGGAACTCTTTTGCCAGTTCGGGGTTCTTGGCGTTGGCAGGAATCTCAAACTGCTCAACGGAGCTCATAACATAGCGGGTCTCGCCGTCATCCAGAACGGGTGCGCAGGTCAGACCAAACTCAAAGCCGTCAGCACGGGGAGCATCGGCCATTTCGCCTTCCATCCAGTTGCCGTTGGGGATGAACAGAGCCTTGTTCATCATCATGTCAGTCTGGCTCTGGGTATGGTTCAGAGCAACGGTGCCATCCATCAGGTAGCCATCGCTGCCGATCTTTGCCATGTTCTGGAAGACCTTGAGGGCCTCATCAGAGCTGAGGGAGCCGGGCGTGTAGGAGGCGATTGCCTTCATGTTGTCGATGCCGGTGGCAGAAGCCAGTGCGGGCCACAGCATGCTCTCAAGGTAGCCGGGGTAGATGCCCTGATAGGTAAACAGCGCGATACCCTTTTCCTTGGCCTTGTCGCCCAGTTCAAAGAAGTCATCCCAGGTCACAGGCGTTTCCCAGCCGTTCTCTTCGAACAGGGTCTTGTTGTAAACCAGACCCATCGGGCTGGCATCAAACGGGGCAATGTAGATCTTGCCGTCGCCGTAAGGAGAGCACTTGGCGGAATCCAGCAGGCCATCGATGACCTGATCCTTCAGCGGGGTGTCATCATCAATGCCGCCCTCCTCAAAGACATCGGACAAATCCATCAGTGCATGCTCCTTAACCATGGAGGAAATCAGGCCGGTGGAGTCGTTGTCGTTCATAGAGATGAAGTCGGGCACATTTCCGGCCACGATCTGCGGGCGGATGATGTCGCCAATCTTCGGGCTGATCTGCATATTGACAGTGACGCCGGGATAGGCAGCCTCGAAGCGTTTGATGATTTCGTCCCAGTACTCGGAACCGTAGCCGCCCTCGAACACCGCGATGTTCAGTTCATTGTTCTCAAAGGTCTTCTCACCGGTAGAGGCTTCGCTGGTAGCGGCGGACGTTGCTTCGGAAGAAGCGGCCTCACTGGATGCTGCTGCGCTGGAAGATGCTGCGCTGCCGCAGCCTGCCAGACAGGTAGCTGCCATTGCAGTGGCAAGCATCATGCTGATTGCTTTTTTCATGGTTTTCCTCCTAAAAATTATTCCTTCTTTGTTTGGGATGCGGCTCATCTGTCGTTCCCTGATTGCACTCTTATTATATCGGGCAAGCCGGATTTGATAAATGTATTCCCTTTACTTAAAGATGGATTTTATTGACTTTTTCTGTCGTTGCCCTTATAATTCAGGTAATGTATGGATAGATTGTAGTTACTTTGCACAAACGGAGGCCTATATATGTCACAAAATGCACAAAAAACGCGTGAGTTTTTCCCCAATGTGTTGCGGCGAATCAAACTTCGCACCCGTCTGTTTGTGACATTTTTGATTATTTCTCTTGTTCCCGTCATCACGATTGGTATTTTTTCTTACCATGCATACACCCAATCCATGAACGAAAAGGTCAAACAGGCTGCCTTACAATCTATCGAACTACTCAATAATAATATGTCTACCCAGCTTGGCATTTATAGCGACTACATAGGTTCCATCTCCGTATCTGATACTGTACAGAATGGTGTCGCATCTGTCAATAATGGGCACCCCTTACGAGTGATATTGTGAACGGTATTGGTGAAATGATCGTCACAATTCCTTTTCAGAGCACACACCTTAAAAACATCCGCGTCGTTTCCGATGACCGCACCGTCATCTACGATTTGGGCTATGACGATATTACACCCCAGCGCTTTAATGAATTGCTGGATAATATTGAAGCCGCTTCTCCACAGGATAGTCTGCAATACATCCACACTTACCGCGCCAACGATAAAATTGTCATTGGCCGTAAAATCTATGATATGCACCACACCAGCACGCCGCTGGGGTATATCATGCTGTACATTGACGAATCCCAGCTAAGCCGCTACATATTTACCGATGTTTCCTTTGGCGAGGGATCCAACTTCCTGCTGATTGATGCCGCCGGCAATGTGGTATCTTCTCAGAACGCGGAACTGCTGGGAGAAGATTTGGCCGATGACCCGAGTTTTCCAGCAGATCACGGCGCATCGGCAGGCGGGTGAAAACAACCTTTTTATGTGAGCTGAACGGCGTAGATACACTGACAATTTTCAAATACAACACAACCTATAATGTGTATCTGGCGGCCACGATTCCGCAGACCTACATTACCAACGGCACAAGAACCATCAATATGATGCTTATTGCGCTGGCCGCAGTGCTGGTCGTTGTCAGTGTGTTCCTGACACTGCTTGTCTACCGCAGCGTCATGCACCCCATTGATAATATGGTTGCCGCCTGCAATGCGAAAAGCGATGAGGAAATCGGGCTGAAAATCAATGATACCAGCCCCGATGAACTCGGATTTCTGGCACGAACCATCGACAACATGGTCAACGAAATTGGCCTGCTGGCACAGCGCTGGAGTGACGACCAGCGCAAAATGCGCGAACTGGAATTGCAAACCCTGCAATATCAAATCAACCCGCACTTCCTGTTCAATACCCTGAACACCTTAAAGTGGATTGCCACACTTAATCACGTCACCCCGGTCAGCCACGGCATTGATGCCCTCTCTTCTCTGCTGCAAAGCACCCTTATTAAAAAGGATGAATTGATTCCGTTTGATGATGAGCTGCGCAACCTGAAGAACTACTGCGACATCCAGCAGCTGCGTTACGCAGGGCGCTTTGAGATGGAATACCAAATTGAAGATGCTGCCGGATACTGGACAGTACCGCGCTTTATTTTGCAGCCGCTTGTAGAGAACTCCATCCTGCACGGCACGGCGGACGAAGACGATTTCGTCACCATCACTGTCCGCGCCACTGTGAGCGAGAATTTGCTTACCATTCATATCTCCGATACCGGCTGCGGTTTTGACCCCAGTGCCATCAAGGAGAAAAATTCTGAGCGCTTCTCCGGCATCGGATTGAGCAACGTAGATGAGCGTATGCGTCTGCACTACGGAAATGAATACGGTCTTACGATTGAAAGTGCCCCCGGCATCGGCACACAATGTATTCTCTGTATTCCAAATGAAGCCATTCGTTGAGGTAACACAATGTACAATTTATTGCTTGTAGATGATGAGCCACTGATTAAGGTTGCTTTCCAGTCCGCCGTGGAGTGGGGCAAGAACGGATTCCTGCTGGCGGCAACAGCCAGTAATGGGCAGGAAGCGCTGCACATTGTAGAGACACAGCACATTGATGCGGTTATCACAGACTTGAAAATGCCCGGCATGGATGGTCTTGCGCTCATTCATGAATTGAAAAAGCTCAACTTTACCGGTCCGATTCTGGTGTTGAGCAACTATTCCGATTTTGATTCCGTGCGCACAGCCCTGACGGACGGTGCCTATGACTACTTTCTGAAAATCAATATGAACGGGGAAAGCATCGGCGAGCATCTGGAAAAGATGGCCGATTTGCTTCGTGTCCAGCAGCAGCGCCAGACGGAGGAGGACCACCGATCCTTTGCCATTGAAGCGCAGAAAAAGGAAAATGCCCTGATTCACTGCGCCCAATGGGTAACATCCACTGCTGAGCCATCCCCTGCTTCTAATCCGTTTTCCATGCTGCCGGAACCGCTGTCCTTTCCTATCCGGCTGTTTACCGTCACTTTAATTCCCGCAAAAACTCATCCTATGCCCGCGCTGGATGCTGTGACCGACTTAATTACCGAGGTTTTCGATGAAATCAGCGGCAAAGTATTTCTGCACACCCATGAGGATGAAATCTGTGGGCTGATCAGCAATGAAAGCCTTGTAGCCTCCGGGCGTACTCTGGATAAGAAACTTGCCCGCTTGCAACGGCAGGTCACAACATATTTTCTGGATGCGCCGGTCATCATCTACCACGACAAGCCCATTTCACTGGCTGAACTCCGCCAGGGCTACCAGCTGTGTGAGAATTCTAAGGCACTCGCCTTTTATGTAGGGCGCAGCGCTCCCCTAAGGGCAACGGCACACACAGTTACCGCCCAACCCTTCCATGTCTCTCAGGCAGAACTGTCCAAGACCACCGCAGCAGCAGCGCAAAATGCCGATGAATTGCAGATGCAGATTGCCGTTCACACCTTCTTTCAGAACTGCGTGGCGCTCTGTATGCCGCCGCAGCGCGTCCGTGAAGCCTGCCATCTGTTGCTGGAGCGTCCCGGCGAGAATATGATTCCGCAGGAGACACTGGAGCAAACCTTTAAGGAAATAGAAAAAGCCCCCACTGCGAAGGCTCTTGAACAACTGCTCTGCTTGATTTTGCAGGAGCGCATGGGACTTAGCAAAATTGCCTTGAGCAAATTCAAAAAAAGAGGTGCAGGCCGTCATCATCTATGTAAACGCGCATTATATGGACAAGCTGACGCTGGACGGCATTGCCGATTATGTGGGACTGAACCGGGAATATCTGAGTCGTTTGTTCTCCAAAGAAACCGGCACCGGCCTGTTTCAGTACATCAACGAGGTGCGTATGAAACGCGCCGGTGAGATGATCCGCAGTAATAAGCAGGTCTATATCAAGGAAGTAGCTGCCGCCGTAGGTTTTGATGACCCCTACTTCTTCTCGCGAAAATTCAAAGATTTTTATGGGAAAACGCCGAGCGAATATGCTGAAGCGTAAAGGGTAAGACAAATGGAACAACCTATGCGATGCAAAATGATATTGTCCATATCAGATAGTCCTCAAGGGGCTGCTTGGAAATTGTTTTGGAGATACTTCGCATTTGACGTCGTGGAGCGATTACATGAAAGCCCGCTTCGAAATTGAATAGCAACTGCTAAAGGAGAGGCTTCAAAAGAGCCTCTCCTTAACACGTATTTAAAGACCATCAGTAATGTTCTGAACCGTATGAATTGCCTATGCAGAGGATTTTGCGTTCATGTACACTTTTTTTGCGTATAGGCAAATTTCTTGGACTTTTATAGGCAACTGTGTTATTTTAATTACAAGTTCATGCTTAGTTTTCTGACTTCAAGCAGCATTCGATTCTTATTAACTTCTTATAGCGTTCATTTTATCAGCGGTGAAAGATTAGCGCCACAAAATGTTGTAAACGCAAAAAACATGACACGAACGCAAAATGTAAAAGATGGAAATGCTCTCCCTCGCCCCATTGAACGTGGTATATAAAAAGAAATCTATTGACAAAACCCGGAGGATTCGTTATTTTGAAAACATACCCCAAACAAAAGATTGGCAGTCGAGCCTATATAGGAGAGAGTATGGTCAAGATTCTTATTTGTGATGATGATCCCACATTCGCACAGTCAATGTTCAAAAGGATCCTATCATTGCCGGCCTATTCCAGCAAATCCATGAAATTGAGTTGCTTAACTGATATTGCTGAAATGAGTGCTAACACTATCACGCAATATGACATTCTATTTCTCGATATCGACCTCGGTAAAGAAAGCGGGATTGATCTTGCAAGAAAGATGCGCAAGATGAATCCGGAAGCTGTATTGATTTTCGTAACAAATTTCAGCGAATATGCCCCTGAAGGGTATGAAGTGGATGCCTTTCGCTATCTTGCCAAATCCGAGTTGGAAAAGAAGCTGCCTACATATTTTGAAGATGCACTGGCAATGTGCCGCACCCGGCAGCGAAAAGTAGAGATTCTCTGTGAGGGTGAGAGTGTGCCTATTCCGGTCCAATCTCTTGCATGGATAGAAAGCCAGGGGCGCGAACAGTATCTCCATTTGGTAGGCGGATGCCGTGAGCAGCTAATTACCCGATTAACCATGACGCAGCTTGAGGACCTGCTTGTCCCTCATGGATTTTTACGTATCCACAAGAGTTATCTTGTAAATATGGCGTATCTACAGTCTTTTCAAAGCACAAGTGCAGTTCTGACAGTCGGTCAAACGCTTCCTGTGGGGGCTCGTAGTTACCGCGACAATAAGCAAAAATTTGTAAGATGGCAGGCACAGCAACTATGGTAGTAGTCTGGGGTAATATTCTTAGCCTTATTGGCAACGCTTTTGCGCAGGCCGTTGAAATTCTTGTATTCGATGCATTCTTCACTCGCAACGAGAATACAAAAAATCGCTGGCTTTATATTTTATTATGGTGGGGCATTTCCATATTTTCAGCTATCGCGATTGGTACGAAATTCGGCTATACGTTCAAGATGCTTCAGGAAATTGCGTTCCTGTACATATTCTGTGTTTTCCTATACCAAAGCCGATGGGACCGAAGATTCTTCATCGTTGTAACCATTTATGCTGTTTTATTCTCCTACAGTCACTGGTTTGAGTCCTTTTGCCTATATGCTGGAAATTTGGACTACGAAGAATATATATGGAATGTTCCTCTATACTCCGTGCTATTCTTCGTTCGCGGGTTTATTTCCCTATTTGTTGCACTGATTATTAAAAAATATCATCATCCTCTACACGCAAGGACTCGTGCAAGCGCTTGGGTTCCCCTATCTGCTATATTTCCTGTTTGCACACTGCTTGTGCTCAGGCAGGTATATACCTACCCGGAAGAACAACGTGTATGGCAGATTTGTTTATTGATTCTCGATCTTGTTGATATTGCTGCATTGATTTTATTGGACTATCTTGAAGAAAACGCGGAAAATCGCGAGAAGCTGATTGCTGCCAACGAACGCGCCCACGTTCAGGACGAAAACATTCAGGCTTTGAGTCAGGCGTATGCAGGGCAAAGAAAAATGACGCACGACTTCCGAGCCAACCTTTCGACTTTATCTGAATTGTTGGAAAGTGAACGTGTTGACGATGCCAAGGAATTCCTTTCCGAGTTGAATGTGCGCCAAAGTGAGCGGATTTTGCTTGTCAACAGCCATAATGCTGCTATTGATGCGGTTCTAAACCAAAAGGGATATATTGGGAAGAAGCAAGGCATTGATATGCGGTTTCGTGTCAATGATCTTTCCGCGCTGAGGCTTCCTCGTGTAGATGTGACTATTGTGCTGGGCAATTTGATTGATAATGCCATGGAAGCTTGTGCAGGCTTGTCCGACCCAAACCGCTGGGTCAGTATTCAGATCCTTTACAGCGAGAATATGCTTTCTATTTTAATTATCAATCCCAGTAATATCGTTCAGATCAATGACGGTCATATTCCTACAACCAAACAAGACCCTTTGCTTCATGGCTTCGGCATTGGAAACGTTAAAGACATTTTAGAAAAGTATCATGCCGAGTACCTTTTCACTTATGATGACGGACGATTTATTTTTAGCGCAGACTGGCCTGATATAGCTGAACCATCTGCGAACACATCAATTCTCTCATAACCAATATTGCTTTTTAATCCTCTGTGCAGAACAACTCGCACAGAGGATTTTTGCATTCATGCACACTTTTTTTGCGTATACGCAGGTTTAGTGGACTTTTGTAGAAAACTGTGCTATTTTGATGCCAAGATAACGCACAAGTTACAACCGTTTCCTACTCCGTATTAGGCATCGGCGCGCAGATGCTGAAATATCGTCCGAACATCAACTCTATTAAATCCATTAGATTGGAGGCTTATGATAGACATTCAAAAGGAAGTTCATACGGGATTTAATTGCCATTAGACCAGCGCAAGTGAAACACTAATGACCTGTCAAAGGCATCGTCTCAAAGCACAGTGTTACACTTGCGCTGGTTTGTTTGCATTTAGCAACTTTTGTAAAGAAAGGTTTTAAGGAAACATGAAATTCATTTATAAGTTGTTGTCTTTAAGTTTGGCTATTGCTTGCCTTAGTGGATGCAGCGCGGCCAACACTGAAATTGCATCCTCGTCAGCCGCTACTGCCACAGTGACCCCTACTACTGACTCTACAGAAGTTCCCGCTTCCAACAATGTTTTTACATCTGCAGGGGACGGTTTATATGTTACCACTGACTCCGGAATCTATGAACTGCAAACAGTGTTTCAGGACTCTGCAAACATATTTTATACTGATGCCAATACAAAGGAACGCATTTTTCTATGTGCGAACCCCAATTGTACACATGCAGATGAAAGCTGCCCCAGTTACATAGCTACACCTTCAGCGATGTTTCCGCCCATGCTTTTGCGTGTTGGCGATCAGCTTTTGGTCGTCTTTACTGAAACCACCGACTCCAGTAACCCGCATGGGATGCTGATGAATATGGATGGTTCCAATCGTCGAACCGTATTTGAACTCACATCCAATCAATATATGCAAGGCGGCTTTTGTACCTCTGGAAATGATCTCTATTTTGATCTTTACGAGATTGATGATAGCGGGAACGTCACATATCAGCTGTGGTATGTGAGCTTCGAGAATGGAACTTCTGAAAAAGTGATGGACTTGGGATCCGATAGCGACCACTATTCTTTGTGCGATGGTGTAAACAATGAACTGTGCTTTAATCATCTTTCTTCCGACGGAATCAGTTATTGCATGTATGATCCGCAAAGCAAAACAATGTCCGATCCGATTTTTTGTTGACAGTAGCTCGAGCGGGAATTCGATGATTCAAGACGGATACCTCTTTGTCCTCGACGAGCAGGCGAACTCTGTCCAAAGAATCCGTTTATCTGATAAAGAGCAAGCAAGTGCTTCTTTTACAGTAAAAGAAGGCTTCGGCGCCCCAAGTATGCGGTATCTATTTGATGGGAATTTAATGATTACCGAAGCACAAACGCTGGCAGCAGATATACCGACCGATGGCTCGTATGATATGTGTTCTTATATTCTGGATTTTGACACACGTAATTGTACAGAATTTACATTGCAAACCCCATACAATAATCGTCCGGTATATGTGTTGACAACCATTGGTGACACTTGTTATGTTGCCACAGATTATAAAACGTATACTCCTACCTCTGTCTCTGAAGACGGTACAGTTTCAAACTTCGATTATGTTGCTAACATATACGCCTTCATTACAAAGCAGGATTATATAAATTCAAATCAAAACGGTTACTTAATGGTTAAAGACGCATTCGAATAATTCTACCTATTGTTAAAACTTCATGGGTAAATTGGGATTGTAATTATGAGCCGTACATTTACACTTGATTCAATTCACAAGACATATATTTCGCAAAATTTCCCTGTTTACAATTTAAGAAAAATGCACAGCCACAAGTGAAAAAAAGCCTTGTCAGGGGTATCAATTACACTAACGCCGGGGCTTTACGGATTGCTTGGGCCAAATGGGGCGGGAAAGTCTACTTTGATTCACATTATCACAGGCACACTTGCTCCTGACTCTGGCGAGGTCCTCTGGTGCGGCAAGCCTGCAATGGGTATCGCCTTCCGCCGCATTCTTGGTTATATGCCGCAGCAGCAAGGACTGTATGATAGCTACACCGGCCGCCGGTTCCTTGCCTACATGGCTGCCCTGAAAGAAATTCCTCGAAAAGCTGTTGCAGCCGAGGTAGATCGCGTAGCAGCCGCCGTAAATTTGACCGCCGAGTTGGACAAGCGTCTTTCTGCTTATTCCGGCGGCATGAAGCAACGCCTGCTGTTGGCATCCGCCCTGCTTGGGGATCCGAAGTTGTTGATTTTGGATGAGCCAACAGCGGGCCTTGACCCGAAAGAGCGTGTTCGCCTGCGTGAATTGCTGGCAGATATGGCAAAGGATCGAATCATCCTTGTGGCAACGCACGTTGTTTCGGACGTGGAAACGGTGGCAACCAAGGTCATTCTGCTGCGCGCGGGCAAAATCGTGGACGCCGCGCCCGTGCCGGAGTTGATTGAAAAATTACGCACCCGACCAGGGTCTTGAGGATGTCTACCTGAATGTGTTCGGTGAGGGAGACGGTAAATGAGCCTGTTTTTTTCGCTGAACTCCGCAAAGTTTGGGGCGGCAGAGTGTTCCCGGCTCTGTTGGCTATACTGGCGGCCTCCAATCTCCTACTGCTGTGGATGGGTACTCGCCCCACAGCCAAGCAGCCTCCTGCATCAGCCTATCGCGCAGTAGGCGCCGAGCTTTCCGATAAAACCATGGAAGAAAAGGGAGCCTATCTTCACAATAAATACACTGAGATAGAAAGCCTTGTAAAAATCGGGCAGTATTATCGGGAACTGGCTTACGGCGGCTATGGGCTCACTCAGTATCGGCAGGACAATGCCGCCATGTTCGATGCCTATGAACAAGAGTACACGGATAAGACCTATACTCTGTTTACGGATAACTTGAACACAGAGTACCGCCTGTTCAGCCAGCTGCAAAGCGAGTATGACACCGTGGCTGCTTACAACGACTTCTTGGATGGTGTTCAAACCAAAGCCGCCCAACTGTCCGGCATCTCAATTTTTCAAAATGACCGTACCGGGTACGATTTAAAAAACATAGAACTGACCGCGCAGGTTTATGCCGGGCTGACAGATACGCCTATAGAGTATTACCCGCAAAAGGGCTTGTACACGGCCATCAGCTATGCATTCACGGATCTTATCCTGTTGGCGGCTATGCTGCTGCTTGCGCTGATTCTTGTACGCCAAGAGCGCGACAGCGGCTTGTTGAGTTTAATTCGCAGTCTTCCCGGTGGGCGGCTGAAAACGGCCATTGCAAAGCTGGCGGCATTTGCTGCCAGCTTATTGGTCGTTCTGATGGTGCTGTATGGGGTCAATCTCGCATACTGTTCGGCATCGTTCAGCTTGGGGCCTATGAATCGCACGATTCAAAGTGTTCCCGCATTGATGCGCTGCACAATGCAGATTACAGTTGGGCAGTACCTACTTCGGTTTTTCCTTGCAAAATGGGCTGGTGCGTTTGTGATGGGGCTGTGGGTCATGCTGGCCGCCCTTATCGCCAAACGCGCTGCGGCCGGCTGGGTTGGCGCCTTGGCCCTGCCCTTGGCAATGTACGGTATTCGTGCTGCAATTCCTGCCACAAGTCATTGGAACGTTGTAAAAATATGCGAATATGGTGAGCCTGCTGCAGACCAATGAGCTGCTGGGAAACTATCGGAATCTTTTCTGGTTTGGTAATCCTGTCAGCCTGCCGCTAGTCGAATGGTTGACGGCAGCCGTTTTGGGTGGCACGCTATTTGCGGCATTCTGTACGGTATTTGCCAAGGCACAGCTACTGCCGGCTGCCAAGCACAGCTTTGCACTTCGTTTTCCCGCAAAAACGCGTGCGACCTCTGTTACCATGAAGAGGGCAGGGAAGTTAATTGCTGATGAATGGAGCCGCAGTATTCTTGGCAGCGTTTCTGGT
>ENA-OQES01000131-OQES01000131.1-human-gut-metagenome-genome-assembly--contig:-NODE-131-length-31159-cov-8.154453_pt1 | contig 31159 bp, 34 predicted proteins | sample MGYA00242798_ERZ504641 | MGnify/ENA primary metagenome ERZ504641 (study PRJEB26092, sample SAMD00036327) | human gut metagenome | host: Homo sapiens | study: EMG produced TPA metagenomics assembly of...
TTAACCTTTGTCCAGGAACCATAGACCTTATTGCCCTGTGCATCCAGAACCCAGCTTCGGGCTGCCACATACCAGGTACCTTTTGCCAGATATCTGAAAGATGCCTGTGGCTTGCCGGTTGAGGAAACTGTTTTGCTGAATTTACCGGTCTTAAGCATATCTGATTTCCTGCTGATCACGAAGTCATAACCCTGAGCACCGGCACATCCTTTGGAAAGTCTGACAGTAAGCTTGTTTCTGTCAATGGAGTAGCTGGAAATCTCTGTGTTGGCAGGTCGCAGGTATGCACCGTTTTCATCTGTGATACTTCCGTCTGTGTGAATAACTCTGCCATTGAGGGATTCTGTACCAAATGCTATGAAATAATCCTGTCCTTTGGAAAGGGTAAAGTCAGCATATGGAATGCTATCCTCAAATGCACCGCCTACAGTTACAGTCTGGATACACTGCAGAACCCCATTCTCAACATCATACCAGAACAGATTTGCCATAAGTCCTGCACAGGAGGCATCTGCTTTTACAGAAAGCACAGCCGGAAAATCAAAAGTTCCGTTTCTTCCAAGATGGAAACCGAAATCATTCTGGTTTGTGGAAATCAGGCTGTATAATGCTGCCGGGATATATTCTGCTGTGTTTGTAACAGAAAGATCGGTATCTGCAGGTGTTTCTGCTGTAATGGAAGTACCGTTAATCTTCCAGATGAAACCATTCTCCATATCAAGATTCAGGGAAATATCTTTGCCTTTTATCCCGGATAAAACAGAAGCAGGAAGTGTCCTGGCACCATTCATGATAATGGAGATGGTATCTTTTTCTTTGGATGTCTTGATCAGATCATTAACAGTATCCCAGCTTTTCTTCTGGAAACTTCCCTCAATGTAAGGTTCCCCGTCACCAAGTTTTCCGAGAATTTTTTGTATCCTGATGTTTGCATCGTTTACAGGTGTAAGTTATGATTCCGTCAGTTTCTGTAGTTGGTTCTGTAGTGATAACGCCGTTGTCATAGTCATGGCCGTATGCGGAAATGGTATAACCATAGGAAAGTGTTTCATTACAGTCTGTGCAGTAGGTATCTCCGCTATATCCGCTGGAAGTACAGGATGGAGAGGAGTAATAACGTCCGGCGGTGTGTTCGTGCGTGCATTGACTTCTGGTGATTGTGTAAGTAATAGATTCTTTTTCGTAATTCCCCTTATCGTCGCCATTGTAAATTGCGGTAGCTGTAATGGGTTTTCCAACTTGTAATTCCTGATCAGGATTAACATCGTTATCCCATTTCCAGTCAGCCGAAAAAGGATTGGTAATGTCTCTGATCTTTTTACAGGACCATAGAACGGATATAGAAGTTTTATTAAAATCTGCTCCTGGTGCTACAGAAGCTTTTTTTATAGTAAATGTCCATTCTGAACTTACTAATCCTTTATGTTCAAAATAGGATTTACTTTCCCCTATCTCAGCCTTTACGGTATATGTGCCTGCATTTACAGGAGCACCTTGGAGCGGTTCGATTGTATCAATGTTATCTTTGATATTTTCGTATTTACCTTTATAATATTTCAATAAGATTGTTCTGTCATTTTCGTGTGTAGGTTTAAATTTAAACTCTAATGAGGCTTCTTTAGGCTGACCATTGTAAGTAAGATTTACAGGGGACTTAAATATAAAATCATTAACAGCTTGAGCAGCTTTAAATGTGTTGGTAACGGTGTCGAATGAATAATTCCGTGTTCGAGATTCTGAACCATTTTCTGGGTTAAGTGTAATCATATAATTGCTTTTTGTAGAATTGTCTTCGAGCTTGGGCAGCCAAACATACAGATTAGTGTCATCAGGGTCGAGAGAGGAATGGTTTACAGGCTTCCAATCCCATACCCTAGAACCTGTTCCAGTTTTGATTGTTACGTTCGCATTTTCGGGATTTTCAATAGTACAACAGTAAACCTCTTTCCCTTCGTTTGTTGGGGAACCGGATACAGAAGAGGCTTTTACCGAGCCGCCATTAATGGTAATATTTTTGCAAGAACCTCCATATTCATAGCCGCCACCAATTCCGTCACCATTCGTAGAACTAGCAGTTACAGAACTACTATTAATGGTAATATCACTGCCACTGCCAGCGCCGTAACCGCCGCCACCAATTCCGGCACCATCCGTAGAACTAGCAGTTACAGAACTACTATTAATGGTAATATCACTGCCAGCGTGTTGCTTGCTGCCACCAATTCCAGCACCATACTTAGAACTAGCAATTACAGAACAACTATCAATAATAATATTACTGCAAGAGCCGGAGCCTTGATAGCCGCCACCAATTCCGGCGCCATCCCCATCGATACTACGAGCATTTAAGATTCCTGCAGTAGCGTCTGAATCATTGGTTTTTATTATAAGCTGAGCTTTGTTATCTTTCTGTAAACCGGCATAGTAGTTATTCTTTGTTATAAGACTATTTGTGCCTGTTAAATGGATAGTGACTGCAGCCTTCACAGTTCCCTTTATTTGCAATGCCGGACCAGCAGGTGTATTGATATTTACGTTATCAAGATAAATGTTGATGTTGTCTTGCTCTGAAATAGTATCTCCATTAACCACAATTCTATTTTCTGTTGACTCATTATTACTGCATGTGAATTTGTAATCTCCTGCCAAAGTTATAGTATAAACTCCGCTCGGAACATTATTGTTATTAGCTAAATCAATTACTCCATTTTGTGCATTTTCCGCAGCAGCCATTGCCTCATCGGGGGCATCATTAAATTCAGGAACCTCTTCTGAACTGAATACAGACAGTTCCTCATCTGTCTCTCCTGCTGTTTCCTGCTCCTCATTGGTAAAAATCTTCGGAGTTTCTTCTTCTGACACTACATCCGAATTTCCGGAAGTAAATTCCTCCGCAAATATGGTCTGAAGGGGCATATTTGTAGAACACAGTGCAAGTGCCAGAATCCCGGCTAATAATTTTTTCCTCATACTTTTCACCTTTTCCTTTCTTTATACATGATTTTCTGCATCTTGACTCTTTTGTCCTTTTTTTCTGAATTTGATACATAATGCGGTAATCACGACTGCCACAGTAAAGGAAATGACAGCCACCAACACATAACCGCCTGCGTCCTCATGCAGCAGGATTGTACCGTACATTCCCGTAACGTTTATTGGCTTGTTTTGTATTATCCCCATTGCTCCCACGAGAGACAGGAATAACAGGGTACACAGAACAGACAGCAGGCAGACTGTGCGCCGCTCCTGGCGGCGGTGGTATTCATGCATTCGTTTTTTACCAATTCGATACGCTTTTCTGTATCATACATGCCTTCCATCCTCCTTTCACAAAAAAGTCCTAAAAAGTCTTTCACTTATATAGGTACAAAAAAGCGAAAAACTCTCACCTGAAAATCAAATTTTTTAAAAAATTTGAGAGCTGCCGAAACAGCTCCCAAAAGCGGAAAATCAGGTTATATTATTGTATCGAACTGCGGAAAATCAGTTTCCCACTACCAGGATCAGTACAGGCAGCAGATAAGCAATATACTGTGCTACGCTACCGTAGGCGATCAGGAGATTATAAATTGCATGAAAGGTGATTGCTGCTCCCAGCAGACCGCAGGTTCCGGCAATCTTCAGCCATGTTCTCTGCCACACATATGCAAGGCCACCGCCGACAATGGCTCCACAGATCACGTGCATGGCTCCAGTCCCAATACCACGGAAGAAAATAAAAGAAAAATGTCCGGCTCCGTTTTGGATCAGGTAGCAGACGTTTTCAAATGTGGCAAAAGAAAGTGCTATAACTACGGCGGTATTTTTGATCTGCTCTCTTTTCGGCTCAAATATCAGCAAATAAAAGAGCAATGGCAGAAATTTCATCACTTCCTCCACCACCGGGGCGATCTCTGTAGTAGTGGTAAAGGTGTCCGCTCTGTAAAGTGCGGCAAAAAATGGTGTTGATGTATGCAGAAAGCAGACAGGCACCCATCCCGGCAAGGCAGAACAGAAAGAATTTTCTCTGCCGCTTTCCCATACACAGCGCGGCAATCAGCAGGGGCGAAGCCATGCAAAGAAATACATTTTCAATATATGTCATGCCTGCACCGCCTTTCCTGTGGCCGGGAGCAGCGCAAACAGGCTGCCTGTAAGCAGAAGATCAAACCAGCAATAGGGAGCGGAAATGGAATAGCCCGGCCACAGGCAGCCAGAGATCCAAAGAACATACTCCACCGCCACATAGCACAGTACCCCAATGTGGAAATACCGCATCTTACACGCTGTTCCCGTCTGTATCTGTGCATAAGCAAGACCCCGAATGGAATGATAAGAAACAACGATCATCATGCCACACCAGAGCAGATTGGAGAGAACATCCCCAAAGGTGCAGTAAAACACACAAAGCGGAATGCCAATCAAAGGGGCAATCAGGGCTTTTCGTGTCAAAAATCTTCTTTCCCCGGCAGAAGAAAGGGTGTATTGCAGAAGATAAAGGAAAATCACACTGGCTACCCAGCCGAACTCTGACACATAAAAGACCTGCGGTGTTTCAGAAAACAGAAGCAGATACAGCGTCCAGTAAAGAGAGCCGAGGGCAAAGCATCCGTAAAAGCAGGTCAGCAGGAAACAGGTCTGTTTTCGATCTTTCAGATACCAGATACCACTCAGACAAAAGCCCACCAGGGTAACAGCAAATTGAAAAAGGTTACTGAACAGCTCCATCCTCATTGTCCTCCTTTTGTTCCTCCGTCTGCTCCTCTTTGTTCAGCTGGCGGATGCGGAAGCACAGAATAGTCACGCAAACGCCGAGAATAAAAGCCAGCAGTCCGATCACCATATATCCCAACGCAGTACCGCCGCCTAAAATTGTTGCTGCCGTTTCAAATCCAGAAGAAGTACCGGGCGCAATCTGTCCGACAATACCTGGCATAACAAAGGAAACCCCAACGATTACTGCAAGGCATGCCGCTATGCAGAATGCGGAGACAATCCGTCTGTGCCGCAGTCTCTGCTGTCGTTCTTTTTCCCCAATACGCCGTTTTACCTCAGCAATCCGTTCCTCATTTTTCAACATCTGTAATACCCTCCCGTTGCAATAATCCACGTAAACGCTCTTTTCCCCGGTACACCATATTTGTGATCTGCTTCACACTTTTTCCCATGACCTCAGCTGCCTGTTGATAGCTCATACCCTCAAAATAGGTCAGATAAAGAGCTTCCCGATAATCTGGATTTAACTCGTCCATGCAGAGATGTAGGATCTGATTTCGTTCCTTTGTGCGGACGACTTCCTCCACCAACGTTTGTGCCTCCGGTTCTCTGGTCAGGTCGTCAAGACTGAAGATAATCCGCCGTCTGCTTTTGTGGCGTAATGCCATGTGACGCGCTGCTTTATAGAGATAAGCCTTAAAACATCCATCCCGGATGCGGGGCTTTTTCGTAAACAGCCAGGAAAAGGTTTCCATCATTAAGTCCTCCGCTTCATGGACGTCATGCAGATAACCATCGATGTATAAGGTCAATGGATCGCCGTATTTTTTTGATCAATAGTTCAAGTCCTGTCTCGTCACCGCTCAGATATTGCCCATAAAGCTCTTCATCAGTAGCCATACCGTTCAATTCCTTTCCCCATATTACTCCTCTGTTGTCAGGTGTAATCTCCTGGCTTCTTTCCTTCGTTCTTTTAATAAGCATAGTATACTTTTGTTTACAAAATACGTCAATTGTTCATAGTTCATAGCAATTCTACAAAATAATGCAACTTTGTATACTTTCCTGTGTTATCTGATTTCTTACAGTGGACAGTGCAAAAGAACTGTCCGTAACCGGACTGAAAACACCGGAAATAATAAAAGCAGCTGTATAGCTCTAAAGAGCAAACAGTAGTGGCGTCATGGATGCACCCTGAAAAAAGGCGGGATACCGCCTTTTTTCAGATGCTCTGGTAACTCAGTTACCGAGTAATTCACAAACATTTATTAGAACTTTATTCAGCCTTTATAGCCCAGCGCATTTTTGTGGAACGGGCTCTTGGGTTCTGTGTGCACTCTTTGGCTGAGGGGCGGATCACATCTTTTGCATAGTCAGAATAAATTCCATCTTTGTATCCTGCCTTGAGAGCTTTCTTTACCAGCTTGTCCTCACCGGAATGAAAGGTAAGGATTGCCACACGTCCGCCCGGACGCAAAGCATCCGGAAGCTTCTCCATAAATTCATACAGTACTTCGAACTCATGGTTGACATCAATACGTAATGCCTGGAATGTTCGCTGGCAGGTCTTCTTAATTGTCTCTTTCTTTTCCTTTTCAGGAAGGAAATCAAGAGTTTTTTCGATTACCTGACGCAGTTTTGTGGTAGTATCAATATGATTGCCTCTGCGAATCTCATCGGTAATGGCTTTGGCGAGTTCCTCACAGTATGGTTCATCAGAATTTTCACAGAGCATTCCCGCAAGCTCCTCTCTGGAAATGGTATCCAGACGCTGGGCTGCACTGATGCCGGTTTCCTGATTCAGGCGCAGATCCAGAGGTCCGTCTGTTTTAAAAGAGAAACCTCTTTTGGGGTTATCAATCTGCATGGATGAAACACCGAGATCTGCCAGAATAAAGTCAAATCCTCCAACCTCTTTGGCAATCTCATCAATGGTGCAGAAGTTCTGAAGCTTTACTGTCAGCAGTTCTTCCCCGAATCCCTGCTCTGCCAGACGTTTCTTTGTTTTGGCGGATTCCTCAGGGTCTACATCTGTTGCATAAATATGGCCCTTGCCATTCAGACACTGAAGCATCGCTTTCGTATGGCCGCCATAGCCCAATGTGGCATCAAATCCTGTTTCGCCCGGCTGGATATTAAGAAAATCAAGGATTTCCTTAACCATAATGGAGATATGCATTCCCGCCGGGGTATTTCCTTTCTGAATCACGTGTTCAATGGTATCTTTATATTTCTCAGGCTGTAATTCCTTGTATTTCTCTTCGAATTTCTTCGGATATTTTCCTTTATAACGGACACGTCTTTTATGTGGTGTCTGGTTCTGGTTTTCCATAAAATCCCCTTTTTGTTTTTTATTCCTGTGTGATACCGGTTACTTCATAGCCGGCTTCTTTGATCACTTCGCGGATCTTATCCTCGTTCAGTTTCTCCGGAGTATGGATCACTGTGGTTCCTTTTTCATGGGAGGAAACTACATCTTCCACTCCAAATGCCTCTTTTACTGCCTTTGTCACATGTGCTTCACAATGTCCACACATCATTCCTGTTACGTTTACTGTGATTGTTGTCATTTCTTTGTTCTCCTTATTTTCTTTTATATTTTCCTGATCTTTTGGATCATGAATTTCACTGTTGCAAAAGTCTGGATTCTCTGCCTTTAGACTTTTGTTTTCTGTTACGTTTTTCATTTCTGCATTAGCTGAAATATAATGGATTTCTTCCACATTCTGTTTTATTTTTTTGTCTCTGGAAGCATCATGTACCTTAAAGAGATTCAGTCTCAGTGCATTGGTTACCACACAGAAACTGGAAAGGCTCATGGCAGCTGCACCAAACATGGGGTTCAGTGTCCATCCGAAAATCGGAATCCATACACCGGCTGCCAGTGGAATACCGATCACATTGTAGAAGAATGCCCAGAAAAGATTCTCATGGATATTTCTCAATGTTGCCCGGCTTAAACGTATGGCAGCAGGTACATCACTGAGCCGGCTCTTCATTAATACCACATCTGCGGCATCAATGGCAACATCTGTTCCTGCACCGATTGCAATACCGATGTCTGCCCTGGTAAGTGCAGGGGCATCATTGATTCCGTCTCCTACCATGGCAACCTTTCCTTGTTCCTTCAGAGAACGGATCACACTTTCCTTGCCATCCGGAAGAACACCTGCAATTACATCGTCCACTCCTGCCTGTGCTCCGATCGCTTTTGCTGTGCGTTCATTATCACCGGTAAGCATTACTACCCTGATTCCCATGTTCTGCAGTTCTTTTATTGCCTGAGGACTGTCCTCTTTTATAACATCTGCCACTGCGATCATGCCGAGAAGCTTCCCGCCTTTTGCAAAAAGAAGTGGTGTTTTTCCTTCTCCTGCAAGTTTTTCTGCCTGCTTCATCAGTTCCGGTGATACAGAGGTTTCATTGCTGATAAATTTCATATTTCCGCCTGTAAGCACTTCACTGTTTAATGCTGCACGAAGACCGTTTCCAGGAAGAGCCTGAAAATCAGAAATCTTCTGCAAAACAATCTTTTTCTCTTCTGCTCTGGCAATAATGGCTTTTGCAAGAGGATGTTCACTCTTCTTCTCAAGCGCATAGGCATAACTTAAAAGTTCTTCCTCTGAGATTCCCTCTGCAGGGACCATATCTGTCACCTGCGGTTCACCCTTTGTGATAGTTCCTGTCTTATCTAATGCAACAATCTGGATCTTACCTGCTTCCTCCAGGGATACTGCTGTTTTAAACAGGATTCCGTTTTTGGCCCCCATTCCGTTTCCTACCATAATGGCAACCGGTGTGGCAAGTCCAAGGGCACAGGGACAGCTGATGACCAGAACAGAAATACCTCTGGCAAGTGCATATCCGAACTCTTTTCCTGTCAGCAGCCAGACAATGGTGGTGACAACCGCAATACTGATAACTGTCGGAACAAAAACTCCGGAAACCCTGTCTGCGATTTTGGCAATAGGTGCTTTTGTTGCAGCCGCATCACTGACCATCTTAATAATCTGGGAAAGAGTAGTGTCCTCGCCTACCCGGGTAGCTTCGCATCTGATAAATCCGGACTGGTTTACGGTTGCAGCAGAGACTGCATCTCCCGGATTCTTGTCAACAGGGATACTCTCCCCTGTAAGTGCCGCCTCATTGACAGCACTGTTTCCCTCAAGGACCACTCCGTCCACCGGAATGTTCTCACCGGGACGTACCACAAAAACATCACCTTTTCGGACCTGTTCGATGGGCACCGTAGCCTCCTGTCCGTTCCGGACAACAACTGCTGTCTTAGGTGCCAGCTTCATCAGACCTTTCAGTGCATCCGTTGTCTTTCCCTTAGATCGGGCTTCCAGCATTTTTCCAACTGTGATCAGGGTAAGGATCATGGCTGCAGATTCAAAATAGAACTCCATCATGTAATTCATAACTGCTGCCGAATCTCCGTCCACCTGTGCCCTTGTCATTGCAAAAAGTACATAAACACTCCACAAAAAGGATGCCATGGAGCCAAGTGCCACAAGGGTATCCATATTTGGTGCACGATGCCACAGACTCTTAAATCCGCTGATAAAAAATTTCTGGTTAATGACCATTATGATTCCGGCGAGAAGAAGCTGCACCAGTCCCATGGCAATATGATTATCATTAAACCATGCCGGAAGAGGCCAGCCCCACATCATATGTCCCATGGAAAAATACATCAGCACAAGCAGAAAGCCTACAGATGCGATCAGCCTTCGTTTCAGTGCCGGTGTTTCATGGTCTTCCAGTGCTTCCTCTGCCGCAGAAGCAGATATCTGCTCCCCTGATGTTCCTTTTAAGGACGCTCCATAACCTGCATCCTGTACAGCCTTGATGATTGCACCTGCATCGGCAGTTCCTTCTACTCCCATGGAGTTAGTCAGCAGACTGACCGAACAGGATGTCACACCCGGAACCTTGGATACGGCCTTCTCCACTCTGCTGCTGCAGGCCGCACAACTCATCCCGGTTACATTGTATTGTTCCATTTCTATTCCTCCTTACGACTTGTTGTCCCTTACCTGATATCTACTGCTCTGTTTCTTTGCAGTTCCCGGATCTTTGTTCTGCTGTACTCTGATTCTATAATAATCTGAACACACAGCTTTCACTTCATCAGTTTCTGCAAAGTAGCCACCAGCTCATCGATCGTATCATCCTTGCCCCTGCGGATATCTCTTGCCACACAGTTGCGGATATGGCTGGCAAGCAGTTCTTTGTTAAATGCGTTCACTGCTGCGTTGACTGCTGCGGACTGGATCAGGATATCGTTACAGTACGCATCATTCTCCAGCATACCGATAATCCCTCGGATCTGTCCTTCCACACGTTTAAGACGATTGATCAGCTTCTTTCTCTCCTCCTCAGAACGCATTGTATGTTTTGTGCAACAGGGACAGACTTTTTTGCTCCTGTGTATCTGCCATATGGGAAATCCTCCTTCTGATTTTTCATGTACTCTCGGAATCTTTTGTACTTGATTTTATGAGAAGATTTTTTTCGTCAGATGTGCCCGAATTTTTTGGAGGCGTACGCGGTGCGTACGTTGATAAAATTTCGGGTGCATCTGGCGAAAAATTCAGCCATAAAAGCAAGTGCAATAAAGACTCCGAGAGTACATTTTTAATAAATAAGCTCTGTTTTATATAAATTTCCTGAAACATATAACGATTTCAAAATACCCTTACGGGGTATCTTTACAGTAGTCACTATATACCCTTATGGGGTATTTGTCAATACTGTTTTTTGCATATCGGAAACAAAAAGGATTACCGTGAACAGAGTAAGCAGCAGTAATACAAAAAGGAGCTCTCACAGAAAATAACCGCCGGTAATATTCTGCCGGTAATTATTTTTTCGCGAAAGCTCAAAGACCTATACTCTATGCACTTTTCTTCTGACAAAATAAAAACAGGTGACCTGCATAATGATCGTCAGCATCCAGGATGCAGGATAGGAAATAAACAAAACAGCCAGTGATCTGTGATGCGGGAATATTCCGAAAATCCATACGATCCTGGTTCCTACTGTTCCGATCACTGACAGGATCATTGGAACGCCGGAATGTCCCATTCCACGCAGGGCACCCGGAAACAGATCCATAATCCCGCAGAGAAAATAAGGTACGGTAGTGTAAGACAGGATTTCCAGTCCGCAGCGGATCACTTCCGGATCGGCAGTATAAATCTTAAGAATCTCAGAACCGAAGAAATATGCACCGCATCCAAGGGAAAAGGAGGTAACTACGGAAATAATAAGACAGTCGACCAGAACCCTATCCATACGTTTAAATTTATGCACACCATAGTTCTGGCTGGTAAAGCTCATACATGCCTGTGTGACAGAGTTCACCGCCACATACAGAAAACCGAAAATATTATTGGCCGCCGTATACCCTGCCATGGCGGTCGATCCAAAGGAGTTAACCGAGGACTGAAGCAGAGCATTTGACAGATTAATGACTGTGCTCTGGATCCCGGCCGGAATCCCAACCTGGAAAATCTGTTTTAAATAAACAGTATTGATCCTTAATTTTCCAAAATGAAGCTGATAGCTAGTTTTCGATGTACGCAGACATCTGAGTACCAGAATGCAGGAAATTAACTGGGAGATCACAGTAGCAATGGCTACGCCCGCCACATCCATATGAAACATGATCACGAGGATCAGATTCAGTACTGCATTTACAACACCGGAAATAACCAGAAAGATCAGTGGACGTTTCGTATCTCCTACAGCCCGCAGAATCGCAGCTCCATAATTATAAAGCATAAAAAACCGGCATACCCAGAAAATAGATTTTCATATACAGTGCAGACTGTCCAATCACATCATCCGGGGTACCCATCAGTTCCAGAGCCCATCTGGAAAAAATTCAGTCCCACAAATGCCATGACGATACCGCTTACCAGTGCAAGAGTTACAGCCGTATGAACGGTATCTGACATTTCCCGGTCTTTTCCTGCCGCATAGAACCGGGCAGCAAGTACATTCGCACCAAGTGAGATACCAATAAACAGATTGGTAAACACATTGATCAGTGCTGTGGTTGAGCCTACGGCTGCAAGTGCCTGACTTCCGCTAAATCTTCCCACCACTATGATATCCACAGCATTAAACATCAGCTGCAGGATTCCGGACAGCATCAGCGGCAGTGAAAAGGAAATCAGCTTGTCCATGATGGTTCCGTTACACATATCTATTTCGTATTTATTTTGTTTCACTTTTATCTTCCACCCTCTATATCCAAATTGATATGGGCTTCTGTAGAAGTCCTTTATATTACTGTTCGTAAACAGTTAGTATTTTTCAATGTTCTTATTCTGCAAGGCTTCCGAAATAATAGAATCCCTTGCAGGTATCCAGTTTTACTTTTACATATTTACCGATCAGATCCTGACATCCCGGGAAATGGACCAGAAGGTTATATTCTGTTCTTCCTGTAAAGATACCTTTTTCTCTGCTTTCTTCCTCTACAAGGATCTCCTGAACAGTTCCCTCGAAACGGGAAGAAGCCTTTCGGCCTTTTTCCTGAACCAGAGCAAGAAGACGGTCAAAACGGTCTTTTACCACATCCTCAGGTACCTGATTCTCCATTTTGGCAGCAGGTGTGCCGCTTCTTTTGGAATAAATAAAGGTAAACGCAGAATCAAAATCGCATTTTTCCACAACGTCCAGAGTATCCTGGAAATCCTCTTCCGTTTCTCCCGGAAAACCTACAATGATATCTGTAGTAAGGGAAATATCCGGTACGGCATTACGGATCTTGTCTACAAGCTCCAGATACTTTTCTTTGTCATAACGGCGGTTCATGATCTTTAAGATTCGGCTGCTTCCGGACTGCATGGGAAGGTGAAGGTGATGGCACACTTTTTTGCTCTCTGCCATTGTCCGGATCAGTTCATCAGACAGATCCTTCGGATGGGAAGTCATGAAACGGATTCTCTTTAATCCTTCAATTGCTTCCACCTGTTTCAGAAGCTGTGCAAAAGTAACCGGATGTTCCAGTGTCTTTCCATAGGAATTAACGTTCTGTCCCAGAAGCATAACTTCTGTCACACCGTCAGCTACCAGACCCTTGATCTCTTCTATGATCGCCTCCGGTTCGCGACTCTTCTCTCTTCCTCTTACATATGGTACAATACAGTAACTGCAGAAATTATTGCAGCCAAACATAATATTGACACCCGTTTTAAAGGAATATTTACGGTCAGCAGGCATACCCTCCACGATTTCATCAGATTCCTTCCAGACATCAATGATCTGTCCCTCCGTATTTAAGCTTCTGTAGAAAAGCTCCGGAAACTTATGGAAGTTATGGGTACCGAAAACCAGATCAACAAAAGAATATTCTTTGTGGATCTTCTCAATTACTTCCGGCTCCTGCATCATGCAGCCAAACAATACAATCTTCAGTTCAGGATTCTTTTTCTTAATACTTTTCAGATGGCCAAGATGACCGTAAATCTTCAGGTTTGCATTCTCCCGGACTGTGCAGGTGTTATAGATGACAACATCTGCATCTTCTTCTCTGGATACTTCTGTATAGCCCATGCGTTTCACGATACCGGCCACTGTCTCCGTCTGCAGGGAATTCATCTGGCAGCCTGCATTCTGGATAAAGAAAGCTGGCGCCTTTTCATATTTTTCCTTCACAAGCTCTGTACATTTATTGATATATTCTAACTGTATTTTACTTTCCTGTGTATTATTCACTATTGATTCCTCATCTTTCTGTTTACAACATTTCGGGGCACTCTTTTTATCATACAGAATCTATGGCTTTATGTCAAACGCTAATCTCTGTTTTTATTACTTTTTATTTTCGGATACAGTTTTTCTTTGACTATGTGATGGATTTATGCGTTTGCCAATATGCCGCTGTTTAGAGAATAAAGATATTCAAGTGGAATCAGACGCAGTTCTTCCATATCGTCTTTGCGGTATTCCGGAATCTCAATTGCCAGAGAGGGCTGACGGATTACTTCCGCATAAAACTGTTCCGGAGATCCCATCTCAGGTTTTGCTCCGGCTTTTTTTAGACTCTCGCACCACCTGCAATCCCTTTTTCCAGACGATAGCCGGAACATTTCTGTAAATGCCTTGCCAGTCTGTAATTTTTCTGATTGTAGGCAAAGCCTTTCTCCTGTCTGCAGTAAACGATCTTCCCTCTGGAATAACTGAATGTAAGCAGGCCAAGGCTTGAATATTCCTGAAAAATGCTGATCAGGGCACGAGTCTCATTCTCACTGGCAGGCTCCTGATTCACTCTTTTCCGCTGATAATAATTAGTCGGAAAATTTCTGCGCAGATCAATTCCCCTGGCATTACATTCATACTCTTCCACAGGCCTGTCCTGCATTTTCAGCATCTGTCTGTGGATGGGATTATGTATGGCACCATATCCGTATTCACATATCTCATAGCTGTCAGGATTCAGCATGGGGATCATACAGATACGAACCTTATCCAGAAGTTTACGAACTTCATAACTTTCTCCGATGGTCCAGTTGCTTTCATAGGATCTGCAGTAATCTTTTGCAATGGACAAAAGATATTCCGGGAGATTTCTGTCTCCGCTTTCCACTCCGCTCAGACAGATAATACAGGTATCACCCTTTCCAATCTCAAGCATGGGGATCATTCTGTCATCATGACTTCTTCCGATCACTCTGAACTGGACAAAATTTCCATATCTCTGTCCGAGTTCCCACAATGCGAAGTATATTTTTTCATAAGTTCCCATCCGTTCTGTTGACATACATTCTTTCCTCCTTTTTGGCAAATGTTCAGCAACCTGGATCAGATTCCGGATTCTGACCTGTATGGACGGCTGAATGGCTGCCTTATTATTATATATATGAAAAGAGACAGGCCATAAGACCTGTCTCTTAAAAATAATTGGATTATATTTACATTTCTTTTTTACGTCTTCTTATCAGTACGTAACCACCTGCAAGAACAGAAGCTGCAGCAAGAGTCAGCATAGTTCCGATCGGTGATTCATCACCTGTGGATACTGCTGATTTCGCTGTTCCGTTTGTTCCATCTGCATAGGTGGTAGGAGTTACATCTGTAGTTCCTCCATCTGTAGTTCCGTCGCCGGATCCTGTTCCGTCTCCGTTTGTTCCGTTTGCACCTGGTGTGGTAGTGGCCTGTGTCAGAGGAGCTGCCTTGAACTGATAGGACAGAACTTCGGAAGCATCTGTTTCCTGCCAGTCATTTCCACTGTATACCTGTTTATTATATTTAATATAGATGGTATATGTTTTCTCTGTATCTGTATAAATACCATCCTTTGCACCAATCTTCCATGATGGATTCCATGAAGATGGATTGGAAGACATACTCCATCCTGAAGGAACCCATCTTACATCTCCCTCTCCTGGATTATTATTCTGTGTACCCGCACCAATTACCTTGAAGTCATAAAAACGTTCTGGGATAGAACACAAGTGCTTTCTCAAATCCCTGTACAACACTCTCTTTTACATCGGGTACTACCGGAGTATGAGATGGTGTAGGTGTAACAGGACGTTCTTTTGAAACCGGCTGGAACAATACAGAACCATAATTGCTCTTATCCTTATCACTGATCACACATACATAAATATCAACATCATAGTCAGGAAGATCAGTAACTTTTGCTGTTACATTTGTATCAGCCTCAATAGGCGCGCCTACTCTGGAAGTATCGATTGTTGGTGCTTTCTCACCACGTTTTACCCAGTCAATATAATAAGTACCTTTGACATTTGACTGGAACTTAATTTTAACAGTATCACTTCCGGACCATTTGCATTCTTTTCCTGTTACTTTCAGTTTTTCTTCTGCAGGAGTTGGTGTAGGGGATTGTTCTGTTGCACTGACTAAAGTTCCGTCTTCTCCGATTTTAAGGCTGGAATCTCCCTCATATGTAATCTGAGAAAGAACATCCGCCAGTGTCACATCAGCAACAGTGTCACCCAGCTTTACTACTGTTTTGCCGGCTTTAGCCTCCTGAACAGCAACACCAATGACAGAACCTGTAACAGCACCGCTTACATTGATCACACCATCTTTGGCAAGCACAAGGTTACTTGCAGCTTCAAAAGAATTTGTAACTGTATTTCCTGTAACACTTACAGTTCCACGAATATTGACAGTTCCCTCACTGTAAATCGCACCGCCTGCTGCTGCGGAGTTTGCTGTGATAGTACCACCCAGAAGATATACATTTGCACCGGCAGCATTGTTGATCGCACCGCCATTTCCGGCTGTGGTATTTCCTGTCAGAGTTGTACCGTCAATCAATGCATAATTACCACTTGCTACTTCTACAATCGAACCAGTAACGCCATCGCCTGTACCATCAACAGTTAAACTGCCTGAACCGATAGCATTTCCATCTGAATCAGTCACAGAACCGCCTGCCATCTGAAGATTACCACCATTAACAGTAAACATACTCTCAGTAAAGCCGGCTGCACGTTTGATCGTAGTATTATCTTCAGCAGCAACCAACATGATATTCTTCTTTTCAGGAACATTTATTGTGTTGTTGACTTCAATGGTTCCTTTTAATTTTACATAAGTAGGCTCACCATTTATCATATCCTCACAGTCTGGTACTGCTGCGAACGCTTCTTCCAGAGAAGTAAAGGAATCTCCGCCAATCACAATCGCAGATCCTGCCTCAGCAGCCTGCTCATCAGTTTCTTCAGCAGCCGGTGCCTCTGTAGGATCAGCTGTTGTTTCTGCAGGAGTTTCAGCCGGATCTTCCGGTGTCTCGGCTGGATCTTCGGCTGGTTCCTCAGGAGTTTCAGCCGGATCTTCAGAAGGTTCTTCTGTATCTGCAGAGTCAAGTTCACCTTCCAGTTCGCCTTCGGCTGATGTCTCAGCAGCAGTATCTGCTGCAAATGTGGCTGTCGGTGCCATTCCTACAGACAGGGCACCTGCCATTAATAATGCAAAAAGTTGTTTTTTTCTCATTGTATGTCCTCCCATAGATGAGTTTTAGTTAAAATCACTACTGACACCATCCGATTTCTTATTCCCCACGAAGCAGTCAGTAATCCCAAATCTGAATTGAAGTATAGCACATCCCTCAGAAAAAATCAATGTGCTGTCTATGGGCGTACCTGTCCGTTTCCATAGATGATATATTTCGTTGTGGTGAGAGCCAGAAGTCCCATAGGTCCCCTCGCATGAAGCTTCTGTGTGCTGATACCAATCTCTGCCCCGAAACCGAATTCAAATCCATCTGTAAAACGTGTGGAGGCGTTGACATAAACTGCCGCAGCATCCACCTCATCCAGAAACTTCTGTGCATGTTCATAATTATTGGTAATAATTGCCTCTGAATGTTTTGTATTATATTTATTGATGTGAGCGATCGCCTCTTCCACAGAAGAAACCACTTTAATAGAAAGAATATAATCCAGATATTCTTTGCCCCAGTCTTCTTCTGTTGCGTGTACAGCTCCCGGGATCAACGCATAAGCCGCTTCATCTGCGCGGATCTCCACATGTTTCTCCTGCAGGCGCTTTGCAAGGACTGGAAGCAGGGCATCCTTTACATCTTTATGTACAAGAACAGATTCGCAGGCATTGCAGACGCCTACTCTCTGAGTCTTGGCATTCATGATAATGTCTGCTGCCATCTCAAGGTCTGCGGTTTCATCCACATAAATATGGCAGTTTCCAGTACCGGTCTCAATCACAGGGATGGTGCTCTGCTCCACTACGGCTTTGATCAGGCCTCTGCCGCCTCGCGGGATGAGTACATCCACATACTGGTTCATTTTCATGAATTCTGCTGCTGTCTCTCTGGATGTATCAGAAATCAGCTGGATCGCATCCTCTGTCACGCCCTGTTCATTCAGAGTTTCCCTGATACAGTTTACAATTGCCTCGTTGGAATGGATCGCATCACTTCCACCCTTTAGGATTACCACATTACCGGTCTTAAAGCAGAGTGCAAATGCATCCGCAGTTACATTCGGTCTTGCTTCATAGATAATTCCGATCACGCCAAGAGGTACTCTCTTCTGCCCGATCAGCAGTCCGTTTGGGCGTTTTTTCATCCCGGTTACTTCCCCGACAGGATCATCCAGGGCTGCAACCTGACGCAGGCCCTCTGCCATTCCTTCAATCCTGCTCTCTGTGAGAAGAAGCCTGTCGATCAGCCCCTCAGGCATATGATTCCTTTTTCCGGTTTCTACATCCAGCCTGTTGGCACTGAGCAGAGTCTGTGCGTCCTCTACCAGTTTGTCTGCTACTGCAAGAAGCACTTCATTTTTTTTCGTTTGTAGAAAGATTTCTCATTTCTGTTTCAGCTGCCTTCGCATTCATGCCAAGGCGGTTCAGCATTTCATTCATGTTCAGTTCCCCTTTCAGTCAGTAAGATAGCATATCTCCTCTTCTGTTACTATGATCTGCGGACAGATATCAGTAGGTTCTGTGGGAACCTCCGGCAACATCTGAAAAGAAAATGCAATGGCAATTCTTTCAAGCTGCGGATGTTTTTCAAGATAACGGTCATAGAAGCCACCACCGTATCCGACTCTGTGGTTTGCTCTGTCAAAAGCTACTCCAGGCATGATCATAAGAGCCTTGGACCAGTTAACGATCTCCCCTGATACAGGCTCAGGAATCCCAAAATATCCGGGTTCCAGCCGGGCAAAGTCTGTCAGCTTATAAAATACCATATCCTTTCCCACAACCTTGGGAACTGCAACCTCCTTGCCGGCCTTCCATGCTTCTTTTATAAGATACTCTGTGACAACTTCATGGTTGTAATCTGCATATACCAGAATGCGGTCCGCATTCTTAAATGCAGGAAGTGCGGTCACTTTGTCAGTAATCGTGAGGCTCATTGCCTCTATCTGTTCATCTGTGCGCAGCTTTCTTTCTGCGAAAATCTTCTTTCTAATGTCTTTTTTTGATTCCATATTTTTCACCCAGATTAATGATTGTTCCGTCTTCCTGCTGAACATCCACATTGTCCAGCTGAGCGCGAAGGTTCATGCGGACAGATGCAATATATTCCTTGCGCAGCAGTTCTCTTTCTTTTTTCTCTTCTTCAGTAAGCCCCACACTTTTGGCCTTATGTGCAAGTGCATTAATGCGGTCGATTTTCTCAACTTCCATAGTTCTTCCTCCTGTTTTTTGTCTGCGGCAGTCTGTCTGTAAACACTGCCATTTACTTTGTGAATGTCATTTGGCACCGGTAAATTTCCGGTATTATAACAATCTGTCAATAATATCGATCAGATAAACTTCTTCTTTGGACTGGCTTACAAACAGCGTACCGTACCTGCGTCCCTCTGTGATCTTATGGATAATATGGAAATCGGCTCCGTTTGCGATCACCATATCTACGCCTGCTGCAGAAGCGATCTGTGCTGCTGTCAGCTTAGTAGCCATTCCGCCGGTTCCTACCTTACTTCCAGAAGTACCTTTTCCCATGTTAAGCAGATTATCATCCAGATTTTCTACCACATCAATGAATTTTGCATCAGGATTAGTATTGGGATCATCTGTAAAAAGACCATCAATATCTGATAACAGGATCAGCAGATCTGCCCGTACAAGTGCGGCAACCATTGCAGACAATGTATCATTATCTCCGAATTTCTCCAGATTCTGAAGCTCATAGGTGGAAATGGAGTCATTCTCGTTTACAATGGGAATCACTCCCAGACTGAGCAGTTCATTGAAAGTATTCTGAGCATTCTTTCGGTTAACATTATTAACCATAGTATTTTTGGTCATAAGGATCTGAGCGGAAAGCTGATTATATTCAGAAAAAAGTTTCTGATAAATCATCATCAGTCTGGCCTGTCCTACTGCTGCACATGCCTGTTTTCCTTTCAGTTCTGTGGGTTTCTCATGCATTCCAAGAGCTGCCACACCTGTTGCTATAGCTCCTGAAGAAACCAGTATGACATCTTTTCCCTGATTGCGAAGGTCACTGAGCTCTCTTGCCAGCACTTCCAGTTTGCGAAGGTTCAGTCTTCCTGTCTCCGAATGAGTCAGGGAAGAAGAACCGATCTTAATTACAATACGTTTTTTATCTTTAAGTCGTTCCCGGTAATTCATCTTTTTGTTACTCCATATAAATATATTTTTTGTAACTGTTCAGTGTCTTTACAGTTACGAGACAAAATCCATCAGAAATTGCCTGCAATAACAGAATTTGAAGATCAGCGTGTAATCCCAAGCTCCTCCAGGGCTTTCGCCTGTTTTGCCTCCATGACTGCTGCTTCCCCGGGAGTCATATGGTCATATCCCAGCAGATGCAGCATACTGTGTGCAACCAGAAAACAGAATTCTCTTGTCACACTGTGTCCGTATTCCTCTGCCTGCGCAAATACCTTGTCAACTGAGATCATGATATCTCCAAGAAGAAGTTCGTCTGTATCCAGATCAAAGTAAGATTCATCTTCCTCCACAATATCATATCCTGCCGGTGTCTCAAAAGGAATCATAGGGAAGGATAAAACATCCGTAGGTCTTGCGATATCGCGAAACTCAGTATTAACTCTCTCAATCTCTTCGTTATCTGTAAGTACAAGATTCACCTGTGCATCATAGGGACATTTTTCCATTTCAAGAACCTTGTCAGCTACCTTTACTGCCAGTGTCTCATAGTCGATCCCCAGTTCACGCTCTGTCTCATAATCAATCTGCATGTTCATCGTTCATTTACCCCGTTTCTGCGTCTTGCTGGTCTTTCAGGTTTTTGTTTCTTCTCATAGGCATCATAAGCCTGTACGATCTGCTGTACCAGAGGATGACGGACAACATCCTTGCTGGTAAGCTGGCAGAAGCCAATGTCATCTATTTTTTTCAGTACTTTCATTGCCACGTCAAGTCCGGATGTGGCATCTCTTGGAAGATCTTTCTGTGAGGCATCTCCGGTGATGATAACCTTGGAACCAAATCCGATACGTGTCAGGAACATCTTCATCTGTGCCGGAGTAGTATTCTGTGCTTCATCGAGAATGATAAATGCATTATCCAGTGTACGTCCGCGCATATATGCAAGCGGTGCAACCTCGATCAGGCCACGCTCCATATTTTTCGCAAAGCTGTCCGCTCCCATGATCTGGTACAGTGCATCATAGAGTGGTCTCAGATAAGGATCTACCTTGCTCTGCAGATCTCCCGGAAGAAATCCCAGCTTCTCACCGGCCTCAATAGCAGGACGTGTCAGGATGATCCTGCTGACCTCCTCATTTCGGAAGGCTGTGACAGCCATTGCCATCGCCAGATAGGTTTTGCCGGTACCGGCAGGACCTACACCGAACACGATCATTTTTTTTGCGTATCTGTTCTACATAATCTTTCTGCCCCAGTGTTTTGGGCTTGATAGGTCTGCCCTGTATGGTGTTACAGATAAAATCTTTGTCTATTTCTGTGAGAACTTCGTTTCTCTGCTCCATTGCCAGAGAAAGAGCATAATTGACATTCTGTTTCGTGATCGTGTTGCCTCTTTTTGCAAGTACTGTCAGTTCTTCTATCAGTTTCTTCGCAGAAGCCGCATTCTGTTCATTGCCAAGTATCTTAAGGATTCCGTCTCTGGAGATCACTGTCACATTCAGTGTTCTCTCAATCAGCTTAAGATGCTCATCAAACTGGCCAAATACATTTGCTTCCAGTTCTGCGGGGACTTCTGTGTGTAATTCAATAATATTGCCAGCCATCCTGTGATGTCCTTTCCTGTTGATAAGTTAATAATGGATTATTGCCTCGTTTATGGACGATAATCAAAGTCCGGTTAAAACCAGATGCATCCATTGTAACACCTCCCTGCAACTTTTTTAAATACAAATTTTTCATGGAATTTTTATGTTATCCGGCTTTTTTCGCCTGTCTGTTCGATGATAAGCAGGGTTCCTCCGGTAATGCACAGAGATTCTGTCAGCCTGGTAGTAATATGATTTTCACTGATCTTAATGCCATTTTGAAGCAGCTTCTTTTCATATTGATGAAATCTTTGCACAGCTTCCTTCTCGGCTTCTTTCCTGGTATAGGTTTCTTCTTTTATTGTATAATCAGTAGTTTCGGTCCATCCGATCCATACAGGAAGTATAAAATTTTCTGTGATACGCAGAGGAATTTCCTCTGTGATACGTTTCTGACCTGTATGTAATGTCGGATACAATCCCAGATACCAGTGCCCAAACCGGAAGTACATTTCTTTTTTGCTTTTGCCGGCAGGGATTTCTGTACGGTATTTTAATGGAAATTCCTGATAATAGGAAATTTGTCTGGAAATAAAAATATCCGCATCTGCATGAACGTATTCCTTTCGCAGGACTTCCTGACTGTCATTCATGATATGAAGTTCCCCGGATACCAGAAGTTCCCCTTTTTTTTGCAGGAATCCCCGGGACCTTTTTTACCGGTATGGCCCCTTCGGACGATCATATCTGTGATCACTCCGTCCTTGTCTGCGAGCAGATTACAGGGTGAGGTATTACTGTTGGATTTTTTGGGGGATAATTCCTTCCTGGATATTAAGAATCAGACGGGTTCCTTCTATTCTGGCAGATACCCAGGTAATCTCTGGCAAAAATTTTTCCGTACAGCTGCTGCAACTTCTGAACAGTTGATCCTTTTTTTGGACATCCCATGGTTTATATCCTGCTTATCCAGAAAATCGAGGATTTCTCCGGTACTGTTTCTGACATTTCCTTCAATATGGATATTCCAGATTCTCCCTGTCGAAAAAATATCAGGATACCTCCCAGAATCATGCCTGTGAAAAAAAGCCTTTCGTTTTTTTATTCCTTGAAAAAAAAGAAGGGCATTCCTCGTCTCTGTATGATCTGAATATGTACACCTGTTTTATTCCGGAGAGGTCTCAGGCGAAAGAAATCTGCGGCCTGCATTTGTGCCATAAGCTGGCCGTCCTCTTTGTACCGGATCTTTTCCATATAAATTCTTCTGCTTTTGCAGAGATTCAGAAAGCGTTCCAGATTTTCTCCTCTTACAAGGATGATCACATAACCATATATTAATTTCAAAAATTTCAACATTCGCTGTCACCCGCTTTTATATCATTAATACTTCCCGTCACTTTCATTGCACTGGAATTGTACCAGCGGATTTCAAGATTTTTCCCGGATATGGTCACTTTTCCGCAAAAAGACTGTATCACAATTTCAGAAGGTGTATATTTAAAAAACAGATTTATAATTTTCGATAACAGCTTCCGTCTGACCGGTCAGTGTGACGATCGTTTCATTATATGCCAGATCAGGCGGAAGTTCTAATGCCAGCACCATCCGGTTTTTCCATTGTCCTGCTTTTTTCATAAAAAAATGCTCCCCCGGCTTTTACTATCAGTCTATGCCGGAAGAACTTTCTTTAAAACACGTTTCAGCAGCAATCATCGAAACAAAACCATAGAAAACCACAGAATTGTATTTCCACCCAGATTATATTCCATAGATTCACGCTCTACAATCTCATTTACTACTACACCATGACTTTCCAGACATGGATGCATCCGGTCAGGATATCTGCATGGCTTTCCCTCTTTATAGGCACATTTTTCACAGATATCACAGGATTCTGTAGACAGGATATAAGTTTCATACCCTTCTTTATTCAGATATTTTCCCACCTCTGTAGTCAGGTCCTCGTGTGCCCGTCTTGTAGAAAGCATTTCTTCCATGTTCATGATATCCGAAACTTCTGCTACACTGGAAAAGAAAACAGCCTGAGGATAACTTTTTAATTTTTTTTCACATTCCTGCAGGGTTCCTACTGCGGGGGGACAGGCCCAGGTAGAATCATAACGTTCGCATTCTTCTTGGCAGATCGTGCGCACGCGTTCCTGAATTGTAATATCTTTTGTGTCCAGTATGCGGTATTCAAAAATCGGGTACTGTGAAATAAATTCTTCAAATTTTTCTGTGTTCATAGTTTTCTTCTTTCTTTTGGGCTTGTTGGTACATTCGTTTATTTATGATAGGGTTCGTGATTCATAATGCGGTAGCTTCTGTATATCTGTTCCAAAAGGATCATCTGCATCAGCTGATGCGGAAAAGTCATTCTGGAAAAGCTGAGCTTATAATCTGCACGTTTCAGAACACTCTCACTCAGTCCTAAGGAACCTCCGATCACAAATGCAATGGAACTGATACCGGAAACTCCCAGTTTCTCAATTTTTTGAGAGAGTTCTACAGAATCCGGCGTTTTTTCCGTCAATTGCCAGTGCGATAACATAATCCTGTTCGCGTATATGTTTCATCAGACGTTCGCCTTCTGTATTTTTAATCTGTGTGTTCAGTGCTTCTGACGCTTTATCCGGTGTTTTTTCATCTGCTACCTGACAGAAAGTCAGCCTGCAGTATCTGCTCAGCCGTTTGGCATATTCTGCGATTCCGTCACACAGATATTTTTCTTTGATCTTTCCAACTGTAACAATACGGATTTCCATGATCTTCTTCCTTCTATTTTAATAAAATCAGCGATAAAATCACAGTATTTTTAGTACTGCAGATAATAATCCATAGCAGTCATTTTACTGGTCTTGCCATTTGCTGCAACAAGAATAACATTCAGCCTATGGTAACCCACAGGCATGGAGATTGGCTGTTCATAAACAGTACTGTTAAGATCCGGTTCAGAATCAAATGCATAATATGCTTTACATCCATCCGGAACAGTGATCTTAATCTCTGATTTTTTTATTGTAATCCCCTGATTTAGGTGTTACTTTAGGGGCTTTCGGTGCATTTAAAACAATCACATACTTTCTGCTGATCACATCACTTTCGATATTTTTATCATTTACACCAAAGGCTTTTATTTCGGTTGTGCCTTCTCTCAGAATAATAGGTTCTGTATATACTTTACTCTTTCTGGTAGGTGTGCTTCCATCTAATGTGTAATAAATCTTTTGGCAGTTACCCTTCAGTTCCAGAGTCTGCGTCGTAGTGTAGGTTCCGGGTGCCAGATTTGATACAGGTGTTTCACAGATATATTCTGCACAGGCATTCTGCACATCCCTGTCAGCAGATTTCAGGATCAGCCTGACTTCGTTGATCTTTCCCTCCTGTGTAAGAAGCTTCACATACTCTTTATATATTCCTGTTCCCGCAGTTTTGTTCTGGATAAATGGGCGCAAAACAAGAAGTGCAGATTGTTTATCGCCTGATTTCTCCATACTTTTGGCCAGAAGAAGATTGGCGGCTTCATTTTTGGGATTTTTATCCAGAGCATTTTCTGCAATCCGCTGTGCTTCTTCATAGTTTTGCTGTGCATATTGTTTTTTTCGCCCTGGAATATAAGGCAGAAAAAGTATTTAACTGCCGATAACAAAAGAACCCCAGCAGTGTCGCCGCACACAGAAGCAGACATAGAAGCTGTTTTCTGCTGAATTTCAGCTTTCTTCTTTTTGGATGCTTGAAATATTTTATAATTTTTGTTTTCTGTTTTTTTTCCGGATGGGCGGTTCTGCTGCTCCTTTTTCATCAGAGTTTCCACTGTGCTGAATTCTCTTACCCAGGGTATCTCCGCAAGGCAGTAGGGGCAGTACAGAGAGCCTTTTTCCACCTCTTTATGACATTTAGGACATTTCATAGACAGTCCTCACTTACTGATTTTCCAGATAATTCTGAAACTCCTCCATAGACATAAGAACTTTTCTCGGTTTTGTTCCCTCTTCCGGTCCCACTACACCTGCGTCGCAGAGCTGATCCATGATTCTTGCCGCTCTGTTGAAACCAATCTTAAACATTCTCTGCAGCATGCCAATAGAAGCTTTCTCTTTCTCTATGATAAACTTACCTGCTTCTTCAAAATGGATGTCCCTTTCATCTCCGGACATACCTGTTGTTACAGGAGAATTTACCTGCTGCTCGATCTGTTGGTTATACTGGACACCCGGATTTTTATCTGCAAGAAATTCAACCACAGCACTTACCTCATCATCAGATACAAATGCACCCTGAAGTCTTGCAGGCTTCTGATATCCCTGAGGATAAAAGAGCATATCACCTTTTCCAAGAAGCTTCTCGGCTCCGTTCATATCCAGAATTGTCCTGGAATCCACACCGGAAGATACAGAGAAAGCAATTCTGGAAGGCATATTCGCCTTGATCAGACCGGTGATAACATTTACAGACGGCCTCTGTGTGGCAATGATCAGATGGATACCTGCCGCACGTGCAAGCTGGGCCAGGCGACAGATAGCATCCTCCACCTCTCCGGGCGCAACCATCATAAGGTCTGCAAGCTCATCCACGATGATCACAATCTGCGGCATTTTCACAGGTTCTTCTTCAGCTCCTGCCGCCTTGATCTGCTCTGCTTTTCTATTATATTCATCCAGATTACGGACACCGTACTCCGCAAATGTATTGTAACGGTTTGTCATCTCCTGTACTGCCCAGTTTAATGCGCCTGCTGCTTTCTTCGGATCTGTCACAACCGGAATAAACAAATGTGGAATTCCGTTATACACACTGAGCTCTACTACTTTAGGATCGATCATGATAAGCTTTACTTCATCCGGATTTGCCTTGTACAGGATACTGATGATAAGTGTATTGATACATACTGATTTACCTGAACCGGTTGCACCTGCGATGAGAAGATGTGGCATTTTGGCAATATCCGCAACTACAGTCTTACCTGCAATGTCCTTTCCTACTGCAAAAGAAAGTTTGGATTTTGCCTTCTGAAATTCTTCTGACTGGAGCAGATCTCTGAGCATAACCGTACTGTTCTCTTTATTGGGAACCTCAATGCCCACTGCTGCTTTGCCGGGGATCGGTGCTTCAATACGGATATCAGGAGTGGCAAGATTCAGTTTGATGTCATCTGCAAGACCTACAATTTTGCTGACCTTCACTCCCATCTCGGGCTGAAGTTCATAACGGGTAACAGTTGGTCCGCAGCTCACATTAGTGACAGTCACGTTCACGCCGAAATTGTGAAGTACTTCCTGGAGTTTTTTTAGCAGTCTTACGCAGATAGGCATCAGAATCCCCCTGAGCTTTGCTGCTTCCTTTCTTCAGCAGATTTAAGGCTGGAAATTTATATTCTTTTTTTACGGCTGCTTCCTGTCGGGTGATCTCATGCTGAATGTTTACAATTCCGCTCTGTATCTCCTTTTCAGAAGATTTGGGGGTTTTCGAAGGCGGCCGCACTGCCTTCTCATCCTGAAAAGGGGGCAGATCTTCCTCCGATTCTGAAACCACAGATTTCTTCCGGTCAGTGACAGCATCTTCAAATGGAAGGTCTTCCTGCTGTTGTGATTCATTATCTGCCTCGTATGTATCCGGGGATGTATCCGCTCTGTGAATCTCAAAATTCATCGGAGCATCGATGTATGGTTTATTATCCGCATCATCAGAGGATTTAATCCCTGTATTCTCGGTATCCTCCGCAGCTTCGGCTGTTTCTGCTGCTGCTTTATCTGTATCTGCTGCTTTTTTCAGAAGTTTCCCCTTTTCTTTGGCTTCTGTTCAGAATAGCCTGTCAGCTTGGTTCCTTCCAGAAAGCCGCCTTTTTCAATTTTTTTGCTTCCGAAGGATCCATGAGAAAGTCATCATCTGAAAATTCATCATCGACAATTTCTTCCTCCAGTCTGCGGACTCTTTCTTCACGCCGCTGTTCTCTTATAAGCTGACGTTCTCTGGCACGTTCTTCTCTATATCGCTCACGTTCAGGCTGCCCCTGCATATAGCGCATATGTCTGTCTTTTACAAAATCACACACTTTTATAACCAGCCGCGTTACAAAATCAAGCAGAGAGCGCTGTGTGATAATGATCATACATACAACAAATGCCAGTATAATAATCACATATCCGCCGATAGTTCCAAAAGCAGATGTGACAGAAATACAGATCGCTCCTCCGATCAGACCACCGCCTGTTTTATAATCTGCGCTTAAAGCATAATAATCCAGCAAAGTTGTACTCTGCATATATCCGTCTGTGAGAAGCTGCGCTGCCCCACACAGAAACAGAAACATCACAAACGCCGCTGCAAGTTTCTTATATGCCAGCCGGTTTGTTTTATTGATCAGAATAAATGCTGATTCAAGGAAAAATACGATTGGAAACAGATATGCCATCAGTCCCATCAGTCCGAAACAGAAATTACTGATCGCATCTCCCACAAAACCACCTGCTCCAAAATTGCTTGCCATCAGAATCACACATGCGGCCAAAATCACAAATAATATGATTTCTGTCTGAAATCTGCCGACTTCCTGTTCCATTGCTGTCTTCTTTTTTGTATTTCTTCCCGAATGCCCGGTATTCTTACTCTTTGATGCTGCCATTCTAAGGCTCCCCTCCTTGATCTTCTCGTAAATATCTTCCCTTTACAGGGCAAAATTTAATGCCAGTGTAATAATACCGACTATAAATGAATAATATGCAAAATAGCGTAATTTTATATTCTGAGTCATGGCTATTGTATTTCGGATAACAAGACATCCCGCAAAACCGGCGATGATCATTGCAAATACATAGGTAAACCCAAGTCCTGCCGTCATTTCAGAAGCACCAAAATTTCCGATTTCCGTAAAAAAATGCACCTATGATAGCAGGTAGACTCATAAAAACAGAAAAACGAACCGCAAATTTGCGGTTATATCCGCATAACAGTGCAGCACATAACGTAAATCCCATTCTGGAAATCCCCGGAAAGACAGCAATCCCCTGACAAATTCCAATCCACATGGCGCTGTCATAAGAAGCCTCTCTCGGTCCCTTTTTTCCACCGGATTTATTCAGATCTGTTACCAGAAGAAATACGCCTGTAAGTAAAAATCCGATTCCCGGAACAATCTGAGAGTCTGCGGCCAGAAGAGCCAGCCGTTTTCCTGTAAGTCCCAGAAGTGCTGTTGGGATCATGGAAATCACAAGAAGTGCACCTGTTTTCCGATATGTTCCGGTGACTATTCTGGCATAGCCCAAACTTTCCCCTGTCTTTTTGTTATGGATATATAGATTCAGATTACCGATCATATCCATAAACATCCCCAGAAGTCCCAGTCCGATTTTTTTTAAATCTTTGCGGAACAAAAATATAATTGCTGCCGCACTTCCAAGATGGAGCATCGTTTCTGACAGCAATCCGGTTTCGTGGCCGATTCCCATATATTGTTCCAATATGCATAAATGTCCCAGGCTGCTGACAGGAAGAAATTCCGTCACAGCCTGAATGACAGCCAAAAATATCAAATATACAACGATCATAGAACTGATTCCTTTTTGTTTCTCCAAAATTATGGTTTATTATAGCACACTCAGAAAGGCTTTACAATAAAAAGCCCCCTGACTGTCATATTCACAACGTAGCCAAAATTCATTCATTTTCCTGCTGCCTTTTTTTCGTTTTTCATGTGCCAGCAGTTCCTGTACCGATTTATGTGCAATCCGGAATTCCTTTTTCAAAATAAGCATTGATCTCTGCACCGTATAACAGAAGATTCATACAGATATACAACCATACCATGACCATGATGATCGTCGCAAGGTTTCCGTACATATTACTGAACCCCGGAAAAATCTCAAAATAAAAAGAGAATCCGTATGAAAATATCGACCATGCAACTGCTATGATCAAGGCTCCGGGAATCTGGCTTTTGAATGTGGCTTTTCTGTTCGGAAGAACCTTATACAACATAAGAAAAAACCAGAAACAACACACCAAATACCAACAGTGCTCTTGCCCCCAGTATTTTTCCCAGAACTCTTCCAAGAAAAGGAATATATCTTGATACAACTTTCTGTATTTCGTTTCCGAGTACAAGCATAAGCAGAGACACGATTACCGCAATCACCAGTGATAAAGTATAGAATACTGCATAAATTCTGGTTAACAGCCAGTTACGGGTTTCTTTTACGTGATAAATGGTATTTAATCCATTGATGATAGACTGCATTCCTTTTCCGGCAGACCACAGTGCCACAATTGCTGACAAAGGGACAATTGCAGTACTTCTTTTGTATACATCTACCACGATCCCCAGAACAAAACTCTGCAGATTCTCCGGAATAAAAGCAACGATCGCATCCCTGACTACATTATAGGTCAGAGGTGTATACCGTACCAGTGTAGTCAGAAACAGAATACAGGGAATAAAAGACATGATCAGAAAATACGCTGCCTGTGTCGCATAAGCTCCTACGTGATCTCCGGATACACGTTCCATAAACCCGAATAAAAGCCCTGTAACAGACTGGGTTTTAATTTTTCTTTTTCATATATGTCTCCATTCTGTTATTTTACAGCAGTCATTTTTGATAAGGCATTTATGGTGATTGCTGTAATTATAAAGATAACTGTTTCGAATATCTCTGTTTACTATCATACCATGAAACTGCCGTTATGACAAACATGAATTATGGATAATAAAATCCGGTTCTTTTCATGCTGGAATGCTGTAGATATGGAAAAAAACCGGATCAATATGTAATTAGTTTTATGGTCAGATTTTTACTTCCTGATGTAGAAATGATAAGCAGTCACAGAATCATACTGTTCACCTGCATTAAGAATCGGGGAGTGGAAATCTTCAACATTGACCGCATTCGGTTCAACCTGCGTTTCCAGACAGAAAGCATCCCGCTTATTGTAAGTATGACCATTTTTACCATGTTCATTTTCGACAAAATTTGCTGCGTAAAACTGTACACATGGACAGTCGGAAGTGACATCCATGGCAATTCCGGTTTTATCACTGTATGCGGTTGCAATCAGTCTTCTGTTTCCTTTTGCATAATTGTCTGTCACATAATTGTGGTCATATCCGCCTGTGAATTTCAGCTGGTCAAATTCTGCTTCAATATCCTGCCCGATCTGTTTGGCAGTTCTGAAATCCATGGGAGTCCCTGCAACTTCCTCATACACTCCTGTAGGAATGGAATGACTGTCGGCTACAGGTGTATAATATTTTGCATGGATTGTAAGATACTGATCCATGGCGGTTCCGCTTCCTTCACCATTCAGATTGAAATAAGAATGATTTGTCATATTGGCAACTGTCGGCTCATCGCAGATTCCCTGATAATGGATCCTCAGTTCGTTGTCTTCCGTAAACTCATATTTTACAGACACATCAAATTCTCCCGGGAAACCATTCTCGCCATCCGGACTTATACGGTTAAATATAACACTGTTTTTATCATCGGAAATCTCAGCTACTTTCCAGAGCTTTTTTTCAAATCCGTCAGGACCGCTGTGAAGATTATTGTCATTCTCATTCTGAGCAAGAACTACTTCTTTGCCATTGACAGAGAATTTCGCACCGCCGATGCGGTTTCCGTTTCTGCCGATGGTTGAACCGAAAAAGGCATCCATTTACTTCATAAGATGCCAAGATCATCATATCCAAGTACTACGTCTGTTAAAGTACCATCTTTATCAGGTACGCAGACCTTAACCCAGGATTGCTCCAAAATTCTGTCACTTCCGCATATGCCCCC
>ENA-OQES01000132-OQES01000132.1-human-gut-metagenome-genome-assembly--contig:-NODE-132-length-31017-cov-10.651991_pt1 | contig 31017 bp, 23 predicted proteins | sample MGYA00242798_ERZ504641 | MGnify/ENA primary metagenome ERZ504641 (study PRJEB26092, sample SAMD00036327) | human gut metagenome | host: Homo sapiens | study: EMG produced TPA metagenomics assembly of...
TGCTGGAGAGGGGCCAAAGGGAGCTCAAGCCCATAAGGAGGGCCTACGAGGCATGGGTCGAGGCCGGACTTCCGCTCGATTGGGACAGGCAAGCCTTCGAGGCCGAGCGCAAAATGGATTCTAAAAACACCTTGCCAAATAGGAGCGTCAGGACGAAAGAACCCCCGCCGCACGAAGTGCGCAGCGGGGGTTCTTTCATGTCCGAGGACGTCCGCGAAGGTCAGCCCTCAGATCCTGCGGTGAGAGACCTAGGCCTCGTTGTACACCGTCTTGAGCTTCAGCAGGTGAGCATAGCGGTCCATAGCGGCCTGCTCGTTCTCCTTGAAGAGCTCCTCGGCGCGCTCGGGGAAGGAACGCGTCAGCGAAGCGTAACGGGCCTCGTTCATCAGGAACTCCTGATAACCGCCCGCGGGCTCCTTGGAATCGAGCGAGAACTTCTTGCCGGCAGCAGCCTCGGGGTTGAAGCGGAAGAGGTTCCAGTAGCCGCACTCGACAGCCTTCTTCATCTCGGCCTGGCAGTTCTGCATGCCGCCCTTCTTGATGGAGTGCATCTCGCAGGGGCTGTAGCCGATGATGAGGGACGGGCCGTCGTAGGCCTCGGCCTCGTGGATGGCCTTGAGGGTCTGAGCCGGGTTGGCGCCCATGGCGACCTGCGCCACGTAGACGTAGCCATAGCTCATGGCAATCTCGGCCAGGGACTTCTTCTTGGTCACCTTACCGGCAGCGGCGAACTGAGCGACCTGGCCCAGGTTCGAGGCCTTGGAGGCCTGACCACCGGTGTTGGAGTAAACCTCGGTGTCGAAGACGAAGACGTTGACGTTGTGGCCGGAAGCCAGGACGTGGTCCAGGCCACCGAAGCCGATGTCGTAGGCCCAACCGTCGCCGCCGAAGATCCAGAAGGACTTCTTGGTGAGGTAAGCCTTGTCGGCGAGGATCGCCTTGGAAGCGTCGCAGCCGCACTTCTCGAGCTCGGCAACGTAGGCAGCGGCAGCGGTCTTGGAGGCCTCGGCGTCGTTGACGGAGTCGATCCAAGCCTGGCCGGCGGCCTTGAGCTCATCGGACGGACCATCGGCAGCGATGATGTCCTGGGTAGCGGCGATCAGCTTGTGCTGAACGGCCTCATAGCCAACGGCCATGCCCAGACCATGCTCGGCATTGTCCTCGAACAGGGAGTTGTTCCACGCCGGGCCGTGACCGTCCTTGTCCTTGCAGTAAGGAGCGGTGGCAGCGGGGTTGCCCCAAATGGAGGAGCAGCCGGTGGCGTTGGAGATGAACATGCGGTCGCCGGCAACCTGGGTCACCAGACGTGCATAGGCGGTCTCGGCGCAGCCGGCGCAGGAGCCGGAGAACTCCAGGTAGGGCTGCTTAAACTGGCTGCCCTTGACGTTGGCCGCGATGAGCTCCTTCTTCTCGGAGACGTTCTCGACCATGTAGTCCCAAACAGGCTGCTGGTCCATCTCCTGCTCGGTGGGAACCATCTCGAGGGCACCCTTGGGGCAGACCTTGACGCAGTTGGTGCAGCCCATGCAGTCGAGCGGGGACACGGCCATGGTGAACTTCATGCCCTTGGCCTTGGGGCCCATGGCGTCGAGCGTACGGGCAGCCTCGGGCGCGGCGGCAGCCTCGTCCTCGGTCATCGCGAACGGACGGATGGTGGCATGCGGGCACACGTAGGCGCACTGGTTGCACTGGATGCACTTGGTCTCGTCCCAGTGGGGAACGACCACGGCGACGCCGCGCTTCTCGTATGCGGAGGCGCCCAGCTCAAACTGGCCGTCGGCGCAACCGACGAAGGCGGAAACAGGCAGGCTGTCGCCGTCCATGCGATCGATGGGCTCGAGCAGGTTCTTGACCTGCTGGGCGATAGCGGACTTGGTCTCCTCGGAGAGCTCGACGGGAGCGGCATCCTCGGCGGTAGCCCAGTCGGCCGGAACCTCGAACTTACGGAAGGCGGTAGCGCCGGCATCGATGGCCTTGTGGTTGGCGTCGACGATAGCCTGGCCCTTCTTCATGTAGGACTTGGTAGCCGCGTCCTTCATGTACTGCAGGGCGTCCTCGGCGGGCAGGACCTTGGCCAGCGCAAAGAAGGCGGACTGGAGCACCGTGTTGGTGCGCTTGCCCATGCCGACCTTAGCGGCCAGGTCGATAGCGTCGATCAGGTAGACGTTGACGTTGTTGTTCGCGATGTAGCGCTTGGCCACGGCGGGCATGTGCTCGGCGAACTCCTCGTCGCTCCACTGGCAGTTGACCAAGAAGGTGCCGCCCGGCTTGACGTCGCGGACCATCTTGAAGCCCTTGACGATGTAGCTGGGGTTATGGCAGGCGACAAAGTCGGCCTTGGTCACGTAGTACGGCGAGCGGATCGGGGAATCGCCAAAGCGCAGGTGCGAGACGGTGACGCCGCCGGTCTTCTTGGAGTCGTACTGGAAGTAGGCCTGGACGTACTTGTCGGTGTGGTCGCCGATGATCTTGATCGAGTTCTTGTTGGCGCCGACGGTACCGTCGCCACCCAGACCCCAGAACTTGCACTCGATGGTGCCGGGGGCTGCGGTGTTGGGCGCATCCTCGGCCTCGGGCAGGCTCAGGTTGGTCACGTCATCGACGATGCCGATGGTGAACTCGCGCTTGGGCTCGTCCTTCTTAAGCTCCTCGAAGACAGCGAACGCGGACGCGGGAGGCGTGTCCTTGCTGCCCAGGCCGTAACGGCCGCCGACGACCTTGATGCCCGTCTTGCCGGCCTCGTAGAGAGCAGAGACGACGTCCTGGTAGAGCGGCTCGCCGATGGAACCCGGCTCCTTGGTGCGGTCCATAACGGCAATCTTCTTGACGGTCTCGGGGAGAACGTCGACAAAGTGCTTGATGGAGAACGGACGGAACAGGCGGACCTTGACCAGGCCGACCTTCTCGCCGTGAGCGTTGAGGTAGTCGATGACTTCCTCGAGCACGTCGCAGAAGGAGCCCATGCACACGACGACGCGATCAGCATCGGGAGCGCCGTAGTAGTTGAACAGGCCGTAATCGGTGCCGAGCTTCTCGTTGATCTTCTTCATGTAGCCCTCGACGACGGCGGGAAGCTCGTCGTAGACCTTGTTGCAGGCCTCGCGGTTCTGGAAGAAGATGTCGCCGTTCTCGTGGCTGCCGCGGGTGTGCGGGTGCTCAGGGTTGAGCGCGTGATCGCGGAAAGCCTGAACGGCGTCCATGTCGCACATCTCGGCAAGATCCTTGTAGTCCCACATGGCGACCTTCTGGATCTCGTGGCTGGTGCGGAAGCCGTCGAAGAAGTTAAGGAACGGGGTCTTACCCTCGATGGCGGCAAGGTGAGCCACCGGCGAGAGGTCCATGACCTCCTGGACGTTGCCCTCGGCAAGCATGGCGAAGCCGGTCTGGCGACAGGCCATGACGTCGGAGTGATCACCGAAGATGTTCAGGGCGTGCGAAGCGACGCAACGCGCGGAGACGTGGAAAACGCCCGGGAGCTGCTCGCCCGCGATCTTGTACATGTTCGGGATCATCAGGAGCAGACCCTGAGAAGCCGTGTAGGTGGTGGTCAGAGCACCGGCGCCCAGCGAACCGTGAACGGTACCGGCCGCACCTGCCTCGGACTCCATCTCGACGACCTTGACCGGGGTGCCGAAGATGTTCTTGCGACCCTGGGCCGCCCACTGGTCGACATGGTCGGCCATCGGGCTGGACGGCGTAATGGGATAAATTCCCGCTACCTCGGTGTACGCATACGAAACATATGCGGCCGCCTCGTTGCCGTCCATAGACTTAAACTTACGCGCCATATACCCCTCTCCTCTCATATAGGTATACAGGCCCCGGCGATCGCCGGGATATTGGCGTGATGGGATTTTCGCTGTTGCTTCCAATCATCTGGCAGGCGGACTTGGCAGCAGGTACATGGCGTGGAGAGAAGGCATGCCGAGGCGAGGAGGGCTGCACGCGCTCCACAGGCCCAGCTACCCGTCTTGCACATGACCGAGCGCCGCAAAGGCCGCATGCCGGATGCTCCCGGGCACGCCCCGGCGATGGGAGGCGCCCGCAACGAAAATCCGCATGCGGGTTTATTGTACCCCGCCGTCAAGCCATATTTCGGCAAATATAGGTGGCCGGTAAAGGTTTACCTCGACTGACCGCCAAGGGCCAAATGGTCCCTGTGTTCCCGGGCAATCGGCTCTGACGCGCCAAGGAGTGTCCCCAAGTGCCGGCAGAAAAGGAGCGTCCCTATCTGCCGGCTAGAGGGCACCGAAGAGGATGGCGTAGGTAGTGGATTCGCCGAGCTTGAGCTCGTCGCCGGGGTTGAGCTGGGCGGAGCGACCGGGCTCTACTTGAATACACACGCTCGTGGCCCCGTTTACCACCACGGTGCCGTTCGTGGATGACAGGTCCTCGACAAACCATGTGCCAGAATCGTCGCACCAGATATGGGCATGGCGGGCCGAGACGTCGTCGGTGATGCCGCCCTCCCCCGTTGCCAGCGCGCCGATCTCAACGCCTTCCTCACTCGGCTGAATCCAGCGCGGGACGCTCACCACGTAGCCGTTTTGCACGCACAGCAGTCCCAGCGGATGCGCCGGCGCGACCTCGTGCTCGCCCGCGACCGAAGATGTGCTCAGCGAGCGCGGCGTCGACGTGTCGCCGCCACGGGTCGCATGAGCGCGGCGGCTCGCCCGACTTGGAACTAAGGCGGGCGTGAGAGCAAACGGCATAGGGAACGAATCTTGCGGATGTACTCCTCGACGTCAGGCAGGTAAGCCCCACGAAGTCACCGGGGAGGCCCAAGCGGCCCGGCACCACTTCCAGATTCTGACCAGGGCGAGTCGTTCGCCGGTGGCTGAAGGCTCGCTCCCACCCAAAAGGGGAGATTCGCGTTGTTCCCCAATCGCTCTCGCATCTTTCATTTTGCTCGAGGTGGGCTATAAAAACTTTCCTGGTGAAAGGCGGCGATTGGTTTCCTTTCTTTCTAGAGGAGCGCGCCTGTAATCTGTTTTCATCCTAAATCAAGTTAAGATCGGACCTTCCAGAGGCAAGTCGACTCAAACTGCGAGGCTCCATGTTGGAATAAAGAGCGCTGTCGAAGTGCCAACAACACAAAGCTTGCCAGTCTCAAATAGAACCTTTTGGGAGTCCGATTGGGCCGCACACCGAATCCCCGCTGGTGGTTTTTTTATAGCTGCGCAACAATAAACAAGGTTAGTGCCAGTCCAGCATGAAATTGAGGAACGTATGCAATTTTTTCTCAGTAAGTGATCGTCGTTACTGCTTCGATGAGGTCACTCGCAATTGCTTTCAGGTTGACCAAGCATCAGAAGATGCGCTTCGCATATTTGAAGCATCGGGAAGAACGGTCAACTCGAAGTTGCTAACAAAGTCACTTGCTGCGAAAGGCTACGACCAAACGACCATAGCAGAACTTGAAGACGACATTGATGAGTATCAACGATTGTCTGAGCGGACTTTCTTAACAAAAGACACGCCTCGAAAACTTAGATCCATCGAACTCCACGTTTCACATGCATGCAACCTTGGTTGTAGTTACTGTTTTGCCGGTAAAGGAGATTATGGAACGTCTCCTCTGCTGATGACAGACGAGATAGCCTTCAAGGCGGTCGACTACCTCGTCGCAAGTTCATCGGAAAACGAAACGCTTGCGATCGTCTTTTTTGGTGGGGAACCCATGATTAACGAGCCGCTGATATGGAAAACGGTCGACTATTCAAAAAGAATATACCCCAATAGAAACTTTACCTATTCTATTACGACCAACGGAACGCTTTTGAATGACACTGCTGTGAATTCTTTCAAGGAGCACGGGTTTTCTGTTCTGATTAGTCTCGATGGTACAGGATGCAAGCACGATGCATCGCGCCCGTACAAGACGGGAGGCGGCTCTTTCTCCGATATCGACAAAAACGTTCGTCGTTTTTCCGAGTCGTTCCCCTTCGGCGCAAGAGCGACCTTAACAAATAATAACTGTAACCTTGTTGAAGACTATCTTCAGTTTAAAGAGATGGGCTTCAGAAGGATTTACTTCTCGCCCGTGAGCTCATTCGATGAGAATATCAAACTCGACGAACACTCATTAAACAAAATCAGGGCGGGCCTAATAGATTTGGCGGATCAATATCTCAAACAGATTGATCAAGGGGAAAAGCCCTTGTTTAGAACATTGAAAACTGCAGTTGATTTGATTATGAGCAACAGGATCGCCTTTGTCGGATGCGGGGCTGGCAGGCGTTTTATTTCCGTGACTCCCGAAGGGGACGTATACCCCTGTCACAGGTTTGTCGGGATGATGCGATTCAAAATGGGCAACATCGTCACCGGAATTGACGAAACTAGGTATATTGAAAACTGGAGTCAGGGTGTCGAAAAAAGAATTGACTGTACGGACTGTTGGGCTCGGTCTTTCTGTGGTGGGGGCTGTAGCTGGGAGGCTGCAGGCGAGCACGGCTACTTGCCCAAGAGTCTACACCCTGCATCATGTGAATATAGAAAAATGTGCTACGAGATGGCTTTTGACCTTATTTCCCGCCACTCATCTTCGCAGGAGAAAAATCAACGAGAAGCTACTGTATCGGAATAAGCGGTTCAGCGCATTGCTGTCACCATTGTGGAGGTGTTCGTTCTTCTGATTACCGTCTGCGAAGCTTATTGCTACGTTCGCCGAAACCATTCTAGAAATATGGTGAACTAGACATCTTGGTTTGTTATACACAATATTGAGGTTTTTCTGCACTCAAAGGGAGGTAGTCGTGAAGCATATTCATCCGATTAATCCAGGAAGTGGCGACGAGGCAGGCGTGAAGCCGATGTCTTTTGACTGCCTCTTGGGCATTACTGACATCTGTACTGTTTATGATAAAGCAGATGGCTGTGGTGCATACGATTACTGCGACTATGACATGGATGGCGGCAGCATCTGCGTTGTAGATCACTGTGGCATTGATCAAACGTAGTCTCTAATTGGATTAAGGTGAGGAGCTGTTATGAAGCATATCCATCCTGTTGGTTCAAATGAACATCCTCCCGTTGAGCCTTGTTGTCTTGGAGTTGATATATGCAATTTTTACGACATCGCCGAGTGCCCTGTTGCGGATTGGTGCTATGTCGATAAAGAATCAAGCTGTGTTTTGCCAGCAGATTGGTGCGATCCAGTTGACGAGTAGTTTTGTGGCTAGGAACTATTTGGTCCAATTCAGAATAAGATGGGAACAAATACCAAAATCTCGTGTCTGGGAGGAGTTATGCCATTATTGCAAGGTCTCGTTGGATTAGCCTTTATACTTGCGTTATATCTGGCACCTTTTTTAATTCTATTCTTCATTATCCGACTCTTTCTTCGGAGAAAATAGGAGTGTCACGCAAACATTAGCGTAGCTTTCTTCCAATATGAGCCGAGCATTGGCAAGTGGAATAAGAAGCCCGACCGTTCGCCACATGAAAGTGATCGGACGGGCTTCTCTATTTAACCCGGGCCGCCACCCATAGCGGCTTTCCAAGCGTATTCTCAGTGCAAAGCAATCGTCAGTTTAATCCTATGCGCTGATACCGCATTTCATTTGTTCGGCTCGAATTCTACGGCCTGGCAACCCTCGCACTCTCCGGCAAATGGATTGAACGCGAAGGCAGAGATGATGTGTGCGTGGACATCGAGGCTGCTGTAGGCAACATACTGGGACATGGACCCCCGCTGCGCGTGGTATGCGGCCCGGCATATTCATTGCCGTCCAACCCCGTGTAGTTGCAGCAAAGGGTGGAACCTCAATGCTCAGCTCATGTTGTCCGTGGGACACGAGAATCGTAAGTACACTTTGGTGCGATTCTCACGCTGATACTGAGCCACCTGGAATAAGATACGTCGCGACAACACTTCGCTTCACCTCTGTCTCGACAAGATGACGTAGACTAAAGTTTCCTTTAGTAAGAGAACGAGAACTATATCTGAAAGCGTTGCGATGGCGTGAAGGCACCGAGTCCGAACCGCCTGAATGCTACGTGCATCTGCATCGCCTTTTTGTTATCTCTGCCAGTTGGGTAGCACTACACTTGTCATCATTTACCCTGGTACATGCTGCCTAAATCCACTACCCCTTCTACCGCGCCGACCATCTCGTCATCGTGAGAGACAACGATGATCAGCTGGCTTTGCTTGTTGCGCTTAACATAGGCCGCAAGCTCGGCGCGGCTTACAGCGTCTAACCCAGTCGTGGGCTCGTCGAGTACCAAAACTGACGACTTGCGTGAAATCGCCGACCATAAGTACACTCGGCGCAGCTCACCGCCCGAAAGCGCGGAGCAACGTTTCCCGAGCAACTCCTTCACGCTGTTTTCCAGCGAAAGTAGGCCATCTACACCCCGGTGATAGGAAGAAAAGGGCGTGTCGAAATACTCTAACAGCTCTTTCACCGTTTCGTCCGGCGCGAAGCACAACTGTGGGCAGCACGATATCTCTCTCGCACGTATGTAATCCAAGTCGCATTCTTCGATTGGCACGCCGTTGTATTTTACTTTGCCTTTCGATGAGTATAGCCCGAGCATCAAGTAAAGAAGTGACGTCTTGCCTCTTCCGTTTTCCCCAACTATGCAATATGTACCAGGACCGGAAAACTTGAAAGAAAACCCGCCGAGGACCTCTCGGACAGATCCGTCTGGAAGGGCAACCGAGAATTCCAAATCAGATACCGAAATGTCATTTATTTCATCGAGTTTAGCTAAATCGGTCCGATTCCACCCCGATCTCTCCTTTTCTCTCGTCGCGATAGCCGTCCTATCCCATGATGCTTTGGCATCTTGATAGGATTTGAACAATGACATCATACTTTTCAAAGTCTTAAAGAGAACCGCGAAGTATGTACCGATGATAGTGTACTCGCCTATTGACATAGTTCCGTTAATGATTCGTACTCCGGAAACAACAAGTATCACCGCTTGAAACAACGCTGCGAAAAGACCATCGAGCGATGTCAGAGAATATGATAGCTTTCCGGAGCGCAAAACTTTGGGAAAATAGCTCTTAAACCCAGCGTCGAGCGCTTGTTCGCTCTTGCCGTACGAAGATGTCAGTTGAATGTTGAGAATCTGATTAAGCTGCGATGCAATTGCGGCGTAAAAGGCGCTGTCCGCCTCTTTCTTCTCATACGTGACCCTATACAAAAGTTTCCTCAACCCAGTAATTACACAGAAATACACGATGAGGAGAATGATGGAAAACACCGCGAGAGTTGAATCAATTGACCATATGATAAGCAATACGATGGGAATGGCTACAATGGACAGCGGCGCACTGATAAAATTCGCCAAAACGAAGGATGAGACCACGCTGGAGTCGGAAATAATCCGTTGCGTTGTATAGGCTGGATCGATGGTCCGACTCACCAAGTAATCGTCTCTTTCAAAACGCAAGACGGCCTCCCTGAGAAGATCAAAGGAAAGTCTCGTGGTTATGCGAATGGAAAGTGTTCCTGCAAAATAAGTAAAGAGGGTGGAGAAAACTCCTATTGACGCAACCAGGAGCGCGAAGAGTACGGCGTCTCTTTCGCTGCGGTTACCGAGAAGAAAATCTAAGAATTTCCCGTTCACGTATGGCATGGCATAGGAGAGAGCGGTTCCAATCACCGTGATAGCAATGAAGACGAAAGCCCCTTTTGCTCTGATGAACCTCGAGAGAACGCATCGAATCAAGGAAGGCCCCAATCTACCCGCCACAAAACATCAATCACTGATACCTTACACCTCAACACAACAGGAGCGAAGATTTGCCAATGAGACTGCTTTAAGATTGCCTTGGGCCAATACGATCTCAAGCTCTTCCTACAAGAGAGTCGGAATCGGACATCTCCTCCGACGAACCTGGCAATCGGGCGGTTGAAATATCTTTTTCAACCGCCCGATTGCCACAATAGATTTGAGCATCCGCCCACAAACGTCCGCGTTTTATACCCATCAAATCCTTTGCCTTTTGTCGTCTAGACTAGAAAAATCGCTCGAAATAACGCAACCGGCCTGCTCGCTTGAAGAAACCTAAGCCCGTAACGTAGATGTGCAAACTTCCGAAACGCCTTGCGCGGCATAGTGCGTATAAACTTCGTCAACCGCCTCAGAAATATCTGAGTATCGCGCCGGGTCAAAAGCATACGATGTCGCAGCTATACCCTGCACCCATTCGGAATGCGGATTAATTGAATAGCCACACAGCATCATCATACATGCATCTAGACCTGATTTCCCAAGTATCCGACGTATTGATGAGAGCATCGCGGGTCGCCCCTGCACCATCGTCGTCACCCCTATTAGCAGTATTTACCGTTTTTCTCTAAATGCGTATCGCCACCCTTAAGAATACGAAGTGTTTTATCCAGACCCGATTGTCCTCCATCTCAAACGAAGGGATAAGGAATCTCATCCGGAATCGGCAGTAACGGAGGATTCACAACGACAAGCGAAAAACATGAGTCATCTCTCAGAGGGGAGTAAAGGCTCCCCTCAAGCACCCTAGTTTCGTCATCCAAAGAGTTGATGGCAGTGTTTTTCTTACAAAGGTCGACAACAAAAGGGTTGATTTCTACAGATGTTACATCCATGCCACAGTTGGTAAGTATCAGGCCCTGTATTCTGGGGCCAGAACACAAATCGAGAGCCTTCCGTGCGCTCTGCGGTGTAAGGCGCCAATCTCAGCAAATCTGTCCCACAATACTGCGCTGAAGAACAAGACGGAACCCCTGAGCCAAACTCCCCTATACCTTATTAAGGCTAAGACAGGCAAGTTCACGCACCCGGCATATTCCAGAATAACATCCTATTGTTTTAGATGCTCTACAAGCATGAACAGCCGCGAATCGGAAAGATCTTCTAGTTTCGCCCCGACTGACCGCCAAGGGCCAAAATGGCCCCTCCATCCCCGGGCGACTGGCTCTGGCGCGCCGAGGAGTGTCCCCAAGTGCCGGCAGAAAAGAAACGTCCCTATCTGCCGGCTAGAGGGCACCGAAGAGGATGGCGTAGGTAGTGGATTCGCCGAGCTTGAGCTCGTCGCCGGGATTGAGTTGGGCGGAACGGCCGGGCTCGACCTGAATGCAGACGCGCGTGGCCCCGTTTACCACCACGGTTCCGTTGGTGGACGACAAGTCCTCGACGTGCCAGATATTTTGAGCATCGCACCAGATATGGGCATGGCGTGCCGAGACATCGTCGCCGACGTCGGTAATATCGCCCTCACCAGTGGCCAGCGCGCCAATCTCAACACCCTGCTCACTCGGCTGAATCCAGCGCGGGGCGCTCACGACAAAACTGTTTTGCACGCGCAGCAAGCCCAAGGGGTGCGCCGGGGCGGGTTCGCGCTCGCCTGCGGTCATCGACATGCCAAGCGAACGCGGCGTGGAGGTGCCTCCGCCACAGGTCGCGTGCGCGTAGTCGATGGCATAGTTCACCGAGGACCGCACATCCGCCGAACAACCGACGGCGACAAACAGCACCAGCACGGCCTCGGCGCGCTCGGCGGGCATGAGTTCCGCCGCCTGGGACAGGCGATCGAGCGCGTTGCGATAGAGATTCGTGTCCTGGTGGCACTCTTCGAGCGCGCGTACCATCGGTTCACCTGCAGGACCGCACACCATATTGATCACAGCCGTGGAGTCCATGGGATTTCGCTGGCGCAGGGCCAGTTGCGACATAATACGCGCAGCCGAGGTACCGTATTCGGCAAAGTAGCGCTGCTGAAGCGTGCCGACCGGTGCGCGAACGATAAAGCGGGAAACCCAAGAGCGATCGGCGGCTCGGCTCTGCGGGCTGCGGCCGTCGGCGAGCGGACGGGACGAAAGCACCAAGCCGCACAGCTCGATATGGCTCAGATGCGCCGCGCGCTTAAAGATGTCAAACATGGCCCCGCATGGGGTGAGCTCAACTTGAGATGCCATGACCTAGGCCTCCTTGGTCGTAGAAATGGAATCGGACGATACTTCGACAGGTCCGCCAAAAGTACGGGCAGCTGCGGCTCCACCGGCAAGCGGAGTCGCCATCTGGGCTTTTGTGCGTCGCGGTGCCGAAACGGGAAGTTCAAAGGCAAAGCCCATCGCAAGCAAAAACCACGTAAGCGTATAGGTTGCAACCAGAGCGGCAACAAGGCCGCCCATCACGGCGCGTTGGGAAAATACGCTACATGCAGCCACAACCAGCACCGGAACCTCGCAGGCAGAAAGCGCAAGCACACCCTGCAGGAACCCCGAGCGCCGATCACGCGCAAGTGCCCCCGCGGCAACGCCGGCTATGCCCGGCAGCGCCAACGCCAGTGCGGCAATAATACCCGGTAGCGACCCAGACCACATGAGCGATCCCAAAGTCGCCGTCACGCGAGCGCCCGATGCCAGCAGCGCGGCCGAAACCACGACCACAGCCCAAACCACGCCACAGACGACCGTCGCGCCGACCATCAGCGCGCGACGAACCGCGCGACCAGACGCATCCATGGGGCACGGCGTGAGCGGCTCGCCGCGGAGCGAACGACCGACATTTTGCGCATAGTGTTCACAAAACGCCGAGAGCGCCGCCTCGACCGCCGCCGGCTCGGGACGATCTTTTTTGATGGCTGGACAGACAGGCCATCACCACGTTGAACAGCTGGGCATCGACAAACGCCAGCGCATCGCGTAGCTCCTCGGAATCCGGCTCAAGCCCCAGCTGCTGGGCCTGCTCGGCCGCAGCGAGCGCCACATCGGGCTCACGACGAAGCAGCTGAGTCAAATCGCAACCGGGCGCATGGGCACCAATGGGATAGTCGGGCAGCGTGTCCATCTTGAGACGGTAGGGGCTGGCGATGTCGCGCGTCTTTTTGCGCGAACCCGAGGTGCCCGAAGCGCTCGGCGCGGCTTCGTATGGCGCGATGCCGGCAATGAGCTCGTAAACCGTGCTTGCCGCGGCATAGACGTCGATCGCCGGCGACATACGCAAAGCGCGCAGGTCGGGAATATCGTCGGTGAGCATCTCGGGCGGGGCGTAGGCAACCGTCGCGCGACGCAGCGTGGCATAGCGCTCCGTAAACGACGCCTTGCCGCCGGTACCGGCCACGGCCGACGCAGGCTCAAGCGCCAGCGACGAGCCAAAGTCGATCAGGCACAGGTCAAAGGTGCCCTCGGCAAGCTGCCGGTCAAGCGGTAGACGCGCCGTACGCACCATAATATTAGCGGGCGAGATATCGCGATGGACAAAGCCCTCCCCCACCAGGCTCATGCGGCAGAGCAGGTCGAACAGGTCACGCCCCAAGCGCGCCGCCACAAGCGGCGATAGGCGGCCGGCATCGTCCACGGCAAGTCGCGAACGCAAGCGGGCAAGCGTCTCGCCCTCGACCCATTCCATGACAATTACAGGCACACCGTCAACCTCGCCCCAGCCATAGAGGCGGGGAAAACCCTTAAGGCCCGAAAGGGCGCGATGGCATTCATATTCCTCGCGAAACGCCGCTTTGAACTTGGCGACCAGCGCCTCATGAGCGGCGGCATCGTCAAACTCATCGCGCGTCGGCAAGATGAGCTGTTTGAGTGCCACGGCCTCGCCTTGGGCGTTGATGGCACGCGTCACGCGGCCGATACCGCCACGGCGCATGGTGGCATCGTCGGCAAACAGTATCGTAAAACGACGCAGGTAGGCAGGCAGTTCGTCCTGACCGAGCGCAATGGCCGGCTCAAACCCGTCGACACGCGCCAGGCGCAGGCCGACCATGGGATCGCGACCGAGCGATTGTGGTGTGGTGGATGCAAGATCGGTCATCATAGGGCAAGCGCCGCCACGTTATTCTTGAAGTTACCGAGTGCGACGTCATCATCGCCGTAATGGCCGACCCATTGACATAGGTTGGTGTAACAGCCCCACAGATTGGCATACTGCTGATACCACTTTGACCGGGGCGAGAATGTCTGACGACCGAACTCGGCTCGAATGACAAACATCTCCCCGACCAGGCTGTCGCACGGCCTGGGATCTCCCGTAGAGTTATAGGTCGAAACCACGTCATTGGCGCGAGAAACATAGCCGTCGAGCATGTTGTACTTGGTCACAAGCCAACTGTGAATGCTCTCTTCCTCAGCAGCGGAAAGGCCACCGGAGCTTGCATCGCTGTCAGTGTTGCCGCCCGTCGAACCGCCATTTCCAGACCCTCCGGCAGAGGAGCCCGACCCAGAACCGCCGCCCGAACTCGACGAATCCGAGCCGGAGCCAGAAGTATCCGAGCTACCGGGCTTTCCGGGCTGCTGGGCGTCCTGTTCCTGCTGCTGCTCGACCTTATTCACCGTTGCCGCCACGCTATTGTTGGACAACCGATCGATGATCTTGGTGTTGGTGAGCACGATGGTTTTGCCATTGGCAAGCGTGACTTCGTTGTCCGGGGCCTCGGCGCCGTCCGCGTCGTCAGTGCCAAACACAATATGCGCGACCACACTTGCCCAAGCATATCCAGTCGTGGTGCCCAGGTCACTTTTGACCTCATGCCCTACGCGCGGTTCGCGTGCGGCATGTGCCTGTATCATGGACGGCACGGTCATGCCATAGGCAGAAACGCCAGCTATGACCAGCACCAGCGAGCACGACAGCAGCGCGTACGCCCGAGGCGCCAAGCCCAGTCGGCGTCGCATGCGCACCGCGGCGCCGCGCTTTGTCTGAGTGCCACCGGGCCGCATGCGTTCTCCTCCAACAAAAACACGCCGCTCGGGAGCGGCGCATTCATTCGAATCCACATTTGAGTGTATCAGCGAACCCAAAAGGTTGCGCAACGAATGGGCGAATTAAGGACGCGGGCGGAAGCATCCATGCGATAAGCGGATACGAAGCATCTTTGTTGCACAACAAACTCATAGTCGCACGGGGAAATTATGACTGCCCCGTGCGTCGCCAGGAAAACATACGGCAGGAGCAGGCTCGCCACCTAAATCGTGCGACGGGCCTCAATGGCGCGTCCAAGCGTAAGCTCGTCGGCATACTCCAGGTCGCCGCCCACGGGCAGGCCGCTCGCCAGACGCGACACCTCAACGCCCAGCGGCTTGATAGTGCGGGCCAGGTAGCTCGCCGTGGTCTCGCCCTCAATATTGGGGTTGGTGGCGATGATGACCTCATGGATATCCTCGTGGCCCAAACGCGCCAGCAGCTCGCGGATGTGCAGCTGCTCGGGACCAATCTTGTCCATGGGGCTGATCACGCCGCCCAGCACATGGTACAGGCCATGGTAGCTGCCCGTGCGCTCGATTGCCTGGACGTCGCGCGGCTCGCCCACCACGCAAATGCGAGTAGTGTCGCGCATCGAATCCTGGCAGATGGAGCACTCGTCGGCCGTGGCGTAGTTAAAGCAACGGCTGCAAAAGTGGACCTCCTGCTTAACCTCCAGGATGGCCTCGGCCAGGCGGCGGGCCTCCTCGGCATCGGCCTCGAGCAGGTAATAGGCGATGCGCTGGGCCGACTTGGGACCAATGCCCGGCAGACGGCCCAGCTCATCGAGCAATTTTTGCAGACTATGGTTGGCACTCATATATATGCGTGTCTTAGAACGGCATGCCCGGGATGTTGAGGCCGCCGGTGATGGCGCCCATCTGCTTGTTGGCAAGCTCGTTGACACCGCGGACGGCCTCGTTGACGGCAGCCATGATCATGTCCTGCAGCATATCGACGTCCTCGGGATCGAGGGCATCGGGGTCGATGGTGAGGTTGACGAGCTCCATCTCGCCGTTAACGGTCACCTTGACCATGCCGCCGCCGGCAGAGGCGTCGACGGTCTGGGACTTAAGGTTTTCCTGCGCGGCGGCAAGCTGCTCCTGCATCTTGCGAGCCTGCTTCATCATTTGCTGCATGTTCATACCGGCCATGATGGCTCCTTTACGTGCGGCCGCGCGACAAGCTGCAAGGGCAGCCGGAGCGCGACGGGACTTTCAAACTCAAAAATCGTACCACGGCGCGGGGCAAGCAAGCGGGGCGGACACGCTACCTCAGTCGATATACATGTCCTCTAATACAAACCACGCGCAAAGATTATGCAAGGCCGAATTATGCAAGGTTGCATAATATCGCATACTCAATCTAGTAGAGCCGAATCCGGCATTTCATGTGTGCCACTAAATAGCTAAATGCCAAACCGCTGCTCGAGGCGGAGCACATGGCGGCAGGGTATAATTTGATTGTCATAGATTGCAATTTGGAGGTGCCCCATGAATGCCCCCGACGCGCTCCAAAACATCCGCTCAAAACACCCCGTTGCATATGTGGTTCTCTATCTCTTTGTCGGCTGGGCATTGCTGGTTGTCATCACCCATGCCATAGCTTTTGGAGCAGAACTGCTGATAGCCAGCTCGGACCAGCCCGTCGTCAAATGGGAGACGACCGATGAATGCACCGACGGAACCCGAACCATTTACTACAACAGCCCGTCCCTCTACCAAGAGTTCAAGGTCAAGATAAAGGACTCCAAGATTGTCGGTGCCGAACCAGGCGCTTTCTTGACAATCGGAGCAACCCTCGACGCCGAGCAAGTCGAGTACACGGACAGCCGCGCGACGTATCGTGTCGACCTCAGCACCCTAGGCCGACCGTCACGCATCTGCCTGCTCGAATGCGAGACACGCGGCACCACGCTACACATGTCCGAAATTCAAATGCGCCCGGACATTGAGCCCTCTTCTTGAGCAGTATACCCGCCTGCGCAGCTACTCCACCGGCTTGAAGATGGTGGACTGGCCGAAGACGCTGCGGATGAGGGCTTTGGCCTCGTCCTCGGTCTGCGGGATGCTCGGGGCTGCGCCCTGGTGGCCGAAGGGACTGCCGGCGCCGGGATTGGACTCCCAAGGGGCAGCGGGGGCGTCCTCCTCTTTGGGGGCAGTTGCAGCGGGCTTGGGCGCGGACGCCGCACCCGGCACGTCGAACGGGGGCAGATCGCCCCCGCCGGCATCGGCAGCAAAACCGCCGACCATGGCATCGTCGTAGGGAACCTGCTCGGATTCCCACGGTGCAGACTGCGCAGACGGCTGAGCCTTGGGAGCGGACGCGCGCTCGGGCGCACGGGGCGCAGGCTCGGTCGGGAGCTTGCCCGTGGCAGGAGCGCCGGCAGGGTTGTCGGAGCGCAGCCAGGGGGCCTTAGCCAAGTCGGATGACTTGGGCGCAGGCGCGGCAGCGGGCTTGGGTGCGGGGACCGGAGCAGCCGGTTTGGGCGCAGCGGGCTTAGGCGCCGACGGGGTCGGTGCCATCACCGGCGTCGCTTGCCGCTGCGGCGCGCTGGCGCTCGAGGATACATGGGGCCGCCGAGGACACGGGCTGCGGGTCCGCAGATACCGCAGCCCGTGCAGATGGAGAATGCTCCTCATGTTGAGGAGCCGGCGTGCCACCTCCATCCAGGACGTAGTCGACGGTGCGACGACCGAAGACCGCGCAGACCGTCGGCAGGACCACCGATTGCGTGTCGGCGCGACCGAGCATCTTGATGGCAAAGGTCGAGCCCGCGGGGAACGAGACCGTGAGCTTGGAGCCGTCGTCGGCCGTGGCGCGGGCGTTGAGCAAAAGGCCTGCATAGGAAGCCTGACGAGCCTTGACGCGCTCGACGACCTCGGCCCATTTGCGCTGGAGCTCGCCGGCGTCCTCGACCGCGGGGGTCTCGGCAGCACCGGCGGCGGCAACCTGGGCGGCGTTGTTGGGCTTGGACGCCGGCACGGTCGATGCAGTGGGCGCGGGAGCCGGAGCCGCAACGGGTTGAGGTGCAGGCGTTACAGGTTTGGGCGCGGGAGCCGGAGCCGCGGACTTGGGCGCAGGCTGGGCAGCCGGAACAGCAGCGCCGCGGTCCCAAGGCATGCCACCCTGATGCGCAGACGTAGCAGCGGGGGCGGCGGTCGCCGCAGGAGTAGCAGCTCGGGCACCCGAGATCAGCGTCGGCTGCTGGACAGCGGGTGCGGATGCAGCAGGCGCACTCGCTCGAGCAGCAGCCACGCTCGCCGGAACGGCGGCGTTGGCAACCATGGCCTCCAAGCGAGCCACGCGCTCGGCCAATGCCTCAATCGTTAAATCGGCCTCGGGACGCGTCAGGCGCGTGCAGGCGATCTCGAGCACCAGGCGCACGTCGCTCGCACCCCTCATCTCCAAGGCGGCATCGTCGAGCACCGTCAGCACGCGAGCCAGACGATCGGCAGGATGCTCGCCAAAGGCAGCGGCCTCGGCTGCAAGCGCCTCGGCCTGCTCGACACCGCCCTCAAACAACTCAGCACGGGCACCGGCAACGCAGGCAACATACACGTCGCGCACGTGCGCCACCAGGTCGCGCGTCAGTTCCAGCAGATCGTTACCTTCCTCGACCTGCGCGCGAATAAGCCCATAGAGCTCGGCGACATCACGATCGGCAATGGCGCGCGTAAACTCTCCCAGAATCTGGTCCGAAACTTCGCCCAAAAGTGAGCGGGCATCGTCCGCATGCACGGTGCCGTTGCCGAAGACGCTCAGCTGCTCCAGCGTGGAGAGCGCGTCGCGCATGCCGCCCTTGGCGTGGCGCGCCACGATGGCAAGCGCCTCGTCGTCGTAGTCGAAGCCCTCCTGCTCGCACACGTATGCCAGGCGACGCTCGATATCCTCGTTACCGATGCGGTGGAAATCGAAGCGCTGGCAGCGCGAGAGGATGGTCTCCAGAATCTTTTGCGGGTCGGTAGTGCACAGCACAAAGATCACATGCGCCGGCGGCTCCTCGAGCGTCTTGAGCAGCGCGTTAAACGCCGCCGTCGTGAGCATGTGGACCTCGTCGATGATATAGATCTTGTACTTGCCGCGCACCGGGGCAAAGTTAACGGAGTTGATGATCTCCTCGCGCACGTTGTCCACGCCCGTGCGGCTTGCGGCATCGAGCTCGTAGACATCGGGGTGGTTGCCCTCGGCAATGAGCTCACACTCCTCGCAGGTGCCGTCGGGCATGCAGCCGCTTGCACCCTCGGCGCGCGCCGCCTCGGCATTGCGGCACAGCAGCGCCTTGGCCAAAATGCGCGCCATGGTGGTCTTGCCCGTGCCGCGCGGTCCGCAGAACAGGTAGGCGTGGGACAGGCGCCCCTCGGTGATGGCGTGCTCGAGCGTCGAGACGATATGCTGCTGGCCCACCACGGAGTCGAAGGTGAGCGGGCGATACTTTCGGTACAACGATTCCATGGGTGCTCCCCCGGGTATACTGAGTCTTGTTGCCGCGGCGGCCATGCGGTCGCACGGCATACTGCATCCATAATAACCCGTACGGCGAGCCCGCCGCGATAGGAGTCCAAAGAGCATGGCAGACGCAGAGAGCAACCTCGTTCCCTCCGAAGCAGCCGACCAGGTCGAGGTCGCGCTCGAGACGCAGGCAGCAGCCGACGATGGCATCCTGTACCTCAACGAGTATCAGTACGAAAACGACCTCGTCACCGATTTCGCCCGTCTGGTCGCCTCGCCCAGGCGCCGCGGCTCCCTGTATGTCGCCGCCGCGATTGCCGCGCTCATCGGCATCGGCATGCTGGTGGCCGGCGGCAGCTGGATCAAGTTCGGCGTCGTCCTGATCGTATTCGGCGCCTTTTTGGCCTGGTGGAGCAAAAATCTGCACCATACGCTCGCGCGCGACTTTATCGAAGCCGTCGAGGCAGACGAATCCATGGGCGGCCGCTACCGCCGCGTCGCCGCCAACGAGGACGGCCTGATGGTCTGGGGCAAGAGCGGCAAGTCGCAGTTCTTCCCGTTTGAGAAGCTCGACCACGTACTCGACGGCGAGCGCATCTTTGTGGCCATGTTCGCCGATCAGGGCGTGACGATCCCTAAGGACACCTTTGTGCGTGGTGATGCCGAGCAGTTTGGCTCCTTCCTTAAGGCGCGCATCAACAAAAAGGCTGCGCATCGAGACCAAACGCAAGAAGATGAAGGCTGAGAAGGCCGCTGCCGAGGCCAAGCAGGGCGACCAGCCCCAGGAGACCAAGGGCAAGCAACGCAAGCAGAAGAAGAACAAGAAGAAGCGCTAAGGCCAAGTCAGACAGGCCGCCTCGCCCCGCTACCTTCACCATGCGCCCGAGCGTGCTAAACTAGCAGCATCTATGCCACCGCGAACGGCTCGGCTCCGCGCCTGCCGCTCGCAAACGAACTTTAAACGCACGAGGGTTGGCCATGCCGCTTTTCTCGCAACATACCGCCCGGTTCTCGCCGGACGTTCCCTTGGAGGGCACTAGCTCTCGCGAGCTACTCAAGCGGTTCCAGCCGCTCGAGACGCTCGCGACCGGCGGTTTTGGCTCCATCGAGATCTGCCGCGACACGCACCTGCGCCGTCGCGTCGCCATTAAGCGCATCCCCCTCACAAGCGGCGCCGGCATGCCCGCCAGCGACATCATGGACGTGCTGCGCGAGGCGCATACCGCCGCCATGCTTCAGCATCCCAATATCGTGCAGGTCATCGACTTTACGCACGACACCGCCTATGCCTACCTGGTCATGGAATATGTCGACGGCATGTCGCTCGCCGAGTTTTTTGCATCGAGTTGACGGCCATTCGCTCACCTTTGACGAGGCGGCGGCCATTGCCGACGCGCTGGGCCAGGCGCTCACCTTCGCCCATAGCAATGGCGTGCTCCACCTGGATATTAAGCCCGCCAACGTGCTCATCGACCACTCGGGCAACGTTAAGCTCACCGACTTTGGCATGGCGCGGCTGTCGTCTGCCGGCGGCTTTGGCGGCTCGCGCGGCGGCACCATCGGCTACATGCCGCCCGAACAGCTCGATATCGAGACCGGCACAGTCGACGAGCGCGCCGATGTCTTTGCCCTCGCCTGCGTAATCTACGAGGGCCTGTGCGGCAGCGCTCCCTTTATGGCCGCCACGCCCGGCGACTCGCTCGACCGTATCATCGGCGGTGCCACCTACCCCAGCGAGCTCATCCCGCACTTTCCCCCCGGGAGCCGAGGCTGCGCTCATGAGCGCTCTCTCCCCCATGCCGCAAGACCGCCCCAACAGCATCGAGGCATTTTGCGACCAGCTGCTCGCCGGCTTGGGCAGTGTGCGCGAGGGCCGTCGCAGCCTGGAGCAGATGGTGGGCGAGCTGTCGGATGACGAGCGCGCGGCAGACGATATCGAGTCGTTGCCCTATGAGGGTGACACCATCGAGGTCGACCCCGCACTCGGCTGGGCCGGCACGCGCTGGAGCCACGCGCGCGATTACACCATGCGCGCCATCTCGGCGCTACCGTGTGGTGCCTTTAGCTTTTTGATCATGCAGACGGCTGGCGTCGCGGCGCTTCCCGGACTTATTGCCGCGGCCATCGCGATTGGGGCGGCCGCCGGCCTGGCCCCGCAGATTGGCTCGGCTATCTCGGCTGTGGGCTTTTTGGTACTTATGGCCAACGCCACCATGCAGGCGCAGGGCATCCTGTCGATGCTGCCCGTCGCAGTCATTTTTGCCGCCACCATGTCCGGTTGGTGGATCGCCTGGGGCCGCACCGAGGCCGCCGCGAGCGCCGCGCTCACCTGCGCGGTGGCACTTGGCTGTCTAACGGGCGACGCCCTCCTTGCCGCCGGGGTCGCCGCCGGCATCGCGGCCTTTTGGCTCGGCCCGGCAAGCGCCGCGGCAGCCACGGGGGTGGGCGCGCTTTTTGGCCGCCTGGCTACGGTTGCGCTTTCCGCCGGAGGCGTGCTGGGGCTCGGCAATGTTGCCGCGGCGCTGGGAGACATGCTCTTCTGGGCTGCCGTCGTGCTCGTCGCGGCGACAGCTGCACTGACATCTCTGCTGCTCAACGCCCATGCCAAGCGTGCCGAGCAGGGCTCGAACCTGACTGCAATCGCTGCCATCGCCGGCTGCGGAATTGGCTCCGCGGCGTCGCTCTGTCTTGCACACCATATGGAAATTGCCAGCCTTGCGGCCGCGGTCGTCGTCAAGGCGGCGGTTGCGGGAACCCTATCCTCTATAATCGTTGGGATATGCCTATATTTGCTCGGATACCAAAGAACCTATACGGAGAGTGATCTTTCGTGAACTTCCTGAACATCTTCGAGGACCACGTGGCCGGCATCTTCGGTGCCACCCGTGCCCCGTTCTCCTTTAAGAAGCTTGCCAAGCAGGCCGCTCGCGACATGGAGGATCAGACTCTGGTGATCAACGGCGTCAACACCGCGCCGGCACTCTATACCATCCTGATCGCCGCCGACGACGATCCCATGCTCGCCCCGTTCTACCCCGAGCTTTCGCGCGAAGTCCGCGAGTTTGTGAAGGCACAGGCCGAAAAGCGCCGCTATGTGTTTGTCGGCGAGCCCCTCGTTCGCTTTATGATCGACCCCCAGCTGCGTGCCGGTAAGTTCTCGGTCTTTGCCGAGAACGTCGACGCCCCCACGCTCGGTCGTCTGTACGAGGAAGAGCGCGCCTACCAGAATGGCCTGGGCCAGAACACTCGGCCGCAAGCCGCGCCGCCAGCGCTCCCCGCGCCGGCAAGCAGCAATTCGCCGCTCCGCAGCAACAGCGCCCCGCCGCCATGCCCCAGCAGCCGACGCCCGTGCCGCCGCTCCCGACCCGCTCGCCGTGGCCGATCCCTTTGCGCCCAACGCCCCCGACCCCGCCGCCGCGCCCATGCCCGTGCCGCAGACCGTCTCTCGTGACGCCCTCGCCGGTATGGGCGGAGCCGCCGCGACCGGTGCCGCCGTGGCCTTGGCGCCGCGGCCGGTATTGCCTCCAACATGGCGAGCACCCGCGCCCCGCAGCGCCCGCTCGCCCAGCTCGTCGATGTCGTGAGCGGCGAGAGCCACAGCATCACTTCCGCGCAGGTGACCATCGGTCGCGAGCGTTCGGTTTCGGACATCGCCCTGCGCGACCCCAACGTGTCGCGCCGCCACGCCCAGCTCACCTTTACCGGTTCGGACTGGTCGATCGAGGACCTCAATTCCACCAACGGCACGCTCGTCAACAACCGCCGCATCACGCGCTGCCCGCTGCGCAACGGCGATCTGCTGACGTTTGGCCTGAGCACCTTTGAATTTAGGGGATAGTCGCTTATGAACATCGATATCGTCCTTTTTGCAGGCCGCATCGTCCTGGTCGCCCTGCTCTACATCTTCCTGTTCGCCGTCATGAAAACCGGCGTGGGACTCGTACGCGGCCAGCGCCGCGACTCCGCTATCTGGACGATCGATGTGGACAAGGGTCCGCGCGGCATCCGTGGCATCCATGTAGACATGCTCGGCCCCGTCATCGTGGGCCGCTCGCCGTCCTCGGACATCTGCATCAACGAACCGTTTGTCTCGGCCTCGCACGCACGCTTTTCGCTGCAGGGCCCGGCACTCATCATCGAAGACCTCAACTCGCTGAACGGCACGCTCGTTAACGGCCGTCAACTGGTGGAGCCCGCAACGCTGCGCGAGGGTGACGAGGTCCAGATTGGCGACGTGGTCATGAAGGTGAACCGTCGATGATCGACGAGGAGAACAAGTCCGCAACCATGCCCGAGACGCCAACTGCCCCCGCAGCTGCGCCGGCTCATGCCGCTCCGGCGCGCCCTGCGACCGTGGAGCCCGAGGATACGGTGTTCTCCCTGCCTCTTTCGCATGTAACTCAAGAATATCCGGCACTCGTCGATGACGAGGACGCCGACACCGAGCAGCTCGATGCCCCCATCGGCGCGCACGCTGCCGAGCAGTCGGCGGAACCGGAAGCAACGCCCGCACCGGCTCACTTTGCCGAGTCCGTCGCCGAGGCGATTAACGAGAGCGCTGCCGTGTTTGCAGCCCCCGAGCCTGCCGCGCCGGCATTCCCCGTCGCCCCGGCAAGCGAGGCGGCACCCGCATCCGCAACGCCTGCCGAAGTCGAGCAGCCCGTTGCCGCGCCCGCCGCAGCTCCCGAGCCCTCCGCTCAACCCCAGAGCACGCCCGCGCCGTCGCACTTTGCGACGCCCGAGCCGACGGCTGTCGAGCCGCAGCAGGACGGCGATCCCGCCGACCGCGTAACCGAAGATCTCAACCTTCCGGACGTCTCCGACGCCGAGTCGGGCAACGATGCCGACACCGTCTCCCCCGGCGACACCGCCGAGATCGATGTCGCCGCCGTGGAGGCAAAGCTCAAAGATCCCGGCTCGACCATGAGCTTTGAGCCGCTGACCGACGAGCGCATCGAGACCGACTCGACCTACGACGCCGGCACCACCACGCAGCTTATGTGGGGCGCCCGCTCCGACGTCGGATGCGTACGCCCGCACAATGAGGACTCCTATCTGGTGCAGTCGCCGCTCTTTTGCGTGTGCGACGGCATGGGAGGACACGCCGCCGGCGAGGTGGCATCCTCCATCGCCGTCGAGACCATCGCCAAGACGGCGCCGCAGTCCGCCGACGCCGCGCGCCTGGCCGCAGCCGTTGAGGCCGCCAACGCCGCCGTGATCGAGGCCGCCCTCAACGGCCTGGGCAAACCCGGCATGGGATGCACGGCCACCTGCGCCTACATCGAAAACGACACGCTCGCCATCGCCCATGTGGGCGACTCGCGCGCCTACCTGCTCCACGAGGGCACGCTCATCCGCGTGACCCGCGACCACTCCTACGTGGAGGAGCTCGTGGATGCCGGCGAGATTACGGCCGACGAGGCCCGCGTCCACCCCAACCGCTCGGTCATCACCCGCGCGCTGGGCTCGGATCCCGCCATGTATGCCGACCACTTTACCCTGCACATCGAGGAAGGCGACCGCCTGATTCTGTGCTCCGATGGTCTTTCGAGCATGATTCCCGATAGCGATATCGAGAACATCGCTACGCAGTCCTCGAGCGCACAGATCTGTGTCGACAACTTGGTGGACGCGGCGCTCGCCGCCGGCGGCCACGACAATGTGACCGTGGTGGTCGTCGACCTGGTCGACGACGGCGTCATGCGCGAGGCAAAACGCGTCCGACGCCGCAATGTCACCATCGCCGCCATCTTGGCCCTTGTCTTTGTGCTGGCAGCAGGCATCTGGGCATACACGGGCGTCACCGGCTCCTATTACTTGGGAACCTACCACGGCAATGTCGCCGTCTGGCGCGGCCTGCCCGGCAAGACGCTCGGGGTCGAGCTCCACTGGCTCGAGAGCGAAACCAGCATCAAGCTGTCCGACCTGCCACAAGACACGCAAAACCGCCTGAAGGCAGGCATTCCGCAAACGAGTGTCGACGATGCGCAGGACACCATTTCTAAGTACCGCCATCAGATTGACGAGGAGCAGACCCGTCAGGTGATTGACGCGCAAACGATTCGCGACAACACCGATCAGGAATCCACCTCCGAATCAGATTCCGAGAAAACCGCCGAACAGTCAGCCGAGGCCGAAGCCTCCGATAAGAATTAGAAAGGGAGTGCCGCTTATGAGTCGCCGCAACACCGAACTGCTCTTGCTCATCGCCTCGGCGTTCCCCGTCATCCTGCTCTATGCGATGTACGTGCTCACCGCGGGTGCCACGATTTCCTTTGAGACGCTCGCCGTGCCGATCGGCCTGTTCGCCGCCTTCGCCGCGGCGCATATCGCCGTGCGCATCCTGGCGCCCGGCGCCGACCCCGCCATCCTGCCCATCGTCTTTGTGCTCTCGGGCATCGGCATCACATTCGTGACGCGCCTGGCCCCCGACCTCGCCATCTCGCAGCTCATCATCTTGTTTGTCTCGGTGGCGCTCATGGTGGGAACGCTCGCACTGGTCAAGAACCTCGACGTGGTCATGCGCTACAAGTACACCTTTGGCATTATCGGCATCATCCTGCTGATGCTGCCGATCTTTATCGGCACCACGATCTCGGGCTCCAAGCTGTGGATTCGCATCGCGGGCTTCACCATCCAGCCCGGCGAGTTCGCCAAGGTCTTCATCGTCTTGTTCCTGGCAGGCTATCTGGCCGAGAACCGCGAGCTGCTCTCCATCTCCAACCGCAAGATCCTGGGCCTCAAGATTCCGCGCTTCCGCCTGCTGCTGCCGCTGTTTGCCGTGTGGGGCGTGTGTCTGCTCATCGTCGTCTTCGAACGCGACCTGGGCTCGGCCGTCCTGTTCTACACCATCTTTTTGCTGATGCTCTATGTTGCCACGGGACGCATTTCGTACGTCATCATCGGCCTTGCGCTGCTGGCCGTTGGAGCCGTGGGCGCCTACAAGTTCCTTTCGCACGTGCAGGTGCGCTTTCAGGTCTGGGTCGATCCGTTTAAGGACGCCCAAGGCCAGGGCTACCAGATCGTACAGTCACTTTACTCGCTGGCTGACGGCGGCCTGGTCGGCGTCGGCATCGGCAACGGCATGGCAAACAACATCCCCGTCGTCGAGTCCGACTTTATCTTCTCGGCCATCGGCGAGGAAATGGGGCTTTTGGGCGGCGGCGCCGTGCTCATCCTGTTTATGCTTTTTGCCGTGCGTGGCCTCACCACGGCCGCCCGCGCCAAGTCCGACCTTGCCGCTTTTAGCGCGACCGGCCTTACGGCGGCCATCAGCTTCCAGGCATTCTTAATCGTTGGCGGCGTAACCCGCCTGATCCCGCTGACCGGCGTCACCCTGCCCTTTATGAGCCAGGGCGGCTCCTCGCTGCTGGCGAGCTTTATCATCGTCGCGCTGCTGCTGCGCGCCGGCGACGAGGCAACCGGACGCGAAGCCGAGCTCACCGGCACCGGTACCATGGCCGCCATCACCGATGACCAGGTCGCATCCGCCGCTGCCCCGACCGGTACGCGTTTTGCCAACGCACCTTCCTACAGCCACGGCAACCACTCCGCGGGTTCTCGCATGCGTCGTCGTCTGCTCGACACGCCTGAGTCCGGCGTGCTCGGCCGCGTTGCACTTGCCAACCGTCTGACTCGTGCCGTGTTTGCCTTTACGGCGCTGTTCGCCATCCTTATCGGCAACCTCACCTATGTCCAGGTCATCAAGGCAAAGGATTACCAGGACATGCCGACCAACAACCACACCATCGCCCGCTCCAAGTACATCCAGCGTGGCTCCATCATCACGTCCGACGGTGTGACACTAGCCGAGTCGCTGCAGCAGGAGGACGGCACCTACGCCCGTTCCTACCCCAACGGCAACATGGCCGCGCACGTGGTGGGCTACGTGAGCCAGCAATACGGCACCGCCGGCATCGAGAGCGTCATGAACGATACGCTCACCGGCTCCAAGGATTACTCCAGCTGGAACAACGCCATCGCGTCGCTCGCGGGGCAGACCCAGCCGGGCAATACCGCCAAACTCACCATCGACTCGCGCATCCAGACGGCTGCCGAGCAGGCACTCAAGGGCTTTAAGGGCGCCGTGGTGGTCATGGATCCGCGCACCGGTGCGGTCCTTGCGTGCGCGAGCTCGCCCACCTACGACAACACCAACATCGATGCGCTGCTCCAGTCGGGCGGCGGCGAGGACGGCTCCATGTACGACCGCGCCATGGACGCGCTCTACACCCCGGGCTCGACCTTTAAGGTCGTCACACTCTCCGCGGCGCTCGAAACCGGCACCGCCAGCCTTACCAGCACGTACCAGGCGCCTGGCTCCATGGATATTGGCAACGCGCCGGTCACCAACTATGCCAACGAGAGCTACGGCACCATCAGCCTGCAGCAGGCCTTCGCCGTGTCGTCCAACGTCGTCTTTGGCCAGGTGGCAAACGAGGTCGGCGCCAGCTCGCTCGTCCAGTTTGCCAACGCCTTTGGCTACGGTCAAAAGCTCGGCCAGGATCTGACCACCGCGGCTTCCATCATGGCCGACCCGTCGCTTATGACCGAATGGGAGACCGCTTGGGCAGGCGCCGGCCAGCCCGTCGGCATGGACCACACGCCTGGCCCGCAGACCACCGTTATGCAGAATTGCGTGATCGCTGCGGCTATCGCCAACAGCGGCGTGGTCATGGACCCGTTCTTTGTGTCCCAGATACTCGCCCCGGACGGAACCGTGGTTAAGACCACGCAGTCCCGCTCGCTGGGCCAGGCTGTCAGCTCTGCCACGGCCGACCAGGTCAAGCAGGCCATGCTCGCCGTCGCCCAGTCCGGTACCGGCACCGATGCCCAGATTCCGGGCGTCAAGGTTGCCGGCAAGACCGGTTCGGCCGAGACCGGCGGCACCAACGTCAACTCTATGTTTGTTGGCTTTGCACCTTACGATTCACCCACGGTTGCCATCTCGGTGGCCCTGGAGGATTACGACAAACACGACGTCAAGGCGGCCAAGATTGCCGGCATCGTCCTGACCGCGGCGCTCGCCGCACAGGGAGCGTGATGCCCATGATCAAAGCGGATACTTATGGCGCGCCGCGGCCGATGAGTTAGCGACAACGCGCCACACGGCCCCAGCGGCCACACATTTGGTACTACACACATCGTTGAGCGAATAGTTATGTTAGGAGCAGGAATGGAACAGAGGGTCCTCGGGGGAAGATACCTCCTCAAGGATAAGGTGGGGACGGGCGGTATGGCGACCGTCTTCCGTGCACAGGATCAGGTCCTCGACCGTACGGTTGCCGTCAAGATCATGCTGCCGCAGTATGCCGGCGACGCCACCTTCGCCGCCCGCTTTAAGCAGGAGGCCCAGGCAGCTGCCGGCCTGTCCTCCCCCTATATCGTGGGCGTCTACGACTGGGGCAAGGACGGCGACACCTATTACATCGTCATGGAGTACCTGCGCGGTACCGACCTTAAGAGCGGCATCAAGAGCCACGGCGCCCTCGATCCCAAGAAAGTCGCGCAAATCGGCTCGCAGATCAGCTCCGCGCTTTCGGTCGCGCACAAGCACGAGATCATCCACCGCGACATTAAGCCGCAAAACATCATGGTGCTGCCCGACGGCAACATCAAGGTCATGGATTTTGGCATCGCGCGCGCCAAGAACAGTCATCTCACGCAGGACAACAACGTGCTGGGCACCGCCCACTACGTGAGTCCCGAGCAGACCCGCGGTCAGGACCTCGGCCCCACCTCGGATATCTATTCGCTGGGTGTCGTCATGTACGAATGCGCCACCGGCCGTGTACCCTTTGACGGCGACGACGCCATCTCGGTCGCGCTCAAGCAGGTCAACGAGCTCCCCATCCCGCCGAGCCAGATCAACTCCGGCGTCGATGCCGATCTGGAGCGCATCATCCTCAAGTGCATGGAGAAGGACCCGGCAAACCGCTTCCAGACGGCCGACGAGCTGCGCCAGGTGCTCAACAGCTACCTGTCCGGCCGAGCCGTCAACGTCTCGGAGCCCACGCGCATCATCGGTGCACCCGGTGAACTGGGCGCCACCAAGACTCGCGAGCTTTCCGATCAGACGCGCGCCATGGTACGTCCCGTCTCGGGCGTGAGCGGCCAGAATACCGCCCGTAGCTCGGTTTCGGGCTCCACCGGCTCCTACGAGGTCGAAAAGCCCAAATCCAACAAGAACAAGATCATCGCCGCCGTGGTGGCAGCCGTTGCCGTCATCGGTATCGTGGTGGCCTTTGCCACAGGACTCTTTGGCGGCGAGCAGGTCACCGTGCCCGATGTGCTGGGCAAGGACCAGCAGACTGCCGTCGAGCAGATCAAGGAAGCCGGCCTCGAGGTCGGCACCATCGACCAAAGCTACAACGACGATATCGACGAGGGCAAGGTCGCCGAGCAGACGCCCAACGGCAAAACCAAGAAGGCCAAGGGCACCAAGGTGAACCTGGTAATCTCCAAGGGCCCCAAGCCCTCCGAGAAGGTTGAGGTTCCCCGGCTTGTCGGCCTGACCAAGGACCAGGCAGAAGCCGCGCTGGCAAGCGTTGGCCTGAAGGGCAACGCCTCCGAGGAGGCCAACGAGGCCGATGAGGGCCAGGTCTTTGAGCAGGGCACCGAACCCGGTAAGGAAGTCGAGAAGGGCACGACCATCTCGTACAAGGTCTCCAGCGGTCCTGACACCACCTCCGTCCCCGATCTGACCGACATGACCGAGGCCCAGGCGCGCAACGCCCTCGATATGGCAGGCTTTGGCGTCGACGTGAGCTACCAGGAGAACGATTCGGTTACCGAGGGCACCGTGATTAGCTGGAACCCCAGCGGCAAGCAGAAGCCTGGCGCCACGATTACCGTCGTCATTGCCAAGAAGTCCGGCAAGGCCAGCGTTCCGGGCAACCTGTACGGCAAGAGCATCTCCGCGGCCGTCACCGCGCTCAACAACGCCGGGTTCTACAACATCGCATTCTGCGATCAGAACGGCAACCCCGTGAGCGGCAATGAAAACGCCACCGTTACGGGCGTCTCCCCCACCGGCAAACAGTCCACCGACAGCACGATTACGCTGACGGTTGCACTTTCTGGCTCGGGTTCGGGTTCAGGCACGAGCACGGGCGACGATTCCGGTACGACCAACTAGTCATCAAGACGTTGCCCACAGCGGCTGCTGACGCAAATACATTCGCTCAATTGCGCCCGTTTGCTCCCCCTGCAAACGGGCGCTTTCTTCATCTGAAGTAGCGAAAACCACGGCATACCTTTAAACCAGAAGAGCCCGGCACCATAGCGGTACCGGGCTCGATATTCCTCTGGTGCCCCCGGGCGGATTCGAAAACTGCCCCCCGCGGGGAAATTGGTGACGCGGGTGTCGACGGTCCGAATCCGGCCTTTAGACCAGAAGAGCCCGGCACCGTGGTGGTACCGGGCTCGGCAAATCTCTGGTGCCCCCGGGCGGATTCGAACCGTCGACACCCGCTTTAGGAGATATGATTTAATGCTACCCCCTACTATTCATCAAGCATCATTGAACACCATATAACCGCAGATAAACATAGCAGTTTGTGTCTTTTACCTCCGGTAGCTGCGCCTACGCTTTTACAAATATATTACTAACAGCTTTAGCTAAACTGCACTCAATGAATTGTTGAAAACTATTCAAAGAAACGGAGTGCAAAGATGTCAGAACAGCCACTAATTAGCGGAAGAGGCACGTGTTGGAAAGACAAGAGATCACCTAACACCTATCGCTATTATTTTGGCTCTGTTAGACCAAATTTGACACGATCGGCTGTTCGCCGAACCGGAAAATAATCGGGCTATCCCCGCCCATCGCGGTCCGCGCCCTCCCCGTCAGCCTTCCCCGAAGATCCCAGCCTGACG
>ENA-OQES01000133-OQES01000133.1-human-gut-metagenome-genome-assembly--contig:-NODE-133-length-30930-cov-4.805766_pt1 | contig 30930 bp, 24 predicted proteins | sample MGYA00242798_ERZ504641 | MGnify/ENA primary metagenome ERZ504641 (study PRJEB26092, sample SAMD00036327) | human gut metagenome | host: Homo sapiens | study: EMG produced TPA metagenomics assembly of...
GTCGATCTGCACCGTCTCCATCTCACGATGCTTACGCGAACCCTCCACCGGCACGGATGCCACAGTACCTTCCAGAATCTTCAGCAGAGCCTGCTGCACGCCCTCACCGGACACATCTCGCGTAATAGACGTGTTCTCGCCGCTCTTACGCGCTATCTTGTCGATTTCGTCAATATAGACGATGCCCTGCTGCGCTCGCGCCACATCGCCGTCAGCGGCCTGTATAAGCCGTTGCAGTACGGTTTCCACATCGTCGCCCACATACCCCGCTTCAGTGAGTGTGGTGGCGTCGGCGATGACGAACGGCACATTCATGACCTTCGCCAGCGTCTGCGCAAGATATGTTTTGCCCACGCCGGTCGGCCCCAGCAGCAGGATATTCGATTTGGACACCTGCACGCCGGCCAGTGGATCGTCGCTCGCATGCGCCGCACGATCGCGCAATGCCGCGGATTCACGCATTTCCATATTGACGCGCTTGTAATGGTTGTATACGGCCACGGAAAGCGTTCTTTTAGCGGATTCCTGCCCGACCACGTAGTTGTCGAGATAGGCGCTGATCTGTGCGGGCTTCGGCAGCTGCAATGTGTTCAGCTGGGCGTCTTTGACACGTTCTTCGGAAATGATGTCGACGCACAGTTCGATGCATTCGTCGCAAATGGCCGCACCTGATCCGGTAACGAGCTTACGTACCTGATTTTCGGTTTTGCCGCAGAACGTGCATCGTGACACTTCATCGTTGTAGCTGACCACTCGTCCCATTCGCACCCCTTTGTTTGCCGTACCTGCCATTGAGCAATCGCCATCATGCAATCATCATTGAAGAACAGCATACCCCTGCCAACGCCCGGCAGGGGTATTGATTTGTGAAGATGCGACTTCAGATGGAACCTCGCATATGCGCCGTTCAGCTACGGTGTTCCAGCACTTCGTCGACAATGCCGTATTCCTTGGCCTCAGGTGCGGTCAGGAAGGTGTCGACCTCGATGTCTTTGCGAATCTTCTCCACATCGCGACCGGTATGCTTGGCCAGCGTGTTCTCAAGCCATTCACGCATACGCAGCATTTCCTTGGCTTGGATTTCGATTTCCGTCGCCTTGCCGAAGCCCTGATCGATGGCCGGCTGATGGATGAGCACGCGCGCGTTCGGCAGCATCAGACGCTTGCCCTTGGCTCCGGCGGCCAGCAGAATGGCGGCTGCGGAAGCGGCCTGTCCAAGGCATACGGTCTGCACATCCGGCTTGATGTACTGCATGGTGTCGTAGATGGCGGTCATAGCCGTCATGGAACCGCCCGGAGAGTTGATGTACATCATCACATCACGGTTCGGATCCTGGCTTTCGAGCACCAGGAGCTGAGCCATAATGTCATCGGCGGAAGTGTCGTCGACCTGCACGCCCATGAAGATGATGCGGTCTTCGAACAAGCGGGTGTACGGATCCTGCCTTTTGAAACCGTACGGGGTCTTCTCTTCGAACTGCGGCAGAACATAACGGTTCTGCGGCGCGAAAGCGGCTTCGCGGGCTGCTGCAGCCTGGAAACCAACCACTCCGGTCGGTCCTGCGAGACGCTCTGCGCGGGCTACGAATCGGGATTCTTCGCTTGCCATGTTCACTCTCCCTTGGTGGCGTTCATCGTGTCGTGCGTGGAAACGAGCTTATCCACAAAACCGTATTCCAGCGCTTCCTGCGCGGTGAACCAGTGGTCGTACTCGTTGTCGCGGTAGATTTCCTCAACGGTATGGCCGGTCTGTTCGGCAGTCAGCTCGCTCATGGTCTTCTTCATGTCCATGATCAGTTCAGCGTTGATGCGCACGTCGGTGGCGGTGCCGCCGATGCCGCCGGACGGCTGGTGCATCAGCACACGGGCATGCGAGGTCAGGAATCGCTTGCCCTTGGTGCCGGAGCTCAGCAGGAACTGGCCCATGGATGCGCACATGCCCAAGCCGACGGTCGCCACGTCAGGCTCGATAAGCTGCATGGTGTCGTAAATGGCCATGCCTGCGGTGATGGAACCACCCGGGGAATTGATGTACAGCCAAATATCCTTCTTCGGATCTTCAGCTGCCAGCATCAGCATCTGTGCGCAGATGCGATTGGCCATTTCGTCCTTGACTTCCTCGCCCATCCAGATGATGCGGTCTTTCAGCAGACGGTTGAAAATCGGATCGGCGGGTCCGGCCGGCATATCTTCGCCGGCCATGACGGGCAGGGGTGCACTGAGGTTGCTCACCTTGTCTCCTTTTCCTATGTTCTCTATAGTTTCACAGCCTACCGCTTCGAAGCGACGGGTGGTGAAATTGCGCTCACAGTGGAGTCTTCACGCTAGAACAAACCTTACTTGACGATGATGTTGTATTCGGGAACGCCCATATAGTTGTAGCTCACTTCCACGTTTTTGGCCGATGCCGCGGTCACGTTGGTATACCACAAAGGAATCACCGGCAAAGTCCTTCAGCAACACACGTTCGCTCTGCCGATACAGGCTCACGGCCTTGTCCAAATCGGTCTCCGCAGCAGCCTGGTCAATCAGCGCATCAAATTCGTCGCTCTTGTAATCACCGTTGTTCAAACCCTTGCCGTCCGCTGCCGATGAGTCGTATGCCTGCACCAGATAGCCTTCCGGATGCGGATAATCGGATTGCATGCCCGATTTGAATGCCGCGTCGATGGTGCGCTCCTGAATGGCGCTGCGCAGTTCCTTGGACGTGGCGAACGGATAGCTTTCCGCATCGATGCCAAGCGCGTTGCGAATGGAATTGGCCGCAGCCTCCACCCACTCCTTATCGGTGCCATCGGCGCTGTATGCGATGCGGAACGTGCCGCTCCATGGCGAAATCGCATCCGCCTTCGCCCACAATTCCTCGGCTTTCGTCTCATCATATGCGAGCACGCCATCCGTGTCGAGATCGGTGTCATATCCCTTGATCACCGGCGCAAGGAAATCGGTGGCGGGCGTTACCGTGCCACCGAAAATCGCATTGGCGATATTCTCACGGTCAATGGCATGCGCGATGGCTTGACGCCGATACTTGCCTTCCTCACCTTGGAAATGCTTGAGATTCTGCGAAATCGTAAATGCTGAGAACGACGGACCGGGCTTGCTGACGGCGGTGATGTTCTTTTCGTTCTGATAGGTTTTCAACGCGGAAGTCGGAATGGCATCAAGCACGTCAAGATTGTCTGCCAGCAGATCCGAATAGGCCGCGTCAAGACTTTGATACACCTTGAAATCGATGCCTGCGTTCTTGACTTCGCGCGGCCCCTTGTAGGAGTCGTCTTTTTCAAGAATGATTTCTTCGCCGCTTTTGTACGCCTTCAGCTTGTACGGACCGTTGCCAATCGGCTTTTGCCCGTATTCCTTGGGATTCTTGATGACTTCGGATGGCATCGGCAGAAACGCGATATCTCCGATTTTGTACAGGAACGCCGAATTCGACGCTTTGAGCTTGACCTTCAGCGTAGTGTCGTCGACCACGGTAAGGCCTGACAATTGCGCGGTTTTGGAACCACTTGCATCCTGCAGCTCATCATAGCCCTGAATATCTTCGAAAATGGAGGCTCCGACCTGTCCATTGGCAGCATTGGCCGCGAACGACCAGCTTTTCGCGTACGTGTCGGCGGTGATCTTCTCACCATTGGAGAACGCCAGATTCGGTTTAAGTGCGATGGTGTATTCGGAAGCGTCGTCATTCGGCGTGATCGATTCGGCCTCGACCAACGTCTCATTACCTTCCGCATCGAAAGTGACCAGGCCGTCATACAGCTGGCTGACGATTTTCCAACCGGCCATATCGCTGGTGTCACTTGGCAGCAAGCCATTCGATGGTTCCGTGATATTGACGCTGACCACCTTATCGGCACTGGTGACTTCCTGCTGGGAATCCTTCGCATCCACGGATCCACAGCCCGCAAGCAGCGCAACTATGGAAAGCGCCGCCGTAATCGGCTTGAGCAGACCGGTAGTGATGCCGCTATACGGGTGCTGTAGTCTCATTGCTGTCCTCTCAATAACACGGTAGAGACAGCATAGCAAGCCGATATTCCTTGACGGAACGCTTTCCTCACTTTACGCTACAGGCTTTTTCTATAGCCTGCTATTACGTTTCGCACCAATACGGAACGCCGCAATCAAGCAACAGATGGCAATGGCCACGATACCAATCATGGTAGCGAACGTCCAGCTGCCACCGACAGCCGTAGCGTGACGGAACGTGGTGCTCCCCTCTTCGCCTGCGCCAGCCTGAGCCACCGACAGAATCGTGGAGAACAGCGCGGTGCCTGCCGCGCCGCCGAACTGCAGGCAGGTGTTGAACACGGCATTGCCGTCCGGCATGAACTGAGGTGCGATGTTACGCAACGCATTGGTCATGATATTGGAAAAAACCAAGCGAATAACCAAGTCCGAAAAATGAAGTAGAAACCGGCAAGCGTGACGGGTGTCAGTCGCATGGAAAAATACCAGCAGCAGAATCGGCCCACAAATCGCGGCGAAAAAACGCGCCGAGAATCGGACGCACCGGTCCGAAACGGTCGTATAGCATACCTCCCACCGGTGCGAAAAACGCGCCGATCAGCGCACCCGGCAGCACCAACGCGCCGGACAGGAACGCGCTGGTTCCCAACGAAAGCTGCGCCACATTGGTGATCACATAACCGAAACCGATGCCGACGATCGGCAGCAGCATGTAGGCGATCAAATGTAACAACACCATCGGGTCACGCAGCCAGCCCAAACGGATCAGCGGCGAGAACGAACGCTTCGACGACCAGCCGAAAAACAGCAATGCCCCCAATCCAACGATCAGACTCACCACGGCGAACACTGCCGACACCGTGGCGCTGCCGCCGGAAACCGCGGCGCTGACGGCCACTCCAGCTTGGTTTAGGAACATCACCAATCCGCACAATGCAAGCACAATCGACACGAACTGCAACGAATTGAGACGCGCCTCTTCCGTCGGGCGATGCTGTTCGACGCATTTTAAACCGACCGGCAACGAGACCAGCAGAATGATCGGAATGACAATCACGAAAATCGCACGCCATGGCAGAATGCTCGACACCGCGCCACCAACGGTCGGACCAATTGCCGGAGCGACGGTGATGACCAGCGAACCGACGCCCATCAAACGACCGACTTTGCTCTTTGGCGACTGTTCAAGAATGATGTTGATCATCAACGGCGTGGCCACACCGGAACCCATGCCTTGGATCACACGGGCAATGAGAATGACCGGGAACGCATGACCGACAATCATAATGAGCGAGCCGAGCACGGCAAGCGCCACCGCGGCAAGGAACAACGTGCGGTGCTTGAAACGACGGTTAAGATACGACGACAACGGCATGGTGGCCGCGACCACCAGCAGGTAGATGGTGGTGATCCACTGCACGGTTGCGGTGTCGACGTTGAATTCCCGCATGAGTTGCGGGAAAAGCACCGTCATCACGGTTTCGGTGAGAATGCCGATGAAGGCGAGGGAGCCGACCGCCACGATGGCTCCAATGAGCTTGCCGGGAATGCGTTCATCCGGCATTTTCCTGACGTTTTCACTACTGTTTCGACTGATATGGCTGGTGGTTTCGAGCGTTGTATTCCGTTCTTGCATAATCACTTTCCGCGCACTTTTTCCTGCGGCCATGTGCGACGCCGCGATTGACGCATGGGCCTTGCTCATAGCAAGCAGGCATCAACCCCAACGAAGAATTTTAGCGGACCCCTAGTCCAACGGCAACGAAGAATGAGAACCGGCACCACACTAGGCTCGATTAGAGTTGCCGGTTTGACCACCATCCTTCTCATGCAGAATCTTCCGAATTTTCTCCAATCTCGGTTTGATCTCATGCTCGTAGCCGCGATCGTTCGGATGGTAGTATTCCCGCCCTGCCAGCTCGTCCGGCATGTATTGCTGCGGAGCTACGGCTCCTGGCCAATCGTGCGCGTACCGATACCCCTCATGATTGCCCCAACTTTTCATCAGGGCGGTCGGCGCATTCCTCAAATGCAATGGCACTTGGCCGATCAATCCCGCGTCCACATCGGCGAGCGCGCTGTTGATGGCGTTGTAGCCGGCGTTCGATTTTGGGCGCGGTGGCGACGGCGAGCGCCGCTTCGGCAAGAATGATGCGCGCTTCGGGCATGCCGATCATGGCCACTGCCTGCGCCGCGGCTACGGTGACTTGCAGGACCTGCGGGGCGGCCATGCCGACTTCCTCGGATGCGGCGATCATGATGCGTCGTGCGATGAAGCGCGGGTCTTCCCCCGCGCGCAGCATGCGGGCCAGATAATGCATGGTGGCGTCCGGATCGGAGCCTCGCATGGATTTGATGAACGCCGAGATGACGTCGTAGTGGTCGTCTCCGTCCTTGTCGTAACGCACGGTGGCCACGTCCATGACCTTCGACACCACATCAGGCGTGATGATGGGCCGTTTCGCGCCTTTTTTGCGTTCTTTGTCACCAGTGAGCGCGCCGGCCGCGGCTTCGAGGATGGTCAGTGTCTTACGTGCGTCGCCGCCGGCCATGCGGATGATCTCATCCACAGCCTCGTCGGTGATTCTGATTTCGTTGTCAAGGCCGTGTTCGCTTGCGATGGCGCGATTGATCAGCGTTTTCAGATCGTCCGGTTCCAGCGATTCGAGTTTGACGACCACGGATCGGCTGAGCAGCGGCTTGATGACGGAGAAGCTTGGGTTTTCCGTGGTGGCCGCGATGAAGGTGACGTCGCGGTTTTCCACACTGGGCAGCAACGCATCCTGCTGCGATTTGGAGAATCGGTGCACCTCGTCGATGAACAACACCGTTTCCTTGCCTTCGGAGACGAGACGTTCGTGCGCGCGTTTGAGCACGTCACGCACGTCCTTGACGCCGGAGGTGACCGCGGACAGTTCCTCGAAGACACGGCCGGACTGTTTGGCGACGATATAGGCGAGGGTGGTTTTGCCGACTCCGGGAGGTCCGAACAGGATGATGGAGCTCGGTGCGGTGAGCGAGCCTTTCGAAGCGGGGTTGGCGAGTCTGCGCAATGGCGATCCCTCCCCCAATACCCGTGATTGCCCCACCACATCGTCGATGCTCGCTGGGCGCATGCGTACGGCAAGCGGGCGCGTCACATCATCCGGCGCGTCCATCGCGGCAAACAAATCGTCAGTCATGCTTTCCACTGTACCGCAACACACCCAACAATTCGAACACACGTTCGATGCATGCGTTCGCCCCAACCGGTAGACTGGCAAGCATGGCAGACGATACGAATTATGGCTCGCTGGGCGCGTTGGCGCCGAATTGGGACGAGGGCGAGCGCAACATCGACACGGATGAGATCTATGAGCGTTTCTTCACCTGGGTGGAGGACGTCAAAGGCGTGGAACCGTGGCCGCATCAGGAGGAGGCCATCATGGATCTGCTGGCCGGCGACCATGTCATTTTGAACACTCCGACCGGTTCGGGCAAGTCGCTGGTGGCGCTCGGCATGCATTTCGCCGCGTTGTGCACGGGCCGCCGTTCCTATTACACGGCTCCGATCAAGGCGCTGGTGTCTGAGAAGTTCTTCGACTTGGTTGAAGTTTTCGGCCGCGAGAACGTCGGCATGATCACCGGCGACACGCATATCAACGCGGATGCGCCGATCATCTGCTGCACCGCGGAGATCCTCGCCAATCAGGCGTTGCGCGAGGGCCGCCACGCCGATGTCGGCTGCGTGGCGATGGACGAGTTCCACTATTACGGCGATCCCGAGCGCGGCTGGGCTTGGCAGGTGCCGCTGCTTACGCTGCCGGATACGCAGTTCCTGTTGATGAGCGCGACGCTGGGCAATGTCGACGCAATCGCCGACAAGCTTGAGGACATGACGGACACCGACGTGGATATCATCGCCGATGCGCCACGTCCCGTACCGTTGACGTACGAATACACACTCGACCCGTTGGAGAAGACGGTGGAATTGGCGTTCGGCAAGGGCGAGACGCCGATTTACGTGGTGCATTTCTCTCAGGATGCCGCGTTGGAGACCGCCAACGCGCTGGCCAGCACGGGCGTGTCCAGCAAGGAGCAGCGCGCCGCGATCGCGGAAGCCATCAAGGGCACGAAGTTCACCACCGCGTTCGGCAAGATCCTGCAGCGTCTGTTGCGTACCGGCATCGGCATCCACCATGCCGGCATGCTCCCCCGCTATCGTCGTCTGGTGGAGCAGCTCGCCCAGCAGGGACTGCTGCCAGTGATCTGCGGCACCGACACGCTTGGTGTCGGTATCAATGTGCCGATTCATTCCGTGGTATTGACCGCGTTGACCAAGTTCGACGGCACGAAGATGCGCAAGCTGCGCGCCCGCGAGTTCCATCAGATCGCAGGACGCGCCGGACGCATGGGCTTCGACACGGAGGGTCTGGTCATAGCCGAAGCCCCCGAATTCGAAATCGAGAACGCCAAGGCTCTGGCCAAGGCAGGCAACGATCCGAAGAAACTGAAGAAGATCAAGCGCAAGAAGGCTCCTGAAGGTTTCGTAACGTGGAACGAGAACACGTTCGACAAGCTTATCGACGCGGCTCCGGAAACACTGGTGCCGCATATGAAGATCACCCATTCCATGGTGTTGAACGAGGTGGAGCAAGGCGGCGACGCCCGCTACCGCATCGACCGGCTTATCGACGATTCGGCGCAGACTCCGGAGCAGAAGGAGCGCCTGCACGCCCGCGCGGACGAGATCTTCCAGACCTTGTTCGACACGAACGTCATCGAGACCGAAGACCGTGACGATGGCGGCAAGGATTATTTCATGACCGTGGACATGCCGGACGATTTCGCCCTCGACCAGCCGCTAAGCCCGTTCCTGCTGGCCGCGTTGGAACTGCTCGACCCGGAGTCGGACACGTATGCGTTGGATGTGATATCCATGGTTGAGGCCACGTTGGAGGACCCGAAGCAGGTGCTGCGCGCGCAGGAACGTCAGGCGCGCGACGAGGCGATGATCCGCATGAAAGAGGATGGCCTCGACTATGACGAGCGTATGGACAGGCTTCAGGAGATCACCTATCCGAAGCCGTTGGAGGATATGCTGCAGGCCGCGTTCGATGAATACCGCCATGATGTTCCGTGGGCGAACGACTATTGGCTGAGCCCGAAATCCGTGGTGCGCGACATGGTGGAGACCGCTTCCGATTTCACCGGATACATCGCCCGCTACAACATCGCCCGTTCCGAAGGCACGCTGCTGCGGTACCTGTCCGACGCCTACCGTGCGTTGGCGCGTACCGTTCCGCAGGAAAAGCGCGACGAGCAGCTTGACGACATCATCTCCTGGCTGCGCGTTGTGGTTCGTTCCATCGACTCCTCGCTGGTGGACGAATGGGAGCATGCCGGAACCGATACCGACGCGTCCGAAGCGGCCGCCAATCTTGCCGCGCCCGGCGCAAAACAGGCCGTGGTGGAGGATCGCCGTGGACTCACCGTATTGGTGCGCAATGCCATGTTCCGCCGTGTGCAGCTCATGGACCTCGACAAGCCGGACGAGCTCGGCGCGCTCGATAAGGACTGGGGCTACGGCGTGCACGAGTGGGAGGACACGCTCGACGATTACTACGACGAGCACGAATACGTCAACATCGACGCGAAGGCACGCAGCGGCGAACTGTTCATCCTCGACGAAAGCAAGGAGAACAGCGAGCACGCCTGGAAGGTGCGGCAGATCATCGACGATTCCGATGGCGACCACGATTGGGCCATCACCGGAACCGTCGACCTGGACGCCACGCAATCCAGCGGCGAGGTTGTCTTCTTCGACTACAGCGTGTCCAACTGACGGCGCATTTCGTCGGCGTCGACTTCGAGCGGCGGCCAGATCATGTTCATGTTCTTGAGCGTGTTGCGCAGCAGCTCGGAGACGACGGCCCTCGAATACCAGCGGTTGTCGGCAGGCACCAGATACCACGGCGCCTGCTCGGTGCTGGTGCGCAGGAACACATCCTGCCATGCGGCCATGTAGTCGTCCCAGCGGGCGCGCGCCTCAAGGTCGCTCGGATCGAACTTCCAGCATTTGGTCGGATCATCGAGACGGCTCAGGAAGTGGCGTTTCTGCTCGTCTTTGCTGACCACGAGGAAGATTTTGATGATGGCGCATCCGTCGGCCGTCAATTGCGATTCGAATCGGTTGATTTCGTCGTACCGTGCCTGCCACACTTCTTCCGGCTGCGTTTTGTAGATGCGCGGCATGACGATGTCCTCGTAATGGGACCTGTCGAAGATGGAGATCCATCCGTTGTTCGGCAGCTCGCGTTTGATGCGCCACAGATAGTCATGGTCCAGTTCTTCGCCTTTCGGCGCGCCGAACCCGTGATAGTGCATGCCCATCGGGTCGCCTTGGCTGAACACATGTCGTACGATGCCGCCTTTGCCTGACGCGTCCATGCCTTGCAGCACGATCAGCAATCGCCGATGCGAGCCTTTCACGCCATTGGCGTACATAAGCCGCTGGTAACGGGCGATCTCCGACGAGCTGATGGATATGAATCGTTCGGCATCATCCTTGTTGCCGTCAAAACCAGGAGTGGAATCGCCATCCATGTCCGATACCTTCGTGTCGTGATGGAATCGCAATAGCTGGGTCGGCGGCAACGTCCATACCGAGCTCAGTAGTTCGCTCGCTTTGGCGGCGTTCGCCAATCCTTCGGCGACGGAATCGCAATTCTCGCTTTTTTCCAGCCGATCTTCCACTTTGTTCAGCGTTTTCGCGATCGAATGACATTCTGGCGTCGTCCTTTTTTCGCATCCTTGGGTTTTACTCCGCCATGTCAAGCCTCCCTGCTTGGTACGGACCACAATGCGTGCAGCTCCATCGGATAGACCACGAAAGGGGCCGCTTCCCCGTATTTCGCGGGAAAACGACCCCTACGCGTGTTATGCGATACCGGTGCTATTCGTCGGCTTCGGACTTGTTCTTGTCCTTGCCATCGCCCTTCGTCTTGAACGGATTGTCCTTGATCGGATGTCCATTCTTGTCGAATTTGACCTGGCTTTCCGGATGCGTCTCATCGAAGCCTTGGGCGTACCTGGTCTGACGCCACTGGTGGATGGACGCGTTGGTGCCGCGATGGTGCACATGGTAGACACGCTGCGCGCCACCCAGCGGCACGCCTTCCTTGGCCACGGCGATCTGGTTCACGTTCGACGGATCCATAATGGCGATCGGAGCGACCGGTTCCGGTTCGGCCGGTGCAGCCGTATGCTGCTGCATGCGCGACGGCAGCCATTCGGCCAGCCTGCTCAACAGCCAGCAGACGATGAAATAGACGACCGCGGCCACCACCAGCGTCTGCAGAATGTTGAAGTACATCGATCCAAGTCGACGTGATTCCTGCAGCAGGTCGGTGTACATGATGATCGAGCCGAGCGCGGTGTCCTTCAACACGACGACCAGCTGGGTCACGGCCGCCGGCAGCATGGCGTAGATGGCCTGCGGCACTTCGATCTGCAACAGAGACTGCGTACGGGTCAATCCCAAGGCGAGCGAGGCCTCACGCTGGCCGTTCGGCAGGTTGCCCACGCCGGAACGCACCAGCTCGGCCACCACGGATCCGTTGTAGATCACGAGCGCGAGCACCACCGCCCAATACGCGGGGCTGGGCAGACCTGCGAAGGCGAACCAGCGCCAGAAGAAGATCATGAGCAGCAGAACGGGGACGGCTCGTGCGAATTCCACGATCGCTCCGGAAATGGTACGGATCAGCAGGCTCGGCAGCAGTCGGCCCACACCAAAGACCAGGCCGAACACCACGGCTCCGACCACAGCCAGTACGGACGCGCGGATCGTGGCCCACAGTCCCGGCAGATAGAAGTCGGTCCATGCTTCGGCGTCAAGAGCCGGTTTCCACAGTTCCCAGCTCAGCTGGTTCTCGCCGTCCGGCGGATTGTGCAGACGCATGAGGATCAGCACGACCACCACCGCGAAGATGATGCCTGCGATCCAATTGACGATACGAATGGTTTTACGGCTCTTAGGACCGGGCTGGTCGAACAGCACCGCGCTTTCATTGCTTGCCATGTCGCGTCACCTCCTCACCGCGAGCTTGTTGGACAGATACGTGGTCAGCATGCCGATCGGAATGATCAGAACCACATAGCCGAAGGCGAAGATCAGGAAGATCGGTACGATTTGGTCGGCGTGGTATTCGATCATTTCGCTCATCATCGTCGAGGTTTCGGTGGCCACGGATGCCGCCGCCGCGACGGTGGAGTTCTTCAGCAACGCGATCAGCGTGTTGCCCAACGGCGCCACGGAACCGCGGAACGCCTGCGGCAGGATGATCTGAGTGGCGGCCTGCATGAAGTTCAGGCCCAACGCGCGGGCGGCCTCGGCTTGACCAAGCGGCACGGTGTTGATGCCGGAGCGCAGCGATTCACATACGAAAGCCGCGGTGTACAGGCTCAGTCCCGTCACGGCCAGCCAGAAGAAGTTGGTGGCGAACGTGTCGGAGAAGCTGAACTTCAGCTGCGCGTACGCACCCAGCACCATGAACACCATGATGATGGTCAGTGGCAGGTTCTTGAACAGTTCGACGTAGGCACCGGAAACGGTACGGAGCGAGGCGATCGGAGAAATGCGCATCATCACGAGGACGACGCCCAGAATCGTGGAGAACAACGCCGACCACAGGGTCAGCTCGATGTTCACCAGAAACGCGCCGGGAATGTTGTATTGGCTGAACAACGCGAGGAATCCGTCCATCACTTATTCCCCTTTCCATTCGGCACCGGCGGATTGTACTTGGCGTTCGGCGTGTAGGCCACTCCCCTGGTGTTGTCGGAAATAGCCCTTTGCCAAGAACCGTCCTGAATCATATCGGTGATGGCGTTGTTGATTTTGTTCTTCAGCTCGGTGTTGCCCTTCTTGACACCGATGCCATAATATTCCTGGGTGAACGGCTTGCCCACCACGCGCAGGCGTCCACGTGAGGCGGATGCGAGGCCAGCGAGAATGATGTCGTCGGTGGTGGCGGCGTCCACAATGCCGGAAAGCAACGCGGTGGCGCATTCCGCCATGCCGGGCTGTTCCATCAACTGGGTCTGCTTGGCGAACTTCTCCTTGACGTTGACGGCGGATGTGGTGCCGGTCATGGAGCACAGCCGCTTGCCGTTCAGATCCTTAGGTCCGTCAATGCCGGTTTCGTCCTTGCGTACCAGCAGATCCTGTCCGGCCACGAAATACGGGCCGGCGAAATCGACGACCTTCTTGCGTTCGTCGGTGATGGAATAGGATGCGACGATGTAGTCGACATCGCCGTTCTGCAGCATAGCCTCACGCTGCTTGGACGGCGATTCCTTCCATACGATCTCGTCTTCGGAATAGCCGAGTTTCTTGGCCACGTACTTGGCCACGTCCACGTCGAAGCCGACGTAGGTGCCGTTCTTCTTGAAGCCCAGGCCAGGCTGGTCGAATTTGATGCCGATGCGGATCTTGCCGGTTTCGTCCGCGCCGCATGCGGATACCGCGAACACGCACGCGCACGCGCAGAATGCCGCGACGGCTCTGCGCAACATGCGTTTCGTCGTGATCGAAAGTGGTTTCATATCAGGTTCCTTCTTCTGTCGTTATGTTCCGTCACTTCAGTGGGTGAGGATCTTCGACAGGAAGTCCTTGGCGCGATCGGTCTTCGGATGTTCGAAGAAGTCGTCCGGCGTGCTCTGTTCGAGAATCTGTCCGTCGGCCATGAACACGACCTTGTCGGCCACCTTGCGCGCGAAACCCATCTCGTGGGTCACGCACAGCATGGTCATGCCTTCGTGGGCGAGTTCGACCATGACGTCAAGCACTTCGTTGACCATTTCCGGGTCGAGAGCGGACGTCGGCTCGTCGAACAGCATGACCTTCGGCTGCATGGCGAGGGCGCGGGCGATGGCGACACGCTGCTGCTGGCCGCCGGACAGCTGCGACGGCATTTTGGAGGCCTGCGAGGCCACGCCGACGCGGCCCAGCAGATCCATGGCCAGGTCCTCGGCTTCCTTCTTGTCCATGTGGCGCACCTTGATCGGTGCCAATGTCACGTTTTCCAAAATGGTTTTGTTGGCGAACAGGTTGAACGATTGGAACACCATGCCCACTTCCGCGCGCAGACTGGCGAGTTCCTTGCCTTCCTGCGGCAACGGCTTGCCGTCGATGCGGATATCCCCGGAATCGATGGTCTCCAATCGATTGATCGTGCGGCACATCGTGGACTTACCGGATCCGGACGGTCCGACGATGACGAGCACCTCGCCTTTGCGTACGGTGAGGTTGATGTCCTTGAGCACATGCAGATCGCCATAATGCTTCTCGACATGGGTCAGTTCGACGAGCGGCCTGTTATCCGCTCCCGCGTCCGGCATGATGGGACGCTTCGCTTCGGTTTCTTTCATTTCAGACATAAAGGGCAGTATAAGAAAGCAATGCGAAATTCATGTTTCCTATACTGCCCGTTCACATCATTTCGTCCGGAATATGAGACATTTCATACCGTTTGACGAACATATTCATCAAACGGATCGCCGCCGGAGCAATGTCACAGCACCTTGGAGAGGAAGGTCTTCAATCGTTCGCTCTTTGGATGGTTGAAGATCTCGTCAGGGGTTCCCCTCTTCCTCGATCACGCCGGCATCGGTGAAGATGACCCTCGTGGCCACTTCGCGTGCGAAGCCCATCTCATGGGTCACCAGCACCATGGTCATGCCTTTGGCGGCAAGGTCGCGAATCACTTCGAGCACATCGCCCACCATTTCCGGGTCGAGCGCGGATGTCGCCTCGTCGAACAGCATCACCTTCGGATTCATCGCCAGCGAGCGCGCGATCGCCACACGCTGCTTCTGCCCGCCGGACAGCGATTTCGGCATGGCGTCGGCTTTTTCGGCCAATCCTACGGTTTTCAGCAGTTCCATGGCGTGCGCGCGGGCCTGCTCATCCGTTTCATGATGCACCAGTTTCGGTGCGAGGGTGATGTTGTCGATCACGCTCATGTTGTTGAACAGGTTGAAATGCTGGAACACCATGCCCACCTGCTCGCGCACCTGGTCGATGTTCACATGGCTGTCCGTCAAATCGTGTCCGTTGACCACGATCTTGCCGCCGGTGGCCTGTTCGAGTCCGTTCAGGCAACGCAATATGGTGGATTTGCCGGCGCCGGACGGTCCGATGATGCAGATCACCTCGCCTTTGCGCACGGTCATGTCGACGCCTTTGATGACCTCGGTCTGCCCGTAGCTTTTGTGCAGATCCTTGACGTCGATGATCACGTCGTTCTCGTTCATCGGTTCACCTTCCTGTCCACGATGTTGGCCAGCCACGTCAGGATGGTGATGGCCACGAAGTACATGACGCCGACGATCAGCAGCGTTTCGGTTACGCGGAAGTTCGCCGCGTACAGCTGCTGCGCCTGGTACAGCAGCTCACCGAAGCCGATGGCGAGCAGCAGCGAGGAGTCCTTGATCATGATGACCAGCTGGTTGATGATCGAAGGCATGGCGATTTTGCTGGCCTGCGGCAGAATCACTCGGCGCATGGCCTGCCTGTGGTTGAGTCCCAGCGAACGTGCGCCCTCCATCTGTCCGGAATCGACCGATTGGACTGCGCCACGCACGATTTCCGCCAGGTACGCGCCGGAGTTGAGCGACAAGGTCAATGCGCCGGCGACCCAGATGTTCACGCTATGTCCGATGAGCTGGGGCACGCCGAAGTAGAAGAAGAACGCCCACACCAGGATCGGGGTGCCGCGGAACACCGCGATGTACACATTGGCCAATCCTGCGGCGATTTTGCTTTCCGAAACCTTCATCAGGCCGAACGCGACGCCGAGCACCAATGCGATCGCGAAGGAAAGCAACGTGATCAGCAGCGTGTTCCTCAAGCCCGTCAGCAATGCCGGCATCGACTGTTTGACCAGTCCGAGGAAACCGACCTTCTGTTGTTCGGCGCTGTCGTCGCCATTGTCGGTGATCATGCCGGAAATCGATTTGGCCTGCTCTTTCGCGCCTTGCTTGCCAAGATATTGTGCGACGATTCGCTCGTATTCTCCCGAAGCGATCATCTTGTTCAATCCATCGTTGATGGCGGCCAGCAAATCTGCGTTCATGCCTTTGTTCACGGCCATGCCGTATTCGCCGTGCGGCACCTTCGGAGTCACGATTTTCAGACCGTTGTTCTGCGATACGCCATATGCCAGTACCGGATAATCGTCGAACACCGCGACGGCATTGCCGGATTTGACCATCTCGTACATGGTTGAGGATTGGTCGACGGAAGTCACCTTGTAACCGTACTTGTCGGCATGCTGTTTGGCGTACGATTCGCCCTCCGAGCCGGTTTTCGCCACAACCGTCCGGCCTTTGAGGTCCTTATAGCCGGTGACGTCGTCGTTGTTGGCCGCGACGGCCATCTGGATGCCGGATTGGAAATACGGATTCGAGAAATCATAGGAGGCTTTACGCTCGTCAGTGATGGACATGCCGGCTATGACGACGTCCACCTGGTTGGAGCTTAGGGCCTGCAACGCGGCGTTGAATCCCAGCGACTGTATCTCGACCTTAAAGCCCTCTTCCTTGGCGATGCCTCGGATTAGCTCCATGTCGATGCCGGTCATCTTGCCGTTCTCACGGTATTCGAACGGTGCGAACGTGGTGTCGGTGCCGATTTTATATGTCTTGCCCTTGACCGAGGCTGGATTGCCAGTTTCGGAGGCGAGCGCATGCGGAACGGTCGTCATGAATGCCGCAAAGACCACGGCGAGCACGGCGAACAGCGCGCATATGCGCATGCCGACCGCGTTCAGTCGCTTCTTGTCCTGTGTTTTCGATTTCATACCGCGCTTCAACCCTTTCTGGTTGCCGGATAATCAAACACGCTCCACTGTAATGACAGCGACGGAAAATAGACAACGCGAATAATAAAAAATGTCCGAGCATCATTGATGTTCGGACATTTTTCATTCATCTATGGGCGAAACCGTATCAGTCCTCGTCCTCATCCGGATCGTAATCGACACCGGTCTCGGCGCGCTGCTCAGCGGAGATCGGAGCCGGAGCGCCGGTCAGCGGATCGCGGCCGCCGCCAGCCTTCGGGAAGGCGATGACGTCGCGGATGGAGTCGGCGCCAGCCAGAATTGCGGCGGTACGATCCCAGCCGAGAGCGATGCCGGCGTGAGGCGGAGCGCCGTACTTGAATGCCTCAAGCAGGAAGCCGAACTTGTCTGCGGCCTCTTCCGGCGTGATGCCAAGCACGTCAAGCACACGGTCCTGAATGTCGTCGCGGTGGATACGCACGGAGCCGCCGCCCATTTCGTTGCCGTTGCACACGATGTCGTAGGAATCGGACATGGCGTGTTCCGGATCCTTGTCGAACTTGTCGATCCAATCCTTGGACGGCATGGTGAACGGGTGATGCATGGAGGTCCACTTGGAGTGGCCGACTGCCACATCGTCGTCGTCCGGGTCATCGGTCGGCTTGAACAGCGGGAAGTCCACAACCCAAGTGAAGGCGAAATCGTCGGGCTTGAGCAGGCCCGCGCGGCGGGCAAGCTCGACACGCACGGCGCCCAGCAGTTCCTGGGAGGAGGTGCGGCGACCGGCTGCGAAGAACACGGCGTCGCCGTCTTCGGCGCCGACGGCTTCCTTCAGACCGTTGCGTTCCTCTTCGGACAGGTTCTTGGCGACGGGGCCCTTGAGTTCGCCGTTCTCGGCGAACACCACATAGGCGAGGCCCTTGGCGCCACGCTGCTTGGCCCAATCCTGCCATGCGTCGAACTGACGGCGAGGCGTGGCCGCGCCACCCTTGAAGAGCACCGCGCCGACGTATGGGGCCTGGAACACGCGGAACGGCGTGTTCTTGAAGTAATCGGTCAGTTCGATCAGCGGATTGCCGAAACGCAGATCCGGCTTGTCGGAACCGTACTTGTCCATGGCGTCCTGCCAGGTGATGCGCTGGATCGGCAGCTTGATGTCGTAGCCGGCGGACTTCCAGATGGCGGCGATGACCTTTTCGGCCATGGCCATCACGTCCTCCTGGTCCACGAAGGCCATCTCCATGTCGAGCTGGGTGAATTCCGGCTGGCGGTCGGCGCGGAAGTCCTCGTCACGATAGCAGCGGGCCAGCTGGTAGTAACGCTCGACGCCGGAGACCATGAGCAGCTGCTTGAGCAGCTGCGGGGACTGCGGCAGAGCGTACCAGGAACCCGGCACCAGACGGGCCGGCACGACGAAGTCACGGGCGCCTTCCGGCGTGGACTTGATCATGGTCGGGGTTTCGATCTCCTCGAAGCCCATTTCCTCCAGCGCATGGCGGGCGGCCTTCGACATCTGGGCTCGCAGCTTCAGATTGCGCTGCATGGACGGACGACGCAGGTCGAGGTAACGGTACTTCAAACGCACGTCCTCGCCCGGCAGCTTGTTCTCGGACTCGTTCTCAAGAGCGGTGGAGACCTGGAACGGCAGAGCATCGGACTTGGCCAGCACTTCGATGCTTTCGGCCACGACTTCGATCTTGCCGGTGGCCAGATGCTCGTTCTCGTTGCCGTCCGGACGCAGACGAACCTCGCCGACGACCTGGATCACGAATTCGGAGCGCAGCGGACGGGCCATCTCCTCGTCATAGATGACGACCTGCACCAGACCGGTGTTGTCACGAAGATCGATGAAGGCCACGCCACCGTGGTCGCGGCGACGATCGACCCAACCGGCGAGCGTCACCTTCTGACCGACGAGCTGTTCGGTCACTTCGGTTGCATGATGTGTTCTGTAAGCCGTCTGGCTCATGCTTCCCCTATTCCTTATCCTCTTGTATGTTGCGAAGTCTTGCGATTTCAGGCTTCAACGGTAACGGTTTGCTGGGCATACACAGTATCCGGCTCCCACGACTGTGCGTCAGCCGGCCGCTGGTCTCCTGTGATGATGTTCTTGACTTCGTCCTGGGCGCCCTCTTCGGAAGCGTCAGCCGGGAACCAGACGTACGGGATGCCGAGCTTGTCTGCATATTTGATCTGCTTGCCGAGCTTGGCCGCGGTCGGCGCCACGTCCGCCGCGATGCCACGGGAGCGCAGCTGGTTGGCGATCAGGTTGGACGCGGAGCGGTCGGCTTCATTCCATACCGCCACGAGCACGGATGCCGGAGACACACGGTTGGCGTGCGCGCCCGCGGTGTGCAGCATGTAGGAGACCAGGCGGGACAGGCCGATGGACAGGCCCACGCCCGGGTACTTCTTGTTGCCCTGCGATGCGAGGTTGTCGTAACGGCCGCCGGAGCAGATGGAGCCCAAAGCGGCGGCGCCGTCGAGGAACGTCTCATACACGGAACCGGTGTAGTAATCAAGACCACGGGCGATTTTCAGATCGGCGATCACGGAGCCCGGACGGATGCGCGCGGCCTCGTCGACGATCATCGCCAGCGTGTCGAGTCCCTGGCGTGCCAACACGTAGGCGTCGGAATCAGACGCGATGTCATGCTTGGCGCACAATGCGTCGAACTTGTCGGACAGTTCCTTGCCGTCGGCGGCGGTCAGCTCGGCCAGTTCGAGGCAGGCACGGGCCTGGGCTTCGTCGGCGCCGCAGCCTTCGACGAGCAGCTTGGCCACCTCATCGGCGCCGATCTTGTCGAGCTTGTCGATCTCACGCAGCACGCCTTCGATATCCGTAAGGCCCAAACCACGGTAGAAGCCTTCGGAGAGTTTGCGGTTGTTCGCATGCACGGTGGCCTTCGGCAGACCGAACTCGCGCAGACGTTCCAATGCGGACACCATGACCAACGGCAATTCGACCTCGTAATGGTCGGGCAGATCGCCATTGCCGATCACGTCGATGTCGGCCTGCACGAACTCGCGGAAACGTCCTTCCTGCGGGCGTTCGCCACGCCAGACCTTCTGAATCTGCCAACGTTTGAACGGGAACGCCAGATCGCCGGAATGTTCGACGACATAACGGCTCAGCGGAACGGTCAGATCGAAGTGCAGACCAAGACGATCCTCAATCGGAGTGTCGGACTCGTGTCCGACTTCCTGAAGACGGCTCAGCAGGTAAATCTCCTTGCTGGTCTCGCCTTTCTTGAGCAGGCTGGAACCCTGCTCAACAGCACGGGTTTCAATGCCTATGAAGCCATTGAGCTCGAATACATTACGGAGCGTGTCGATGACACGCTGCTCCACAACACGTTCAGAGGGGAGCCACTCTGGAAATCCTGAAATAGATGCACCTTTAGCCACGGTTCTCTATAATAAATGAGGTTACGGAAAATGCCGCGCGTTTTTCAAGGTGTGGAAGCGCACGTCACGGACCGTCACCTCTGCACTACATGAAGCTTACGTAAGGAGCTGGCCATGGCCGACGAGAATGTCACCGCGTCCGAGAACACCACTGAAACCAACGAGCAGGCAGCGACGCCCGCAACCCAGGCCAGCAAACCGGCCGTCCCGAGCCCAGCGGCCATGAAGCCGCATGCGCCGAGCCCCGCGGCCTTCGCCAAGAAGGCTCCGCAGCGTCCTGCAACCTCCACCGGATTCTCCGAAGCCGATATCAAGGCCGCCGAAGCGTTCGGCCGTGTCGCCGATGACGGCACCGTGTTCGTGAAGGAAGGCGAGGGAGAACGCGAGGTCGGACAGTTCCCGGACGCTTCCAAGGAAGAGGCCCTGGCACTGTATGCCCGTCGCTATCTCGATCTGACGGCAAAGCTCGACCTGTTCGCCAACAGGCTCAAGTCCAGCAATGTGAAGAACCGTGAGATCGACGAGTCCATCAAGACGCTTTCCGCCGAAATCGAGCAGCCGGCCGTCGTCGGAGATATTGAGGCGCTCAAGTCCCAGTTCGAAGCACTGAAGGAGGCCGGAGCGGCCAAGAAGGCCGAGCTGAGCGAGGCCCACAAGGCCGCCGTCGCCAAGGCGCTGGCCGAACGTACCGCGATTGTGGAGAAGGCCGAGGCTCTGGCCAATTCCCTGGGCGACAACACCAACTGGCGTTCCACCGCGGACAAGTTCCGTTCGCTGTTCCAGCAGTGGCAGGATCACCAGCACAATAGCGTCCGTCTCGACAAGGCCGACGCCGACGCCCTGTGGTCGCGTTTCTCCTCCGCCCGCACTACGTTCAACAGCGCCCGCCGCAAGTGGGCCCAGGGCCGCGATGAGGAGCGCAGCAACGCCAAGGCCGCGAAGGAGGCCATCATCGCCGAAGCCGAGGAGATCAAGGATTCCACCGCTTGGATGGAAACCTCCCGCAAGTTCAACGAGCTGATGGATCGTTGGAAGAAGGCCGGTCGTGCGGGCCGTCGTGATGATGACGCGCTGTGGGCACGTTTCCGTGCTGCGGCGGACACGTTCTTCAACGCCCGTCAGGCCGATCGCGAGCAGATTAGCTCGTCCGAAAAGGAAAATCTCGCCAAGAAGGAAGAACTGCTGACCAAGGCTGAGGCTTTGGTGCCGGTCAAGGATGAGAAGGCCGCCAAGCAGGCTCGCCAGGCATTGGCCGCCATTCAGGAGGAATGGGACCAGATCGGCTACGTTCCGCGCGATGACATGCACCGCATCGAAAGCCGTCTTGATGCTGTCGACAAGCAGATCAAGGCTGTTGAGGATGCCGCCTGGAAGCAGTCCGATCCGGAAGCCGACGCCCGTAAGTCCTCCTTCGAGGAGCAGCTCAACGCCCAGCTCGCCGAACTTGACGCCCAGATCGCCGCTGAGTCCGATCCGAAGAAGAAGGCCAAGCTTGAGGCGGAGAAGGCCACCAAGGAGCAGTGGCTGAACGCCATCAAGTAATGACGCTCCCATAGAGCGATACGGTTGTGGTTCCGCTTGGAAGTGGCGGAACCACAACCGTCCAGCTGAACGGATAGCTGGACGAATAGGCATATGTAAAAAAAGACCGGTGGGTTTCATGACATTCCATCATGAAACCCACCGGTCTTTTTGCATACGCGTTGCCGGGGTTCTTACCCCGGCAACGTTGGAAATCAGTTCTGCGACTGCGCGGAATCAGCCGGTTCCGTCGATGCCGTCGGTTCAGTGGCGGCATCGGTTTCAGCGGCCGTTTCGGTCGCTTTCACCGGATTATCCGTCTGGCTCGGCTCTTCGAAGGCCTCGCCGGTGAACGTGAACTCACCCAGAATGCCTTCGCCTTCGGCGTCCACCTTCACGCGCTGGCCATCTTCGAGGTCGCCCATCAGGATCTTCTCCGAAATGGCGTCCTCGATGTCGCGCTGGATCACGCGACGCAGCGGACGGGCGCCCAGCAGCGGGTCGAAGCCCTTCTGTGCGAGCAGATCCTTGGCCGCGTCGGTCAGTTCGAGCGACATGTGACGGTCGAACAGACGGTCGTTGAGCTGCTTGACATCCAAGTCGACGATCTGGCGCACCTGCGGTTCGGTGAGCTGCTTGAACACGATGATGTCATCCAGACGGTTCAGGAACTCCGGACGGAACTGCTGCTTGAGTTCGGCGGAGACCTGTTCCTTCATGCGCTGGTAGCTCGATTCGGTGTTCGTGCCCAGGTTGAAACCGGTGTTGGCGGCCTTGGCGATGTCACGAGTGCCGAGGTTGGTGGTCAGGATGATGATGGTGTTCTTGAAGTCCACCTTGCGTCCCTGGCCGTCGGTCAGATGGCCATCGTCCAGCACCTGCAACAGCGTGTTGAAGATGTCCGGATGGGCTTTTTCGATTTCGTCGAACAACACCACGGAGAACGGCTTGCGACGCACCTTTTCGGTAAGTTCGCCGCCTTCTTCGTAGCCGACGTATCCCGGAGGCGCACCGAACAGGCGCGACGCGGCGTACTTTTCGGAGAATTCCGACATGTCCACGCGGATCAGCGCATCCTCATCGTCGAACAGGAATTCGGCGAGGGCCTTGGCCAGCTCGGTCTTACCAACGCCGGTCGGGCCAGCGAAGATGAACGAACCAGCCGGACGCTTCGGATCCTTCAATCCGACGCGTGCGCGACGGATGGAACGGCTCAATGCGGACACAGCCTCATCCTGACCGATGATGCGCTTGTGCAGTTCGCTCTCCATGCCCATGAGCTTCTTGGACTCGGCCTGGGTGAGCTTGAACACCGGAATGCCGGTGGTCTGGGAAATCACCTCAGCGATGACGTCCTCATCCACCACCATCTTCACATCGGACTCGCCCTCACGCCAAGCGGATTCCTTCTCCTTGCGCTCGGACTCGATCTTCTCCTGCTTGTCACGCAGCTCGGCGGCCTTCTCAAAGTCCTGGTCCTTGATGGCCTGGTCCTTCTCCTCGGCCAGCTTGGCAGCCTTGGCGTCCAATTCCTTGAGTTCCGGCGGAGCGGTGAGCCTGCGGATACGCAGTCGGGCGCCGGCCTCATCGATCAGATCGATGGCCTTGTCGGGCAGGTGGCGGTCCTGAATGTAGCGGCTGGAAAGTTCCGCCGCGGCCTGCAGCGCGCCATCGGTGATCGTCACATGATGGTGGTTCTCGTAACGCTCACGCAAGCCCTTCAGAATCTCAATGGTCTCGGCGATGGTCGGCTCGTGCACCTGGATCGGCTGGAAACGACGTTCCAGCGCGGCATCCTTCTCGATGTACTTGCGGTACTCGTCGGTGGTGGTCGCGCCGATGGTCTGCAGTTCGCCACGGGCCAGCATCGGCTTCAACATATCGGAAGCGCCCAAGGCGCCATCCGCGGAGCCTGCGCCCACGATGGTGTGAATCTCATCGATGAACAGCACGATGTCGCCGCGGGTCTTGATCTCCTTCAAAACCTTCTTCAGGCGTTCCTCGAAATCGCCACGGTAGCGGGAACCAGCAACCATGGAACCGAGGTCCAAGGAGTAGACCTGCTTGCCTTTCAGCGTTTCCGGCACATCACCGGCGTTGATCTTCTGCGCGAGTCCTTCGACCACCGCGGTCTTGCCTACGCCAGGCTCGCCGATCAGCACCGGGTTGTTCTTGGTGCGGCGACTCAACACCACCATCACACGCTCGATCTCGTTGGATCGTCCGATCACCGGATCGAGCTTCCCAGCGGCAGCCTCAGCCGTAAGGTTGCGGCCGAACTGGTCGAGAATCGCGGAACCGGTCTGATTGCGACGGTCCTGCACGCCACCGGCATTGGCGAGTTCGCCCTTGCCATCGTTCTTGCCGTCGCTGGAATTGCCTCGGATCAGATCGATGGTAGCGCTACGCAGTTCGCCAAGGTTGACATCCATCTTGATCAGCACCTGTGTGCCGACGCCTTCGCCCTCATGAATCAGACCGAGCAGGATATGCTCGGTGCCGATATAGCTGTGCCCCAGCTGCAACGCCTCACGTAGCGACAGCTCCAACACCTGCCTGGCATGCGGGGTGAAGGGAATGTGGCCGTTCGGCGACGCATTTCCCTTGCCGATCATCTCTTCGACCTGCTTGCGGGTGTCGTCCAAGGTCACGCCCTTCGAGGCCAATGCCTTGGCGGCAACGCCTTCACCCTCACGAATCAGGCCCAGCAGCAGATGCTCGGTGCCGATGTAGTTGTGCTGGAGGGTCCGAGCTTCTTCCTGCGCCAACACAATCACGCGTCGCGCACGGTCGGTAAACCGTTCGAACATGCTTGTCCTTCCACTCTTGTTAGTCCTTCAACACTCTACCGATTCGCGGTGACGTTTATTCCGCCGGCGCGTAAATTGCGCTATGGACGCAAAGGAACGGATATGCTTGACTTATGGCAACGACCAAGGAGGTCACCAAATGAGCGACACCATCCTGCAATCGAATGATGTGATGGATTCCCGCCGAGGCGACATCGTCGTCGGCGTCGACGGGTCCGATGAATCCTTCGCAGCCCTGCGTTGGGCTCTTGGCGAAGCATCGCTGACCGGACAGCAGGTGAATGCGGTCTACGCATGGACCCATTCATGGGATATGGGATCCCAGCCGGAAGATGAGGAGCAATGGGCGCAGATGCGTCATGATATCGCCCGTCGGCTGCGCGAATGGGTGGCCCAGGCCTCGCAAGGCATGACGATTGACGAGAACCGCGTCAAACTCACCTCCGTCAAAGCCACCGGAACGGCAGCGCTTCTGGAAATCGGCAAGGACGCCCAACAGATCGTCGTCGGACGTCGTTCGCTTGGACGCGTGGCACGATGGTTTCCTGGGATCGCTTTCCGCTTCTCTTGCAGAGGAGGCGAAGGTGCCCGTCACCGTGGTGCGTATCCTCGATGATGAAGAGGCATCCGTGCAGGACGCCATCGCCAATGCGCTTACGCCGACCGAGGAAACGGTCTCCTACACGATGCCGGGTTCTCCCCTGCCTCGGAACCAGCGTCCGGTGGTTGTAGGCGTTGATGGTTCGGAGACCTCCAAACACGCTTTGCGTTTCGCCATCGATTTCGCGGCCCTGCATCACGCTCCCCTGCAGGTCATGTTCTGCTGGCAGCTGAAAGATTTGGGCGTGGTCAAAGGGTATGAGAACGCCGTCGCTCCCATCTCCGTCGGCCAGGCGCAGGCGGAACGCATGCTTGATGAATTGCTCGATTCGGTTCAGGTTTCATCAGCGAACATTCCCGACGATTTCCAAATCGAATCGCACGCTTTCCATATTCCCGCTTCGAAGGGGCTTATCGCGGCTTCCCGCTACGCACGTCATCTAGTGGTCGGTTCGCGCGGCTTGTCCGGTCTGGACGCGCATTTCCTTGGATCGGTTTCCAAGCAAATCATCAACTTCGCAGACTGCACCGTCACCGTCGTGCACTGACCGCATAAAAAAGAAAACAAGATATGAGAGGGCCACGTACACATTCAGGTACGTGGCCCTCTCATATACGATGACGATTATTTGTCGGATTCGGCTTGAGCCGACGAATCAGCTTCCGTCATTTCGCTTTCCGTTGTTTCAGCCGCCGCCGGTTCGGTTTCCGCCGATTCGGCTTCTGTTGACTCGGTTTCCACCGATTCGTCTTCCATCGATTTGTTTTCCGTTTGCTCGATGGTTTCAGCAGTCGGCTCAACTACCGTCTCATCCATCTGTTCAACCGGCTCAACCGACCCGGCGGAATTGACGGAATCGGCGGAATCAACCTGTTCAGTCTGTTCGACTGGCTCGTCCGATTCAGTCGGCTCAGCCGTATCAGCCGATTCGGTATCGTCCGACGTTTCCGGCTTATTCTCGTCGACCACGGTGACGGTGGTCTCTACTTCAGGCGCATCGTCGGAGGCCACATGCTCAAGCACATCCTCTTGGCTGGCGTCGTCGTCGATGGTGTTGGCTTCGATGTCCGCGTCCGAACCTTCCTCATCCTCATTCGGATTATGGTCGTCATCGGACGAAAGCTGTTCGATCAGCTCCACGGAGCCCCGCTCGTCACGCGGCGCCTGGGCGATGATATCGATATGCATGTCGTCGAACGCCGGCTTCGACTGCACCCACAGATGCGACGGCTCCGGTGGATCGATTTCGGAATGCTCTCCGCAGCCATGATCGATGGACACGACCCTGCCGTCATCCGGGCTCCACTTGTTGGCGCACACGCCGAACAGCAGGTTCAACTCACCCTTCAGCGGAATGAAGAATCCGCATGTGGAGCAAGGATTGCCGTCGGCCGTCTTGGTGGATAGCGATTTTGGCCCATGTGGGCCTTCGTACCAACGTTTTGCGGTCTGCGACCGGCCAAGCGGAGTCAACACGTGCCTGCGGGACAGGTCGAATTCCTCGACCGCCTCTTCGACATCCTCTTCGGACGTCACAGGCTGTTCGGAATCCTCCGAAACGTCCGTCTTCTCAGACTCATCCGAAGCGTTTCCATCCATCGCCGGTTCCTGTACGGTTTCATCCGCGACTGACGGTTTGTCTTCCGTATCGTCCGATGTTTCGGCATCCTGCGTCTTGCGGAAGCCCTCTTCCATGCGGGGGTCATCGGGATCGGTGCCGATTGAATCGGTCACCGCCAAATCGCCCGGCTCGAGACGGTCCTTCCAAGGAATCCATTTTGGCGGACGCAGGGCCTTGTCGGTCGGGACCAGGGATGATTCGTTGACCGTCCAATGGTCCAGTTCGACATCATGGTATAACGTGACCGACCATTGCCAGCCTTCGTAGCCGCGTACTCGGGATTCGAAGCGGAAATCGGTGACGTTGTCTCCCAGGTCGATGGCTTCCACGAAGTCGCCGACCTGACCGTCCTCGTCGGACACTGTGACAGCGACCGCTTGGGCGATTGCCTTGGGATCCATTGTGGTATCGGACATGAAACTCTATTCCTGTACGTCGAAATTGTCGGCGACCGCGCGCAGAAGCGTGGCGAGCTTCTTGCTTTCAGCCGGTGAAGGATAGCGATGTCGACGAAGCTGATTGCCCGCGGAGTCAAGCAGCTTGATCAGATCCTCCACGATGGCGGCCATATCGTCCGGCTTCGGACGGGTGGCTTTAACCAGCGACGGGGCCGAGGCAACCAGCGTCACTCCCATCGCCTGCGGCCCACGACGACCATCAATGACGGAATACTCGACCTTGGCGCCCTTACGCAGCGTCTTCACGCCCTCGGGAAGGGCGGCAGCGGGCAGGAACACATCATCCGTGCCCTCACCCGTCTGAATGAAACCATAGCCTTTGTTCGCATCAAACCAACGAACACGTCCGCTCGGCATTGTCACCTCACATTTTGCTGATCAGATACCTTCACGCGAATAGGTAAAACCATTCGCCCATTTTCAAACCAAAGATACAGTTTAGCGCAAGAGGTGGGCCGCACCCATCCTTCCGCGCCGATAGCGTCTGCTTTCCCGACGGAAAAGAGCGTTATTTCTTGATTTGCGATTCATTTTTTTCGGTTTTTTCGATTCTCGCTCGCCGTAATCGGCTGCGGCTTGGGTTCGACCGGGGCGATCGGCAGCACCACCGTCAGGGTCAGTCCCGTTCCTTCGCTGCCGGATGCGCAGATGAATCCATGATGCGCCTTGACCACGGATTGCGCGATTGCCATGCCGAGTCCCGTACCGCCCTTCTGACGCGCACGCGACGGGTCGGCGGTGTAGAAACGTTCGAAGATCTTCGACCGTGCCTCCGGCGGCACGCCGGGACCGTGGTCGCTGAATCGCACAATCGCGTAGTTCATACCCACTTGCATGGACTGCCCCACTTCGATGGCTTCGACCAGATGGCGCAGCGACTGCTCGTTGGACGGCATACGGGATAGGGATTCGGGACTGATCGACGCGGGGAGCACACCCATGGAGATCTCCACAGGCGAGTCCGCCGGCGTATACCGGTGGATATTGCCCACGATGTTGGTGACCACTTGACGCAGTCTCGAAGCATCACCCTTCAACTCAATCTGGGGCATCTGGCCATTTTGGAAGGCGAATTGGGCGGGATGATCCATATCGGTACTTGGTTGGAGCACGACCTGTCCGCAGGAAATGCCGCGGTCGGGGTCGAGCGCATGCAGGTCATCGGCTGCGTCGCGCACCACGAAGGTCAGTTTCACCTGCTGCGTGATGTCGATGCCACGTCCTTCGTCCAAACGAGCCAAAGACAGCAGGTCCTCCACCAGAACCGTCATACGCGCGCTGGACGCCTCGATATGTTCGATGGATTCGTCAGCCCTCTCCAAAGCCCCAGGCATGTCGCGCTGCATTTTGTACAGCTCGGCGTACCCGTGAATGGCGGCGAGCGGCGTACGCAATTCGTGACTGGCGTCCGAGACGAACCGCTTCATTTTTTTCGGTGGTCTCTTCCTGCGCGTGGAAGCTCTCCTCGATGCGTGTCAGCATGGTGTTCAGCGACATGGACAGAGAGCCGACCTCCGTGCTTTCCGGCAGGTCTGGCACACGTTGGCTGAGATCTCCCGCGGCGATTTTCGCGGCGGTCTTTTCAATCCGCTTCAAGGGCGCGAGCGTGCTTTGCACCAGAATGGTGCCGAGTATCGCGCCGATCAGCACCACCGCGATGCCCACCATCGCGCAGAATCGCGTCAATGTGTTGGCCGTGTCGATCTGATCGCTCAACGACAGGCCGATGAACACGACGCCACTGTCCTTGACTTGCCCGGTCCGTGTCTTCTCGTTCCAAGGCAACGCGACAACACGCCATGGCGACTGCGCGGCCTGCATGATGGAATGATCCGGGGTGCGGCTTGTGGTGATGTGCACCACCGCACGTGTCGTGAATGGCTGTCCAAGAGTGACGCCGTCGATGCTGCCGTCGGCCGGCAGACTTGGTTCCGAAACCACTCCGTCACGGAGCATGGGCACCGATCCGGCACCCGTGCTTTTGTATTCGCTGTCGCGCACCTCCACGTAATACGTGTTCATGAGGCTGCGCCCGTCATCGCCGGTGTCGCTGCTGAGCGAGTCCATGCTGTTGAAAATCAGCTGGGCTTGGTTGATCAGCTGCGTATCGGTCTTCTGCAGCAGATAATTGCCCACCAACGTACGTATGGAAAAGGAGATGCCGATGGTGCCGATGGTCAGCAGCACGATGATGCAGGTGACCAGTTTCGTGCTCAGCGGAATCGCTTGAATCCTGCGGGTGAAACGGCTCCATACCTTGTTCTGCTTCGGCAGCGACCGGGGAGGCTGCATGGGGGCCGGAATGGCCGAAGGATTGGAGGCGTGGCCCGTGGACGGCGAATTGGGATTCTTGCTCATGGCTGAATCTAGTTCTTGGGAGCGCGAATCATATAGCCAATGCCGCGCTTGGTTTCGATCAGCGGCGTTACCTTGTGCTTGTCGCCGTTCTCATCCTCGATGACGATGCCATCGACCTTCTTGCGAAGATAGGAGATGTACGATTCGACGATGGCCGCGTCCCCGCCCCAATCGTATTGCCACACGTGATCGAGAATCTGCGCCTTGGACAGCACGCGGCCTTCATTGTCCATGAGGTAGCGAAGAAGCTTGTATTCGGTGGGGCTCAGGTCGATTGGCTGTCCGGCTCGGGACACGTCGTGCGAGTCCTCGTTGATTTCGAGATCGCCCACACGGATGATCGGATCGTCCTCCACCTGCTGCTGGGTGCGACGCAGGATGGCGCGGATTCGGGCCACGACCTCTTCGAGGCTGAACGGCTTGGTCACATAGTCGTCGCCTCCCACGGTAAGCCCCATGACCTTGTCTTGGGTGTCATCGCGAGCGGTCAGGTACAGCACCGGCGTGGTGATGCCTTCCTGCCTGATGCGTCGGGTCACCGTGAACCCATCGATGTCCGGAAGCATCACATCAAGCACGATCAGATCCGGCTGCAGCCTTTCGATGACCTCGATGGCTTCGGATCCCGAAGCGGCCGTGTTCACTTCGAAACCGGCGAAATGCAGGGATGCCACCAGCAGCTCTCGGATGGACGGCTCGTCATCGACAACGACAATGGATGCTTCAATAGGCTTGCTCATGGCTTAAGCATCGCTCCCTTCACTGGATGTTTCCTGAACGGATTCTGAATCTTGCGTTGAAGCGGTATCCGGATTGACATAATCCTCGTTTTCCGATTCGGCGCCCCACTCTTTGACCGGTTGAATACGTTCGGCGACCGCACCATGACGGCCGCTATGGCGGCCCTTACGCCGATGCCCGATCACGCCCTTCTTGCGCAGGATATGGAACACCACCAGAATCACCACCAGAAGCAGCAGCGCGCCGGCGAATCCTCCCACGCCAATCCATATGGTCCGCGACGAAGTCGAGGTCTTTTTCTGCACCGAAATCTGATTCATCATGTCGGTCGCGGACTTCGCCCAGTCCGGATCGCTTTCCATCAACGGTTTTTCGCGCGGCATCGGACAGCGCGTCGACGGTCGACTTCTTCTTCAGCCATTCCTCCGAGTTCGAAGACACGGCCACCACCAGATTGCCGTCATTCGAGGCAACCGCCAAACATCACGGTATTCGGTTTCGGGTTCAACGATTCCAGCAGCGCGCTCACCCATTTATCCGGCTTGCCCTTGGCGTTGAAACTGTCCAGATACACCAAACGGACGGGTGACGCCGGTCTCCTTTTTCGTCTGGT
>ENA-OQES01000134-OQES01000134.1-human-gut-metagenome-genome-assembly--contig:-NODE-134-length-30833-cov-3.016674_pt1 | contig 30833 bp, 36 predicted proteins | sample MGYA00242798_ERZ504641 | MGnify/ENA primary metagenome ERZ504641 (study PRJEB26092, sample SAMD00036327) | human gut metagenome | host: Homo sapiens | study: EMG produced TPA metagenomics assembly of...
CTCCTTTGTAAAGATGGTTTCTAGTCAATTCCATTATACCAAACGGAACAGGTTTATGCCTTTTTTATTGGCTGAAATATTGAATTTTCAAGGTTCAACACACCACATCGGTGTGGGAAGTTTTAGTACTTAAAAAAAAGGTATTAAGTTGTAGTTTCACAGGTTATTATATAAAATTGAAAGGGACCGTCAAAACAGGCGGCTGTATAAATGGGCTGAGTTTAAAGGACTGAATGATATGAAAAAAATTAATACGGACAGCAGGGATACTTACAATGGTATTTGCCGCATCGGTGGCTGTGTATTTCTTTGCTGCAAGAAAAAATATGCAAAAGGAAGAGGCTGTTTATTCTTCAATGGATGCGCCTGAATTTCCTGTGGTGTATACAGAGTTTGATGGAAAAGAGATCAATGCTCTTCATGGATACATTCAGGATATGGGAAACCAGGTGGCAGGAGAGAGTATTTCCGTACTTCCTGAGGACAGAAAGCTGACATTGCATATTGATGAATATGATAATGGAATCACAGGGATCCGCTACGAAGTGCGCAATCTGGGAATGGACCGTTTGATCGAACGGACAGAGATTGATAACTGGCAGGAAGAAAATGGAAGTTTGCAGGTAGTGCTTCCTATTCAAAATCTGCTGACACAAAATGAAACTTATTTGCTGGATCTTACAGTAAGTACAGCAGAAAAACGAGATCCATTATTATACCCGCATTATGTGGGCTGATACCAACCATGCAGGAGATATGTTGGATCTGGCAGAAAATTTCACCAGAAAAAGTCTGAATTACGATGAGGCGAAAGAACTGGTGTCTTATCTGGAAACCAATCCGGGAGAGGATAACAGCTCTTTAGGCAATGTAAGTATCAAGGCAAGTTTTGATCATCTTACCTGGGACGGATTGGAAACAGAACTGGAGGGAGAACCGCAGATCACATTGCAGCTGTACGATGGGATCATGGGGCAGGTCCAGGTAGAATATAATGTGTGGGTCACAGACAGCACAGGTAATCGTTCCCTGGTGCGGACAGAAGATAATTTCACTATGAAGTGGAATGATAAGAGAATTTACCTGATGAATTATAACCGTTATGCCAATGAAATGTTTAACGGGGAACAGAAGAATTTTGCGGGAAAAAGGATCCTGCTGGGGATTTCGGATGCAAAGCAGATCAAGGCGCAGAAAAGCGAAAATTCCCGGTATATCCTGTTTCGTGTAAATGGAAATCTGTGGCGCTATGATCAGCATGATCAAAAAAGCCCTTTGCATGTTTACTTTCGCAGATGGCTCCAATGATGATGTGAGAGCGGATTATGGGAAACATAATGTGAAAGTTTTGGCAGCTTCAGATGAAGGAGATGTTGATTTTCTTGTATATGGCTATATGAACCGGGGAACCTATGAAGGGCAGATGGGAGTGGTATTTTACCATTATGATGAAGACAGTCGTACAGTACAGGAAAAATTCTTTGTGCCTGTTTCAGAAGGATATGACCAGTTAGAGTCTGATATTACCACACTGGCATATCTGGGAGAAGATGGTATGACCTACCTGCTGCTTAACGGAAAGGTTACAGGAATTGACCTGAACAGCAATGAGTCGGTTACTGTAGCGTATGGCCTGAGCCAGGGAAGTTTTGCAGTCAGTGCAGATGGAAGCCGTATGGCATGGCAGGAAGGAAATAATGCATATCAGTCGGAAATGCTTCATGTTATGGATTTTAATACAGCACAGAAACAGGATATTACAGCTCCATCAGGAGATTATGTAAGGGCTCTTGGTTTTGTAGGAAGTGATCTGATCTATGGTTTCGGACATGAAAGTGATCTGTGGTCAGTAAATGGAATTGTAAAAGAACTTCCTATGTACGCCTTGTATATTGCTGATAATGAGATGAACATTCAGAGCGAATATAAAAAGCCGGGTATCTATATATCAGATGTAACGGCAGAAGATGGAAGAATCCATTTAAAACGACTGGTGAAAATAGGAGATGGGCAGTATGCTTACCAGGATGAGGACACCATTGTTTGTAATGAAAAAGTAGATAAGGATCCTTTTGAAGGACTTGGATGGTATGCGTCCCAGGACAAAGGCAGGGTCTATTTTGTACAGACAGATGGAGAAATAAAGGCTTCTTCTGTGAAAACAGAGGTACCAAAGGCATTTTCTTATGAAAATACAAGTACGTTGGAGTTGTCTGGCAGACAGAATAATCTTGAGGATACGGATCTTATTTTCTATGCTTATGGCGGTGGAAGATACCTGGGAGCCTTTAAAAATTTCAGTGAAGCAGTGAATACAGCCTATGAAAAAATGGGCTATGTAACAGATCAAAATCAGCATCTGATCTGGGATCGTATTAATAAGAAGCCGATCCGCAGCCTGAAAGATCCGGCCGGACAGGCAAGAGAGTTATTATCTTATATGGACAGCTTAGGTGAAAATAAGCTGAGAGATGGCGGACTTATGACATTAGATGGGTCCGGCTGTAATGTAAATCAGGTGTTGTATTTTATTGATAAGGGAATACCGGTGGTGGCATGCAGACCGGATGGTTCCTATCTGCTTTTATATGGATACGACCAGTACAATGTAAATATTTATGATCCGGCAACACAGGAGATCTCCAAGATGGGACTGGGAGATGGGGCTGTCTATTTTTCAGGAGCAAATAACAGCATTTTTGTGCGGTCTGAAAGTGGAATAAAAAAGCACACACTTTACAAATTCCATTCTTATGGTATAATCTAATGGATGTAAATAAATTGTGAACGAAGTTTTAGGGAATTCTTAAGTCCCATTAGAAGAATTTGCTGTAAGGATTGAATAAGATGTACTCTCGAAATCTTCTTGCAAAATAAAGCACAAAAAGATTTTGGGAGTACATTAAGCAACAGAGGTGTGTAATGGAACAATATATTATAAAAGGCGGTAATCCGTTAGTGGGTGATGTAACCATCAGCGGTGCCAAGAATGCTGCGTTAGGTATTCTTGCCGCCTCGATCATGACGGATGATGATGTACTGATCGATAACCTTCCAGATGTAAGAGATATCAATGTAATGCTGGAAGCTATCCAGGAGATCGGTGCAAGAGTAGATCGTATTGACCGTCATACAGTAAAAATCAACGGCAGCGGTATTAAAGAAGTGTCCGTTGATGATGAATATATCCGCCGTATCCGCGCATCTTATTAATTTTATCGGCGCCTTGCTCGGGGAAAAATATAAGAGCGCTCAGGTACCGCTTCCAGGCGGATGCAACATTGGAAGCCGTCCCATCGACCAGCATATTAAAGGTTTCCGCGCGCTGGGAGCGGATGTACAGATTGAATGCGGCGCAGTGATCGCCCATGCCATTGATCTGGTAGCAAGCCATATCTATCTGGATGTGGTTTCTGTAGGTGCGACTATCAACATTATGATGGCAGCAGCTATGGCAGAAGGCCAGACTATTCTGGAGAATGCGGCAAAAGAGCCTCATATCGTAGACGTAGCCAACTTCTTAAACAGTATGGGAGCCAATATTAAAGGTGCTGGTACAGATACTATCCGTATCCGTGGCGTAGGCAAGCTTCATGGAACCGAGTATTCTATTATCCCGGATCAGATCGAAGCAGGTACTTTTATGTGTGCTGCAGCAGCAACCAGAGGGGATATCATGGTGAAAAATGTGATCCCGAAGCATCTGGAAGCTATTTCTGCCAAGCTCATTGAGATCGGCTGTGAAGTGATTGAATTTGATGATGCAGTCCGTGTGGTAGGAAAACCGGTACAGAGACATACAGACATCAAGACTCTGCCTTATCCTGGATTTCCGACGGATATGCAGCCTCAGATGGCTGTTACACTTGCGCTTGCAAATGGAACCAGTATGGTAACGGAGAGTATTTTTGAGAACCGTTTCAAATACGTGGACGAGCTGGCACGTATGGGAAGCCATATTAAGGTAGAAGGCAATGTAGCTGTCATTGATGGCGTTGCAGGCTTTACAGGTGCTCAGGTAAATGCTCCAGACCTTCGTGCAGGTGCTGCCTTAGTGATCGCAGGACTGGCTGCTGAAGGCTATACCACAGTAGATGAGATTGGCTATATCCAGAGAGGTTATGAGTGCTTTGAAGAAAAGCTTCAGGCTCTTGGAGCTGTGATCGAAAAGGTGGATTCTGAGCGCGAAGTGCAGAAATTTAAGTTGCGTGTAGGCTGATTGAGAAAAATAGATATTGACATACCTGCGCAAATCCATTAAGATATGTGAGGTAATCCGTTTAGATTTACAATTAAAAAGTTCGTATATATCCCTTATTCAGAGTGATGGAGGTACAAAGGACCTGCGAAGTCACGGCAACCCCGGTTGAGTATGTGAAAGCAAGATGCACATGCGAAAGGGCCGGAAGGTGCCAGCCTGAGCGAGGAGCAGACGAGTACGGAAATTCCGGAAAACTGCTTGATCGAGCAATAAGAGGATTTGAAGATCTGCTATTTTCAAGTCCGCAATTGCTGCGGACTTTTTCTTGCCATTGCATATGGAGCGCGCCAGAGGTCGTTCGCTAGTTCACGAAATGCAGTGCCCGCTTTAGCGGGTAACGGTCAACAAAGCAAACTAAGATAACAATATAACAAAAACGAAAAAGGAGAACAAATGGAAAGAAGATTATTTACTTCCGAATCTGTAACTGAAGGCCATCCAGACAAAATGTGCGATGCCATTTCCGATGCTATTCTTGATGCATTAATGGAACAGGATCCAATGAGCCGTGTTGCATGTGAAACAGCTACCACTACAGGACTTGTAATGGTAATGGGTGAGATCACTACCAAGGCTTATGTAGATATCCAGAAGATTGTTCGTGAGACTATCCGTGAGATTGGATATGACCGTGCAAAATATGGTTTTGACTGCGATACCTGCGGTGTTTTAACTGCAATTGATGAGCAGTCTGCTGATATTGCTCTTGGCGTTGACAAGGCATTAGAGGCAAAGCAGGCTGGTGAAAAGCACATGACTGAGGAAGAGTTAGACGCGATCGGTGCTGGTGACCAGGGTATGATGTTCGGTTTTGCAAGCAATGAGACAGAAGAATATATGCCTTATCCTATTTCTATGGCTCACAAGCTGGCAAGACGCCTTACAGAAGTAAGAAAGAACGGTACCTTAAAGTACCTTCGTCCAGATGGAAAGACCCAGGTTACTGTAGAATATGATGAGAATGACAAGCCAGTACGTCTGGATGCAGTTGTTCTTTCTACTCAGCATGATGAGAATGTATCCCAGGAGCAGATCCATGAGGATATTAAGAAGTATGTATTTGACGAGATCATCCCGGCTGATATGGTAGACGAGAATACCAAGTTCTTTATCAACCCAACCGGCCGTTTCGTTATTGGCGGACCTCACGGAGACAGTGGTCTGACCGGCCGTAAGATCATCGTAGACACCTACGGTGGTTACGCTCGTCACGGCGGCGGCGCATTCTCCGGAAAGGACTGCACCAAGGTAGACCGTTCCGCAGCATACGCAGCACGTTACGTTGCAAAGAATATCGTAGCAGCAGGACTTGCTGACAAGTGCGAGATCCAGCTGTCTTATGCCATCGGTGTTGCTCATCCAACTTCCATCATGGTAGATACCTTCGGAACGGGAAAGGTAAGCAACGAGAAGTTAGTTGAGATCATCCGTGAAAACTTTGACCTGCGTCCAGCTGGCATCATCAAGATGCTTGATCTGCGCCGCCCGATCTACAAGCAGACCGCTGCTTATGGTCATTTTGGCCGTCATGATGTAGATCTTCCGTGGGAGAAGTTAGACAGAGTAGAAGATCTGAAGAAATATCTGTAGGAAAATGTTCTGTTATCTGTGATAAAACAGGACAGAAATGCAGATTGTGTTAAAATAAAAACAATAAATAACCGGATAAAAGAAGGTTAAAACAGAGAAACGTCTGGACAAAAACAGGAAATGCATTATGCAATCCCTTGTTCCAGGCGTTTTTTTGTTGCCATGCATCTGGAAGAAGCTGCCAGTGGCAGGTTCTGTAAGTATTGTATCAAAGGATATTCGCAATCCGCTTTCGCTACCTGCTCATAATAAAAAAGCTGCTCTGCAGCTTATCAGGCGGGTTTTCATCCACCTGATACAAGCAAGTTCCTATTCATTTATTGATGATCTCGTAAAAATGAGGAAGGAACTTCCTTGTTTTTATTAAAAAAGCATAGTTGACATTTTTTTCAACAATACGATATAATGCCTAATGTGAGATTGATAATTAATTAACGAAAGAAACAAAGCAATCGACACAACATAACATGAAAACAAACACATTAAAACGATAACAAACACAAGGCATTACAAAGTAACACAAACACAAAGGGAATTATGGAGGAAAAGGAAATGGCAAAGAAAGCAGAACAGGTTGTTCCGGAGATCATTGACAGCGTAGAAGGCTTAAATGCAAAAATGGCAGCAATGCGTGAAGCTCAGAAAGTATTTGCAACCTACACACAGGAGCAGGTTGATAAGATCTTCTTCGCAGCAGCAAGCGCAGCAAACAAGATGCGTATCCCGCTGGCAAAAATGGCAGTAGAAGAGACCGGAATGGGTATCGTAGAAGATAAGGTCATCAAAAACAACTACGCAGCAGAGTACATTTACAATGCATACAAGAACACCAAAACAGTTGGTGTGATCGAAGAAGATAAGGAATATGGAATTAAGAAGATCGCAGAGCCGATCGGTCTGGTTGCAGCAGTTATCCCAACTACCAATCCAACATCAACTGCGATTTTTAAGACATTGATCTCCTTAAAGACCAGAAATGCGATCATCATTTCCCCACATCCAAGAGCTAAAAAAGAGCACCATTGCAGCAGCAAAGGTAGTTCTGGATGCAGCAGTTGCAGCTGGAGCACCAGAAGGCATCATCGGCTGGATCGATGTTCCATCTCTTGACTTAACAAACGAAGTTATGAGAGATGCAGACATTATCCTGGCAACCGGTGGTCCTGGAATGGTTAAAGCAGCTTATTCTTCTGGAAAACCTGCACTTGGCGTAGGTGCCGGAAACACACCAGTTATCATTGATGACACTGCAGATGTTCGTATGGCAGTTAACTCCATCATCCATTCTAAGACATTTGATAATGGTATGATCTGTGCTTCTGAACAGTCTGTAACCATTCTGGAGCCTGTATATGAAGCTGCCAAGAAAGAATTTGAATACAGAGGCTGCTACTTCTTAAAACCAGGTGAGATCGAAAAGGTAAGAAAGACCATCCTGATCAACGGTGCCTTAAATGCAAAGATCGTTGGACAGTCTGCATACACCATTGCAAAGCTGGCTGGTGTAGAAGTTCCTGTAGATACCAAGATCCTTATCGGCGAAGTTGAGTCCGTAGATATCAGCGAAGAGTTCGCACATGAGAAACTGTCCCCAGTACTTGCAATGTACAAGGCAAAGACCTTTGACGAGGCACTGGATAAGGCAGAGCGTCTGGTAGCTGACGGCGGTTACGGCCATACTTCTTCTCTGTACATCAATGTAAATGAAACTGAGAAGATCATGAAGCATGCAGAGCGCATGAAGACCTGCCGTATCCTGATCAATACACCTTCTTCCCACGGCGGTATCGGTGACTTATATAACTTCAAGCTGACACCATCCCTGACATTAGGTTGCGGTTCCTGGGGCGGAAACTCCGTATCTGAGAACGTTGGTGTAAAGCACCTGTTAAATATCAAGACTGTTGCTGAGAGGAGAGAGAACATGCTGTGGTTCAGAGCACCTGAGAAGGTTTACTTTAAGAAGGGCTGTCTGCCTGTAGCACTGAAGGAATTAAAGGACGTTATGGGCAAGAAGAGAGCCTTCATCGTAACAGACTCTTTCCTGTACAAGAATGGATATACACATGTTATCACTGACCGTTTAAATGAAATGGGAATTACTTACACTGTATTCTCTGATGTACAGCCAGACCCAACCCTGGCAAATGCACAGGCTGGCGCAAAGCTGATGAGAGAATTTGAGCCGGATGTGATCATCGCAATGGGCGGCGGTTCCGCAATGGATGCCGGCAAGATCATGTGGGTTCTCTATGAGCATCCAGAAGCAGACTTCATGGATATGGCAATGCGTTTCATTGATATCCGTAAGCGTGTATATACCTTCCCAACCATGGGCGAGAAGGCATACTTTGTAGCAGTTCCTACCTCTTCCGGTACTGGTTCTGAGGTTACACCATTCGCAGTTATCACTGATCAGAACACCGGTGTTAAGTATCCGTTAGCTGACTATCAGCTGCTGCCTAAGATGGCAATTGTAGATACTGACAATATGATGAGCCAGCCTAAGGGACTGACCAGCGCATCCGGTCTGGACGTTCTGGTACACGCTCTGGAAGCATATGCTTCTGTTATGGCTACAGACTATACAGACGGTCTTGCATTAAAGGCTATGAAGAATGTATTTGAATATCTTCCAACTGCTTACAATGAGCCTGGAAATGTAGAAGCACGTCAGAAGATGGCAGACGCTTCCTGCATGGCTGGTATGGCATTTGCAAATGCATTCTTAGGTGTTTGCCACTCTATGGCACATAAATTAGGTGCATTCCATCACCTGCCACATGGACTTGCAAATGCACTGTTATTAAACCTGGTAATTGAGTTTAACGCTGCTGAGAACCCACGCAAGATGGGAACCTTCTCCCAGTATCAGTATCCACATACCCAGGCAAGATACGCAGAGTGCGCTCGTTTCGTAGGCATCCAGGCGAAGGATGATGCTGAGGCAGTTAAGAAGCTGATGGAGAAGATCGAAGACCTGAAGAAGCAGGTTGGTGTTAAGTCCTCTATCCAGGCATACGGAATTGATGAGAAAGATTTCTTAGACAGACTGGATGACATGGTAGAGCAGGCATTCGATGACCAGTGCACCGGTGCTAACCCAAGATATCCTCTGATGAGCGAGATCAAGGAAATGTACTTAAGAGCTTACTACGGAAAATAATCATTAAATATAAATCGAACCCATTGTGGGTAAAACCTTTATCCTTTGTGTTTGGAGCAGACCGTCGGCCTTTCGGGGCAGGCGGTCTGTTCGCGTTTGGGAGTTTATGAGAAAATTGTGTTTGTGAGTATTGGGGACTGGATCATACAAACGAAATCTGGTGTTTTCCGGAAAAATCAGCTATACTGTTGGTAAAAAACAAGAAGGGTAAGAAATGTTTCACGTGAAACATTCTGCGAAAGGGGATTACAGATGGAAATAGATTTAAAGGAAACGATGGAAATGGAAGATCAGGAAACAGGCTATGGGGAACTGCATCTTCATTTAGACGGTGCCATTACACCCCCGGATCGCCGAAAAAAGCTGGCGGCACTTCAGGGGATAGAACTGCCATATGAGGGAGAGCAGTTAAACAATGCATTGTCTGTAGGGGAAGACTGCCAGAGCTTAAATGAATTTTTGCAGTGTTTTGATCTGCCGTTGAAACTTTTGCAGACAAAGGAAGGTATTAGTGAGGCGATATATCTGGTACAGGAAGAGTTAAAGGCAGAAGGCCTTTCCTACGCAGAACTGCGTTTTGCACCTCAGCTGCACTGTCAGGGTGGATTATCTCAGGCACAGGTCATAGAAGCGGCTCTGGACGGTCTTAAACGCTCCACACTGCCATGTAATCTGATCCTTTGCTGTATGCGTGGCAATGGAAATGAAAGGGCAAACGAAGAAACCATGGAGCTGACCGGGGAGTATGTAAAGAAGCGTATTCTGGCAGACGGAAGGAAAGGTTATGGTGTGGCAGCCATGGACTTAGCGGGAGCAGAGGCTCTTTATCCTACTTATAAATATAAAGAGCTGTTTAAGAAGGCTGCTGACAGGAACATTCCATTTACCATCCATGCAGGTGAGGCCGGCGGAGCAGCAGAGGTAGCCTGTGCCATTGAAATGGGTGCAGCAAGGATCGGACATGGAGTGAGAAGCTATGAGGATCCGGCTGTTGTGCGCATGATCCGTGAAAAGGGCATTTTCTTGGAAATGTGTCCAACCAGCAACCGGATTACCAAGGCGATCCCGGATATGAAAGTTTATCCTTTAAGAGAATATTTAAGCCAGGGGATCAGGGTAGCTGTGTGCACCGATGATATGGCCATTTGCCGTACAGAGCTTAAGAAGGAGTTTGAATATCTTAAGAAACTGGTTGGGCTGACAGAAGAAGAAAAAGTGCAGATTCTTAAGAATACAAAGGAGGGTGCTTTTTTATAACTTGGAGTTATATATTTAATAAGCATTTTCGTATAGGTTTAATATGTAATTGTTTCTTGACTTTAGCAAATTAACTTGCTATACTTTTCCTAAAGTGCCTGCTTAATAAAGCAAGTATCCCCTGGGAAGCCGGTCCCCCATAGAGCCGATATTCCAAAAAAAGTTTAATAAAAACCCAAGGAGGGTATTCAAATTGTCTTACGTTGATGAAATTTTAACGAGAGAGTAGTTGCACAGAATCCAGGTGAACCTGAATTCCACCAGGCCGTAAAGAGGTTCTGGATTCTTTAAGACTGGTTATTGATGCAAATGAGGAGAAGTACCGCAAAGCTGGTATCCTGGAGCGTTTCACTGAGCCAGAACGTATTGTTTCTTTCCGCGTACCGTGGGTAGATGACAATGGAAAGGTTCAGGTAAACAAGGGTTACCGTGTACAGTTCAACAGTGCAATCGGACCGTACAAGGGCGGACTTCGTTTCCATCCATCTGTAAACCAGGGCATCTTAAAGTTCTTAGGTTTCGAGCAGACTTTGAAGAACTCTCTGACTGGTCTTCCTATGGGCGGTGGCAAAGGCGGTTCCAACTTTGATCCTAAGGGCAAATCTGACCGCGAAGTTATGGCATTCTGCCAGAGCTTTATGACAGAGCTGTACCGTCACATTGGAAAGGATACAGACGTTCCAGCAGGTGATATTGGTGTAGGCGGCAGAGAGATCGGCTACCTGTTTGGCCAGTACAAGAGAATGACTGGTTTATATGAAGGCGTTTTAACTGGTAAGGGCTTAACCTTCGGTGGTTCTTTAGCAAGAACCCAGGCAACAGGATATGGCCTTGTATACATGTTAGACGAGATGTTAAAGCACAACGGCAAGGAGATCGCAGGAAAGACTGTTCTGGTTTCCGGTTCCGGTAATGTTGCTATCTACGCAGTTGAGAAGGCTCAGCAGTATGGTGCAAAGGTTGTAGCAATGAGCGATTCCAACGGCTATATCTACGATGCAGACGGCATCAAGTTAGATGTTGTTAAGGAGATCAAGGAAGTACGCAGAGGACGTATCAAAGAGTACGCAGATGCTGTTCCTACCGCTGTTTATACAGAAGGCAAGGGCATCTGGACCATTCCTTGCGATATCGCACTTCCATGCGCAACCCAGAACGAGCTGAACTTAGATGATGCTAAGGCTCTTTTAGCAAATGGCTGCTTCGCAGTTGCTGAAGGTGCTAACATGCCTTCCACAAGAGAAGCTACTGACCTGTTCGTTGAGAAGAAGATCTTGTTCATGCCTGGTAAGGCAGCTAACGCTGGTGGCGTTGCTACTTCCGGTCTGGAGCAGAGCCAGAACTCCTTAAGACTGTCCTGGACCTTTGAAGAAGTTGATGAGAGACTGCACAAGATCATGATCGACATCTTCGCAAAGGCAGCAGATGCAGCTGAAAGATACGGAGTACCTGGAAACTATGTAGCAGGTGCAAATATTGCCGGATTTGAGAAGGTAGTAGAAGCTATGATCGCTCAGGGTATTGTCTAAAAAATAAAGTAATTTAAAATTCCAGATCCTGCACATGGCTATAAACAGTCTGTGTGCAGGATCTTTTTGTTATCATGCATATGTTTTCGGAAAGGTTTTACTATGGAGATCAGTTTACTTTTGATGCAGCAGATCACAGAGTTGTTTTTAATGATATTTATGGGCTATGTGATCGTAAAGGCAAGGCTTTTGAAGGGAGAGGACAGCAAGGTTATTTCAAAGATCGTGCTGTATCTGATCATTCCCTGCGTTATCATCAATGCGTTCCAGGTGGATTATACCAGTGAGAAGGTACAGGGCCTTTTACTGGCCTTCGCAGCCTCTGTAATGCTTCAGGTGCTATTACTTATCATTGTATGGGGCGCAGGTCGTTTAATGGGCTTAAATGAGGTTGAAAAGGCATCTGTGTATTATTCCAATGCAGGAAATCTGATCATGCCCATCGTGACCTTTGTCCTGGGGCAGGAATGGGTACTGTATGGCTGCGTGTTTATGAGTGTGCAGATCGTGTTTGTGTGGAGTCATGGAAAATGGGTCTTAAGCAGGCAGAGTAAGATCGACTGGAAAAAGATATTGTTAAATATTAATATGGTCGCTGTATTTGCAGGCGTGTTCCTGTTTTTCACAAAGATCCGCCTGCCCCAGATCTTAAACCAGACTTTTGGCTCTGTGGGAAGCATGATCGGACCGGCCAGTATGATGGTAACGGGAATGCTGATCGCAGAGATGAGCCTGAAAGATATTTTTACAAATGGAAGAGTTTATTTTATTACATTTTTAAGGCTGATCGCAGTACCGGCGGTGGCGTTGCTCCTTTTAAAAGGTCAGTGGTCTTGTAAATGGAAGTCCTGACGGAAAGAAATTGCTGCTGATCGTATTTCTGGCAGTGATCACACCCTCTGCTTCAACGATCACCCAGATGTGCCAGGTATATGGAAACGACTCCCAATATGCCAGCGCTATCAATGTTATGACTACATTGTTTTCTATTGTGACGATGCCGCTTATGGTGCTTTTGTTCCAGATGATACTTTAACAAAACGAAAAGACCAGGTACTGGGGATACCTGGTCTTTTCTGTATACATATGTGTATAAAGGGGGGATAAAATGTTTGTGTGAAAGGGGGAGGGCCCTTTCGGTTTTCTCTTGTTTACGTTGCCTATTATATATCCGATACATTGTAAAAACCATTGTAATGTGCGTAAAGAATATTGCAAATCGAACAAACTTTGATACAATGGATACTAGGGGCAAAAGGCTGGAAATCCGGTGCAAGCCTGTTTGCAGGAGGAATTTTTGAACCTGGGACCCGGTATCATGCAATAAAAAGAGGGAGATCATGTATCAGGAAGACAGTTTTAAAACAAGTCAGGTGGTGTATGCCCATACCCGCAGTGATGAGGCGGATATGGAGTATAAGATGCACTGCCACAACAGTTATGAGATCTATTACATGGTAAAAGGGAATGTGGAGTACTTTCTGGAGGGGACTTCTTATGTACCAAAGCCTGGAAGTCTCCTGATCATTCCGCCAAACTGCTTTCATGGGCTGCGGGTGCTGGACGGAAGCGAGTACCACAGGATCCGGCTGCACTTTGTGCCGGAACTTCTGACGGAAAAAGAAAACAGCTGCTTTTTGGGAATTCTTGGAAAAGCTGGTGGTATATGGAAGAACAGTTCCGGGCAGAATGGTATTTTAATTCCTTGGAAGAATGTGGATCTTATAGCAGGGAACTGCAGGATATTGCAATTCGCGCACGGATCGTATCGTTTTTGACCTATCTATCTGCAATGTATGAAAAGGGGGTAGGTCGCGGACCGGGGAAGGAAGATGTAGCCCAGGAGATCCTGCGTTACATTAATGAGCACCTGACGGAGCATCTCACATTAGAAGGACTGGCAGAAAAATTTTATATGAGTAAAAATCATCTGACTGCTATCTTTAAGCGTGCGGCAGGCACTACGGTAGCCAGATACATTTTATATAAAAGGATGACGATTGCAAGAAAAGAACTGGCCGGGGGAACACCGGCTGCAGAGGCAGCACTTAAAGCCGGATTTGGAGATTATTCCAGCTTCTTCCGGGCGTACCGGAAGATGTTTGGCTGTGCGCCTTCAGACCAACAGGCAATGGAACTGCCGGATATGGATAAGAGCGGGGACTTTAGAAAAATCTAAGATAAATTCTTTATACAATCTTTATACGAAGCGTTGTATTTTAATAGAAACTTTGAGGGATTATGTCATAATGAAATGACATTGCTAGGTGAAAAGGGCTGTTACAGGAGGGAAAATGGAATTATTTCTAAAAAAAGAAGAGCTTATCTTCTTTTCAGATCATTATATTTGGCATTTTTGGCAGTTATATTAGTGGGAACACTGCTTTTAATGCTGCCTTTTGCATCCAGGGAGCCGGGAAGCGCGCCATTTCTGGATGCGTTATTTACAGCTACATCGGCTACCTGTGTGACAGGGCTGATCGTCCATGATACAGCTACGTACTGGAGCTGTTTTGGACAGGTGGTGATCCTGCTGCTGATCCAGATCGGAGGAATGGGCGTTGTGACCATTACCATTGCAGTAGCCATGGTTTCAGGGAAGAAGATCGGTCTGATGCAGAGAAGCCTGATGCAGGAGTCGATCTCAGCACCACAGGTAGGCGGCATTGTCCGTTTTACAGGCTTTTTCCTGAAAGGTATCGCGCTGATCGAACTGCTAGGAGCTATTTTGCTGGCACCTGTGTTTATAAAGGACTTTGGAGTGGGAAAAGGGATCTGGTATGGTGTTTTTCATTCCATTTCTGCTTTCTGCAACGCAGGCTTTGATCTGATGGGAGTCAGACAGCAGTACTCGTCACTGACTTATTATGCTGGAAACGGGCTTGTAAATGCAGTTATTGTATTGCTCATACTGATCGGCGGTCTGGGGATTTCTCACCTGGGAAGATATAAAGACAAATAGCTGCAGTTTAAAAAATACAGGATGCAGAGCAAGGTAATACTGGTAACAGATCTGATACTGGTGATCGTACCTACGGTTATTTTCTATTTTGGGGAGTTTCACGGATCCCAGTGGGGAAATGGACTGGAACGGTTCTGGTTATCCCTGTTTCAGGCGGTAACACCAAGAACTGCCGGGTTTAATACAGCAGATTTCGGGCAGATGAGCGAAGGCGGACTGTTTTTAATGGTCATGTTAATGCTGATCGGCGGTGCGCCGGGATCTACCGCAGGCGGTATGAAAATGACTACCATTGCAGTTTTACTGCTTTCAACGGCGGCTGTATTTCGCAGAAAAGAAGACGCCCAGTGTTTTGGCAGACGTATTCCAACGGAAACCGTGCGGTATGCGGCAGTAGTTATGCTGATGTATATGGTGCTTTGTACAGTGGGCGGACTGTTTTTATGCTATGCAGAAGGACTGCCTGTGCTCACAAGTTTGTTTGAGGCCGGTTCTGCTATTGCAACCGTAGGTTTGACACTGGGTGTGACACCGACCCTGGGAGCGGCTGCAAGACTGGTATTGATTGTTTTAATGTACTGTGGACGCGTAGGCGGCCTGACGCTGGTATTTGCAGCACTGTCCGGTATGCGGCCGAGTATGACAAAATTCCCCCAGGAGAAGATCACAGTGGGATAATATGGGAATATTAATATACCGCCGCGTAATGCGGCGGGTATCGGATATGTGCAATGGAAAAATAAGGAGGAAAATCATATTGAAATCAATATTATTAATAGGACTTGGACGATTTGGAAGACATATTGCGGAGAAATTAAACGAATTAAATCATCAGGTATTAGCGGTAGACAAACAGGAGGACCGTGTAGAGGCAGTGCTTCCTTTTGTCACCAGCGGACAGATCGGGGACAGCACCAATATTGAATTTTTACAGTCTTTGGGAATTGGAAATTTTGATGTGTGCATCGTGGCGATCGGTGGGGATTTCCAAAGCTCTTTGGAAACAACGGCCTATTTAAAGGATCTGGGTGCAAAGCTGGTAGTTTCAAGGGCCGCAAGGGATGTTCAGGCAAGATTTCTGCTGCGCAATGGCGCAGATGAGGTCGTGTATCCGGAGAAACAGCTGGCAAACTGGACAGCGATCCGTTATAGCTCGGAGCATATTTTTGATTATATCCAGTTATCTGATGACCATGCGATCTTTGAGATCAGCATTCCGGAAAACTGGGTGGGAAAGACTGTTGGAAATATTGACATCAGAAAGAAATACAACATCACTATCATGGCTTTAAAACGCGATGGCAAGCTGGAAATGTCCATTACTCCGGATACAGTACTGGACAAAGATGTTACTATGCTGGTGCTGGGAGCAAGCAGGGATATCCAGAAGTGTTTTCATATTTAACATAATACTGCAATCTGGTCATTTGCAGGCCTTGTGGATCCTAAGAAGATTTCAGAAGAGCATCAGAAAACCTGGGGAAAAGAAAAATGGAAGAACGGATACTTGTATGTTTATCATCTTCACCGTCTAATGGAAAGATCATACGCACAGCTGCCCAGATGGCAGAGGCTTTTAATGGGACATTAACCGCATTATTTGTAGAAACACCTTTGGCCGGAAAAATGGGAAAAGAGGACCAGGAGCGCCTGAAAGGGAATATTAAGCTGGCAAAACAATCTGGTGCAGAAATAGAAACAGTTTACGGTGATGATATTTCTTTTCAGATCGCGGAGTTTGCCAGACTTTCAGGGATCACCAGGATCGTGATCGGGCGCAGCGCTGCAAAGAAAAAAGGGGTTTTTGCAGGAACATCTCTTGTGGAAAAGCTGATCGATCATGCGCCTGAAATGGAAATCTATATCATACCTGACAGCCAGATGGGACCTGAGGTGATCCGTAAATGGAACAGGCTGGCGCAAAAGAATGCATTTTCCTTTAAGGCAGCAGTCAAAAGCGCAGGCATTTTATTTGCAGCAACAGCAGTAGGATGGCTGTTTGAAAAGCTGAAGCTGACAGATGCTAATATTATTACTGTTTATATTTTAGGAGTGCTTCTGATCTCTATAGTAACAGAAGGCTGGTTTTACAGTTTTTCGTCTACCATAGCCAGTGTTCTGGTTTTTAATTTTCTGTTTACGGCACCACGTTTTACGCTTCGGGCTTATGATCGCAGTTACCCGTTTACATTTGCCGTCATGTTTCTTGCGGCTTTGATCACAGGCTCTCTGGCCTCCAGGCTGAAACAGCATGCAGGACAGGCTGCCAGGGATGCATACAGGCTGAAAGTGCTGCTTGATACGAACCAGCTTTTACAGCAGGCCAAAGGAAAGACAGAGATCCTGGAAGGGGCGGCACAGCAGATCGTTAAACTTTTAAAGAGAGAAACGGTGATCTATGATGTAAAGGATGGAAAACTGGAGCATCCTTTGCGCCGGGTTCCCCAGGGGAAGAGGATATCACCATTGAAGATGAAGCCTGTGAGGAACAGGCAGCTGCATGGGCTTTAGAGAATAACCGCCATGCCGGAACAGGAACAGACCATTTTAAGCAGGCAAAAAGGCAGTATCTGGCGATCCGCGTAAACAGTACTGTTTATGGTGTGGTAGGTATCATGATCCAGAAACAGCCGTTAGATGCATTTGAAAACAGTGTGCTATTGTCCATATTGGGAGAATGTGCCCTTGCACTGGAGAATGATAAAAATGTCCGGGAAAAGGAGGAGGCTGCGATCCTGGCAAAGAATGAACAGTTAAGAGCGAATTTGTTAAGAACGATCTCCCATGACCTGAGAACGCCTCTCACATCTATTTCTGGTAATGCAAATAATCTCCTTTACAATGAAAGCTGTCTGGATGCACAGATGCGCCGGCAGATCTATGGGGATATTTATGATGATTCCATGTGGCTGATCGATCTGGTGGAAAACCTGCTTTCCGTGACCCGGATCGAGGAAGGCAGGATGCAGATCCGCCAGTCAGCAGAGCTGGTGGATGAGGTGATCAAAGAGGCATTAAAGCATACGGGACAGAGCCGGACAGGAAGGACCATAAAGGTAGAAGAGGAAGATGAACTGATCCTTGCAAAGATGGACGCAAGGCTGATCGTCCAGGTGCTGATCAATCTGATTGGCAATGCGGTAAAATATACGCCTCAGGGAACAGATATTACGGTCAGGGTGAAGAAAGAAAAAGCAGAAAACGCTGAAAGATCCCAGGTCATCATTTCTGTATGCGATCTGGGGAACGGGATCCCTGATGACAGGAAAGAAAGAGTATTTGACATGTTTTATACAGGCAGCGACCAGGTGGCAGACAGCCGCAGGAGTTTAGGATTGGGGCTTGGGCTTTGCAGATCTATTATTAATGCCCATGGAGGAAAAATATGGATATCTGATAATATCCCTCATGGGGCGGTAGTTACGTTTACATTACCTGCAGAGGAGGTGGCATTAAATGAATAAACCTTTGATATTGGTTGTGGAGGATGATATTCCTGTAAGAAATCTGATCACTATTACATTAAAGACCCATGGATACAGGTATCTGACTGCCGGGACCGGGGATGGAGCAGTTGTAGAAGCTTCTTCCCACAATCCGGATGTGGTCCTTTTGGATCTGGGACTGCCGGATATGGACGGCGTAGATGTGATCCGGAAAATACGTACCTGGTCCAACTTGCCAATCATTGTGATCAGTGCAAGAAGCGAAGATACAGATAAAATAGACGCACTGGACGCAGGTGCTGATGATTATCTCACAAAGCCTTTTTCTGTAGAAGAGTTGCTGGCGCGGCTGCGTGTTGTGGAACGGAGAATGGCGCTCATGAACGGCGAAGCCCAGACAGCAGAGTCTGTTTATACAAATGGCAGACTGCGGATCGATTTTGCAGCGGGCTGTGCCTATATGGGGGATAAGGAGCTGCATCTTACGTCTACAGAGTATAAATTGCTGTGCCTCATGGCTAAAAATACAGGTAAAGTGCTGACGCATACTTATATCACCCAGAAAGTGTGGGGGAGCAGCTGGGAAAATGATATTGCTTCTTTACGTGTATTTATGGCAACTTTGCGTAAAAAACTGGAAAGCGAACCGGATGCCCCTCAGTATATACAGACCCATATAGGGATCGGGTACCGCATGATCAAAGTAGAGTGATCATTTATTCAGGGTTTTAAAGTAATGCTCCAGCTTATCGATGCCCAAATAACCAAGAGTGAACAGAATAAAAATGATCGCAAATGCAAAAAGTGTTAACATAAAAACCCCTCCCATATAAATGAAATTATATAAATGATGTCCTCAGTGAATGTAAGGTATAAGACCTTTGTTTATTGAGGATATTTTTATTATAAGGGAAAAGGGATAAAGAAAGGGAAAGGATGTAAGCACAGGTATAAAGAACACATAAAAGCATAAATGATTGTTTTTTCTCAATAGGAGAAAAGCCGATTGTTCCATAAAATGGGCTGTGTTATGATTATCCCCGGCGTTTTTGCAAAATGGCAGATGTCAGAAAGCAAAGCGGAAATGAAATGACAGAAGTAAACAAAATGACAAAAGAAAACGGAGGGGAAAGAGATGCAGTCATTGCTGAATGTGCCGGCGGAAGTGGTGTCGGCCAATATTAATGCGGCTGTTGCAAAAGCAGCAGCAAAGAAAAGGCGTATTTTTGTCCTGGGGATCATGGCGGGTGCCTTTATTGCAATGGGAGCCCAGTCAAGCAGTCTGGCAGTCCATAATATTACGGATGTGGGAATTGCAAGGACCCTTGCAGGATGTATTTTCCCAGTGGGACTTATGATGATCGTGTTTGTAGGCGGAGAACTGTTTACAGGGGACTGTATGATGTCCATGGCATGTATGAAAGGCCGTATTGGCTTTGGAAGCCTTTTAAGGACCCTTTTGATCGTTTATCTGGGGAATTTTGCAGGAGCGGTGCTGATCGCCTTTCTGGTGGCTCACAGCGGCCAGTATGATTATTCTGCCGGGGCTTTAGGAGCTTATACCATTAAAACGGCAGTGGGAAAGACTGGTTTAAGTTTTATGCGGGCGCTGTTTTCCGGCATTTTATGCAATATCCTGGTGTGCGCAGCTGTGTTAATGGCAGCGGCAGCAAAAGATATTGGCGGAAAAGTGCTGGCGATCTTCTTCCCGATCCTGGCCTTTGTAGTATCTGGCTTTGAGCACTGTGTTGCAAATATGTATTATATTCCGGCAGGCATTTTTGCAGCAGGAAACCCGGCATATGTGCAGAAAGCCCAGGAATTATATGGGCTGGGAGCAGAAAAACTGACAGGGCTTAACTGGGGCAGTTTTGTGACTGTTAATCTGCTGCCGGTTACTATTGGAAATATCATTGGCGGCGCTGTTATGGTTGGCGGCGTGTGCTTTTATCTGCATGGGTAAGGCAGAGGGATAATAAATGGAAAATCTCCATTTACTGGCGGGAAGATCGCTGGTAAAGGAGATTTTTTTAGTATAAAGAGATCTGGGAGAAAATTGCGGAGAATAGACGGAAATGTTATACTATAGAATAATAAAAATCCGGTTAGGAGGGAGCAAAAGTGAAGAAGGAGTCCTTTGTAAATAAGATCAGCATTTATATTGGAGTGACGTTGGTTCTTCTTATATGGCTGCTGACTGCTTACACTGTGAGCAGCTTTTCTTCTCTTAAAAGAAAGTGAGGAGTCATCGGTATGGTCTACGATCCAGATCTACATGAAACAGATCGACAGTAAATTTATTGCTATGGATCAGTGTGTGGAGGGAATCGCCGGTAATCAGGATCTGATCGGTCAGATATGTTACGGAAGTCCGGCTGACCGGTATTATGCGGCTGTGGAGCTTCAAAAGAGCATGAAAAGAGATGTGATCAGCAATGCGGAGCTGGATTACGTTCTGATCGCAGAGTCCTTAAATAAAAACCTGATCGCGGCGTCCACTCCGGGAGTTTCTTATGGGGAGAAAGAGGCAATTGCCTCTTATATCTGGAATCTCATGGAAAAGGAAGACCGGGGAAGGCCGCAATGGTATTATACAAAGATCGGTACTCATGCCTATATTGCGAAAATATACAGGGGAAGCAACTGGAGTGTGGCGGCATTTTCAAAGGAAAATACTTTCTTTCCGATATCCGGGCAAAAGAATATCCAGACGGTCAGAGTTTTCTTCTTACGGACGCAAATGGTGTATGCGTGGAAAATCTGGAAGAAGGAAACAGCATGTATCTGGGAGAGACTTTGGAAATAGAAGATTCCTGGAAGAATGATCATAAAAAGCGGATGATCTCTCTTAAAAGTGATCGTGCAGGACTTTATATTACAGGAATGATCGGCAGTAATCATTTTCTGGGAAAATTCAGTACAAATAGTATTCTGATCCTTTTGATCATGGTTCTGGCTATTGGCTGTGATATGATCCTTTTACATTATATTCACCGTGAGATCCACAGGCCCCTGGATCATCTGATGCAGACGATCCAGGAGATTGAAGACGGAGATTACAAGCAGAGGGCAGAGGAAGATTATCATACGGAAGAACTTCAGCGTCTTACACAGGCATTTAACCGGATGATGAATGTGATCGTTAATCTTCGGATCAGGGCCTATGATGAAAAGATCCAGTTAATGGATACGCAGATGAAATATTTTCAGATGCAGTTAAAACCCCATTTCTTTTTAAATGCCCTGACAACGATCTACAGTATGAGTTATCAGAAGCGGAATGAGGATATACGGACATATATTGACGCATTAACAAAAAACGGTCCGTTATATGTTTAAAGGCGGTCTTCGTCTGGTCCTTCTTAAGGAAGAAACCCAGCATCTGGAAAATTATTTTGAAATGCAGCAGCTCCGGTATCCGGACTGTGTATTCTGGTATTTTGATATGGAAGAAGCTGCAATGTCGTGGAAGATCCCCCAGATGCTGTTACATACATTTGTGGAAAATGAATACAAATATGCAGTAAAAATTGACAGCGTCCTTTCGATACTGATACAGGCAAAAGTCCTTTTAAAATGAGGGGGAAGAAATGCTTTATATTCGTATGGAGGATGACGGCGTAGGTTTTCCTGAACAGGTTATGCAGTATATGAATTTTGAGAGCGAAGATCCTTCGAGGGAGGGACATCATGTAGGGCTGTGGAACATAAAAAGAACCATGGAAGTTTTGTATCAGAAAAGGGAATTGATCCACCTGTCAAATTTGGAAACAGGGGGATGTCTGATCGAGATATGGATCCCCAAAACAACAGCAGTGGGTGAGGAACAGGAGATAAAAATGAACGTATTGATCGTGGATGATGACATGGCAACTGTAGATGTGATCTGCAAATCCGTGAACTGGAGCGCTTTGCACATTGATAAGGTCATGACCGCTTATAACATTGAAAAGGCAAAAGAGGTGTTAGCAGATATACCTGCGGATATTGTAGTTTGTGACATTGAAATGCCTATGGGAAATGGAACAGAACTGCTTAAGTGGGTCCGGGAAAATTGATATGTCTTCGGAATTTCTGTTTCTCACCTGCCATACAGAATTTCAGTACGCGTCTGTGGCGATCCGCTATCAGGCGGCTGGTTATCTGGTAAAACCATTCCGTGTAGAGCAGGTAGAAGCAGAACTTTTGCGCCTGGTCCAGAGGATCATGGAGAAGCGGAAAATAGAAGAAGAAAGCCATTATGGAAAATGGATGAGAAATAATCAGGAGCAGCTGATGAATAATTTCTGGAGGGCTTTGACAGAGCGGGAATTAAGAGCAGAGCCGGAATTTATTGACCGTGAGATCAAAAAACGCCGTCTTCCTGTTTTGGCCGATCAGCCGGTATGCCTGATCGGAGTAAGAGTTGCCAGAGAGGAACAGGCCAAAGAAGCACTGGGAGAGAACCTGTTGGAATTTACTCTGGAAAAATGGTTTCAGAGATTGTAGATGAGTCTGTTGAAAATACATCGGTTATAAAAAAGATCGTAAATGAGGCGTTGTTCTTTCTGGTGATCAACTGGAAACGGACACTGGAAGAAGTACTCATGGAAAGATGCCATATGCTGATAAAAACGGGACAGGATTATGTGGGCTGCTGCTTTACCTGTTGTATTGGAACTCCATGCAGCATGGAACAGCTTCCTGATAAAGCAGATGAGGTGGTCAATCTGTTGCTGCGAAATGTCTTGGAGTCTGACCAGGTATTTCGTGAAGGAGAAGCGGCAGTTACATCGGGGTTCAATACAAGGCTTCTTGATCTGAAGCAAATGGAAAATGATCTGCGAAACAAGGACCGGATGAAGATCTTAAATACGGTAAAAACCGTTTTGGGAAAGCTTTCCCGTGAAAAGAGCGTATCGGTAGAAACGTTACTGGTCATACAGCAGGAGATCCTGCAGCTGATCTATACCAATCTTTATCAAAATGGGATCCAGGCTGCGGAGTTATTCGGGGATGAAGTCTCCCGGAAAATCCAGCGGCAGTCGGTCCGCTCTGTGTTTGACATGATAAAATGGGTGAATTACGCAATATCACGTACTCTGGAGTACGAAGATGAGATCAACCGGTCCCTTTCTCTGGCAGATAAGATCGAAAGCTATGTGAAAGAACATTATAAAGAGGATATTTCCAGAGATACCATTGCAGATGTGTTCTTTCTGACTCCGGAATATCTTGCCAAGGTCTATAAAAGGCAGACAGGACATAATTTAAAGGATTATATCATCGGTTATCGCATTGAAATGGCAAAGCAGCTTCTGGCTGATGATATAAAGAGCATCAGTGACATTTCAGCAGAAGTGGGTTTTGACAATTTTTCTTATTTTTCTACTGTATTTAAAAAAGTATACCGGGATCACACCGGGAGAATACCGCAGATCAAAAAAATCTTAAAATCAAAAAAAGTATCACTTATTTTTTTAAAAGAAATGTATCATGAACCTCCTTTATAATAAAGCCCAGAAAGGCAAAATAAAGGAGGTTACTTGATATGAAAAAAAATGTATGAAAAACAGAGTTAGCAGGCGCGGCGGCCGTTCTTCTTGCCGGTTCAATGGCATTTTCCATGACTGGATGCGGCAGCAGTTCGGATAATACAGCCGGTCAGCAGACTACCACAGATCAGAAAACGGAAGGAAATGAAGAATATACAAAGATCGTATATGCTTTTAAATCATTTAACAATATTCCTGAAGATCTGTCCGACGTAAATGAAGCAATCAGTGAGATCACAAGAGAGAAGATCGGTGTGGAAGTAGAATTAATGCCGATTGCTTCTTCTGCATATGGCCAGCAGGTAAGTCTTGCAATGCAGGGCGGGGAACAGCTGGACCTGTTCCATACAGGAAGCGGTCTGGAGTTATCTACCTGCCTTGCCAATCATCAGCTTTATGACATTACAGATATTGTAAAGGAACATGCTGCCGGCGCCATTGACGCGGTAGGTGAGGACTTTATGAAAACAGAAGTAGTAGGCGGAAAGGTTTATGGTATTCCGGCTGATAAGGGTGTTGCTCTTGCGCCGACACTTCTGTACAGAGAAGATATCATGGAAGAGATCGGCGTAGATCCGGCAGACATTAAAAATATTAATGATCTGACTGATGTATACGCAAAGGTAAAAGAGGCTTATCCTGATATGATCCCGCTGGTACCGGTCAATCCAGGTGATTCAGGTATGATCAATACCATTTATGGATTTGATTATCTGGGAGACCGCTATTTATCTCCAACTGGAACTTTTTAAATGGCGATGATATGCAGGTTGAGAATTTCTATGAAACAGATGGATTTAAGGATATCCTGACACTGGCAAGAGACTGGTATAACAAAGGCTATATTATGGGTGACGCAGCAACGACTACCAGTACATCCATTGAGCTGTTAAGCGCAGGAAAAGGATTTTCTTACATCTCCAACTATGGTGGAAATGACGCCGCAACCCAGATCTCCACTCAGACAGGCCAGAAAATAGGGGCTCTTCGTTTGAGCCAGCCGTATCTTGGAACTTCTGATGTAAACAGAGTATCATGGGCAGTTGCATCTACCTGTCAAAAACCCGGCAAAAGGCATTGGAATTCCTGAATTTAACTTATACAGATAAAGATGTTATCAACCTGATTATTTACGGAATTGAAGGAAAAGATTATGTAAAGGTCAGCGACAATGTAGTGAAATACCCGGACGGTCAGGACGCAAGCACTGTTCCATATACAGCCCAGCTTAGCTGCGGCGTATGCGGAAGCCAGTTTAACCAGTATATCCTGGAAGGTGCCAGCGAAGATACACAGAAAGTTATGAAAGAGGATAATCAGAATGCGGGAAGATCAAAGGCATTTGGGTTTACCTTTGACAGTTCAACTGTGAAAACACAGTATACAGCAGTAAATAACGTGATCAATCAGTATCTTCCAGGACTGCGCTGAGGAAGCCTTGATCCTGAAACAGAACTTCCAAAGTTCCAGCAGAGCTTAAAAGAAGCCGGAATTGATGAGATCATTGCGGAAAAACAGAAACAGCTGGATGCATGGGCTGCAGAAAATGCGAACTAGGTGAGCTATTATGACAGGAAGAAAAGAAAGGGGCGGGGGACAAAAACGTCCCCCTGCTATTGATCGCATTGCCAGGCCTTGCTTATCTTCTGATAAACAATTATATCCCAATGTTCGGGATCTTCCTGGCTTTTAAAAGTTATGATTTTTTCAAAGGGAGTATTTGGGAGCCCCTGGTGCGGGTTCGATAATTTCAAGTTTCTGTTTAAGACAAAAGACGCGCTGATCATGACAAGAAATACGATCTTATATAATTTCGCTTTTATTGTGATTGGTACAGCTCTTGGTATTTTTGTGGCGATCCTGCTGACAGAGATCGTAAAAATGCGTCTGGGCAAAGTTTTATCAGTCAGCGCTGCTTTTTACCATACCTGCTTTCCTGGGTGGTGATCTCCTACATGGTTTTTGCGTTTTAAATTCAGATAGTGGATTTATCAACAATACTGTGTTGAAAGTGTTGGGAATGGCTCCGGTATCCTGGTATACAAAAAGTAATATCTGGCCGTTTATCCTGATTCTGGTAATTTTTTATGGCAGACAGTGGGCCATACGTCGATCATTTACATGGCCAGCATTGCAGGTATTGATAAAGGTATTTATGAAGCTGCCAAGATCGACGGGGCAGGTAAGATCAAGCAGATCTTTTACATCACACTGCCACTCTTAAGGCCAACGATCACGATCATGGTTCTTATGGCGATCGGAAAGATATTCTTTTCTGATTTTGGACTGTTTTATCAGGTACCTATGAATTCAGGCGCTCTTTATGGTGTAACCCAGACCATTGATACCTTTGTATACAGAGGATTAATGGAATTAAATGATGTGGGAATGTCATCAGCAGCAGGATTGTTCCAGTCATGTGTTGGATTTGTCCTGGTTATCACTGCTAATGCACTGGTCCGTAAGATGAACCCTGAAAATGCGCTGTTTTAATGGAAGGAGGCAATAAAATGAAAACGAGATTAGGCGGGGAACGCAACTTTCGCCGTTTTGCTCTGATAACATTAGGTATCATGACCATTTTATCATTGCTTCCGGTTATTCTGATCGTTATTGCGTCATTTACAGATGAAAACAGTCTGATCGCAAATGGATATTCTTATTTTCCTGCAAAATGGAGTCTGGATGCTTATTTTTATATGATAAAGCAGGCAAAACTGATCACAAGGGCTTATGGGATCTCCTTTTTTGTAACGATCACTGGAACGCTCTTAAGTGTGCTTTTTACTACCACACTGGCATATCCTATGTCCAGAAAGAATTTTAAATTTTCAAAGATTCTTACATTTCTGGTGTTCTTTACCATGCTGTTTAATGGCGGCGTTGTTCCGTCCTACATGATGTGGTCTCAGTTTTTTTCACTTGAAGAACACGATCTGGGCGCTGATCCTGCCAAATTATCTGATCACAGCTTTTAACATTATGCTGGTTAAGAATTATTATCAGAACAGTATTCCAGATGCCTTGATCGAAGCTGCAGAAATTGACGGAGCTTCGGAACTTACGATCTTCTGGAAGATCGTCTTTCCATTATCTACGCCCGTGATCGCTACGATCAGTCTTTTTACAGCGCTGAAATACTGGAATGACTGGGTAAATGCTCTGTATTACATTACAAAACCGCAACTTTACGGAATTCAGAACCTGCTGCTTCGCATTATGGATAATATCCAGTTCTTAAAATCAGGAGGAGCCGGTGAAATTGCAGGCGCGGCTATGGTAGATCTTCCAGGCACCTCTGTGCGTATGGCAATGGCAGTTGTGGGAATTTTGCCAATCATTTTAATTTATCCATTTGTACAGAAATATTTTATCAAAGGTGTAGTTGTAGGCGCAGTAAAAGGCTAAAAAAGATTGGCGACTATTTGCAATGTTTATAGTTTGGGAGAAAAATGATGACAGGGAAGAAATTTGAGAGAACTACTCCGGAAGCAGTGGGAATTTCCAGTAAGAGCCTGGAACGTCTGATTGAAAATCTGGAGCAGGTAACAGAGATGCATGGCATTGTGGTCATGCGCCATGCAAAAAATATGTGCAGAGGGCTGGTGGCGCCTTATGCGCCGGGAATCCGACACAGTCTCCATTCTTTGAGCAAAACCTATTCTGCTACTGCAGTAGGAATTGCAGTAACGGAAGGAAAAGTTTCTTTAGATGAGAAGATTCTTTCTATTTTCTCAGAGAAGGCACCAGAGAATCCAGATGAATATCTGAAGCAGCTGACGGTAAAGGACATCCTCTGCATGGGAAGTGGAATGGAAAGGCTTCCTGAGGTGACAGAGAACTGGCTGCAGGCATATCTGGAAGTTCCTATTAGCATCGTCCAGGAACTGCTTTTCAATACAACAGTGTGGGATCCACTCTTCTTTGCGCCATCGTAGAGAGAAAAACGGGAATTCCTGCAGAGGAATATTTTAAAAAGCAGGCTGTTTTGATAAGATCGGTATTGACAGTGATAATTTTTTGTTTGAGCGTATGCCGGATGGGACAGCTTTTTGGCGGCGGGGGATTTTATGCCACAACAGAAGACAATCTAAGGCTGATGAAGCTTTATAAAGACGGCGGAGTCTGGGAGGGCGAACGCATTTTGTCCGAAGAATATGTAAAAATGGCAATATCAAAGCAGATCGATACTGCCACAGCAAAAAAAATGGCAATCCAGAGGCTACAGACAATTTCCTTGGCTATGGATTTCAGATCTGGGTGTGCCAGCCGGAAAATGTATACCGGGCTGACGGGGCAATGGGCCAGTTTTCCATTGTATTTCCAGATCAGGATATGATAATTTCCGTAAATGAAACGGCTTCGAATGCTCATTGGGCGCAGAATACATTGGATGAAATATGGAGATTTGCAAAGACAGTTCAGGAAGAGACACTGCCGGAGGATGAAGCTTCATCCAGACATCTGAAAGAAAAATTATCCCACTTGTCTTTGAAAGCACCTCATCGGCAATGCAGCCGTAATAGGAAAAAAAGAGACTGAAATAGGTGGAAAATGTTATTTTGTGACAGAAGGACGGATGGGATTTGAAACAGAGATCAAACATTCAAATGCAGGGCTTAAGCCTCTTGAAGGAATAACAGAATTTACCATGAGATTTGTACCTGGAACCTGCGAAATGAAGTTTTGCCAGCAGGGAAAAGAACATGAAGTTCTGATTGCTACAGATGGATCCTGGAGATGGAACCGGCTTAAACTAGATGGAAGGGTAAATAGTGAGTTGTGTTTAAGTGGATATTGGGAAGATAAAAACTGTTTTGTAGTCCATGCAAGATGGATAGAAACCTGCTATGAAAATGAACTGAAGTTCTGCTTTGAAAAAGATCAGGTGCATATGAGTAGAATGAATAAAGTAGGACGATATATGACATCGCAACCGCTTACAGCGACGGCGCAGAAAGCCTGAAAATAAAAAGGACAAAAAGAGGTGATTTCATAAATGCTGAATAAGATCATGCTGATCACATATCCTGATTCCATGGGACATGATTTAAAAGATCTGCATCATATTTTGAACCTGTATTTTAAAGATGCGGTAAAAATGGTGCATATCCTGCCGTTTTTTTGCCTTCCAGTGGGGACCGTGGTTTTGCCCCGTTAGGATATGAAAAGGTATCAGAAGAGTTCGGAGACTGGGAAGATATCCGTATGCTTTCCGAAGAATATCCATTGATGTTTGACTATATGATCAATCATATCTCCGCACACAGTCCTTATTACCAGGATTTTTTGAGAGAAAATGGATCAGTCGCCATACAGAGGATTGTTTATCCGCTATAAGGATTTTTCGGGAAAATGGAATGCCAACCCAGGCAGAAACGGATGCTATTTATAAGCGGAAGCCCAGAGCACCTTATGTTATGGCAGAGTTTGGGAATCAGACCCAGGAGGCAGTCTGGTGTACTTTTGGGAAGAGGAACAGATCGACCTTAACATGGAGACAGAGGAAGGAAAGCGCTTTTTGGAAGAAAATCTTCGCTGGCTGGCCAGACACGGTGCATTCGCTTATCCGCCTGGACGCTTTTGCTTATGCTGTGAAACGACCGGGAACTTCCTGCTTTTTTGTAGAACCGGACATCTGGGAACTTCTTGGAAGATGTGCGAAAATTGCAGCTGAAGAAGGTGCCCAGATCCTTCCGGAGATCCATGAACATTTTTTCAATCCAGCAAAAATCTGGCATGCCGGGATTATTATGTGTATGACTTTGCGCTGCCAATGCTGCTTTTACATGCCATTTATTTTAAAAAGCAGTGAATATCTGAAGCACTGGTTTGAAATATGTCCGAGAAAGCAGTTTACAACGCTGGATACCCATGACGGAATTGGCGTAGTAGATGTCCGGGGGCTTTTGCCAGACGAGGAGATTGAAGCTGCGAAAGAGCATTTGTTTGAGTATGGCGCTAATGTAAAGCGTGTTTACAATACGGAGAAATACAATAATCTGGATATTTATCAGATTAATTGCACCTATTATTCGGCTCTTGGGGATGATGATAATGCTTATCTTTTAGCCAGAGCGATCCAGTTCTTTGCGCCAGGTACGCCTCAGGTTTATTATGTGGGACTACTGGCTGGAAAAAATTGATATTTCTCTTTTGGAGGAGACGAAGGAAGGACGAAATATCAATCGTCATTATTATACGGAAGAAGAGATAGGACGGGAAGTTGAACGCCCGGTAGTAAAGCAATTGTTGGAACTTATGAAACTCAGAAATACGCATCCTGCATTTGATGGTGAGTTTTATATGCTTCCATGTGAGAAGGAGCAATTGATCCTTGGGTGGAAAAAACGGAGACAGCAGGATTGAGCTGCATGGAGATCTGGGGAAGAAATCCTTTGAAATTATTTAAAACCAAAGGAGCAGGGCTGATTTATTTGAATCAGTCCTGTTCCTTTTTAACGTGTTTGAAATTTTAAACTCCTCACATTTTTTCACACTCTTATCAAAAACTCCCGTTATAGTTTAGGTCAATGAAAGATAAGTAAAAAAATAGGCAAGAGAAAATGGAAGAGATTAAAGGAGAAATAAACAAAAGGAAAAGGATGTAAGTGCAGATATAAAGAACACATAAAAATACATAAAAGAATGCATGAATTGGGCAAACGCCAGCGTTGTTTTCTTAACAGGAGAAAAGTTAAGTGTTCAAAATAACACAATAATATTTGAGAAAGTCTGTTTTTGTGTTAGAATATAAAGAAAGTTTTTATTTACATCGTCATACATGGGAGGGAGTATGAAGAAAGACGGAAAAATAGACCAAAAAAAGGACGATGAAAAAGGACTGCCAGGGTTCTTGCAGTGCTTACCGGAGCATGTCTGGTGATGCTTCTTGGAGGCTGTGGGAAGAAAGAGAAGGAGCCGGTGACGGTCACACTGTGGCATGTTTATGGCGGGCAGACGGAATCGCCTTTAAATGATCTGATCGATGAATTTAATGAGACCGTGGGAAAAGATAAAAAGTATCCGCGTAGAGGTGGGCAGTGTGACAAACACAAATATCATCCACGAAGGAGTCCTTGCGGCGG